>ENA-USUJ01002513-USUJ01002513.1-human-gut-metagenome-genome-assembly--contig:-NODE-2513-length-13750-cov-10.101221_pt1 | contig 13750 bp, 10 predicted proteins | sample MGYA00250061_ERZ773398 | MGnify/ENA primary metagenome ERZ773398 (study PRJEB29103, sample SAMN06111992) | human gut metagenome | biome: human gut; feature: ankylosing spondylitis patient; material... | reverse complement strand
GATACGGCGACCACCGAGATCTACACTCTTTCCCTACACGACGCTCTTCCGATCTGGCTACGGTTGCCACTGCATTTTCTACGCGTGGCATGAAGTCGAAATAATGAAAACGGTTGAGGAGGCCTATCAGTAAACCGAATACAAACAGTCCTACGGTATAGGGAAAAACGGTTCGTTTCAGTATGGACTTTAATATAGCGCCGGCTAACAAGCCGACAATGGCCAGCAGTAGAGGGGCCAGTAAGTTGAAATCTTCCATAATATTCTTTTTAATGGGTAGAAAGGTCTACTCTACAAATATAACGAAAAAAACCTACAAGACCATATCATCTTGTAGGTTTCTATTGTTTTTGTCGTAAAGTCTCTGCTTTTTCTTAGAAGAAGAGGTAACGATTGTCTTTTACTTCGGCCTTTTCATACAGTTCATTGGCAAAACGGCTGATGGCGCGCATGTTGAGAGACTCTTGTTGAGCTTCTTCTTTTTTAGCGTCGAACTTCTCGGCCGATTTGTTCTTATTGATAACCTGCAACGTGTAGACTCCGGCATTACCTTTGAACGGGCCTGCGAATTGATTGGCCGCTGTTTTGCTGGCTACGGCACTTAACATCGGTTCGCTGGAGCCGGTCTTCATTACGAAAGCGGAGGCACTGAACGTCACGTGCTTGATGGTGTCGCTTACAGCACCTTGTACTTTCATGGCGTCTGCTATGCTCTTCGTCTGAGCCAGTTTCTCTTTCAGCATCTCGGCTTTTTTGTCCTTGATGACTTCTTGCGTGAGATATTCTTTCATATCCTCCATCGTGCGGTAACCTTCCTTGTGTATACCGGTAAGGATGGCCACAAGCATGTGGTCGTTCTCACCACATTCGTAAAGAGGAGATACATTGCCTATTTCGGTGTCTTCATTGAATATCCATCGCATGGCTTCACGCGTGTTGCTTACTCCTCCTACATAATGTTCATTGTTGAACAAGTCTTTGCGCTCTTGTAAGTTATAGCCGTTTTTCAGTGCTTTAGCTTCGATATCCTTTTGGGTAGGATTGGAAGCGATGAAGTGGCTGAAGTCGTTATAAGCCTTTGCATAAGTGTCTTTACTGAACTCAATCGGGCATTTGATTACGGCCACATCATATTTGTTGATCATGGCACGGCGGTCTGTCACTTGTGCGATGATACATCCCTGAGTAAAGTCAATCTTTTCGGTGGCATTTACCGGCATGTTGGTGATGGTTTTGATAAACTTCAAGTTGTCGCCGTCCAAAGGAGCACCTTCATAATTACGTGAAGTAATCCATGTCTTCTCGCCGGTCTGGTTGTATTTCTTGGCGATGGAATCGAAAGCCACACCGTTGTGCAATGCCGTCATGATGCTGTCGGCTGTCTTTTGGATGGCATTCATATCGGCACCTGCCACTTGTATTTGACGAAGTTGGATGGAATCCGGTGCGGAAATCTTGTTGATAACCTTGATGATGTTCATCGTGTTGTCTCCGGCATAATAATAAGGAGCTTTCATCTGTCCTACAGCCATGGAATCCAACTGTGAAGCTATGTCGTTGGGGAATATGTTCTTGCTGACCGGAAGCGGACTGTAATTAATCGTAGAGCCACTCTCACGGACAATTTTAGCAATGTCGCCTCCAGCAGCCAAAGCTGTGGCTGTTTCTGCCATATCTTTGTCTAAGGCTGCTTTGTCGGCTGCGCTGGCTTTGACCTGAACATCGATAAATTTAATGTCACGGCTTTCGGCTGTTTGCTTGAATCTTTCTTTCAACTCATTGTATTTGGCTTTTAAATCGCTTTCTTCCACTTTGATATCTTTGTCATTGATGGTAGAGTAGGGCACGGCAGCCATGATAATGTCGCTTTCATTGGTACGTGCCTCGAATGCGGCCTTGTCTATGATTTTGTTGCCCAACATCGCTTTGCTCAGCAGTACTTGATATTTTTGCGCAAGACTTTCCTGACGGAGTGTCTTTTCAATGAACATCCAGAATTTGTAGAGACTGTTATAGTAGTCCATGTATTCGGCCGGCATCTGTTCGCTTTTGGTTTTCATGCCTTCATAATCGGTCAGGAACTTCTTCAGTACATTGGCATCGAAACGGCCGGTTTGTTCATTGCGGAAAGGAGTTTGCATCAGTATGGGACTGTTGCCTTCCGAAATAATGGATTGGATTTCTGTGTCAGTGACAGTTAGTCCCAATTCTTCAGCTTCGTGCTCGATGAGTTTGTTGTTGACGTATGTGTTCCAAACTTGGTCGCGTAATTGAGTGAGTTGTTGGTCGTTGAGTGCGCTGTTGCCACTGGTGAACTTCACAACTTCCGCATATTCGTCCACTAAGTTTTGGAATTCATGTACTGAAATCCGCTCTCCGTAAATTTCGCCGACTTGCTGCTTGCTTTCGTTAGAAGCAGACTGGATGGAGCGCATGGCTTCCTCGGCAATGAATGCAAAAAGAGCCAGACCGATCACGATGACCAGCAAAGGCCCCTTAGCTCTGATTTTCTGTAATGTTGCCATTGATTTAAATGATTATTATTTTTATTATTTTCTTTAAACGATTTAAGCGCACGAAGATACAAAAATCTTCGCACATATTCATGTCTGTCGGGCTAAAATTTAGTTATTCGACGATTTTCAGACGTACAAGTTCTATTTTTGTCGTTGTATTCTTGATGATTTTGAACTCGAAATGGCCGAATCTGATGATTTCGTTCAGTTTCGGAAAGCTTTGATACTGGTGTAGAATCAGTCCGCTGACCGTGACATATTCTTCGGATTCCGGTAAATCCAATCCCAACAATTCATTGGCTTTTTCTATTTCCAGCCGTCCGGACAGGACGTATTCATTCCCACCGAACTCAACGTCACGACAGTGCTCGGCGGAATGAACGAACACGTGTTCAAGGCGTACTTCGACTGGTCGGGAATCGACGCACTCATCAAGAGCGGCAAGAGCGACTCCGCATTTGTAGTCAACACGATAGTCGGCGTTGAAAACGCACTCGGCGGTTACGTATATCAGGACGTCAACGCAGACGGCAAGAAAGAATACGTGGCAATCGACAAGTATATCGAGTATATGATTGAAAAGACGGGCAACGCAGACTTCGCGCTCACCGACGAAACGACTTATATGCTCGCAAGACAAGCGGTCAACGTGCCCGTCACGGTGCTTGACCGCACCATCGTCGACGCGGAACTCATGCTCGACGAAACCACGCTTCAAAACGTCTATTCCGACGCAAGCAAGTACTCCACAATCACGGATACGCTCGTCGGAAAAGACAGAAACGACGGCAGATACATCGACATCGTTTACGACAGAACGAGCGGCATGCCCAAAGAATACGTCTATTACAACCACATGGCGTATATCGGCGCAAACGCGCTTCCGAGTTCTATGAAACTCACGTTTGCAAACGGCGACGTCGGAACGTATCGACTCACTTACGACAACGCACCCGATGCGAGCGATATGAAGAATCTCTCTTCCACGCTCGACAGAACGATGACCGTTCACGTCTGGAACACCGACGCATCGACGGAAGGCGCGTTTGAAGTTATGCCGGCGTTTGAAATGAAGATAAAACTCCGCGTTGCAAAGGTAACGAGCGCGAACAGCGACGTCACTTACACGGATATGTCCGTAGGCGATTATCGCTATGAATTCGACGCATACGCCGATGACTGGAATTCGTCGGTCTTCAACACCGCAAATTACGCAAACGAAATCACCTACTACGTAGACGGACAATTCATGCTTGCGCAAACCTGGTGGACTGACGGCAGATCCAACGACGGCGGCAACATCGTCACAAATGCGACATATGACAAACGCCATGCAAACTACGTCGTTTACGGCAAAGAATTTGCAAGCGAAAGCCAGTACGACGGAGTGACGTTCTACACCTATAATAAGAGCGCGAAGACTTACACCAAGTACGTCGGAGCGGTGAACTACGACGCAAGCACGACATCTTACAAAGACGCGGCCGGCAACGATTTGTACATCTTCGTGTACGTCACAACGCAAACGCTCGGCGCAACGTGGGATGCAACAGGCGTGTCTTACGGATATAAGGGCGGCAACGTCACAGTAAAGGCAAACGTCGCAAGCAAGGTCGCAGGCAACAGCGCAAACGTCAACGTCGTCGTTCATATCGACAGCATGAAAAACACGAGCGCGAAGTTCACCGAAAACGATCTTAACGCAACGACAGGCAAGTTCTACGATGCGAACACCGAAACGTTCATCATCGACCCGTACACAAGCGAACAAATCTTCGACAGAGTCACGGGCTATGACGGAAATCGTTACGAGAAATCCGCAACCGCAACGTCGGGCTACGTCAGAAATAATCTTGACGGCACTTACAAACTCGTCAACGGCGAATACGTCGAGTTGAAGGGCGAAGAACTTGACAGAAAATACGTCAACTTCCCGTCCACGATCACACTCTCGTTTGCAAACGGCGAGACAAAGTCTTTGCCGATTACGTGGGACTTCAGCGGCGTCAACGTGACGTACGCAGGCGGTGAATTCACGGCGCAGGCAATCGTCAACTATGAAGGCGAGTATGACTACGGCAAGAAGAACGCAAACGACGACAACGTCAATTGCGTCGGCGTGCAGAAGATAAAAGTCACCGTCAAGGTGCTTGACAGAAGCGCGAAAGGCGCGGCAACCGCAACGGAAACGGCGTTCAGACAACTCGTCGGTTATGTTAATACGGCAAAGACAGGCGAAAGCAAATACGTCAATCCGTACGAATATCAAAAACCGACAATGCCGACAACCATCACGCTCAACGTTCGCAAGAACGTTGTCGTGGCGGGCGTGCAAACGGATGCAACCGAAACTCGCACGTACAGCACCATCGAAGGCACTGCGGACGGCGCTCTTGTGTGGAGTTATGACGAATTCAGACCCGATTATATGGGCGGCGTCATCAACGTGATTGCAAAACTCATCGACAAAGACGGCAACGTGCAAGAATTCAGAGTGCCTTTCCTTGTCAAGAGAATGACGGCAAACAAGATAGTCGCAAACGACGGTTCTTACACCAGCAACGTGGCAAACGGAATTGCGGCAAGCGACTTCTCGCTCAATCCGTACAGCACTTCTAGCCAAACTATGCCGTTTGAGTACAAAGTAACGTTCAACGTGTATGATCCGATTTACGACGCTGCAACTGGAACGGCAACGTTTGCAACCACGGCAACGACAAGTACGATCAACTTCAACTACGTCATCGTTTCGATGCCTGCAAACACCACCTATACGGTTTCTTCGAGCGGCATCTCGACGTCGGCAGACGGTCAAAGCGCAACGCTTCAACTCGGCGCGCAAGAGCGTATCACGGTCGGAATCTCGCAAGCAAACAAGAACGTGGCTGTCTCGTCTGTGACAATCTCCAATACCGGAGAGTCGCTGCCGATGACCTACAATGTCGGCTCTGTCGAGATGCGCGTGGCATGGTTCGGCAAAGCGGAAGTGTACGACATCTCGGGCAAAAAGGTTGCAAGCTACTCGGTGATGTTCTCCTCAACGGACACATTGTTTGCATTGCCCAAGTTTGCAGGCCGCAAGGTTGTTTACACGCTCGTTGCGGCAGTAGGCACCGTGGTTGACGCAAACGGCACTGTGGTGACAACTCGCGTTGCAACACAAGACGATGTGAACAAGATCGGCGCAAACGTTGTCTCCGTGGGACAAACGATACCCATGTATCAAGCAATCTCCGGCACGACCATCATCCCAATCAACTAATAAGCGACTTTATCGCTTGAAAGAAACTCGCGCTTCGGCGCGAGTTTTCTTTTGCAAAAAAAGCAAGCGCGGCTTTGCGTTACCTGTCAAAGTAAAGTAGAAAATGAGTGTGCGATTTCGTGTAAATGAAAAAATCGGCAAGTGTAATTTGCCGTTGTTTGCAAAGATAGAGTTGAAAAGGCGGCAAACACGGATTTGTGTTCGCTGTCACAATAAGGTCGCAAAAAGGGCAGTTCGGGCGAAAAATTGTAGTTTGCCGCTCAAAATGTACAAAAACATGCGCGCAAAATAAAATTTTTATTGAAATTGCGCATATATATGGTATAATGTTGTCAACAAGAAAAACAAGGAGATTGCTATGGGCTTGATAAAAAGACAACTTCTCAAAGTCATTCAATGGGAAGACAGCACTCAAAATACAATAGTTCAAAAATTCGAATACGACGACAGATATGCGATAATGAAAGGTTCTGAACTTATCGTCAGACCTTCTCAGGCGGCTATCTTCGTATATCGCGGATCTGTTTGCGACGTTTTCACGGAAGGCAATTGGAAACTCGATGAAGGTTCAACGCCCGTTCTCACCGCGATTGCAAACTGGAAATACGCATTTGAAAACCCAAAACAAATAGACGTCTACTTTGTCAATTTACGCAGATTTACGCAAATGAAGTGGGGCACTCCGAATCCCGTTATGATGCGTGATAAGGATTTTGGTATGATTCGCATCGCTGGTCACGGCGAATACTCTTTCCACGTTTCCAACCCCGAAAAGTTCATGAAAGAAGTTTTCGGCACGATTCATTCCTACAAGACGGAAGACATTCAGGAACATCTTAAATCTATCGTTCTTTCCGAACTCACGGATATGCTCGGCGAATGTGAAATTCCCGCGCTCGAACTTGCGGCGAATTATCTCGAACTCGGCGAAACCGCTTGCCAGCACGCAAAACCGAGATTCAACGAACTCGGTCTTGACATCGATTCCGTCATCATCCGCAATCTCAAACTTCCCGAAGCGGTGGAACAAGCGATGGACAAACGCACCACGCTCGGTGTTTTCGACGGCAAGATGGGCGATTATGCACAATACGAATCCGTGCAGGCAATGCGCGACGCGGCAAAGAACCCCGGTATGGGCGGTATGTTCGGCGCGGCAGGCATCGGTCTCGGCTTGGGTGCAAGAGTCGGCAATCAATTTGCTCAAAGCCTTGACGAAACGCAGGTCCAGAAAGTCAAATGCGCAAAATGCGGCGCAAGCGTGAAAGCAGGTGCGAAATTCTGCCCCCAATGCGGAGCAAAAGTCGGTGCTGCGGAAACCGCAAAATGCGGCAAATGCGGAGCGGACGTCCCCGTCGGTTCAAAGTTCTGTCCCGAATGCGGTGCGCCTCAAAACGCTACTTGCCCCAAGTGCAAAGCAAGCGTGAAAGCGGGTATGAAATTCTGCCCCGAATGCGGAGCGAAGATTGAATAATCGCTGATTTATGGCTGACGTTTTCGATTATAAAAACACAGGCGTATCCAAGTGCCCTCATTGCGGCGCGGATATGGTCTACGATCCGAAGGTGGGCGCGTTGCATTGTTCCTATTGCGACGCGACTCGTCCTATTGAGAAAAGACAGTGTTTCAGGCGCGACTACGACAAGGAGTTCAAGGACGGTGCAGTGCTCATCGACGACGACGTGTACAAATGCCCCAACTGCGGCGGCGATATTACGCTTGAATCGTTCGACACGGCTGTCAAATGCCCGTATTGCGGTGCAACCAACATTGTCAAGATCGAAGATCTCAAAGGCTTGAAACCAAATGCCATTCTTCCTTTCGCACTCGCGCAAGAAGACGCCGCCAACGCCGGCAAAAAGTGGATAAAGAAGAAAATCTTTGCGCCTATCGGGCTGAAAAAGAACTTCTCCGTGGACAAATTCAAAGGTATTTACATACCGTCGTATGCGTTCACGTCGGACACCCATTCGTCGTATGAAGGAAGACTGGGCGAAAGACGCACCCGAACGGTAGGTTCCGGCAAAGACCGTCGCACAGAGACGTACATATACTGGTACAACGTCAACGGCAACAAAGATATGTCTTTTGAAGATATGCCGGTTGAGGCAAGCACGCAGATCGAACAAAAAGAACTCAACAAAATTCTTCCTTTCGACACGCAAAATCTCGAAGCGTACAACAGAGATTATATCTCTGGCTTCGCCGCAGAGAGATACGACACTTCGCTTGCAGGCGGATTTTCCGTTGCGCAAGGACAAATGAGCGAAGATATCAAAAACTCGATCAAGAGCGACTACAATGCAGACGTTGTGGACTATCTCAACGTCAACACCAAGTTCTGCAACAACAAATTCCACTATATGCTCTTGCCCCTTTGGGTGTGTTCGTATAAGTATCGCAAGAAACTTTACGGCTTCATCATCAACGGCAGGACGGGCAAATCCACAGGCAAATCACCGGTGTCGCCTTGGAAGGTTGCAATCGCAGTGCTGTTCGCGCTCGGTTTGGTCGCGCTCGTGGTGTGGCTGTATCTCAGCGGCTTTTTCACAGAATAAAAATATATTTTTTATACAATCTTATATCGGAGGTAACACAATGATCACGAAAGATATGCTCATCATCGACGTATTGGCACAAGGCGATCCCGACAAACTTGCAAACGTATTGCAAGAGAGCGGAATGCATTGCTTGCACTGCATGCTCGCACACGGCGAAACGCTTGAAGAAGCGGCAGGCGTGCACGGCATCGACGTTGACCAACTCATTGAAAAACTCAACGCAGTTTGCGAAGAGAAGTAAATTTTATCAAAAGAAAAGGCTCGCCACGGCGAGCCTTTTCTTTTGCAAACATTTTTACATAATTCGGCACATGGCGCAGGCAAGGAGCGCGCCGAGAAACGTGCAGAATAGCGACACGGGGATTGCGTAGCGCAGTTTCTTAACTTTTGTGCTTGCAAAATATACGGCGGATATGTAGAACACCGTTTCGCTTCCACCCGCTATGACGCTTGCGCATCTCGTGATATAAGAATCCGCGCCGTACTCCGCTATTATTTTTTCAAGAAGAGCGGTAGTTCCGTTTCCCGATAAGGGAACGAGCAATATGAGTTCCGCAATCTCGCTCGGCACGCCGATATATCCGAGCGGTTTTGCGAGAAACGACGAAACCGTGTTCGACAAACCGCTCGCTTTGAATAGTTCGATGCAGACGAAAATGGATGCGATATATGGGAAAATGCTTTTGACGAGAGAAAGAGATTCCTTTGCACCGACGAGAAAACAGTCGTAGGCGCGCACCTTTTTTACGATGCACACGACAAGCAAAATTATTACGAGTACAGGCAAAACGTAGACGCTTATTTGTTGCATTTTTGCCTGCCTTTTTTGTTTTTATCAACGCTTTTTATGGTTGATTTAGGTGCGTTTCGTTTTTGTTTTAATTTGCATAAAGCGGATTTTATATTGCCGATATGTGTTGATAAACAGCCTTTTTCGTTGATTTTTGCATTGTTTGTGACACTGCACGACAAAACCGCGTCGTCGTCTTTTTTGAGCGACATAACCTTGCATATAATCACTCCCAGAAGCGTTGCGATGCCGCTCGATATAAGCGTCGGAAGAATTATGTCTGCCGCGTTTTGTGAGTTTGCCGAAGCACGCATCGCAATCACTGTTGCGGGAATGAGTTGTATGCTCGTTGCGTTTATCACAAACAGCATAACCATATTGTGAGTTGCTTTTTCGCTGCCGTCCTGCATTCTTTCCATTGCCTTGATTCCGGCAGGCGTTGCGACTCCGCCCATGCCGAGCATGTTTGCCGACACGTTGATGCAAATCCAGTCGTACGCTTCTTCGCTTTCTTTTTTGAATATCTTTTTTATCAGCGGTTTCAGGATTTTGGACAGTTTCTTGTCAATACCGGTTTTGTTCATCATTTCGAGAACGGACAGCCACACCGCGTAAATGGCGACGAGTTTGATTGAAAGAGATATTGCGCCGCTCACTCCGTTTATCATGGAAGAAAACGCCGATTCGGGTGAGTGAATCGTCATCATCACGAGACTTATTACGCTGATAATCAAAAACGCGGCGTTCATGATGAAATTGTATTATTAAGCGTTCAAAGATATGCGACTAATCGTTTACTTTTATTCATAAAAGATGTATAATGTATAAAGTTATAAAAGAAGGGCACCATTAGCCCCGATTTGAAGGTGAATAACATGCAAGACAAAAAGAAATTTTATATGACGACCGCAATCGCATACGCGTCGGGCAAACCGCACATCGGCAACACGTATGAAATCGTGCTTTCCGACCTCATCGCAAGAGCGAAACGAATGGAAGGATACGACGTGTTCTTCCAGACCGGCACTGACGAACACGGCGAAAAAATAGAACTCAAAGCACAAGCGGCGGGAGTGACTCCCAAGCAATTCGTCGACGAGAAAGCGGCGGAAATCAAACGTATCTGGGACCTTATGGACACCACGTACGACAAGTTTATCCGCACCACCGACAAAGAGCACGAAGAGCAAGTGCAGAAAATTTTCAAAAAATTCTATGAACAGGGGGACATATACAAAGGCTCGTACAAGGGTTGGTATTGCACTCCCTGCGAGTCGTTCTGGACGGAGAGCCAACTCGTTGACGGCAAATGTCCGGACTGCGGCAGAGAAGTCAAGCTTGCAGAAGAAGAAGCCTATTTCTTCAATATGCAGAAATACGCCGATCGACTGATGAAATATTATGAAGATCATCCCGATTTCATCGTTCCGCAATCGCGCAAAAACGAGATGGTCAACAACTTCTTAAAACCCGGTCTTCAAGACCTTTGCGTGTCGAGAACGTCGTTTACGTGGGGTATTCCCGTGAGCTTTGACAACCGCCACGTCGTGTACGTGTGGCTTGACGCGCTCACCAACTATATCACGGGTATCGGCTATGATGCGGACGGCAACAGCAGCGATTTATACAAGAAAGAATGGCCGGCGGACGTCCATATCATCGGAAAGGATATCGTACGTTTCCACTCGATTTACTGGCCTATCTTCCTTATGGCGATGGGCGAGCCGCTCCCGAAACAGATTTACGGACATCCGTGGCTTTTGCAAAACGGCGGAAAGATGTCAAAATCGAAGGGCAATGTCATCTATGCGGACGATCTCGTCGATTTCTTCGGCGTGGATGCGGTGAGATATTATCTTCTCTCGCAAATGCCGTTCGACAACGACGGACTTATCGGTTGGGATATGGTGATTGACGTCATCAATTCGGAACTTGTCAACGTATATGGCAATCTCGTGCAACGCACCGTCGCTATGACAAACAAGTATTTTGGCGGAATTGTTTGCGACAAAGGCGTGAAAGAAGCGGTCGACGACGATTTGAAAGCGGTGGTGACTGCCGCTCGCGACAAGGTGTTTAAAGACATAGACGCATACCGCACCGCAGACGCACTCGGTGAGATATTCACGGTGCTCAGAAGGGCAAACAAGTACATTGACGAAACGATGCCCTGGGTGCTTGCAAAAGACGATACGAAACAAGATCGCCTTGCAACCGTGCTTTACAATCTCACGGAGACTATCGTGATTTGCGCAAGTATGCTTTATCCGTTTATGCCGTCAACGTCTCAAAAAGTTGCAGAGCAATGCGGAACGACGCTTCGCGATTTCAACGACCTTGACAAATTCGGATTGTTTGCAAACGGCACGAAAGTGGCGGAAAATCCGCAACATCTGTTTGCGCGTATAGACGCCGACAAAGTGAGGAAAGAACTCTTGGCAAAAGGGCTTATCAAGGAAGAAACCGAGCAACAGCCCGAACCGAAGCAGGAGAAAAAAGCACAAGAGAAAAAGGCAGAAAAGGAAGTGGAAAACGTCGTTGACATAAACGAAATCACCATAGACGATTTTGCGAAAATCGCACTTCGCGTCGGCAAAATCGTGACGGCGGAGAAAGTCGAAAAAGCCGACAAACTTCTCAAATTCTCCGTGCAAATCGGCGAAGAAACTCGCACTATCGTCAGCGGTATCGCGAAGTTCTACACACCCGAAGAAATGGTGGGCAAAAACGTTGTCGTGGTGTACAATCTCAAGCCTGCAAAACTTCGCGGCATCGAAAGTCAGGGTATGTTGCTCTGCGCTTGCGAAAAAGACGAAAACGGAGAAGAGCGGATCGTGCTCGTAACTCCCGAAAAACCCGTGAAGAGCGGCTCGACGGTCAGATAATCAGCAAAAGCCGTCTTGAAAAAGGCGGCTTTGCTTATAAAAGCAAAAAACACAAAAGGCGACTTTGCTTGCGATAAGAACAAACGAAAGGTATAAGATATGCTTATTGACACTCACTGCCATCTGAACGATGAAAAACTTATAGAAAGAGAAGACGCAATCATCGGTTCTTTCGGCACGGACGGCATAGAGTGCGCGGTGTGCGTCGGCTACGATTTGCCGTCAAGCGTGCTTGCAAGAGACATCGCGTCAAGGCACGACAGCGTGTATTTTGCACCCGGAATACATCCGCACGATTCCGATACGGCAGACGACGAAAAATACGCCGTGATAAGAGAACTCGCAAGTGATAACAAGGCGGTTGCGATAGGTGAAATCGGGCTTGATTATTATTACGACAACAGTATACGTGAGTTGCAAAAGAAAGCGTTTTGCGAGCAAATCGAACTTGCAAACGAAGTCGAACTTCCTATTGTTTTGCACGTAAGAGACGCTTACGAAGACGCAAGGAAAATACTTTTCGATATGAAATCGTATATAAATTGCGGACTGCTTCTGCATTGCTACTCGGGCTCTGCCGAATACGTCAAAATCTTCGACAAACTCGACGCATATTACTCTTTCGGCGGCGCGATAACTTTCAAAAACGCAAAGCATAATATAGAATCGCTGTCTGCCGTTCCGCTTGAAAGACTGGTGCTCGAAACGGATTGCCCGTATATGACGCCCGTACCGTTCAGGGGACAAGTCAACGAGCCCAAATACGTGAATCTCGTTGCGGACAAGGCAAGCGAAGTGCTGGGGATAAGCCGCGAAGAAATTGACGATATAACCACGAAAAACGCAAAAAGGCTGTTTTATCGTATACAATAAGCAATATGAACGGCCGTTTGCGATATAGCGGGCAAACGAAAAAATAAATCTGAAAATATAATTAAAGTATAAAACGTGTCGCAGTTCGTCGATAAGCGAGATTTGTGCGGCACTCGGGAAAAAGAAAATGACCAACAATTACGTGTATGAATTCGGCGACAGCCTTTATCTCAATATCACAAATCGTTGCCCCAACAATTGCGAATTTTGTATCCGCAACATAAAGGACGGCGTGAGCGGAAGCGAGTTGTGGCTACTTAAAGAACCCACTTATCAGGAACTTGTGGACGACCTTTCCATGTACGACTTGAAGAAATACAAGGAAGTGGTTTTTTGCGGTTTCGGAGAGCCGCTTTGCAACCTTTCCATGATTTCGCAAATCGGGCCTTATATTAAAAACAAAGGTTGCCACGTTCGTATCAACACAAACGGACTTGGCAATCTCATAAACAACCGCGACGACGTTGCAAAACTCATTGCGCCGTACGTTGACAGCGTGTCTATTTCGCTCAATGCGTCGAACAAAGAGACATATCAGGAGATATGCCGCAGCAAGTATGGCGAAGCGGCTTTCGACGCGATGCTAAAATTCACGAAAGATTGCGTCGACGCAGGCATAGACACGACCATGTCGGTTGTCGATTTCATAGGGGAAGACGAGATCAAGGCGTGTGGAGAACTCGCAAAGCAAGCGGGTGCGCACTACAAGGTCAGAGAGACGATAAGAGAAGATACGGAGTATTAAAAAAATAAAAACGAAAGGGGGAATCTTCCGTTTTTATCTTTTGTACTTCAGACTTTTCGTCTTTGGTATGACACGAAGTTGTCGTGTGTAGTTAGAATGTGCAAGCCGATTTGAATTA
>ENA-USUJ01002511-USUJ01002511.1-human-gut-metagenome-genome-assembly--contig:-NODE-2511-length-13753-cov-11.354563_pt1 | contig 13753 bp, 18 predicted proteins | sample MGYA00250061_ERZ773398 | MGnify/ENA primary metagenome ERZ773398 (study PRJEB29103, sample SAMN06111992) | human gut metagenome | biome: human gut; feature: ankylosing spondylitis patient; material... | reverse complement strand
CACCGTTGCACTGCCGTAGGCTTCCACCGTTGCACTGTCGTAGGCTTTCACCGTTGCACTGCCGTAGGCTTCCACCGTTGCACTGCCGTAGGCTTCCACCGTTGCACTGTCGTAGGCTTTCACCGTTGCACTGCCGTAGGCTTCCACCGTTGCACTGCCGTAGGCTTCCACCGTTGCACTGTCGTAGGCTTTCACCGTTGCACTGCCGTAGGCTTCCACCGTTGCACTGCCGCAGGCAAAAGATGCAGTTCTTACCTCATGGTATTTTTTTGTATATATACCAGCATTAGAAAGCTCTTCCTCAGTGAAATTGTCCTCAAGGTATCTTGCATCAACTATCTTCGCATCCCTTAAAACCCAGAACCAATTATCGGTAATAGCTTTCAGTAGGTCAGCTCTCGTATTGCTCCTTAATCCCATTGCGTAACCCAGTTGACACGCTCCAGCGTTTTTGGCTCGGATTAACAGTTCTTCTTTTAGCTCTTCAAATGTTTTCATTATATATTCAGTTAATTAATAAGATGTGGTATCGGCAGGATTCGAACCTGCATGAGCTTTCTGCTTTGAGTAACCCTTCCGGCTGGGTAAAGCTCCAGTACTCGTCGTGCGTCTACCAATTCCGCCACGATACCAAATGCCCGTCTTTCCGGGCTGTCAGTTATACTTCAACGATTACGATGTCAGGTGCAATCTGTCTGATGGCATCCAACTGTACATCAATGACTTTATTCTTGTATTCCTCAATGGCTTCATTTGCGCCAGCCGACACAAGAGAAAGAGAAACATCTCGACCGTCTACATCAGCGTAAATCTCGACTTCTATCTCTTCATTGTCAAAGCCTTTGAAAAGAGGGATATTCAGTTTGAACGATTTCGGCAAATTAGAATCAACCACCTGCGAGTAGTTGTCAACTTTGCTGCCATTTTCCTCCTTACTGCGTTCGATGTCTTGGTTTACTTTTGCCTTGAAGTTCTTTAAAGTAGAAACAAGCATCATATTTTGCGATTTATCGGTAAAGAAAGCACGGTGCATTTTGATGAACTTAGACAGCTTAATAGGTTCCCATTTCTTATCCGTGTTAATGCCAAACTCCATCATTTCCTTGGAAGCCTGTAAAATACCGTTGATTTCAGTCTGATAGTAGTTGGTTTCATCAATAGTTAATGCTAACCCCATCTTATCACGGTTCACAATGAGATTGGTCGATTTTTGATTAATCAGTTCGACACGCTTTTCCAACCATCTGAAAGGTGCATCTATCGTTCCATTGATAACTACTCTTTCCGGCTCTTTCGGGTCAAGTGCTACGGGGGCTTCTCCCTCTCTCAATACTACTTCAATTGGTGCACCGTTATAATCTTTCGGTACAATTACGTTTAATTTGTTCTCGCTCATGATTCTGTTCCTGTTTTACGATTAATATTAAAAATAGTTCTTTGCATTTCCTGCGGCATTATAGGACGGGAATAAACCAGCTCACCAAGTTTGTTGTAATACCCAGCCATCTTTTCTTCATGATAGAGAATTTTTACACACTCTTCATGTTCAACATATTCAGAGCCTTTCTTTATATTTTCAAGAAGTTCCTGTTTTCTTTCATTCAAAGGCTTTAGCTCTGCCTTAAATGCTTCCATTGCTTCTTTTTTCTCTATCTCAATATCATTAATCTGAATTGAGGTTTCAGCAAGAGATTCTTTCTTTTGAGCCAACTCATCCGGTGTAAAGCGATGAGTATAGCCAATCTCTTCCACTGCATCGGCATTGTCCTGTAAGAACTGCCATCTATCCTTTTCGGGGATTTCTTGACCTAAAAATTTGTCCATAAAATAAAATGATTAAATAAATTCTTTGTTACGTTCAATTTCTTGCTGGGCATATACCAACATTTGATGTTCATTAGCAGCCGGTAGATAAATATCTGCCTGTGCCGTGCTCCAATTACGGAAACGCTCAATAGATAAAGTCATTTCTCCTGTTGTCAGTTCTGCCGAACTGCGTAAATAAGTTACTTCTTCACCTTTCTTGTTGATCGTTTTGCGTTCAAACAAATCACGGTTGCAAGTTCTCTTATAGAAGTCAATTTTGGCTTCGTCAAGGCTACAACCGTACTCACTACCGAAATACCCTAAAAGAAGATGCAAGTAGCTGTTTTGGGCAAGCGTGCGGTTAGGTAGTTTCTTTTTCACTTCCACCACCGCACGTTCACTAAACAGCTTGTTTACATACTCCTTGAACTTGGGTATTTGATATTCATTCTTCAAATCGAAAATCATACGCTAAAAAGGTAAGTCGTCCTTTGCATTACCATTTGCATCAACCGGAGGCGGAAAATCCTGCGGTTGATGATAAGTTGGCTGTGGTTGTTGTATTGGTGCAGTTTGTGGGGACTGGGATACACCGCCACGCCCTTCTATTTTGTAGCACCGGATAGATGCCATACGTTTGAGTTCTCCGTCTTGATTCGTCCAAGAACGCCCTTGTAAGACAAATGATACAGTAACAACATCACCCTGATTAAAGCGGTCAAGTTCTGCACACTTATCGCCTGAAAACTCTAAGGGAATAATGTTTTCATACTCGCTACGCTCTCCCGTATAAGGATCATAAGTGGTAGCATCTAAAATAAACTCCCGTTTCGTAAATGAGGAACCACCGTTTTTGGATGGGATTTGAACGGTTTGTCCGATTTCGATTATCCGTCCGGTTATTTGGTTTGCCATAGTCAATCTATTTTTTCTTTTATTAAATATTTAATTAAATCCCTGTATTCTGCCCATTCAAGAAATGAACGAAGCAAATTCCTATTATCTCGTTCCATCCCATCATACCGGTAGCAGGTTATCGCAGGAGAATATTTTTCAAGCGGTAACCCTCTTACATCATATCCATGCTTGTCTATTTTATAGCCATCGAACACAAATAGGTCGAAATGGAATATATCCGCTTTAAAAATCTCAAGATAAAGCCGCCATTGGCAAGAATTGATATAGTCAGTATCAGACGGGTAAGAATACTTAGTCTTTATATCCCGTATCTCTATACCGTCTATCATATCAGCGCATCCGGTTATGACAGCATCTCCAAAATCTTTGTAAATGCGTATTTCATGAAAAGCATCGGGGTGTTCGTTGCGGTAATCCATTGCGACCTTACACTGATTTACATCCAAAATAACATCGAACCCATCAATATTGAATTTGCGTCCACAAGGAACTGGTTCTTTCTGTTCTTTTCCGTAGTAAAGGAAGGTACGTTCACCGGCAGAAACTTTATCACACACAGGCTTCCCCGTTTCCACAATGGAGTGGAAAGCGGTGCCTATGCGAGTGTATTCATTTCCGGCAAATACACCTGTTATGCTTTCTATTACAGATTGCTCGGTAATTTCATAATTGGCATATTCGCTCTGTTCAATGTACTTTCTGTATGCTTCGAGTTGTGTAACTCTTATAAGAGGCTTAAGCGGCTGCATCTTTTACAAATTTCTTGTTTTCGTACTTATATCCCTTGGATGCAAGGTTAGACTTCATTTCAGAGAAAAACGGATACTGAAGTACTTGTGGCAATTCTTTCATTGCTTCGATGAGGGCAACTATATCTTCATCTGTCATGGCAGCTGCAAGTTGTTCTCTCAAAGAGGAAAGCATCTCATTTGCTTTTTTCTGTTCCTCTGACTTATTTTGTATTGCATGCTTTACTGTAGAAATCACATTTGCCATAAATGTAGAAAAATCAGCACTAGATGATTCTGGTATTTCCATCATCTTTAATTGTGCTACATTTTTCCCAATAAAAGTATCAGTTGGTTCAAATGAAATAGTGCGCTTACCGTTTACTTTAGATATATATCCAACCTGATCAGCAATTCGGAGAAGCAAATCTTTACTCTGTCCTGTGCAATCCGGTGAATGCTTTATAATGTCACCCTCCGCTACCTCTTTATCATGGCAAATAAAAATAATGTCAGAACCATTAGAACGAAGTTGATTAACAAACGACTTAAAGTCTTCTGCTATTTGCCCAAATCTTTTTAAGGTATTGGTTAATAACTTGTAGTTGTTTTTTACAGCAAAATTCATCAGATAATCATCCAAGCACGCTTTAGCAGTATCGCAAATGATAGTACTATAAGACTTCATTGTTTCATATTCCGCCGTTATGTCTTCCCATTTGTTGGCGATAAGGGTATCACATCGTTGTACAGCTCTATCATATCCTCTATCTGTATCTATTAAAAGAGGATTATATGCAGTTGTAGCAACAGAAGTTTTTCCTGTTCCCGGTGTGCCATATAGCACAATAATCACTGGACGTTCAGGAGTTACGTCATTTTTTTTAATAATTGGCATATCTTATATTATTTAAAGTGGTTAATCAAATAAATAAAGCGCCTATCCTCACGAACCGACGCTTCCGAAAAGTTTAATTGTATCAAAAAAGATTATTTGCGCTTTTGAAGGCACTTCAAGATGTTTCCATCCTCTATGGCCTTAATTATATCATGCTGCTTGTAATAGATACGTCCTTTGGGCTCTTTTATCGTATTCCCTTCTCTATCCGTCACTTCCTCAATACCGAACTGATACGGATATATAAATTTCCTATCTTTTAGATATTTCAGATTCATCCTTCCGCCCGCCAGTTCTTCGGCTTCCGTCTGATTTACTAATATCCGTGGGTCATTCAGAAATCGTTCTTTCCACTTCTCAAAGTAATCAATAACAAAGGGGACCATTGTCGAAATATCTTTCCATCCATTTACTTCCATAACCTTATTCTTTTGAATGAGACTCCTTGCAACTTCTCTCCAATAGCATTGCCATCGTAAGCATTACCATTATAGCAGCCGATATTGTCTCATTAGTTGTAATCTCCAATTGAGTAGCTAATCTTGCAGCCATAAACAAAGCGATGACCGCAATTACATTCTGTATCTTATGAATTGTTTTCATAGAATCTGTTTTTATAGTTAATATTAGGCAGCAAATAGCAAATTACTGTCTCTCTTAGGTCTAATAGCCCTTACCGATATTCGAACACTGGAACGTATTCTTAATCTCCTCATGTCCATTTGGAAATTAGGAGTTATAGCTAATATGAAGAACCACACAGAAAAGAAAATTTCAATTCCATGCTTTCGTATTTCTTTCAAATCGAAATTTCTTTTTGCCCTATCACATAGCATATATAAAGTAAGCTCGACATTGTTATTAATGCCTAGTTTCTTATGAATGTCCCGTATTTGCGCTCTTATAGTCCAAACTGACTTCTTTAGGAAATCGGCTATTTCCTCCGGTGTATGACCTTTTGCTACTTCATGAGCTACTTGATACTCACATTAAGTTAAAGTTTCCATCACGAAATACGTTTAGCTCTAAAAACACCCTTTTTATAGTCCAACTCTCCTTCTCTTTTGATTATAATTCCAAATCTTCTCCTAACACGATAACGAATTGTACTCATTATTCCATCATAAGCAGATATCGGAAACTCTACTACTTCATTTAGCTTCATTTCACTAATTGATTTTGTCCAATCACCAGTTATTTTTTTCACTTCTTTTGCCATAAGATTAATTATTTTGATTTACAGTGGACAGTGACGGATTTGAACCGCCTTTTCATCCGTGCGGATGCGTTCTAACCAAGTGAAACTAACTGCCCGTTTGCCTGTATCACGTTAGATACAGGACTTAATCGAGTTAAAACGAAATATTAAGATGTACTATCTTCACAGACGGTACACCACACAACCACAAAATAAAATACTACAAACAAAAAAGTTTAGTCTAAAAAAGTGCTCGTACCTTGATCCGATCAAGACATCACGCAAACAGTGTAACTGTTTGTACGAGCTATATCATAATAGCGTACGGACGCCTAACCCCGTTTTCTTACTGATAAAGACGATTTTTCGGACTATATAATCTTCATAAAGCTTTCTACCCAATCGTAGCACGCCCACCGTAAAACGGTGTCTCCTATTTTTAGTGCTTCGTTGCACGTTCATAAATACAGGTTATATTTTTAGCTGTATTTACGCTTCACAAACTTGTCAAAGAACTAATCAATGTGCCCGTAGCAAATATTCTCTACGTTGATACGGGCTTTTATCCCCCGCCCGACTGGTTTCCCTTACTCACAGCGCTGATTGTCGTAGGTGCTTTATGTCGGATTATCAGACTACCTTTTTACGGGTTATATTTTACCTCCAAGAACTATCACGATTTACATAATCAGCATGACCGCCAGCAAAGAACGCCTTCAGTACATTTCCCTTGCTTGCATTGAATACCGGCTTGAAGGACTTCTTTTCCTCTTCAACCTTTCTGTATTCCTTCTGCTGTCTCCTTGCCAAGAACCAAGCCTGTTTCAATGCTTCACTCAAAGAGATACGAAGATACGCCTTCAAAACATGAGCGTGTTTCATTATCTCACTGTTATTGAATTTTCCGTTTTCTGTCAAAAATGTAAATGCGTTCATCGTCTTACCTATTTTTAGTTATGTAAAAAATTTGCTTTTCTCGTTCAAACTTTGCACCTTTGCGGTGTTGGATGTTGTTTGATGTTGCAAAGATAGATATTTAATCTAACAATCAAATAGATTATCTAATATTTATTTAGACATTAACTCTAATTAACTTATATGGGATTAAAAGAAAGATTATTGCTTTTTATTGAATACAAGGGAATATCTACGCAAAAATTTGAGCGTATTGTAGGGCTAAGTAATGCTTCTGTATCAAAAATGGGAGATAACACTAGGCAATCTACGCTAGATAAAATATCTACTAGTTTTCCTGACTTAGATATAGCATGGCTTAAAACAGGAATTGGCAATATGATAAATGAAAACAAAAACACTGCAGGAAGAGACAACTACGGTTCTCAAGGGAGTGGAGATAACAAATCTTCATATTCCAATGTAGGAAATACGAAGATTTCCGTAACAATGCCCGAATCCGGCACCCAAAAAATTATTAATCCTAATGGAAAGGTTGAAATATACCGGACGGAGCCAAGCGAATACTTAGAAGAAATCAATAAGCTAAAACAGCGTATTCAGGACTTAGAGCGGATTATTGCGGAAAAGGATGTAACTATACAATCTAAGGATGATACTATTAATGCTAAGGATGAATTAATATCTTTATTAAAGGCTAATAGGCAATAGGCGGTAAGGTATTAGGTTAAAGTTTATTTTTCAAAGGCTAGAAATCAACAAACATTGAAAGAAAAAAGTTTAGCCAAATTCAGCATTTAAATAACAAATTACTAGCATTGTTATAGAATAAACAACAATCAATTATATTAATCAATAAAAACACAAGATTATGAAAAAACTTATTTTTGTATTAATGTCTATCTGCTTAATCATCACATCATGTGGAAACAAAGTAGAAAATTTAGTATCTGAATACACAACTGTCATTGGGAAAGCCCCAAAACAAGAAGGGGGAGTTTACACATGGGAAAATCTAACAAAAGAACAGTTCTATAAAAATGGTCAAATTTTAAAAGATAAGACTGATAAGATATTAGGATTCTTACCAACAGAGTCTAATGAAAAAGAAGTAAGTAGTGCAACTGGAGATTTATATACGTCTTATGTATGGGAAAATTCCAATATTAGAGTTTGCCTTTGGCTTGATTACCTTGAAGGGAAAGAATCAATCCAACTTATTATTAAAGAAAAATAATGAATCAACTCATTAAAATCTGCTCACACGAGCGAACAACCGGACACCACTGCCCCCATAATAACAAAGGTTGGGGGTGCCGGTTCCTAGTCACACCAATAACAGATACACCAACCACCGAAAAAGAAAAAGCAAAGCTATTTTCAGCCGTTTACCGGGAAGCAAAACACAAAGGAGTATTAGAATGCCCGTACTACCGCTCGTTGATTATAGAGAAAGTATTGGATGCATTATCTCCGAACACGTAATCAGCAACCTTATTAATAACCTTATCTATCCTCGCAAAGTCCTTCTTTATATAAGTATCCGTTATCGACTTCCCGGAAGAGTGATTCAGGCATAAAGATATATCATCCTTGCTTATATCGCACTCGTTCCGTGCAATGGTAGCAAACGAATGCCGGGCGGAATAGAATTGAATATAATCTATTCCAAGTTCTTCACACAAAGACCTCATCCCCCTATGTATTCCTTTTGTCATATTCCTAACACCGTTATACCTTTTATAAAAATCAAACAAACATTTTCCTGACGGATCACGATACTTGTTAATAATCGGAAGTGCCAACGGATGAATATATACAGATATGAAAGCATTATCCTTTCTTCTATCTTTTGTCTTTTGACGTTCATATTCTATCCTTCCGTTCACCATCCGGCAATTAAGCATATCAACCGCATTCATTCCCGCCAACAGAAAAGACAAGATATAGATATCACGGGTAAACATAGTAGTTCTTTTCCTCTTGTTAATCGGAGAATAACCGTATATTTTTCTAATGGTATCAACATCTACCGCCCTTTTCCTTGCTTCCAGGACTGCCGGGATAGTATATACCTTAAATGGATCGTTAGTGATAATGATATCGCCTTTCTCGTAATCATTAAAGTGAAGCAATGCAGCGTTGAATATCGATTGAATTACCCCCATGTACGAATGAATACCAGTATCATTCAAAGGCGGTTTTATTATCGTTTTATGTGAAAATTTAGCAGTTGAGCTTTGCCTCACCCTTATCTTTCGTTCGGTTCTCAGCCACCCCTCATATTCCCTTAGAAAATTAGATGTCAACTCTTTTATAGGAAGCTTACTTCTCATATATCTATCATCCAAAAAATGGCAAAGAGCATTAATTCCGGTAGTTTTAACCGTCCTTGTTCCCTCATTTGGTATATTCGATATATGCTTCCTTGCAAACTCTATAAAGTCTATAGTCTTCCGCTCTTTTCGTCTTTCGATGACCGCAACAATATCCTTAGAAGTCTCACACCCTAAGATAACCTCTTGATTTTCGTTGATTATTTTACGGTAATCTCTTACCAACCTGTCCAGTTCTTCCTTTATGCTTTCCGAATTTATAGTGCCAGTAGAAGAGTTCTTTTTAAATCTGACAAAGTCCGTATATATCGAAGTAGAAATATACGATGATGTTCGGTTATGAGTTATCCGGATTTTGGGATTATAGGTACCATCCGATTTTTTATGATGTTTAAATACTACCCATGATACTGTTGCCATACATTTTGTTTTTCGTAAATCATTCGTAAAACAAAGGTAGTGTTTTTGAAACAAATTCTAGTCCCTAAATTAAAAAATAACATGAGAAGCATGTAGAAAATCACATCTACAGCCATTTCAGCCCCTAAAACGACATTTTTCTATTTTTTTGTCCCCAAATATAAGAATATCATTCCGATTAACACTAGTATAAGGTCAATCGCTTTGCTTTTTAAATTCTTTTCACGGAAGAAAAGCGCACCGAAAATGAAAGAAACAATTACACTTCCCCGACGAACCATCGAAACAATGGAAATCATGGAATCATCATAACTCAATGCATAGAAATAGACAAAGTCGGCTGCAGAGAGGAAAATGGAAATCAGGATAATCGTCCAATCCCAGCGAAAAGGGGTAGTCGACTTTCTTTTCGGCCACCAAAGCAATAACAGAATGGGACACATGATAAAAACCTGATAAACATTATACCAAGACTGCACCAACATCGGGTTCAATGACTTCATCAGATACTTGTCATACAATCCGCTGATAGCTCCCGTTATCGCAGCCAGCACGATAAAGAATATCCATTTATTATGCTTGAAGTCGATTCCTTCTTTCTTTCCCGAACGGCTCAGCATGAAAAAAGAGACAACAGCCAGCAGCACACCGATCCATTGATAAAGGTTCAACCGCTCGCCAAACACGAGCATTGCCCCTACAAGCACCATCACCGGACGGGTGGCATTGATCGGTCCTACGATCGTAATAGGCAAATGTTTCATCCCGAAATAACCGAATATCCATGAAGACAGCACTATGAATGACTTGATGATAATATATTTATGCTGTTCCCAACCCGCAACAGGGACATTGAATATACTTCCTCCCAACAGATTCGGCTCATATATAGAGAACAGGATAAACGGCAGGAAGATAAGGCTGGAAAAGAAAGTGTTCAAGAACAATACAGGAAGCACCGCATTGTCTTTCAGTGATTTCTTTTTAAATACATCATAAAAGCCCAACAAAGTAGCTGATAAAAAAGCCAATAATAACCACATAGAAAATAAGTAAGAAGTAAAAATTAAAAATTAAAGGTGTGTAGGAGAAAGGAATATCGTATCAGGATATTCCACATTCACCAGAAACAAAGCCTGTCCCGGAGCGGAAGTCCCGGCTTTGCAACGGTCTTTCTGTTCTATAATTCGCCTGAAGCCCTCAATGGAAAGCTTTCCACGCCCCACTTCAATCAGTGTGCCCACTATGGCACGCACCATATTCCGCAAAAAGCGGTCGGCCCGGATGGTAAACACCCAAGTGGCGTCCTCTTCCCGTGTCCATTCCGCATGGGTAATATGGCAGATATTTGTCTTTACATCCGTATGCAATTTGCTGAAACTCGTAAAGTCAGTATATTCGAAAAGCACTTTCGCCGCCTCATTCATACGTTCATAATCCAACGGACTGTAAACCCTGCAGCGATATTGCCGGTTGAAAGGATATTTGGCAGTGGTCACATAATATTTGTAAGTCCGGGCTGTCGCATCAAAACGCGCATGAGCCTCCGGCCGGACACGGCAAACACGATAGACAGAAATATCAGGCGGTAACAAACGATTCAGTTTGTCGGCAACGGATTCCGTATCCAACGGTTCATCATAGTCAAAATGGGCAACCATCAAAGAGGCGTGCACCCCCGCATCGGTTCTCCCCGCTCCCACAACTTCTATCTCACGACGCAGAAAGGTAGACAATGCGTTCATCAAGCATTCCTGCACACTAATTCCATTCGGTTGAATCTGCCAACCGTGATAGTTGGTTCCATCATAAGCCAAATAAATAAAATACCTTTGCACGCTTATTCCTCCTTTTTTGAATTTTCGCGTGCAAAAGTAGTCATTTTATCTTATTTATCTTTGTATAGTTCGCATAAACTCGTATATTTGAAAAACAATATGGATGATTCACTAACTGTACCAAATTATGAGCAGTACTATTTTCCTCATTATCGCCCTCGTCACAACAGGCATTTTTGTGATTCAATTTATTCTATCAATCTTCTTCGGAGATATAGACGCTGATGTTGACGTAGACACTGACATCAGCAGCGTAGTTTCTTTCAAGGGGCTCACCCATTTCGGAATCGGATTTGGCTGGTATATGTATTTGGCAGGAAATACGGAGATTCAAACCTATGCCGTTGCAATCTTTGTAGGTCTCTGTTTCGTTCTCGCCGTCTGGTTCTTGTATAAAAAAGCTTTCCAACTACAACAGGTAAACCGTTCCGAACAGACAGAACAGTTGGTCGGACGCGAATGTACGATCTACTTCAAGCAAAATGACGGCAGATACACCGTACAGACAAAACGGGATGGAGCCATGCGTGAAGTGGACGTAATCTCCGAATCGGGAAAGACGTATCAAACGGGAGACCATACGGTTATCACCCGATATCAGAATGGGACATTGTATATTCAGTAACTATTTAAAATACACAAATCTATGACACAAGAAATTCTAATCATGGTCGCTATATTAGTGGCGGTCATCTTACTCACTTTTATCGGTATCTTGTCTCGTTATCGCAAATGTAAGAGTGACGAAGTCCTCGTTGTATACGGTAAGACAGGAAGAGACAAAAAATCCGCAAAGCTATATCACGGAGGAGCAGCCTTTGTATGGCCGATTATCCAAGGGTATGAGTTCTTGTCAATGAAGCCGATGCAGATCGACTGCAAACTGACGGGGGCTCTTTCCGCACAGAATATACGTGTCGATGTACCGACTACTATCACTGTAGCCATCAGTACCGACCCGGAAGTGATGCAAAATGCCGCCGAACGTATGTTAGGGCTGACAATGGACGACAAACAGAATCTGATTACAGATGTAGTCTATGGGCAGATGCGTTTGGTTATCGCCGACATGACGATTGAAGAACTGAACTCCGACCGCGACAAGTTCCTTTCTAAAGTAAAAGACAATATCGATACGGAACTTCGCAAATTCGGTCTGTACCTCATGAATATCAATATCAGTGATATCCGTGACGCTGCCAACTATATCGTAAACTTAGGTAAGGAAGCCGAAAGTAAGGCACAGAATGAGGCGCAAGCGAACATCGAGGAACAGGAAAAATTAGGTGCCATTAAGATTGCCAATCAAATAAAAGAACGGGAAACAAAGGTTGCCGAGACGCGTAAAGACCAGGATATCGCCATTGCAGAAACAAAGAAATTGCAGGAAATTTCCGTTGCCAATGCAGATAAGGACAGAATCTCCCAAGTAGCCATCGCAAATGCGGAAAAAGAATCTCAAGTAGCCAAAGCGGAAGCTGAAAAGAACATCCGTATCGAACAGGCAAATACCGAAAAAGAAAGTCGTATTGCCGAACTGAACTCCGACATGGAAATCAAACAGGCGGAAGCTGCGAAGAAAGCCGCTATCGGACGAAATGACGCGCAAAAAGAGGTTGCTTTATCAAATGCGGATTTGGCTGTAACACAAGCTAACGCTGATAAGCAAGCCGGTGAAGCCGCTGCAAGATCGGAAGCAGCTGTACAAACAGCCCGTGAAATCGCTCAAAAAGAAGTAGAAGAAGCAAAAGCCCGGAAAGTGGAATCTTCATTAAAGGCGGAAAAGATTGTACCTGCCGAAATCTCCAGGCAGGAAGCTATTCTTCAAGCAAACGCTATTGCGGAAAAGATAACCCGTGAAGCGGAAGCCCGTGCAAAAGCCACTTTGGCACAAGCGGAAGCAGAAGCAAAAGCTATCCAACTGAAACTGGAAGCGGAAGCAGAAGGTAAAAAGCGTTCATTACTTGCCGAAGCGGAAGGTTTCGAAGCAATGGTAAGAGCTGCCGAATCCAATCCGGCTATCGCCATCCAATACAAGATGGTAGACCAATGGAAGTAAATTGCCGGAGAACAAGTGAAGGCTTTCGAACACATGAACCTGGGCAATATCACCGTATTCGACGGCGGAAACGGAGGTACAAGCAATTTCCTCAGTTCACTGGTAAAAACAGTAGCCCCAAGTCTCGGTGTACTGGATAAACTGCCTATCGGCGAAACGGTAAAGGGGCAATACTATATGCAATCGCACGTAATCCATCATAAATTACTTGCTTGCGAAGGCGGTGTGCGATATAATAAAATTCGAGCAATTGTTGTATGGAAATCGAAATATAGGGGAATAGATATGCCTTCGTTTGAGCATCAGGACAGCCGCAGCACCGCACCACCGGAACAACACAATATGGATCATAAACGCCGGTCGCGCAAATTGCTGCTGGCTTTTTGTGATGTTTTGGTCATTGTTATATCGCATCTTTTCGCATTGCTGCTTCAGCATGATTTACATATCGATGCTATTTCTCCGCAGGAATGGCAGGCCATGTGGTTCGCATTGCCGGTAGATGGCGCTTTGTCGTTGCTTATTTTCTGGCGACTGCGGCTGTACCAAGGCGTTTGGACATTTGCCAGTGTGCAGGAATTGATCAATGTGCTGCTGGCGACCATACTGGTAACATGGGCGCAGGTGGGGTTGCTGC
>ENA-USUJ01002510-USUJ01002510.1-human-gut-metagenome-genome-assembly--contig:-NODE-2510-length-13764-cov-5.338716_pt1 | contig 13764 bp, 13 predicted proteins | sample MGYA00250061_ERZ773398 | MGnify/ENA primary metagenome ERZ773398 (study PRJEB29103, sample SAMN06111992) | human gut metagenome | biome: human gut; feature: ankylosing spondylitis patient; material... | reverse complement strand
AACGAAAAAATTCTGGCATATCTCGAAGGCTCCTGTTTCGGAAAAGCGAACCGCGCCAGCGGAACGGAGCTGGAGCGGGCCCTCCATATCAGTGGGACTTGCCTGCGAAAGCAGGTCAACCGGCTGCGGTGCAAGGAGCACCCCATTGCCAGTGACCGCAGCGGCTACTTCTATGCCACCAATGCCGGCGAGGTCTATGACACCATCCGCCAGCTGAAGCAGATGGTATCCGGACTGGAGGCGGCCATCAGCGGTCTGGAACGGTCTATGGATCGGTTTCGTGAGGACGAGGAGGCCGGACATGGCTAAGCCGCCCTTTCCGTGGATCGGCGGCAAGGAGAAGATCGCGCCCTACATCCTGCAAACCTTCCCTGCGAAGCTGGTGCAGTATGTGGAGCCCTTCGGCGGCAGCGGTGCGGTGCTGCTGGCTCTGCCCCAGGACCCAAGCCGCTTGGACATCTACAATGACTTGGACGCCGAGCTGGTGAACCTGTATTCCTGCATCAAGGAGTGCTCCAACGTTCTGCTGCGGGAGCTGAAATTCCTGCCCATCCACAGCCGCAGGCTTTTCGAGTATTACCGCGACTTTGTCGCCCACAAAGAGGTCTACTATCAAAATGTGCAGGCGGAGATCGCGTGTCTGGGCGACCGCTCCTGTTTTACGGAGGAACAGGCCGGGGAGCTGCTCCCCATTTTTCAGGAGCGGCTGGCACTGTTCGATGTAAAACGGGCGGCAGCGTATTACCTCGCCATCCGGGGCAGCTTCAGCGCGACGGTCACCTCCTTCGGCGTAAAGGGCATGGATGTCGAAAACCTTTTGAAACTGTTTCCACCTGTGTCCGCACGGCTGAAGGACGTGCCGCTGGAGAACAAAAACGCCTTGCAGCTCATTCGGGAGCGGGATCGGGAGGACGGTCTCATCTATGCCGATCCACCCTATGTCAAAACGGAGCGGATCTATCGGATCGCGGGAAAAACCAGACGTTTCCGTAAGTTCCATGTCCGGCTGTGGCAGGTGCTGTCTGCCTGCAAGGGCTACGTCGTCCTCTCCTACAATGACTGCTCCTTCATCCGCAAACTCTATAGAGACTGGTACATTTTATCCTTCCAGCGCGGCAACCCGCTGTCTCAGAAAAAGGGCGCGTCCTTTGGCGAGCTCATCCTCACCAACTATGACCCCCGCCCTTATATGACCCGTCAACTGAACCTCTTTGACGAATCTCTGGGCGAGTGGGAGCTGAAGCTGGTCCACATTCCAAATCATCCACCAAGACGGAAAGAAAGCCCAGCCGGATGTAGGGCTTCTAACCAAAACTTATTACAATAGGAGGCAAACAACATGAAATTCCATTTGAACCATGACCCCGCAAACAAGACCCTTACCATCCCCCGCGCCGCGCTGCAGCTCTCCGGCCTTGCCGAAACCAGCGATCTGGCGATCCATACCGAAAACGGCTGTGTTCTGCTGCTGCCGGAAAAGCTGTCCGTCGCGCAAACGCTGAAAACTTTCCAGCTGCTGACGGCGATCAACGCGGAGCTTCTGTTCCGACTGGCAAAAAGCAGCGCTCTGGCCCACGGCACCGAAAATGACGAGTGCAATGGATGCCATTGGGAAAAGGAGTGTTTTCAGGACGTCCTGCCGCTGTGTATGCTGGCAGAGGCTGGCATTGACCCGGTGGAAGGAGATTTCGAATGCGCGGTGAAGGACGGTACGCTGGTGCTGCGATCCGGCGCTGATACAAATGTATATGAAATGATGAAGAGTCTGGATGATGACTTCCGCGATCTGCTGAAAGGCGCGGGCGTTTCGTTGTCCGGGCTCTTCCTGCTTTTGAAGGAGGAACTGGATCATGATGAATGACACCTATCTCTACCCCTATTCCTCTGCCGAGGCGAGAGATCGGAACGAGCTTCCTCTCTGGCGGGAGAGCCACAAGGCGAACATCGCCTGCCGCAACGCCATCGAGGACGCCATCCGCCGGAGCTTCGACGGAATGCATCTGGACAAGAACTGTATCACGCCGGTGCTGGAGGAATACGGCTACAAGCGCACCGCATGGGTGCTTGCCAACACCCTGCACGAACTCAAGTGGGACGGGCGCTTCGGCCATGCCAACAAGCAGTGGGCGGAGCACGCCTGCATTCCCAAAGACATCAACCACAACAGCGACTTTGTTGTCCGAAGCCATCCGGCCGTGCTGGATGGCTTCGTCACTTTCTACCGCAAAGCGGTGCAGGCACTGAATCTGTTTGGCGCGGAGCATTGCGTTGGTGACCGCGCCGAGCAGGACTTCACCGGCAAGGTGCTGGTGCTGTCGCCGGAGGCGCTGCGGGAGCAGTATTGGGGGCAGGAAAACCAGCTCTGGTATGCTCGGAGCGGTTTTGGCTACGAGTCGCATTCCAGTGGTCGAGCAGTCTTTGCCACCTGCCTCTCGGACGGCGAAACAGCCAGATGGAACCGGGAGGATTTCATCGGCGTACTGGATGACAAGTTTCTGCCCGACTGGGCGCGGGAAAAGCTGGAGGAGTTGATGACGCAGGAACAGACGGACGCCCCCACAATGGGCGGCATGAAAATGAAGTGAGGAGGATACTTGCATGAGCATGACCTATTACACCGTGGACGATCTTCGGCCCGGAAGATCCGGCTGGGGTGTGAAGCGTTTTTCTACGTTGAATGATGCGATTTCCCATTACCGGACACTCCCCATGGATGGGGCCCGTGTCCTCGGCATGGCGGATGATACCCACGCCTATGAGCTCATCCGCTGTGTGCGTCTTTTCCCCGGCGATGCCCAGGGTGAGGATGTTCTGGCAGCAGATCACTGGCGCGGCGGCTTGGTGAAAAAGAACGCTGCCCTGAAAGACGCGCTGGATATTTGCTTGGAAAGCCTGCGTCCCCGTTTTCTGCTGGAGCCGGAGCGCCTGATCCCCGTTCCCCAGCGCAAGAAGCTGCGGAAAGAACTGCGGGAGGCCCTTCTCTGGCAGGGCTATGAAGAAAACTACGATTCCGCCATCCGTGCTGTTTTTGTGGGAGGCGCTGGCTGGCTCTCACCCCAGGATGTGAAAAAGCAGCGGCAGCTTCCTCTGGTGCTGCGCTATCGGGTGGACGGCATGACGAAGGATGGGGCCTACCTCTCCTTAGAAGTGGAGCCTTGGGAATATGACCTCCTGCTGGAGCAGACAAGAGATCACTATAAAATGAAGAAACATTAAGGAGGAACACAAAATGAAACGAATGCTTTCCCTTTGCGCCGCGGCGCTGTGCCTGACCCTGGCGCTGACGCCCACCGCGCTGGCAGCGGACTTTGAGCCTGCGGCACCGAACGCCAAGGTCTGCTACCCCACTGCCATCGTTCGCGGTGACGATGGTACGGAACTGAAAAAGATCTATGATCTGAGCCCCGAAGATGATCCTGCCGGTATCCCCCGCTCGGACTTCCGTCAGGACGGCTTCCACTACACCATGACGGACCTTCTGAAGCAGGAGCTTCCGGAAAATGAGAGCCGCCAGCACACAGAGCACATTTCCGTTGAAAGCGCCAAGAAAGATATGGAATCTGTGCTGGCGCTGCTGCCGCAGGAGCGGGAATTCATCACGGATGACGGCCTCATGGGGACCCTGACGCTCCGACTTGATACCGTGCAGGTGGAGCCGTCCGGCTACGGCACTGCCACCAAGGAAATCTCCACCAAGCGCAGCTATCCTAACCTTGCCGAGCAGGATACGCAGTATCTTCCCAAAACCATTACGGAAAACGGCAAGACCCTGACGCTCACGGACATCCAGTGGCAGACGGACAACACCGCCAATCTGGACGGCTACGCCGTGGCGGATCGCTACACGGCCGTTGCCACATATTCCGGAAGCGCCACCAGCAGCTATGTGAAAGGCTACACCGTCACGGCGGATTATACCGGAACCGTCAGCCGGATCGCCCTGAACCGTGTCCGCTATGTGGCTATCTTTGAGGGAACGCCCATCCAGCCCACGGAGCCTGCGGAGACACCCGCCACGGCGTCCGCGTTCCGCTGGTCTTATGTGCTCATCCCCATTGGGATCGTGGCCGCGGCAGGCGCGGGCGTCGGCGGCGCGCTGCTGGTGAAGCACAGAAAAGAAAACGCAGATGAGGAGGATACAGAATGAAAAAGATTTTGACTTTCGCGCTTGCCGTCAGTATGATGGCATCCCTTGCGGCCAGTGCCTCGGCGCTGGAATACAGCATTGCCCCTCCGAAGGACTTTGACTTTGGCGGGGATACATCTATTGAGGTCATCCACACGGCGGACGGCGGCGCTATGAAGAACACCGACATGAGCAAAAACGCAGCGCTCATTCCGCCTGTTTTCGGCTCGGAGAGCATGAACGCCCTCCACACCGGTGAATACCTCACGCCCAACCTTGTCCCCGGTGGTATTCCCGCGTCCGGCGCGGTCATTGGCGGCAGCGCCGCCACTGTTGTCACCCCCGGCAGCACGGTGAATGGCGGCAGCGGCTATCAGCCCGCCGTGCTGTTCACGGAGGTGACGGGCGACCTCTACTACAAAAACGGCTCCCTCGGCAGGCTGGAGATCCCCGCTCTGGATCTGAGCGTCCGCATTTATCAGGGGACGGACAGCAAGACGCTTGCCAAGGGCGTCGGACACTTCGAGGACACCTCCATCTGGAACGGCAACGTCTGCCTCGCCGCCCATAACCGGGGCGCCAACAGCTACTTCGGCCAGATCCACACGCTGGACATCGGGGACAAAATTACCCTGACCACCAAGCTGGGCACCCGCACCTACAAGGTAACGGATGTATTCAAGGTCAGTGAGACAGACCGCGGCGGCCTTGCGGACTCCGGCGAAAATATGCTGACGCTCTACACCTGCGTCCGCAACCAGCGGGATCAGCGCTGGTGCGTCACCGCAGCGGAGGTCTGAATCTTTCTCCCTTTTGCCGAATCAGTTCTGTTCGACTTCTGCCCCTCACTTGTGATATGGTGAAGCTGCGAAGAAGATTTTCACACATACACAGTTAGAATGGAGGCAGAAAGATGAACGAGAGCAAAAATGTGAGAAAGAATGTCAGTATGATGCTCACCGGCATGGTGATCGGCGCGGCGCTGACCGGCGGCTCTATCGCGGTCGCGGCCGGGATCACGGCGGAACCTACCTGGCAGCCCATCTTTGTGGATGGTCAACAGGTGGAAATGGAAGCCTACAACATTGCGGGACACAACTATGTGAAGCTGCGGGACATGGGCAAGCAGGTCGGTTTCAATGTTTATTGGAACGCCGGAGTCCAAATCGACACCGGACATCCATACACGGGGATCGCCCCTGCCGCATCCGGTATCCGCGTCAGCAGCTACAAGGGCAGCACCCTCCGCCCCGGAGACCGCAGCGGCTTGAATATCAGTCCCAGCGCGGATATAAAAAGTGTGATCTCCACGCAGCCCAATGTCATCCGCATTGAGAATGCCTCCGGCTTCTGGACCGCTATCGCGGTCAGCAGCGGCACATCCGACGTGGTCGTGACCGATCAGCATGGCCAGACCGCCACTTTAACGCTGACGGTAGTTGACGGCAAGCAAAGTGCGAGCATTCCGGAATCCGGCGCCAGTCAGACAGACGCGGCGCGGCAGGAGATCGTCCGGCTGGTCAATCAGGTACGCCGTGAAAACGGCGCGCCAGAGCTGACGGTCAACGCGGCTCTGATGGACGCGGCGCAGCATTGCGCATCCCTGCGTGTCGCATACCACCAGAACAAGGTGGAGTGCGAGGCGGTAGCGGCCTCCGGGTATCCCCATGGATTTGGATCGAACATCACCGCATTCGCAAATGTGCCCGCCGCTGAGATCGCAGGGCGGGCGGTAGAGAATTGGCGGAATTCTCCCGGCCACTTCCAGACGATGGTTGACCCTGATTGCGACACCATCGGCGTTGGGATCTCAGCTGATGAGGGCGGAACGATCTGCTTCCTGTTCGTCGGTGCTCCCAACGCGCACAATCCCTACGCATAACCTATCCGCAACTCAATATGCTCACATGGCCTTCCAGCTTCATCGCCGGAAGGCCATTTCTTATGAGCAAATCTAATGAGCAAATCTAAAAAGAAAGGTCAAATAACGATGAAAAAGACATGGCATTCATTGAAAAATCGCGTGACCGCGATGCTGCTGGCCCTGATCTGCGTTCTCGGCCTGCTCCCCTCTACCGCGTTGGCGGCAGGAGCCGACACCATCAAATTAGAGCGGTTCGGCATGAGCGGTGTTTCCTATCAGTCCGCCAGCCTTGGCAGATGCACAATGCACCAGATGTATTACGGCGTGGCCGGAAAGACCTCCGTGGGCTTCTGCGGGACGAAGGGCGGCGGCATGGGCATCTCCCTGATCGGGCAGACCTGGGGCGATCCGAAGCCCGTCACCGATCCCACCGTCAAAATGATGATGGCCTATTACTACGCCCACTCTCTCGGCATCTTCACGGACAAGGCCCAAGCCCTTGGCGTGGATGACATCTGGGATTCCGGTTATAGCTGGTACATGAACGCCTGGGTACAGGCCATCGTGTGGCGGTATAAGGACGGCTCCCTGGGTGATCCCGCCACTGCCTGCGCGGAGGAATTGATGTACGTCTGGAACTCGCTGAAGGGCGCGAGTTATACCAGCATCGACCAGACCTGCGACGGCACCACATTCCGGGACCGGACGAAATATATCCTGGATCTTGGCAAGCAGGATGTTTGGGGCGATTGCGACGTAAAAGAGTATTCCTTCACCGGCGCTGGCTCTGCCGCCCACCCCGCCAGCACCGTCCAGAGCGTTATGATCGGCAGTCTTACCGTCACAAACGAGCAGTACAAGCTGGTGGTCAAGAAGGTAGACGCCACCAACCCCACCAAGGGCCTTGCCGGAGCGCGGTTCCATGTGGAATCCACCAACGGCTCCTTCTCCAAGGACATCGTCACCGGTGCGGACGGCACCTATACCTTCTCTCCCTTGGACGCCGGAACCTACGCCGTAACGGAAACGGCGGCTCCGAACGGCTACGAGATCGACAACGCGGGGCCTGAATATGTGGTCCTGCCGAACAGCGGCAGCAGCACCGTGACGATCACCTTTACAGACACCCCCACCGTCACCGCCACCGGTAAGATCCGCAAGGTGGACGCGGATGATCCTACCAGAGGTCTTGCGGGCGCGGTCATCAAGATCACCGGCGTGGATAACAATTTCACCGGCACCTATACCACCGGAGCGGGCGGCGCGCTCACGGATGTGCCTTGGGATACCATGCCCATCGGCAGCTATGTGGCGGAAGAAATGACGCCGCCCAACGGCTACTCTCTGAGCAAGGACGCCGGCAAAGTCCGTCAGGAATTCCATTGGGACGGCAAAACGGACGTATCTCTCGTTTTTGAGAATGACGCGAAGGTAAAGGTCCAGCTCATCAAGCTGAACGATGCCAACAGCCCCCTCCCCGGCGCGGTATTCCACATCCTCCGGGACGGCCAGCTGATCGGCACGGAGGTCACAGACGCCTCCGGCAAGATCACCGTTCCTAATGTGACGGAGGGGATGTACGCCTTTGTGGAGGTCAGCGCCCCCGCCCCCTACGCCAAGCTGACCGCCCCCGTCTGCGCCCATGTGGATCAGGCCACTGTCAATGGCGGCGGCACTGTGACTGTAACGGCCAAAGACCAGAAGCTCCCCAATCTGACCATCCAGAAGCTGGATAAGCAGACCAAGCAGCCCATCCCCGGCACGGTCTTCGAGATCAAGGGCATCCATTACGGCTATCATCAGGACGTCACCACCGGGCCAGACGGCAAGGCGGTTCTCACCGCGATCCCGGTGGACAGCTATGAGGTAAAGGAAACATCCGTCCCTGCCCCCTATGTGGTGGGCGGCGAGACGATCCAGACCATCTACCTCGGCCCCGGCAACGATCAAAACCTCGTATTTGAAAACCTGAAAATGCCCCAGCTGACCGTCACCAAAATCGACGCGGAGGATTCCAAGCCCATCCCCGGCACCGTGTTCACCGTGGAGGGCATCGACAGTGATTTCTCCGCCGATTGGACCACCGGCGCGGACGGTACCGTAACGGATCGCGTGGCCCCCGGCAGTTACAGAATTACAGAAAAATCTGTTCCCGCTCCGTACTACCTGCCCAGCAAAAACGCCGACCGGGAGCAGACCGTCAGCCTGAACGCCGGTGACGAGGTGAATGTCACTTTCAAGAATCGGAAAATGCCACAGCTTACCATCTACAAGGAGGACAGCGTGGCTGGCGCTCCTATCGAGGGAGCCAAGTTCCACATCACTTACACCAGCAGCGGCGAATCCGCCGAGGCCCCTGCCACCATTGATTACGGAAATATCCTCACAGACGCCAAGGGCGAGATCCGGCTCCATGAGCAGGGCAAGCGGCTCTATCCCGGCGAGTACACCGTGACGGAAGTGGAACCCGCTCCCGGTTTCCAGATGAAGGAACCCTCCACCCAGAAGATCATCCTCCACGGCAGCGAGAGCAAGACCCTGACCTTCCAGAATACCCCGCTGAACGCCATCGTTGTTGAGAAGTATGACAGCGTGACCCATGAGGCGCTCCCCGGCTGCACCTTCCAGCTGCGGTTTTTGGGCGGCACCTCCGGCACCGGCGGCACGACCATCGGGCAGAAGGTCACCGGCAAGAACGGCACCGCCATCTGGACGGGGCTGAAAAGCGGCACCTATATCGTGGAGGAGGTTGACCCCGCCGATGGGTACAGCATCATCAACGCCTCCGAAACGATCTATCTGGCGGACAGCGGTGAGCAGAGTGTGGTCACCGTCCGCTTTGACAACGCCCCGGACGGCATCCTCCTGATCCGCAAGGTCTGTTCCGTGAACCCCAGCGTGACCCTCGCCAACGCGGAATTCAAGATCACCTACGCGGACGGTACGCTGATTGGAGACAGCAACGGCATCTTCCGGACGGATGAGCATGGCGAGATCCGCGTCCCCGGCCTGAAACCCGGCAAGAGCGTCATTGTGACGGAAACGAAGGCTCCAGACGGCTATATCATTGATACCCAATCCCAGACCGTTCAGATCAAGGAAGGCCGCACGGTCAGCCTGACCTTCAAGAACCAGCCCAAGGGCAAGCTCATCATCCAGAAGCGGGACAGCGCCACCGGTCAGCCCCTCCCCGGCGCGGAGTTCCGGGTGACCACTGCCGCTGGTTGTGAGGTGGGGCTGGACGGCGTGATCGGCACCGCGACCCTGACGCAGAACGGTATCTTTACCACGGATGGGCAGGGCGAAATCACGATCACCAATCTGGCCCCCGGCGCTTATGTGCTGACTGAGATCAAGGCCCCGACAGGGTATGTGATGGATCGTGCGTCCACAAACGTGGTCATCGGCAAAAACGGCGATACGCAGACGGTCATCGTGAAAAACTCCAAGGCCGGAACCCTGGTGATCGACAAGCGGGATTCCCTCACCGGGAAGCCCCTGCAGGGCGTGACCTTCAAGGTGACGACCTCCACCGGCGCGTTCGTACCCGCTGAAAACGGACAGATCAGCAGCAACGGCCTGTACTTCACCGACAAGGACGGCAAAATCACCATCCATGGTGTGGTGGGGACGCTGGTGGTGACGGAAACGGCCACCATTCCCGGCTACACCATCGATGAGGCCAGCCGCACCCAGACCGTGGTAGTCAATCCCAATGACACCCAGACGCTCCACTTCACCAACACGCCCAGCACCACCCTTGTGATCGAAAAGTATATCGAGGGCACCACGACGCCGCTGAAGGGCGTGACCTTCCTTGTCACCGACAGCTCCGGTGCGGTGGTGGGCAACTCCAATGGAGAGTTCATCACCGATGAGAATGGCCGCGTCGTTATCAATGATCTGATCCCCGGCACCACCGTTACGGCGCGGGAGGTCAAGACCGTGGATGGCTTTGTGCTGGACGGCGCGCCGAAATCCATTCTCATCAAGGCGGGTGAGGTGCAGACCCTGCGCTTTTATAACGTCCGCGCGGGCGGGCTTACCGTCATTAAGAAGGACGAAAAAACCGGAGAGCGCATCCCCGGCGTCCAGTTTGAGATCCGGAAAATGGATGGCGAGATCGTCGGCACCTGCACCACCGATGAAAACGGCGTGATCTATCTCCCCGAAGCGGAAAACGGCTGGTACACCGTGACGGAGCGGAAGGCCGCCGAGGGCTACCGTCTGGATGATACGCCCCACCGGATCGAGGTCAGGGATGGGCAGACCGCCACGCTGGAGATCACCAACAAGGCCATCTCCGGCATCCTGCTCCACAAGGTCAATGCCATCACCGGCGAGGGCATCCCCAGCGTGTCCTTCCTCCTCTACGACAGCGGCAGCAATCCCATCGCGCAGGAAACCAGCGATGACCGGGGCTATGTCCGGTTTGAGGGACTGGAAGATGGCCGCTACTATCTGCGTGAACTGGAAAATGAGGGCTATATCCCTGATACCCAGCGCAAGACGGTTTATGTCCGTAGCGGCGAAACCACGGAAATCGAGTGGCAGAATACCCCCATCACCGGTCAAATCCAAGTGACGAAGGTCAGCGCGGACTACAACGCCATGAATGGCTGGCCTGCCGGGACGCCCATCCCCAACACCGTCTTTGAAGTTTACAACGCCCGCACCAACCGGCTGGTGGATACCATCCGAACGGACAAAAACGGCTTGGCGGTGAGCAAGCCCCTGCCTTTGGCACGGTACAAGATCGTGGAATCCAAGGCGGCGGAGTTTTACGGGCTGGACAAGACGCCCATTGAGGTGGAGATTGAGTATGCCGGTCAAATCGTCAAGGCAAGCATGACCAATAAGAGCCTGTCTACCAACGTTTCCATCAAGAAAACCGGCTATGTGGAGGTCATGCCGGGGCAGCTTGTCCGCTACAATTTTGCCGGTATTGCCAACAACTCCACCACGGCGCTGGAATCTTTTTATTGGCGCGATACCCTGCCCGTCAAGGCGGTTCGGCTCCAGACCATTTACACCGGCACGTGGAATACCCCTGGAAATTATAAGATCGTGTATCGCACGAATCTCAGCGGCGGTACCTGGCGCACACTGGCGGATAATCTGAACACATCCAAAAACTATGTGCTGGACGCCTCTCCCGCGGCGCTGGGACTTGCCGCCAACGAGTATGTGACGGAGTTCATGGCGGCGTTCGGCATTGTCCCTGCCAACTTCCGGCAGGTGGAAGCCCCTCGCGTGGACTGCAAGGCCCTTGCCAAGCTCACCGGCGGTACGCAGTTCGTCAACACGTCGGACGCGGGCGGCGTCTACAACGGGCAGTGGATCATGGCGACCTCCCGCTGGGTCACCCGCGTCTATGCTCCCAGCAAGCCTTTGCCTCGCACCGGTTATTAAGAGCTAACAACAACGGATGCCGCTCCGCAAGGGGCGGCATCCCCAAATTAAGGAGGTTAAGATCTTGAAACACAAAAAAATCATGATTTTGGCGTTGGCGCTCCTGCTCCTGACCGCGCTCTGCTGCACCTCCGCCCTTGCCGCGGGCGGCGATGTGGCAGGTGCTGTGGAGCAGACATGGAAGGAGGCCGCTACGCAGATTAAAAGCGTGGTGGAGAAGGTGGTGTTCCCGGCGCTGGATATGATCCTCGCCATCGCGTTCTTTGTAAAGCTTGGCGGCGCGTATTTTGATTTTCGCCAGCGAGGTCAATTTGAATGGACCGGTCCCGCCATCCTCTTTGCCTGCCTCATCTTCACCCTGACGGCCCCGAAATACATTTGGAGCATCATCGGCATCTAAAAAGCGTATCCCTTGAGGGCCGGATCAGAAGTCTGATTCTGGAAGTGGACTGGTGCGTGAGGATGGTCTTGCATAAAAGCTATCGTTTTGATATAATACTATCAAGAAATTGATACAAGGAGGGCTTTCTATGCAGATCAGACCATCCTCCGCTCTGCGGAATGAGTACACTCAAATTTCTGAGTTGGCAAAAGCATCCGGTGAGCCGATCTTCATCACAAACAAAGGTGAGGATGACGGTGTTTATATGAGCATGGCCGCATACGAGGAGCGGGAAAAAATGTTCCGCCACCGCGACAAGATCTATGCCGCGGAGATCAGCAGACTGAGCGGAGAGCCTGTCTGCACGCCGGAGGAGCTTGACGAGAGAATGGAGGAGTTGTTCCGTGCCTACGAAAAGTAAGCTGGTCTATCTTCCTTCCGCTCAACATGACTTTGAGGAGATCGTAAAGTATCACATCACGGAGGCGGGGACTCCCTACGCGCGGAAAATCTACGGTACAATGAAAACGGCCATAAACCGTCTGCGAGATTTCCCGCTGATGGGGCAAACGCATCCGGACCCGATCCTCGCCGCAAACGGATACCGAAAACTGGTTTTGACAAAAACCTATGTGGCGGTCTACAAAGTGATCGGCGACACCGTCTATATTTACGCCATTGTCAATGGCGCGACAGACTATCCCCGCCTTTTGAAATAATTACCGTTTTGGGATGATGAATATGTCGACAGAAAACGAGTATTTAGCAAAGACGGAATCCTTGCAAAACGAATTGGAACCGGTGTGCCGGGTTATCACGGAGACAGTCAAAGCCGAGGCGATTTATCTCTTTGGCTCCCGTGCTTATGGTACGCCAACCGATGATAGTGACTACGATTTGTGCGTCATTATCCCGGAAAATTCCATGCGTCCGGCAGACGCGGTCAAGGCGATCCGCCGTGCGCTCTTTTCAGCGCAGTCCGTCCCCTTGGATGTAATTGTTTATCGCTCTAACGCATTCCATCAGAGAGCGGAACACGCTTCTCTGGAGCGGAAAATCGCAAGAGAGGGGGTCTTGCTGTATGAGCACCGGCTGGAGCAGCGAATGGCTTGACTTTGCCTATATGGATCTCAGCGCCGCGGAACATCTGCTGACGATGCGTCCGCTGCCTGTGGAAATTATTTGCTATCACTGTGAACAGGCTGCCGAAAAATTTCTAAAAGCCACGCTTGTTCAATTCGACAGAGAGCCGCCCAAAACGCATGACCTTATCCAGCTTTGTAAGCTGTGCTGTGAAGTAGACACGCGATTTGAGCAACTGGCAGACTCCTGTATTGAACTGACGCCATACGGCGTTCAAGTTCGCTATCCGTCCAATTTAGAACTGGATGAATCCGACGCCGTCTGCGCGTTAAAGGAATGCAGGCTCGTTCAAGACTTTGTTTGCCAGAAACTTGGATATGAACCGGAAAGCAAAGATACCCAAAGCTTTGGACAGACAATGAAATAAGTAAAGACAGCAGTCAAGGCCGTCGCCCGAAAGGGCGGCGGCCTTGTCGCGTCTCCGGAGGTGAATGAACAATATTTATTTGGGATTTTGTCGCCGCGACAGTCCTGGATCAGCTCATGGACTGGGTCTATGGGCAGGCCATAGGCTTTCTCGGCAACTTCTTTGCCCTCATGGGCAATATGGGCGTGGAGCTGTTCGAGCTGGAATGGGTCAGCGCCATCATTCTCTTTTTCTCCCGCCTTGCGTGGGCGCTGTTTACCGTCAGCGTGGTGGTCTGCGCCTTTGAGTGCGGTATCGAATACTCCGCCGGCAGGGGCAATCTCCAGCAGTGCGGGATGAACATCATCAAGGGCTTTCTGGCGGTGAGCCTGTTCACCGTCGTCCCCGTCCGGCTCTATGCCTTATCGGTGTCGCTGCAGGGAACCTTTTCCGCGGGACTTACCGGCTACGGGCGGAGCATTGGCGAAGTG
>ENA-USUJ01002497-USUJ01002497.1-human-gut-metagenome-genome-assembly--contig:-NODE-2497-length-13822-cov-10.590033_pt1 | contig 13822 bp, 13 predicted proteins | sample MGYA00250061_ERZ773398 | MGnify/ENA primary metagenome ERZ773398 (study PRJEB29103, sample SAMN06111992) | human gut metagenome | biome: human gut; feature: ankylosing spondylitis patient; material... | reverse complement strand
TGGGCTTATGAGTGGACAGGAGCAGACCGCGGATAGAAGCCAGAAGAAGAACAGACAGAACAGCGTAGAACTGTAAGCATAGTAGACCCCCGCCAGCGAATGTTGGCGGGGGTCTGTACATATAAGTGATAATTCGGCCCCGAAAAATGCAATAGAAATTTTTATCGGCTTGCAATCACGGAAAAGCTGTGGTACGCTTTACTAGGATAGTATAAAGGGAAAGTATATCCTTTTTGGGAAAAACACCATGGTGTACCAATAGTGGTACATTTACTATGTTAAAATGAAAGAAAACAATGCGGAAATCCGCATTTGATGGAGGAAATAAAAATGGTAGACACCAAAAAAGAGCAGGAACGCGAAGAGCTGCACCGCGCGATCTGGGCGATTGCGGATGACCTGCGTGGCGCAGTGGACGGCTGGGATTTCAAGAGCTACGTTCTCGGTACGATGTTCTACCGTTATATTTCGGAGAACATTGCCAGTTATATCAATCAGGGCGAAATCGATGCAGGCAACCCGGACTTCCGCTATGAGGATATGCCTGATGCAGAGGCAGAGCAGGCACGAGAAGGGCTGGTGCAGGAAAAAGGGTTCTTCATCCTGCCCAGTGAGTTGTTCTGCAATGTGCGGGCAAAAGCAGCCAACGATGAAAACCTCAACGAAACGCTAGAAACAGTCTTCCGGCACATTGAGGAATCCGCAAAGGGCAGCTCCTCCGAGGGGCAGTTTGCAGGGTTGTTCGATGATTACGATGTCAACAGCAATAAGCTGGGTGCGACTGTTGCCAAGCGCAATGAGAAGCTCGTGAAACTGCTGAACGGCGTGGCAGATATGAACCTTGGCGATGTGAAAGAGCATGACATTGATGCCTTTGGCGATGCCTATGAATACCTGATGACCATGTACGCCAGCAATGCGGGCAAGTCCGGCGGCGAGTTCTTTACGCCTGCCGATGTTTCGGAGCTGCTGACCCGGCTGGGTACGGTAGGCAAGAAGGAAATCAACAAGGTCTATGACCCAGCCTGCGGCTCTGGTTCGCTGCTGCTGAAGGAAGAAAAGGTGCTGGGACGGGATGCCGTGCGCAACGGCTTCTTTGGGCAGGAAATCAACATCACAACGTACAACCTGTGCCGCATCAATATGTTCCTGCACGACATCGAATTTGACAAATTCGACATTGCCTGTGAGGATACGCTGACAAATCCGCAGCACTGGGATGATGAACCCTTTGAGCTGATCGTATCGAATCCGCCGTACTCCATCAAGTGGGCCGGTGACGAGAATCCGCTGCTCATCAATGACCCGCGTTTTGCTCCGGCTGGTGTGCTGGCTCCGAAAAGCAAGGCAGACTTGGCCTTTATTATGCACTCGCTGGCATGGCTGGCTTCCAACGGTACGGCTGCAATCGTCTGTTTCCCCGGCATCATGTACCGTGGCGGCGCAGAGCAGAAGATCCGCAAATATCTGGTGGACAACAACTTCATTGACTGCATCATCCAGTTGCCGAGCAACCTGTTCTTTGGGACTAGTATTGCCACCTGCATCATGGTGCTGAAAAAGGGCAAAACGGACAATAAAGTGCTGTTCATTGATGCTTCTTCCGAGTGCGTCAAGGTGACGAACAACAACAAACTCACCCCGGAGAACATTAACAAAATAGTGGACACCTTTGCACAGCGGGCAGAAGAAGCACACTTCTCCCATCTGGCGGAGTATTCCGAGGTGCAGGAAAATGACTATAACCTGTCGGTTTCTACTTATGTGGAAGCCAAGGATACCCGTGAGAAGATCGACATTGTGAAGCTGAACGCTGAAATTGCGCAAATCGTAGCACGAGAAAACGAACTGCGGGCCGCCATTGACCAGATCGTGGCAGAAATCGAGGGCTGAGATGGAAAACGAAAAGAAAGATTCTGCATTGGTACGTTCTTCTGCGGCGGAATACCTGACCTTTGTTGCCTCTACGGGCGAGGACAAGGACAGCATTGAGATGCGCTACGAGGATGAAAACATCTGGCTGACGCAAAAGATGATGGCGACCCTTTACGATGTGGGGCTTCCGACCATCAATGAGCATATCAAAAAGATTTATGCTGACCATGAGCAGGACGAAGCGGCAACTATTCGGAAATTCCGAATAGTTCAAAATGAGGGTGGCCGACAGGTTACTCGCAGCGTGAACCACTATAATCTGCAAATGATTATTGCGGTCGGCTTCAAGGTGAACAACCAGCGGGCGGTGCGGTTCCGTGTCTGGGCAAATCAGATCGTGGAGCAGTATACTATCAAGGGTTGGGCAATGGATGAAGAGCGCCTGAAAAACGGCGGCACAGTCCTGACCAAGAAATACTTTGAAGAGCAGTTGGAGCGTATCCGGGAAATTCGCATTTCGGAGCGCAACTTCTACCAGAAACTCACTGACATTTACGCTACTTCGCTGGATTATGACCGCAACGCGCTGACCACAAAAGAGTTCTTTGCAAAGGTGCAGAACAAGATGCACTATGCTGTGCATCGCCATACAGCGGCAGAGCTGATCTATGAGCGTGCCGATGCCGAAAAGCCGCACATGGGGCTTCACACATGGAAGGATGCTCCCAACGGCAAAATCAAAAAGAGCGATGTTTCGGTAGCGAAAAACTACCTGACCGAAGATGAAATGAAGTCCATGGAGCTGATCGTTTCGGCTTACCTCGATTTGGCGGAAAACCGTGCCCGCCGTCATATCCCCATGACCATGGAGGACTGGGCCAAGCGGCTGGACATCTATTTGCAGGCAGATGATCTGGAAGTGCTGAAAGATGCAGGGAAAATCTCGGCACAGCTTGCAAAGATGCACGCCGAAACGGAGTTTGAAAAGTACCGTGTGGTGCAGGATCGGCTGTACCAGAGCGATTTTGACAGGTATTTGGAGGAAAGTGGTGAGTGACCTAATGAAAAAATGGGAACTTGCGAGGTATTTGCTTGATGCTAAAAAGTCGATTGATACATTGCTTTATGTGGCCGAAAATAGTGAAGATGTATCAATGATAGATATTCAAGAACTTGTAAATGAAATAAGGCGTAAGTTTTACGTTGATGCTTGTGTAGTATTAGATAAATGCTATCCTAAAAAGAAAAAGGAAATTTGTAAAGATAATGTAATTGAATCAGTCTACTATGAACGCGATAAAAATTATGCACATAAAGATACAGACTATAAAAGAAAGCAGTATGGCTCTATTTTAGAAATGGCTGGAGAAATGAAACGACAGCTTGCAGCAGTACAAGAATGTTGCTCTTCATATTTGCCGGAGGAATTTACATTAGACTATTTAATATTTGATGCAAAGCTATATCGAATGGTAAATGGAATCACAAAGGAAAAGGAAGAACGGGCATTAAATATAAAGCATCCGGGAAGAAAAAGAACTGGAAGAGAAAAAGGCACAGAAAAGGGAGAAATATATACTATATTCAGGGACACTGAACAAATTAGAGATATTCCAGAAAATGAACGCATGAAATATGCAACTATTTTTCAAACAGGAATTGTAATTGAAGAAACCTTTCAAAAAATGCAGGATAGTTGTATTAGAACAAATGTACTCTATGGAACAAATATATGGGTTTCTATTAACCAAACGGAACTAGCAAAGATTGTAAAAATGCGAAAACTTGGCGTATTAGATGAAATGGATGTTCCAACTGTTGTACCTCGAAATAAACGGGAAGAACAAAAATTGACGGAACTTCTTAGAAAAGAAGGAGTATTATGAGTAAGCTGGATGACCTGATCAGGGGACTTTGCCCGGATGGTGTGGAATACAAGAAACTGGGTGAAATTGCAACAATTTCTCGTGGAGGAAACTTTCAGAAGAAGGATTTTCTTACAGAGGGCGTGCCGTGCATCCATTACGGCCAGATTTATACAAAATATGGCCTGTTCACGGATAAGACATTTACCTTTATAAGTGAAGAATGTGCGAAAAAGCAGAAGATGGCACAGCCCAATGACATTGTCATGGCAGTTACAAGCGAAAACATTGAAGATGTTTGTAAATGCCTTGCATGGCTGGGTGATGAGCCTGTGGCTGTTAGCGGACACTCGGCGATTATCCATCACAATCAGAATGCCAAATATCTGGTTTACTACTTCCATTCACAGATGTTTTTTGCACAAAAGCGTAAGTTGGCGCATGGAACAAAGGTCATTGAAGTGACACCAGATGCGCTTGTGGATATTGTTCTGCCCATTCCACCCCTTGAAATTCAGCGTGAAATTGTTCGTACTCTGGACAATTTCACGGAGCTTACAGCGGAGCTTACAGCGGAGCTTACAGCCAGAAAAACGCAGTATAGCTATTATAGAGACAAGCTTCTGACCTTTCAAGAACCTGTTAAATGGAAACCAATGGAAGAAGAATTTCCTCTTATTCGGAATGGCTTCGTTGGAACGGTAACACCATATTTTACTGACTCTGAACACGGTATACGATATTTAGAGGGGACAAATATTCATGATGGGATAATTTCTGATAATGAAGTGATATATGTTTCAAAAGAATTTCATCAAAAGCATATTCGTAATGAACTAAAAAAAGATGATATTTTAATGGTGCAATCTGGCCATGTTGGTGAGTGTGCAGTTGTAGGTGAAAAGTATGCAGGAGCGAACTGTCACGCATTGATTATAATGAGTAATGCGGGAAACTGTAATTCAAGATTTATAGCATATTATTTGAGATCATCGGAGGGAAAAGCAAAATTAAAAAAGATAACAACGGGTGGAACAATCAAACATATTTTGGCATCTAGTATGAAAAAATTTATGATTCCGATTCCGCCCCTCGATGTGCAAAACTGAATTGTCGAGGTGCTAGACAACTTTGAGAAGGTATGTAACCGTCAAATCTCCCGGCGGATGGACACCCATGGGATAATAGTAGTGGAACGTTTCGCGACGTTCCACTACTATTAACATCAGGGAGGACACCATGACATCAACAGAGCTAAAGCACCAGGCACGACAACAGAAATGGGTGGCAGCGATTCAGAATTGCAGAAGCAGCGGTCTTCCGGTACGGCAGTGGTGCAAGCAAAGAGGAATCACACCATCTACATACTATCGTTGGGAACGGGAAGTGCTGTCCATCGCAGATGCGGCACCGGAATTCCCCGGGGCACCTGCGTTTGCAGAGTTACCAGCACCGAAACAGCAGGATCGGAACGTTTCAGAATGTTCCGCCACGCTGCGGATCGGCAATAGCAGCATTGACTTCTATCAAGAGCTGAGTCCGGACCTGCTGAAAGCCCTGGTCGAGGCGCTGCGGCCATGCTGAACGATTTTTCCGGAGCGGATCGGGTCTATATCGCCTGTGGCTATACCGATCTGCGTAAAGGCATAGACGGTTTGGCCCGGATGGTGCAGCAGCAGTTTGAATTGGATCCGTTCACCAACACGCTGTTCCTGTTCTGTGGGCGGCGCAGAGACCGGATCAAGGGACTATACTGGGAAAAGGACGGGTTTATTCTGCTCTACAAGCGGCTGGAACAGGGTGCATACCAGTGGCCGAGAAGTGAATCTGAAGTACGGTCACTAACGCCGCAGCAGTACCGCTGGCTGATGGAAGGCTTACAGATCGAGCAGCCAAAAGCCCACCGCCCAGTATCTGGGCTGAGCATAATATAAGGCAGATTAAATTTCCGAAAAGCATCGAAAACACTGGCTTTTTGACACTTTTTGTGGTATAATTTTCACATGGAAAACGAGAAGAGAATTGCCACAAGTAACGCTGAAATGGTGACCATTTCACGCGCGGAATATGAATCTCAGCAAACTCAGCTCACTGAACTCAAGCTCCAGAACCAATGGCTTCTGGAGCAGTTGGGTCTTGCGAAAAAGCGGCAATTCGGCTCCTCCTCCGAGAAGTTGCAGGAGGGCCTGATGGATCAGCTTTCGCTAAGCTTCAATGAGCTTGAAGCCTACGCCTATGGCACCAAATCCGCTACGCCGGAGCAGGTTGCCGTGAAAGCCCATGCGCGCAAGAAGCAGTCCGGCAGCGTGACCGAGATCGTTCCGGAGGGCACACCCACTGAAGTGGTGGAGCACCGTCTGAGCGAAGAAGAGCTGATCTGCTCCGCCTGCGGCAGCAAAATGGAGGAGATCGGCAAAGAGGTCCGCCGGAGCCTGCAAATGGAGCCTGCCCGGTTCTGGATTCGAGAGGATGTCTACTATACCTACGCCTGCAGGAAGTGCGAGCAGGACAGCGGCGAGGCCAACATCCTGAAAACACCGAAGGAGCCTGCGCTGCTGCCCGGCAGCTATGCTTCCGCGGAGGCGGTAGCGCATATTGCGGTACAGAAGTTTGTGATGTATTCCCCGCTGTACCGGCTGGAGCAGGAGTTTCACCGCCAGGGATTGAAGCTCTCCCGGCAGACCATGTCCAACTGGCTGCTGAATGTCTCTGATACCTGGCTGCAGCCCATCTACGAGGTGCTGCACCGGCAGCTCTGCAGGGAGAAAGTTCTCCATGGCGATGAGACGACGCTGCAGGTACTGAAAGAACCCGGGAAGGCGGCGACCAGCAAGTCCTACATGTGGCTGTACAGGACCAGCGGCTGTACGGAGCATCCGATTGTCCTGTATGAATACCAGCCGAACCGGAAGGCAGAGCACGCGGAGGAGTTCTTAAAGGGCTTCTCCGGCTGGCTCCATGCGGATGGATACCATGGTTACCACAGGCTGCCGGAGAATATCCGGGTGGTTGGCTGCTGGGCCCACGCGCGGCGAAAATTTGATGAGGCGCTGCAGACGCTACTGCAGGAAAAGCGAAAAGATTCTCTGGCAGCGGCCGGCGAGTGCTACTGCTCAAGGCTGTTCCAGTTGGAAAAGTCTTTCGCAGAACTGACACCAGAAGAACGACATGCTAAGCGGCTGGAACAGGAAAAACCGGTTCTGGACGCTCTATTGGCGTGGGCAAATGCGGCCAGCGGCAAGGCGGCACCAAAGTCCGCTCTGGGTAGGGCGCTGCACTATCTGCTGGAGCAGTGGCCATACCTGATCCGTTATCTGGAGGATGGGCGGCTGGAACTGAGCAACAACCGTGCTGAACGCAGCATAAAGCCTTTTGTTATGGGCCGCAAGAATTGGCTGTTTGCCAATACACCGGGCGGCGCACAGTCCAGCAGTGTGATCTACAGCCTGATTGAGACAGCGAAAGAAAACGGATTAGATCCGTACCGTTACTTGCTCTGGGTTCTGCGGAATGCTCCCGCTATGAGCCAGATGGACGAGGCTTGGGCCGAACAACTCTTGCCTGCCAGTGCACCCCAGGAATGCAGAATACCAAAAGAATGAACATCTCTGGCCCAGCTGCGGTTGCTAAGCCAGAGATGCTTTTTTATGCGCCGGGAGATTTGACGGTTACGAAGGTATGCTCCGACCTCAATATTGGTCTGCCTGCTGAAATTGAAGCCCGCCAAAAACAATATGAATATTACCGCGATAAACTCTTGACATTTGCTGAAGGCAGCGGCACAATTTTGAGCAGAGCAGAGCAGAGCAGAGCAGAGCAGAGCAGAGCAGAGCAGAGCAGAGCAGAGCAGAGCAGAGCAGAGCAGAGCACTGATTAAGCTCTTGCAGTATGTGTTTGGCTATGCGGTTGTTTCTTTGCAAGATGTAGTAAAGAACAGCTGCTCTGGCGGAACACCGAAAAAAGGCGTATCAGAATATTACGAGGACGGGAATATTCCTTGGCTGAGGACGCAGGAAGTGGTATTCCGGGATATTTGCAAGACGGAGTGCTTCATTACGGAGAGTGCAGTAAAAAATTCTGCGGCAAAGTGGATTCCAGAGAACTGCGTAATAGTTGCAATTTCGGGCGCGACTGCTGGAAGATGTGCAATCAATAAAATTCCGCTGACAACAAACCAGCATTGTTTGAATCTTGAAGTTGACCCGGAGATGGCGTTGTACAGATATGTGTATTACTGCATCTGTGCAAAGCAGGAAGAACTTCTTGCGAAAAAGGAGGGTGCACGCGGAGATTTGAACTCAACAAGAATTTTAAGTTTGCAAATTGATCTCCCATCGATTGAAAAACAAAAACGGATTGTTTCTATCCTTGACCGTTTTGATTTTATCTGCAATGATTTGACCAGCGGCCTGCCTGCAGAGATTGAAGCAAGACAAAAGCAGTATGAGTATTACAGAGATAAATTATTGACGTTTAAGGAGGTGGCTGCAACGTGAGTGCAGCAAAAAAGGCTGGTGTAATTTATATCCTGACAAATCCCTCTTTCCCGGATTATGTAAAAATTGGCTATGCAACCAATATCGAGAACCGACTGAAACAGTTGAATCGGAGCGAGTGTATCCCATTTGCGTTCCGGGTATATGCTACTTATGATGTTTCGACTCCGCTGCAAGATAAAGAGCTGCATAGCCTGATTGACCGTTTGAATCCTGACTTGCGTGCTATTGATACGTTTGATGGCAAGACAAGAACAAAAGAGTTCTATGCAATGACAAAAGAGGATGCTTATGCGCTTTTGGAGAGTATTGCAAAACTAAGCGGCACAATGGATAAGTTGCAGCGCCTTACCCCGGAAGGCCATGAGATTGCAGACGAAGAAGTTGCGGCTGAAATTCAGGAAGAAGCAAAAGAACGCAAAGCCCCATTCTCATTTGTTAAATGCGGCATTCCAATGGGAGCAGAGGTCGTGCTGCAAAATCATCCTGAGGTTGTAGCCGTAGTAAAAGATGATAGGCAAATTGAGTATCAGGGTAAAACCTATTCACTTTCTGCATTGGCTCAAAAAATCATGCAGACGACCTATCCGCTACAAGGGCCGGTGCATTGGCTTTATCAGGGAAGAAAACTGCGAGATATTCGAGTAGAACGAGAAGAAGCAGGTTTGTATGAGTAAAAGGCGGGTGTGAAAATGTCCTTTTTCAATATCGTTGCGGCTACCAATGAAGATACTGTTGTTGCCACCTATGAGCCCTCCAAGGTGCGCTCGGACAGCTACCAGAGCGAGGCGGAACTGGAAAAAGAGTTTATCCGGCTGTTGTGTGAGCAGGGCTATACCTATCTGCCGCTGCATACCGAGGAGGAACTGATTGCCAACCTCCGCAGCCAGTTGGAAGAGCTGAACCACTACCAGTTTTCGGACACAGAGTGGCGGCAGTTTTTCAGTGATGTAATTGCCAACCCCAACGAGCATATTCCCGAAAAGACCCGGAAGATTCAGGAAGATAACGTGCAGGTGCTGCATCGGGATGACGGCAGTTCCAAAAATATCACGCTGATCGACAAAAAGAACATCCACAACAACCGTCTGCAGGTCATCAACCAGTATGAAGTGAAGCAGGCAGACGGTGCGCGGCATGATAACCGCTACGATGTGACGATTCTGGTCAACGGCTTTCCGCTGGTTCATGTGGAACTGAAGCGGCGCGGGGTGGCCATCCGGGAGGCGTTCAACCAGATCAACCGCTATCAGCGGGATTCGTTCTGGGCGGGCTGCGGCTTATATGAGTATGTGCAGATTTTTGTGATCTCCAACGGCACGAACACGAAATATTACTCCAACAGCACCCGCTACAATGCCATCAAGGATGCCAAACACGGCAAGATGAAAAAGGAAAAGACCAGCAATAGCTTTGAATTTACCTCCTACTGGGCCGATGCGAACAACCGCGTGCTGACGGATCTGATCGACTTTACCCGGACATTCTTTGCAAAGCACACGATCCTGAGCGTGCTGACCCGGTACTGCATCTTTACCTCAGAAAAGATGCTGATGGTGATGCGTCCATACCAAATCACGGCAACGGAGCGGATTCTGAACCGCATCGAGATCGCCAACAACTACAAAAAGTATGGCAGCATCGAAGGCGGCGGCTACATCTGGCACACCACTGGCTCCGGCAAGACGCTGACTTCGTTCAAAACGGCACGGCTGGCATCGCAGCTGCCCTATATCGACAAGGTGCTGTTCGTGGTAGACCGCAAGGACTTGGACTATCAGACCATGAAGGAATATGACCGCTTCGAGAAGGGAGCGGCAAACTCCAACACCAGCACCACGATTCTGAAACGCCAGTTGGAAAACCCGGAAGCTCATATCATCATTACCACCATCCAGAAGCTGGCGACCTTCATTAAGAAAAATCCGGGGCATGAGGTCTACCAGAAGCATGTTGTGATCATCTTTGACGAGTGCCACCGTAGCCAGTTCGGTGATATGCACGGTGCTATCGTTCACAACTTCAAAAAGTACTACCTGTTCGGTTTTACAGGAACACCGATTTACGCAGCAAATGCAGGTACGAGCGGAAAACCCGGTATGAGGACAACGCCTCAGTTGTTTGGCGGTGAACCAAATGAAAAAGGCGAAAAGGTTCTACCGCTGCATACTTACACCATCGTGGATGCCATCAACGACAAGAATGTGCTGCCATTCCGTGTGGATTACATCAAGACGATGGATGCAGAGCCAGACATGGACGATAAACAGGTTTGGGATATCGACCGGGAAAAGGCATTCATGGCACCCAAGCGTATTTCTCTGGTGACAAAGTACATCCTCGACCACTTCGACCAGAAAACTTATCGGGGAGACAAATCGTATGAGTTTAATCTGCTGACGAATGTGGCAGAGGTGGCCTCTGCCCAGCGTGGTGCAGTGGAGGAAATCAAGCAGAAGCAGCGTGTCAGCGGTTTTAATTCGATTTTCTGCGTGGCATCTGTGCCGATGGCAAAGCTGTATTATCAGGAGTTCAAAAAACAGATGGCAGCAGACCCAACCAAACGGCTGCGCATTGCTACCATTTACAGCTATGGAGCCAATGAAGCGGAAACGGATGGCATTCTGGACGAGGAAAACCCGGAAGATACCTCCAACCTTGACCAGAGCAGCCGGGATTTTCTGGATGCCGCCATTCAGGACTACAACGAGATGTTCCACACGAACTACTCGACCGATGGCGAACGGTTCCAGAACTACTACAAGGATGTATCGCTCCGCATGAAGAACAAGGAACTTGACCTGCTGATCGTGGTCAATATGTTCCTGACGGGCTTCGATGCCACGACCCTGAACACCCTTTGGGTGGACAAAAACCTGAAGATGCACGGTCTGATTCAGGCGTTCAGCCGGACGAACCGTATCTTGAACAGCATCAAGACCTTTGGCAATATCGTCTGCTTCCGCAACCTGCAAAAGCGGGTGGATGCGGCTATTTCGCTGTTTGGAGATAAAAATGCAGGCGGCATTGTCCTGCTGCGCAAATATGCGGACTATTACCATGGCTATACGGATGAGCAGGGGAAATACCATCAGGGCTACGCAGACATGATCGATGACCTGACACAAACTTTCCCGCTGACAGATCCGCAAATTGTAGGAGAGCAGAACCAGAAAGATTTTATCGTGCTGTTTGGTGCGCTGCTGCGGATGCGGAATCTGCTGTCCTCCTTTGATGATTTCAAGGGCAACGAACTGATCTCTGAACGGGATCTACAGGACTATTTGGGCCGCTATCAGGATTTGCGGGATGAATGGCGCAACAAGAAGCATGATGAAACCAAAGAGGACATCACCGATGATGTGGTGTTTGAGGTGGAGCTGATCCGGCAGGTCGAAATTAACATTGACTACATTCTGATGCTGGTCAAAAAGTACCATGACACTCATTGCGACGATAAAGAGGTGCTCATCACGATTCGCAAGGCGATTGATGCCAGCCCGGGACTGCGTAGCAAAAAGCAGCTGATTGAAACCTTTATTGCAGGGGTCAACGATGTGGATGACGTGATGGCAGAGTGGAACACCTATGTGTCCGAACAGCGGGAGAAAGAGCTTGCAAAGATCATCCAAGAGGAAAAGCTGAAGGAGCCGGAGACACGCAAGTATCTGGCCAATGCGTTCCGTGATGGCGAAATCAAGACTGTTGGCACTGATATTGACAAACTGATGCCTCCTGTTTCCCGCTTTGGCGGCGGTGGCCGTGCGCAGAAGAAGCAAGGCGTGATCGATAAGCTAAAGAGCTTCTTTGATAAGTTCTTTGGGATTGGTGGAAGTTCATTTGAGGAGGGAAAACATGACTAAATGGTATAGAGGATAGTACTATAGCGGTAACATCGATAATGGTGAGTAGAGAAAAATGGATATTTTTTCAACCAGAGAATTGGCAACGGCTTTTTGGGTCGGTGCGATTTTGATAGCTGTAGGAATGGCTATAGTTACCAATAAAAAGATAAGGCAGGGGTTTGTAGGAGCTCTGAAATGCTTCTTCAACAGGAAGCTAAGGAAATTATGGGAAATATATTTCTTGTACATCGGAATAATCACGCTGATGTTTTCAAGGTCTCCAATATGGGAAAATATATATTTAAAAGATATTATTCTTTGGACGCTTTTTTCTGGATTGACTATTTGTATGAATGCGGTCGCTGGCGAAGCTGACGAAAAGTATATATCTAAAGTCCTTAAAGACAATATCAGATTTACTGTAGTCACGGAATTTCTATTGAGCACTTTTACATTTAGTTTTTGGGTTGAATTGATAATAATTCCGATAACAACAGTTATTGTGTTGTTCGATACAGTTGCAGAACATAAAAGTGATGCAATAGCAGTACATAAGCTATTGCAGGATGTGATGGCCTTTGCTGGACTATGTGTGATACTTCAAACAGTGAGAGTGGGAATTCTGGAATATCGAGAACTTAATGTGATAAATACATTAGTGAGTTTCTTTATTCCAATTGTCTATTTACTTCTTGTCACACCGCTAGAGTATGATTAGCGCCTATTAGGAAAACACACTGTCAAAGGGGTTCGTAGCGGGGGTTAGCCCGCTACTGCGGTATCTTCCGTAGTGTTGATTTCAATGTACTCGGCAATCTTGCGGAGCTCGTCAGCAAATTTGAATTTCACGCTGATATTGCCGTTTTCATAGACCTTGATATAGTCCACAAGTTCAACCAAGATTTCACGGTTGAGGGCTTCAATGTTCTGATACTTCATAAAGGCTACCAGTGCAGGATGCTCGTTGTCCACACCGTTTGCCAGTTCTGCGCGTTCAGCGTTCAGCCGGGTAAGCACCGCGGAAATATCAGAAGTCTGCCGTTCATAGTCAGCCTTCATATCCCGGTATTCCTGCTGGGTGATTTCACCGTCTTTCCAGTCCTGATAAAGAGATTGCTTGTAGCGTGTTATCTTTGTCAGTTCCCGCTCTTTTGCAGCTATCAGATCGTCCAGTCGGTAAGACTGGCTTTTTTTGATTGGAGCGGAATTGATCTGCGTGACGATTTCCGAGTAGGAAACAGCCAAATGTACCTGATGCTGTACAGCGAACAAAACAGCAGCCTCCAGCCGTTCATGCTTGATTGAGTGCATGGTGCAGGCTGTCCGGGAACGGTTCTTGTAGGTTGAGCAAGAATAATATACATTGTTGTTCTTGCCAACGCATCGGGTAATGGCCCGCCCGCAATCGGCACATTTCAGAAAGCCGCTGAATAAATGTACCTCACGGCCTTTCGGGGAAGTACGGGTATCACGCTGTAAGAGAGCCTGTACTTTGTCGAAAGTTTCATAGTCGATAATGGCCTCATGCGTTCCAGCCACTTCCACCCATTCCTCGCGTGGAACAGCTTCAATCTGGTGTACCTTGTAGCTTTTCACCCGGCTTCGGCCTTGGGCTAAATCCCCGGTGTAGGTCGGATTGGTAAGAATGGAGTGGATCATGCGGACTCCCCACATAGGATCGTCATACCCTCTTGTCGAAACAGGCAAGCCCTTTTGTACCTTGTAAGCCGAGGGGCTCGGT
>ENA-USUJ01002484-USUJ01002484.1-human-gut-metagenome-genome-assembly--contig:-NODE-2484-length-13867-cov-4.396157_pt1 | contig 13867 bp, 8 predicted proteins | sample MGYA00250061_ERZ773398 | MGnify/ENA primary metagenome ERZ773398 (study PRJEB29103, sample SAMN06111992) | human gut metagenome | biome: human gut; feature: ankylosing spondylitis patient; material... | reverse complement strand
TCTTTACCCTCTTTCTTATTGCCCGCCGGGAGACGGAAGGCTTTGTATGTATCGTTAATCAGTTTCATAACGTCATTCCAACCCGACCGAACGCTGCCAGCAATCATAGGCCAGGTCATACTGGCACTTGTCATACCACAGGTTTCCCAGATAGTAGCAGGCTTTGCTGTCCGAGGGATTGAGTTCGAGCGCCCTTGTGAGCGCCAGAATCGCCTCGAGTCGGTTGGGAAAGCAGTATGACGGATCGCATGATGCGGCTGTGCGGAAAGCTTCGAGGTCGTTCCCGGCATACCCAATGTAATAATACACCATTGGTGACACGTGTGTACATACGTCGATAGCGATGCGTAATACGCCGATACACTCTTCCATAAGTCCGGCATTCATATAATCGAGTGCCAGTTCTTCATAGTTATGAGAATCGCGACGCATAATTTCGACCATGGCCATACGGTCAGACTCCGAACCAGAAATCAGGTAACACTCATACAACGCTCCGAAATTAAATTTTTCCGAAACGAGCACCTTTCCGATTAGCTCCTTCGCCTCCTGAATACGATTCGTCTTGCGCAAAAGAGCAATTTTGAGATGTAGAGCCAACATATTGCCGGTATTGCGGCTGAGGGATTTGTCGATCTCGAAAAGAGCTTCCGAATAATTGCCTTTCAAGGTGGAAATCTGAGCCAGGGAGAAATATCCGCTGTCCTGCCAAGCACCATTCCAGCAAGCCTTGTAGAAATTCCGGTATGCTTCGTCCATACGGTTCTGATATTTCAGGCTCAGGCCCAAATTGTAAAAGGGCTCACCGTCATACGGATTCGGGTTGCGTTCCAACTGCCGTTTGATCGCGGCCCGGAAATATCCTTCCGCCTCGGTGAAGCGGCCGCGGCGCAGCAACCAAAGCCCCAGTGCGTTATTGTTCCTCACATCCGAAGCATCCCGCCTGAGCGCCTCTTTATAATAGGCTGTAGGATCATATGTGGCATGACGGTACTGCTCAAGATGCAGCCCCGCCAAATATAGTTCTTCGCAGGTCTCTATCTCCTGCGGATCGCGAACAGCCTGCGCGGGCTCGGGAATCTGATCGCTGACGGCCTCGTATTTCCAGCTCAACGCCTCCCGGCCATTCTTATAAAGCACGATATGCAGATCCTCTAATTTATCGTTGCCAATCTTGACGGTCTCGGTCAGCACGTTCTCCGGAGTAAGCGTATGAATCTTGTCATAATAGCACTCAGAGCCGTTCAGCACCACGCGCACATCGCTCTGCTTTGATGTGGCGAAGACCTTAATGGTTGCCGTTCCGTGTTCGGCTTCAAGATTCAGGAGCAGGTCGGAATTGGCGTTTTTAACCACTCCGAGTTCCCGGTAAGGCAGGAAATACTGAGTAAAAGTCTTCTCTTCATAGGGCTGTAACCAGGTGAAGTCCGGCTGATTGTCGGTAAAGACACCGGTCATGAGTTCGATATATGGTCCATCCTCGTCGGTCAGGTTCCGGTCCCAGGCCTTGCCGAAATCCCCACACCCCCAGGTCCACTGCTTCTTGCCCGGAGAAACATGGTGATTGGCAACATGCAGCAGGCCCGCACGCGTATCATTCTCATAACCGCCGACAAAGTCATACTTCGAGGCAATGGCCATATAGGAAGTCGGCACAGGAATATTCCTATACCTCGAAATATCCGTTCCGGGCGAATAGTCCATTTTGTAATAGATCCCCGTAGCTATCGGGAACGACGACACATCGCGTTTTCCGTGATCGAAGACCGCGTTGACATCGGAAGGGAACACACTTTGGTAATCGTCGTTCACGGCTACAGCCGGATTGGCCCACCATAGGAACGTCTGCGGCAATTGCGTCGGATTATAGACACGCCCTTTGATTTCGAGTAATACGCTGCCGGGATGAAGCGTAAAGCCAGCGGCACCGCGCTGATGGAACATGCGCTCTCGCTCGCTTACCCACACCGTAGCGCTTCCGTCCTCATGCTCCTCAATCGACCAGTCTACCGGCATATAGGTGCTCGGACGGTGATGCTGCGGCCAGTTGAACTCGATACCGCCAGAAATCCACGGACCGGCAAGGCCCACCAGGGCAGGTTTGATCACGTGATTGTAGTAAACGAAATGACGCTGCTTGATTTTATCATAGGCCATTTGCACTCGTCCGCCGAGTTCGGGCAAAATCATGATCTTGACATATTCGTTTTCCAGCCACAGTGCATTGTAACTCTTATCCGTCGGTTCATCGGCGATTTTTTCAATCACCGGATATGGATATACCACTCCGCTGCTTCCCTGATAAACCCTTTTTTCGAGGAACATGGGATTTTTCTCCGCCACACCTACCTCATAGGTCGGAATCGTAATCTGTTCGCTCCAAACGTTAACTTTCATTGCTTTGATTAATTACATTATTCTTATTACCGAATCAGTTCTTTCTCGATCTCTTCGAGCGACTTGTTCTTTGTTTCCGGAATCATGCGATAGACGAAGATAAAACCGCATAGGCAAATGAGGCCGTAAATCCAAAATGTTCCGGCAGCTCCCATGGCATTATTCAAGAGAGGGAATGTATATGTGAGAACAAACGACGCTGACCACAGGGCCACCGTGGCAATAGACATGGCTACACCACGCACGGCATTGGGGAAAATCTCGGATATGACAACCCACATGATGGGAGCCAGGGTCATAGCATAGCAGGCGATGGCCGCTACTACGATAACCAGCAGGGCTGCACCGGTCAAACCGAAATAATAGGCTCCGCCCATAAGCGCATAGATCATCGTCAGGCCTCCGGCGCCGATGAGTAGTAATGGACGCCTTCCGAGCCGGTCAACTAACAGCATGGCTACGATCGTAAAAACGACATTCGTAATCCCCGTAACCACGATATTCATCAGAATATCCGAGACACCGTATCCTGCGGCTGAGAAGATCTCCTGAGCGTAATTGAAGATGACATTGATGCCGCACCACTGTTGGAAAACAGCCAGCACGATACCGATAATCAGAACCCGCCGCATCGACGGATGGAGAATCCGCTTCAATCCGCTATTCGCAGACTTTTGCGTTCCATTGCCATCCGAAGCCGTCAATTCAGCCACCTGACGCCCTGCCTCATCAACTCCGACAATCCGTGACATAACGTCAATAGCTTTCTGACGATAGCCGTTGACAGCCAGCCAGCGGGGACTCTCGGGAATAAAGAACGAGAAGATGAAAAACAGCGATGCCGGGATACAACAGGACCAGAACATCCAACGCCAACCCATCTGGCCGTTCCATGACTGCCGGATGTCTTCTACGGTACTGCCGACGGCAACCGGCTCCGACAACTGCCAATTCACGATCTGGGCCAGCAGAATGCCGAGAACGATCGTGAGCTGATTGAGCGACACGAGGCGTCCGCGCATCTTCGCCGGAGAAATTTCGGCAATGTATATCGGAGAGAGATTCGAAGCTACACCGATGGCTACACCACCCATAATCCGCCACAGAATGAACCATACGAAATTATTGGCGGCACCTGTTCCGAAAGCCGAAATGATGAAGAGCGCCGCAGCCACCAGAAGCATACGTTTCCGGCCCAGTCGATCACTGAGATAACCGGTGGAAAAAGCGCCGATAAGACAGCCTATGAGCGCACTGCTCATGGCCCACCCTTGCATGGACGGAGAGCCGGTGATGCCGAAAAACGGCTCGTAAAAGGGCTTAGCTCCGCCAATCACGACCCAGTCGTAACCGAACAGCAACCCACCCATGGCAGATACCACTGAGATGAACAGCAGATATATCAGATGATTGGATTTCATACTTTACACTATTTAAGTAATCAACTCTGAAAATGCCGGTAGCACATTACTTCAACTCCAATGTAAAGAAGTAGAGCGATTTGGCGGAAATTGCACATTGGAACAGACCGGGTCGCTGCGGCCAAAGCATGGCTTCGACACCGGAACGGGGCAGACTGCTGTTCCAACGAGTCATCTGAATACCGCCCGCAATCTCACGCTCCGACAAGTCGAAAGTCAAAACGCGACTCTTTCCCGATTTGTTCAATACCGCAATCGAAATTTTCTTATCCCGAATGAACGGTGTCACCAGCATATCGGTACTGTTACCCTCCAACGTACAGGCCAGGTAATTACCATCAGCCGTATTGTTTACCGTCTTCTTGAATATCTCATATTTCGCAGATTTGATATGATTGCCCGACGTTCCGTCGACCCACAGCATCGTGTGGTCCTTTCCGTTCTTGGGACCGTAGAACAGCCAACTCATCACACTGTTGAATCCGCCTTGAATATGTTGCCAAAAAACTTCGGAATTCAGTATTTCGTCTTCAATTTCGATACCGGTCCAACCATGCAACTCGTTATTCCACACGGGCATATCAGGACGAAGGGCATGGGCCGCTGCAACAAAATCGGCAATCGTACCGCCGAGATCCCCAGTATTGTGGGTCGTAGCAGCGCCCAACGATGCAACCTCATCGGGCTGCACTCGCTTCAACCAGTTGGAAGCAGTTTTAAAATCCCAGGATGAAGGGCCGATGACCTTGGGCATATGAACCCCTTCGTTGAGTTTCGAAGGGAGATTGTCGCAGAAGAATTTATGAATTTCAGGAGAAGCGTACTCCTTCTCGTTCGTCAGATCCATATAAGTAATCTCCAAACCGTTGGCATGCATCAGATTGAGATAATCCGAGAAATAGCGCAACATGTTTTCTTTGTTGAGTTCCCCATCCTTCCACTTGGGAACGACCGTACCGTCGGGCATCGTTTTCGTACCGTCCTGGACAAAAGAATAGACCCACAACGGAACACTGGACCACGGCGTGTTGTCAACATGACCGAATTTCGCAATTCTTTCCTCGGCAGTATAGGAATTGAATATGGGACGCGGAGTTGCAAAAAACTCGATATTCGGATTGGCAGCCTTGAATGCTTTCATCAGATTGATAACAACATCGTAGCAGGCCGGATTTTTTTTGCCCTCCTCCAATTCATAAGCGCCGTCTATGACCACGCGAGCATAACGGGCATTGATATCTCCGACACCGAGTTTTGCAAGTTCATCGCGCATCGCGTCCTGCCAATACCACAAACGCTCTGCATCGATTCCGTAATACACCTCCTGGCGCACATCATTCGCAATCCTAACATCAAGTTGTGCATCCACCAGTTCCGGAACCGTATAGGAAAGGCCACTGATATTCTTTTCATGCTGGGTAGCCGGCGCGTACTTATCTTTTTCAGGATCGGTCGTAATTTCGAAAGATTTGCCTTGGGTCGTGGTGGCAATTACCTTCATGGTGCGCTCAAAACCGGATGACAGAGGCGACATGGCAGCATATACCGCAACCGGATCGTTCCAATCGGCCAATTCTTCGATCCGAACTTCTGAAGTAGAATAAAAATTACCCTCGGTTGAAATATCGGTTATCTCAACCTTGATACCGGCCAATATTCCGTCCGAAGCCGGAGTATAATCGGCATCGGGTTTAGCAATCTTGAATTTCACAAAAGACGAATTCGTTTCAAGATCTACAGACAACGCTGCCCCAGAGTCGTAAACGCTCTGTCCCTCGAAACGGCCCATCTGCGTCAGATGCCCGTTGCCCTCGCCGACTTGTACACCAGATGCAGAGTAATAGGATGTAGCCTCATAACGAAGCGATGACTGAGCCGGATACACGAACGTATACGTTTCCCCGTCATTGAGGACCAGATTCCCTGCCGACACAAAGCCGCCTGCAGACTTACCCGTACTGCCGGCGTTTAGTGTCAGTTCCCCGACACGCCAGCCCTTCGAATCATAAGCCGAAATCTTGTCATTTTCGGAAAATTGAAAATTCAATCCATCCACCGTTGGCAACAACGTAACATCTATGGAGATTTGTTCACCATAGACACCCTCTTTCGGATCGGTATCATCGTCGCTGCACCCGATAGCGATAAATGCCGAAACGAATGCTGCGCATAAAAATATTTTATAATATTTTTTCATGATATTAGCTCTTTATAAATCGGTTAGTTGAAATTCGGATTCTGTTTGATCTTCCCGCCCGAAAGCTGAATTTCGGCATACGGCAGCGGGAACAATTCATCGCGACCAATCATGTAGGAAGAGCCTTTGCTGCTTGACTCGATCTGATTCGTCGTTTCATAAGGATCGGTACTCTCCTTGGTGTTGTATTTCACGAACGTTCCATTAGGTCCCATGAGTTTGGACAGATCGGAAGCCCCGCTGGCATCTTTCCAACGACGGAGGTCATACAGACGATTCGCTTCGAAAGCTAACTCCAACCGGCGCTCGAGTTTGATGGCTTCATAAAGGGCTTCTCCCGATGATTCGACATCGTCGAGTTTCACACGCTCCCGAACTTCGTTGAGATAGTCGCGCGCACTGTCCTCGTCCTTCAGTTGATAGGCAGCTTCCGACGCCATCAGCAACACATCTGCATAGCGCAATATATGGTAGTTCAATTTGCAGCGGTTGTGCTGATAATTCAGCGGGCGCTGACTCGGTTCCAAAAAGAATTTGCGTATGATCCGTCCAGATTTATGCATGGTTGGAGAAATAGTGTATGCCCCGACTCCTGTGGTTCCATAAGGAGTCTCTCCATTTACAATAATCGAAGCACGTCGGCGAATCTCATCGCCAGCAGCGATGAAAGCATTCTCCAGATGGCTCGTGGGTTGCCCCCAAGACCAACCTTTATCATCACGGCATCCCGTAATGACGGGCAATGAACAGCCGAGTGTATAAGTAGGATTCGAACTTGTCTGGATTTCGAAAATTGCTTCCGGAGAATTGTCTTTTTGGCTCCATACGTTCATAAAGTCCTTTTCAAGTGCATAGCCACCATAATCGATTACCCGTTTGGCGGCATCGTATGCCTCTTGCCATTCTTCGCAGTAGAGATGAACCTTTGCCAGCAATGCCTCAGCCATACCCCGATTAGCCCGCCCGGACTCATAGTCCATGTCTTTCTTATAAGGCAGTACTTTCGCAGCATCTTTCAGATCATCTTTAATTTGCTTGTAAATTTGCTCCGCACTGCTTCTCTCAACATCATGCAGTTCATTAGGGGCAAGCGTTCTCAGGACGCGAGGTACTCCGCCGAAATTTTTCACAAGATCAAAATAGAAATATCCCCGAAGGAATTTACATTCCGCGATCAGCCGATTCTTCAGATCTTCATCGATCGGAGCATCCGCAATCCGATATATGGCCGTATTCGCCATAAAAATACTGCGGTAACGGGATTCCCAGAAAGAATCCAGATAGGTATTGTTGGAAGCACTCGAGGTGCCCTGGAAATGTGCGATAGGCACCCAATCGATATGTTTGGCAGGTTGTGATGTATTACCGACCCACATGTCATCCGTACACATATCCGACATTACCCACCATGCGTAAGTAGCATACCAAACATGGCATGTATTCCGATAATAGACGCCAATGACATATTTATCACACTCCTCGGCAGTAGAAAAATAGGCTTCTTCGGTTTCAACACCTTTTGTAGTACTGTCGAGAAATTCGCACGACGTGACCGACAATGCCGAAAGCAGCAGCAATATGATTTTATGTATGTATTTCATAAGATAAAGTTTTTCTAACACGGGTTATTATTATCTTTAAAACTGCAAATTCAAGCCTATTACGTAAACCCTCGGCTGTGCATACGGGAACCAGTCGATACCAGAACTCAACACGTTGCCTCCCGAAGCGGCTTCAACATCCTGACCGCTGTAACCTGTAATCGTAAAGAGATTCTGTGCCGACACATAAGCACGGAAACCAACCCCGCGCACTTTGAAATTGTATCCAAACTGCAAATTCTGCATACGCAGGAAATCTCCATCTTCCATAAAATAGGTCGAAGGGCGTTTAAAGTTGTCATTGAGATCATTGACCGACAGCCGGGGAATCGAGGCATTGGGATTTTCCGGAGTCCACACCTTGTCGCTCAATCCCTTCATAACATTCACACCAGCGTAACCCGAGTGCAGGCGCTGAAGATTGCTATTGAATATCTTGTTGCCGATATTTCCTATAACATTGAAACTTAAATCAAATCCCTTGTATTCAAAATATCCGCTCAGACCATAGGTCCATTTGGGAAGGCCGCTACCGGCATAAATCTTATCCTTTTCGTCCAGTACACCGTCCTTATTTTGGTCGACAAAACGAAGGTCACCAGGCTGCGCATTAGGCTGGATGAAATTACCATGCTCATCGGTATGGGCATTGATCTCTTCCCAATTCTTGAAAATACCGTCACACTCGAATAAGAAGAAACGGCCGATCTCGCTACCCGGCTCCGTCTTATGTGTGGTCTGACTCAGGAATGAACCATTATACTGCGGCTCATTATATACGAGCTTCTCTGCCGTATTATGGATTCTCGACGCATTGAACGATAGATCGTATTTGAACGCCCGGTCGAAATTCCGATAGTTTATGACAAATTCCAGTCCCTTGGCCTTCATACTTCCGATATTGGTCCACATCTTGGCATCTGCGGTGGGATAACCCGAAAAAAGAAGATTACGGGCCTGCATAAGCATATCGTGAGAAGTTTTGTCAAATGCCTCGACGGTAAGATTCAATTTATTGAATAACCCGAGTTCAATGCCGACGTTATAATCTTCAACGACTTCCCATTTGATTGATTTGTTGGCAATGGAGGTCGAAGAACTGCCGATGATCATGTCGTTGCCGAGAACCGTTGCGACCGAAGCTATCTTGTTTTCGTAGGCACCGGAAGGAATATTCTGGTTACCCACGCGTCCCCAGCCGGCACGCAAGCGCAGTGCCGACACAACCCTCGAATCTTTCAGCCAATTGTCCTGCTTGAAGTTATAGGCTGCCGATACCGAAGGAAAATGCGCATACTTATTGTCTCCAATAAACTTCGAAGAGCCGTCTACACGATATGTGGCAGTAAGGAAAAAGCGCTTGCCGTAGTTATATTGCACACGAGCAAGGAACGACATAATTGCGGCATCCGATTCACCTCCTGAGACCTGTGGATTGATCGTACCGGCATTCAAATAGCGCAGATCTTCATTGTAACTGTTGGGAATTCCGTCCTTGCTACCGCTGATATTCAACGACGAGGTCTTCTCCATGACAAAACCGGCCATTGCAGCAAAGGAACTCTTCCCCACCGCAAAATTATAGTTGACAGTATTGTTCCAGGTCCAGTTCAACGCCCACGACTGCCCGGAGCTAATAGAGTTCGTCTCCAGTTGTTCGGTCGGAGCCATATAAAAATCGGGGGAGAAACTCTTCGAATAGTCGAATGTAGCATCAATACCGAACTGCGTTCTGAAAACCAGATTCCGAACAGGCTCGTACGACAAAAAACTGTTCGTAAGCAAATAGAACCGACGGCTTTCACCTATACTTCTCTTCATAGCAGCGTAAGGATTGGGCACGCTGGTTTTATCCGAGTGACCGTAAATGCTAAATTCATTCACATCGTCCCACTCCTCTTTGGGCCGATACAGAGCCTGCGTCGGATCGTACTGCATGGCATTCCCCATGACATTGTTATATGACTCGGTCGTACGGTAGGAAGGGGCAAAATCCTGCCCAAATTTAATCTTGTCGCTAAACTTATATTCGGTATTGAAACGTGCGGAGATACGTCGCCAATAACCGCCTTCTTTGATCTGAGACGTCTGGTTGAAATAGCTTATGCTGCCATTGTAGGCGAATTTTTCCGTACCACCGGTAAAACCGAGGTTCATATCCGACACCGATGCAAAATCGCGGACGCACAGATCCCACCAATCCGTTTCAGTCCCGTCCCAACCATAAGGAACAGGAGAACCGTCATTGATAAAGCGGGCATTGTAAATCTCGGTATATTCCGCCGCCGAAGCCATGTCGGGCTTAGGGATAACCTGAAAACCCTGCTTGAGATTCAGTGTAAATTCCGTTTTCTGATTGAATGCGCCACGGTTGGTTGTCACCAAAATAACACCGTTGGAACCACGGGCTCCATAGATTGAGGTTGACGCCGCATCTTTCAGGACTTCGATACTTTTAATATCGCTCTGATTGATAAGGTTGATATTCACTCCGGGAATTCCATCGACAACGTAAAGGGGAGCCGATCCGTTCTGCGTAGTCACACCGCGAATCAACACACTGGGAGAAGACCCCGGAGCCCCCGACGTATTCGTAATCTGAACACCAGCGACTTTACCCTGAAGCGCATTCAATGCAGACGATGCCATACTTTTCTGGAGTTCCTCACCTTTTACGACTGCAATCGAACTGGTCAGGTCGCTCTTCTTGATATAACCATAGCCGACGACTACGACCTCTTCGAGGTCTGCAGCCTGCTCCTGAAGTTTGACAACCATATCCCCCGAAGCCTTCAGGGTCTGAGTCTGGTATCCCACATACGAGAATTGCAGCATCGCATTGCGTGAAACCCTGATTTCGAACTCACCTTTGGCTCCTGTCACGGTTCCCTTGGCAGTTCCGGTCTGAATAACGGTCACTCCGACCAGCGGAGTTCCATTCCCATCTACGACCACGCCTCTGGCATCGAACGACTGGCCAAACACCATACCCGCTGACAAGAGCATGATGATTGTTACTAATATTTTGATTTTCATTGCGATTTCGTTTTAAAACTTTGATTTACTCGTTTTGAACCTTAGGAACAGCCTTGATCCTGTTCAGATAGGTATCCAGATAGAACGTATACCAGGCGTCGCCCGAAAGTGTATAATCCATTTTCGACGCATTGCCTTTGGTATTTTTATCGGGGCAATAGGTCACCGTTTCCAGGTTATCCTGATTGGTCGCGTCAAAACGCCAGCAAGGATACCACGCATCTTTATTGGTAAAATAGAACTCGATCTTTCCGCTGGTGGCACTCGATGTCTTAATCTGACAATCGATAGATCTCATGTATGAATTTTGAGGATTTTTCTGTAATACATAGTCCTCTGTTAAGAAAGTCAATTTATTCACGGTCGTTCCAATGGGGAATATAAACGGATCATACCAGGGGAAAATGGCAACCGTGATATTTTCATGAGGATTCGCACCAGGATTGATCTCCTTAGTTTTTACAATTTTCTTCACGAGGTCAATGTCAACCTGATAGTATTGATTTGCCTTGGGCAAAATAATCGGAGGTACATTGGCCGCGCTTGTGCCGGAAACCAACACGCCGTTCTCAGTAGCACTCTCACCAAAAGTCATTTCGCTGAATGTCGTCTTGTCGGTCAGGAAGCGGACCTCGGCACCGGCTTTTTCGGCATAATATTTCGCACTGAAAGTATAATCCCCGGTCTTGTCAATAAGCATCGGTACGCCGAACAAGTCCGTATTGAGGTCTTTATCGGTATCGACATCAGCAAGATACATTTTTGGGTAATTCGGAAGATTAGCCACGGCAATCTGCACTCTTTTTTCAGTTTTGTTCCCTTTCAGGTCTTCAGCTACGACCTTCAAGGTGTATACCGCGTCTGAAGTAAGTTTGAGTGGCTCTACAAATGAGAATTCCGTACCGCTAATCCCCACAGTCCGGTTCAGGTTCAGGTTCTCGCAAGCGACCGTCAGGCTCTTCAGACCCTTGTTGTCGACAACGTCAACCCGGAAATCATAATCGACATCCGCACTGCTCACAATCGTGTACGAGTCCAGTAACTCCAACATGATATTTTTGTCGGAATAGAGGAGCGGAGCTTCGTTGTCTCCCGTAGCCGAGATGTAGTAACGACAGACCGTCTTCAAGCCGCCCAGATCTGTCACTATGACAGTAAACTCGACATCTTCGTCCGTAGCATCATCCGGAGCCTTGAATTTATAATCCAAATCATACTCCTTGATTTTACGGTCGGCAAGGTCGATGTTTTTTTTCAGCTGCCAGGTCGGAATTTGGATCTCGACCGAAAGCAGCCCCACATCGTCGGCCGCCTTGCCGCGAATATACATCATTCCTCCGGCAACAGGTTCAAGCAACGAATTTTCCGCATCAAGGCTGAATACCGGCACATTGCCGGATTCAATGCTCTCTTCACTCGATTCACAGCTGCATAACAGCATCATATGAACGAGCAGAATCAGTGTAAATCTGTTCATAAAGGTTGGGGTTAGGTTATCAAACTAATTTGCAGTGCATGCTTGCCATGCCCATGTACTGGTAGTTAGTGCAAAAATAAGAGTAGTATATCTGGAATCAAATGTAGTATTTTGCGAAGAAGATAGAATATATTACGATTCAATATAATCCACGGTTGCATTCAAGGCAAGTTATAATTGCAGAATTAAGATATATTCCGGGATCGACTCGATTGTTCCAAACCGGTAAGTAGATGACTGTCCGCCGAAATCAGGCTTGGCCCGCGACGGCAATTTGGAGAAAAACGGCGCATTTCTCCACAGCGGTCGGAAATAGAAGGCCATATCTCCTCTATCCGGTCTTCCTCAAAACGATTCAGCCCGATAATCCAGGACCACCATAGTAAAAGTGATCCAGAACAATCGAACCGTCCAAAAACGCCGTCACCACGGCATGAATCAGGGTTAAATAAGGTGTACGCATTCCTTACAGCCTCTATTCCCTGAACTGCAATTTATTTAAATATCCTCCTGGTGAAACGGAGGCTCTGACCAAAATATCGGTAATTTTTACAATGTATTGTTATTTACATACTCAACGCGATATCCCGATGGTGAAACGCCGATATTCTTGGTAAAAAGATTAGAAAAATAGTACTGATCGGCAATGCCGACCATGCAACATATCTGATTAATCTTAAGTTCTGTTTGCTCGAGCAACTCACAAGCATACTGCATCTTCAGTTTGATCATATAATTTATGGGAGAAGTGCCGATCTTTTTCCTGAATATGGACGAAAAATGCGACTTGGAATAACCGACGTAATTGCATATGTCCTGCAAGGAGCACGATTTGTCGATATTTTCCTTCATATAATGAATAGCGCTATCTGTTAATTCCTGGTCGGTAATATTCTGCTGTTTCGAAGGGAAGACCTTATCCGCCGCCACGCCGGCAGCGCAGCACAGCCGCTTCATCTCCGCCCAGATCTGCACCCGGGAAAGACGTTTTCCGCCTCCGGTGAGGAATACCTCACCGGAGGTGATTTTTTGCCGTTTTACGTATTTTAAGAGCTTTTTGCACAGCTTCTCCGGCAGCAGGATCGTGCGGACCTTACCCTTCAGGGCCACCACCGCCTTTCCACGGCGGAGGGCCTCCACCGTGATATACGGAACTTCGCCCACCCGGATGCCCGTAGCGCAGATAGTCTCCATCACCAGTGCCAGCCGTTCCCTCCCCAGCGTTCTGGCGGTGCGGACCAGCGTGCGGTATTCTTCCCGGTCCAGTTCCCGTTCCGCCTCCCGGAAGCTGCGGCGCTGGAGCCGCAGCGCCTTCACCTTACATTCCGGCCAGCCCATAAAGGCGAAAAAGCGGTTGATACCTGCCAGCATGGCGTTGACGGTAGCGGGGGCGTACTGGGCCGTGAGCTGCGCCTTCCATGTCAGGACCAGCCTCCGGTCCACCATTCCGCCGCTCCACCGGGCAAAGGCCCGGACTGCCCGAAGGTAGTTCTCCGCGGTTCCGACGCTGTATTCCTTCCGCAAAAGCTCCGCCTGAAAAGTTGCCAGCCGGGCGGGGTCGATCCGGCGCAAGCGCTCCTGTGTCTCCATCTGTATCCTCCCATTCTATTGACGGCGGTCTCTGAGAACCGCTTTTTTCTGATCTATGCAACAGCATACTCCCCACAGCCGTCGCAGACAAGAAGGCCGCCCTGATCGGGCGGCCTTCAGCGTGTCGAAAAAGTCTTTTCTCCCCGCT
>ENA-USUJ01002469-USUJ01002469.1-human-gut-metagenome-genome-assembly--contig:-NODE-2469-length-13906-cov-4.797238_pt1 | contig 13906 bp, 13 predicted proteins | sample MGYA00250061_ERZ773398 | MGnify/ENA primary metagenome ERZ773398 (study PRJEB29103, sample SAMN06111992) | human gut metagenome | biome: human gut; feature: ankylosing spondylitis patient; material... | reverse complement strand
GAAACGAAAAACGTTCCTTGTCTCTGGTTTATGCAATGTCTCGTTATTCTTACCTTGCTATGAATATCATGGCTATTCCTTTGTTGTTTTGTATGGAAGACGACGTGTTGGCAAGACGGAAACGCTCAGAGAGTTTTGCAAAGGAAAACCACATATCTTTTTTTCCTGTACGCAGACAACCGACAAAGTGCAGCTCAAAAAATTTTCAAAACAGTTATTAAAGGAGAATATACCTGCAAGAAATTATATTACTGAGTTTGCCGACTGGGAAAAAGCTATTCATGCCATTCTTGATTTGCCATATGGAAATAAAAAGAAGCTTTTGGTCATAGATGAATTTCCATATATGTGTAAAGGTAACAGGAGTATTCCGTCCATTTTGCAAAATTTATGGGATGCTGAGCTTCGGAATGCAAACGTTATGATCATATTGTGTGGTAGTGCAATGAGTTTTATTGAAAAGGAATTACTTGCGGAAAAGAATCCACTTTATGGTCGCGCAACCGGAATTTACAAGATGAAGGAAATGGGGTTTTATGATGCAATAAAATTTTTCCCTGATTACTCGGAGCGGGATAAAGTGATTGCATATTCCATCCTTGGCGGAATTCCGCATTACTTGAGACAATGGAATCCGAAGTGGCCCATTGCGGAGAATATCAAGCGGAATATTTTGACAAAGGGTTGTATTTTGTACAGCGAGGTTGAGTTCCTGCTTCATCAGGAACTTCGTGAAACGCCGGTTTATAATTCTATTATTGAAGCGGTAGCACTTGGTAATACAACCTTAAATAATATCAGCCAGAAGTCGTTGGTCGAGGATACTTCCAAGACAAGCGTATATTTGAAAAATCTGACCGAACTTGGAATTGTGGAACGGGAATTCTCTGTAGATGTCAGAGTAAAGGAACAGGCAAATGGCAATAGAGGGACATACAAGTTGACAGATAATTTCTTTCGTTTCTGGTATGCTTTCGGATTTGCAAATTTTTCACAACTTGAAGATGGTGATGTGGATGGCGTTTATGAGTATGTTGTAGAACCTGCACTTCATGAATTTGCTTCCGTGACTTTTGAGGATGTTTGCCGTGAATTTGTTCGGGAAATGCAGAAAAAGAATATGTTGCCGTTTCGGTATTCCAAAATGGGACGATGGACAGGCAAAACAACGCTCAGAGATAAGAATACAAAAAATGGAATTAGAACTGCAGAAACAGAAATTGATCTTTTGTGTATCGATCAAAAAGAAGAAAATTATATGGTTGGAGAGTGCAAATTCAAAAAGGAACCATTTACCTACACGGAATATCTTAACACGTTGTCAAAGCTGAACCCGTTGAAAGAAAAAGCGCAGTTTTATTATGCATTGTTTTCTGAAAATGGATTCGATGAAAAAATAATTAGTGATGCCAAGAAAAATAGAACTTTTATCTATACACTTCAGCAGATTGTCAATTTTAGCTAATGAAAAATTTTACTACTGAATTCTGTTGATATCAGCTTTCGCGTGTGTCACGCATTGGTGATGCAAGTTTGCCATTGACTGGATCTGGGTATGTCACAGCAAAAAGCTGATCATTCCGGGAACAGAAGATCTGGTGGATTCCTATAAGGATTATCGGTTCCATCTTATTGGGTGTTTGAAGGGAATGGTGATCGGGCTTCCGGTGTGTCTGCTTGTAGGCATTATGGTACAGCTTGTGAACTGGATCTTATAAAAACGTAAAAAAGGAAAGCCATCACCGGCTTTCCTTTTTTAAACCTCATATAAGTTTACATAATATCAAAAAATTATGACTTTCTGAAACCTGCACGCTTACGCATGGTAGGATCCAGAATCTTCTTACGGATACGAAGACTCTTTGGTGTTACCTCTAAGAGCTCATCGGTATCGATAAACTCGAGTGCCTGCTCCAAGGAGAGAATCTTTGGCGGTGACAGACGAAGTGCTTCATCTGAACCGGAAGAACGGGTATTTGTCATCTGTTTTTTCTTGCAGACATTGATCTCAATATCTTCCGCCTTACCTGTTTCACCGACTACCATACCGGCATAAACCTTTTCACCGGGACCGATGAAGAGAGTACCACGTTCCTGTGCATTGTACAGACCGTAAGTAATGGCTTCGCCGGATTCAAATGCGATCAGGGAACCCTGTGCACGGTACATCATATCGCCCTTGTAAGGACCATATCCGTCATACGTTGTATTGATGATACCATTTCCCTTTGTATCCGTCATGAATTCACCACGGTAACCGATCAGGCCACGCGCCGGAATAGAGAACTCAAGACGGACATAACCACCGTTGGCAGCTCCCATGCTGATGAGCTCTCCCTTTCTGGCAGATAACTTCTGGATGACTGAACCGGAGAATTCATCTGGTACATCGATATAAGCAAGCTCCATTGGCTCAAGTTTTTTGCCGTTTTCATCGGTCTTGTATAAAACCTCGGCTTTGGAAACAGCAAATTCATAGCCTTCACGGCGCATATTTTCGATCAAAACGGAAAGATGTAATTCACCACGGCCGGAAACCTTGAAGCTTTCTGTTGTTTCGGTTTCTTCCACACGCAGGGAAACATCTGTATTTAATTCACGGAACAGTCTGTCGCGCAGATGACGGCTTGTGACATATTTGCCTTCCTGTCCGGCGAGCGGAGAGTCATTGACGATGAAATGCATGGCGATCGTCGGCTCTGAAATCTTCTGGAATGGGATCGGAACCGGATTCTCCGGGCTGCAGAGTGTATCACCGATGTGGATATCTGCGATACCGGAAATCGCTACGATGGAACCGATGCCTGCTTCTTTGATTTCTACCTTATTTAAACCGTCAAATTCATACAGCTTGGAAACCTTTACTTTTTTCATCTTGTCAGGCTCATGATGGTTGACGATGACAACATCCTGATTGACACGGATCACGCCGTTATCTACTTTGCCGACGCCGATACGGCCGACATATTCGTTGTAATCGATCGTACTGATCAGTACCTGTGTACCTGCATCCGGATCTCCTTCCGGTGCAGGAATGTAATCAAGGATCGTTTCGAACAATGGCATCATATCTTTGCCCGGCTCATCTATGGAAAGAGAAGCGGTTCCGGCTTTTGCGGAAGCATATACGATCGGGCAGTCAAGCTGGGATTCATCCGCATCCAGATCAATGAGAAGCTCAAGTACTTCATCAACAACCTCAGCAGGTCTTGCTTCCGGACGGTCAATCTTATTGACACAGACGATAACCGGTAATTTCAGCTCCAGTGCCTTACGCAGTACGAATTTGGTCTGTGGCATGGCACCTTCAAAAGCATCGACTACGAGGATGACGCCATTTACCATTTTCAGGACACGTTCCACTTCGCCGCCGAAGTCTGCATGACCTGGTGTGTCGATAATGTTGATCTTTGTATTTTTATAAGTAACTGCTGTGTTCTTGGAAAGAATGGTAATACCACGCTCTCTCTCGATATCATTGGAATCCATGACACGTTCTGCCACTTCCTGATTCTCACGAAATACACCGCTTTGTTTTAACAGTTCATCTACCAGTGTCGTTTTACCGTGATCGACATGGGCGATGATTGCGACATTACGAATATCGTCTCTCGTTGTTTTCATATAACTCCTCACTCTCTAAAAACGGGGTCTACAGTTAAATAGGATACCCAAACGTTTATAGTCTATCACATTTTTTGCAAAAATCAACAAGGACTGTAAGAAAACACCAGCTTTTGTCGATGAAACCATGTCATAATTATGGGATTTTTTCATAAATATATATAGCAGACAATGTCTGACGCAGGTAAATAAGGAAAAAATTCTTAAAGTAAGAAGGGAGAACCGGAACATGACAGATAAGGTAATGGAAAACAATCAGGTAACCGTGATGGGAGAAATCGTAGGAGAATTTGTCTACAGCCATGAGATTTTTGGCGAGGGCTTTTATATGGTAGATATTCTTGTGCCAAGGCTCAGCGATTCATCAGACAGGATACCGCTTATGATCTCAGAAAGGCTGATGGATGTTTCAAAGGACTACAGAGGAACACTCGTCATGGTAAGCGGACAGTTCAGGTCTTATAACCGTCACGAAGAACACAGGAACAGACTGATCCTTTCCGTTTTTGTACGGGAGGTTGCATTTATTGAACAGGTACCGGAAAATGAAAAGACAAATTATATTTTTCTGGACGGATTCATCTGTAAGGAGCCTGTTTACCGGAAAACACCGCTTGGAAGAGAAATCGCGGATATTTTGCTGGCTGTGAACCGTCCATACGGAAAAAGCGATTACATCCCGTGCATCAGCTGGGGCAGAAATGCCAGATATGCGAATCATTTCAGGGTTGGGGAACGCTGCAGGATCTGGGGAAGGATCCAGAGCCGCGAGTACATGAAAAAGATCTCGGAGGAGCAGGCAGAAAAACGTGTGGCATATGAGGTAAGCGTCAGCAAACTGGAGCTTGCTTCCGAGGAAGAACAGGGTGTCCTGCAGAATGCCTGACAGCAGGAAAATGCGGAAAAGTTGCATCCTACGGTATTTTGTGGTATAGTCTGCCTGTTAAGTAAAACGAGCAAAGTCGTTTTGTGAGGTGTGACATGAAACAGGGTAAGATCCATATTTACAGTGGAGACGGACACGGAAAGACGCCCGCTGCACTGGGAGAAGCATTATATGCGGCAAGTGAAGGGAAAACAGTTGTTGTCATCCAGTTTTTGAAAGCAGACCATCTGATGAATGCAGAATATCTGAAGCGTCTGGAGCCGGAGATCAAGTTTTTCCGTTTTGAAAAATCCTCTGCGGAGTATGCAAGTCTTTCAGAGGCAGCGCGGGAAGAAGAAAAGATGAATATCCGCAACGGACTGAATTTTGCCAAAAAGGTATTGTCAACAGGTGAATGCGATCTGTTGATCTTAGATGAGGTACTGGGACTGATCGATGTCGGTATCTTATCGGTGGAAGAGCTGAGAACGCTTATTTCTGCCAAAACAGAGGAGACAACGGTCATCATGACAGGCATCCAGCTCAGTGATGAGGTGTGTATGCTGGCTGACGAGGTTTCCAAGATCGAAACAGTGAATTTTAAGGTGTTTTAAATAAGGTTCCAAGAAATGTCATGCATCCGTGATGCATGACGCTAACTGCCTCGGCCGTATCCCGACCGGGGCAGAAATTGTCTGTAATTGCCGGGGCAGAAACTGTCTGTAATTGCTTGACAGAAGGCAGTATTGGTGCTATGCTTTTTTTAGGCTCTGAGTGCTATGCAGAGCTTACATATCAAAATATAAAATGAGATAGAGGTCGCATTTTTCAACAGTAGATCCGGGGATGCAGCAGGTGCAGAGGAACAGGAAGGAAAGGGAAAGATGCCGAAAGAAAAGGTGCCTGACCACTTTATTCTTGGGCATGCAGTTAAGAGCTGTATGACTGTCATCAGTAAATGATGGGGAGCTATCGGAGATTGAAGGATTACCGGCTCACATGTGCCGGTTTTTTATATAATAGGAAGTTTTTTCGCATATTCTATTATATAAATGAAGGAACATAAGGTCGTCCGCTGTAATTCCCATAGAAACAAGGAGGAAGAGGATATGTCAATTTTTACTGGAGCAGGTGTTGCCATCGTTACACCATTTCATGAGGATGGCAGTGTCAACTATGAAGCATTTAAGGAGCAGATCGAGCGTCAGATCGCCGGAGGAACCGATGCCATTATCGTATGTGGTACAACAGGAGAATCTTCCACACTGACACATGAAGAACATCTGGATGTGATCCGCTACTGCGTAAAGGTAGTCAACAAGAGAATCCCTGTTATTGCAGGAACAGGTTCCAACTGTACGGAAACAGCGATCTATTTATCTACAGAAGCTGAAAAGGCAGGTGTAGACGGACTTCTGATTGTTACACCATATTATAATAAATGTACACAGAAGGGTCTGGCAGAGCATTTCACATTGATAGCAAATTCCGTAAAGTTACCGATCATTCTGTACAATATCCCGAGCAGAACCGGTGGTGTGCTGATCCAGCCGGAGACGGTTGTAAAGCTTTGTAAGGAAGTAGAGAATATCGTTGGTGTAAAAGATGCCACAGGTAATATTTCAGGCGTTGCCAAGGTCATGCAGCTTGCAGACGGTTGTGTGGATCTGTACAGCGGTAATGATGATCAGGTCGTACCAATCCTGTCACTGGGTGGTAAGGGTGTGATCTCCGTATTATCCAATGTTGCGCCACAGCAGACACATGATATGTGTGCGAAGTTCTTTGCAGGTGATGTAGAAGGAAGCCGCAAGATCCAGTTAGATGCTCTTCCGGTTATTGATGGACTGTTCTGTGAGGTCAATCCGATCCCGGTTAAGAAGGCAATGAACCTGCAGGGCTTAAATGCAGGCCCGCTCCGCAGACCACTGACTGAGATGGAGCCTGAACATGCTGAGAAGTTAGCACAGGCTATGAAGAACTTCGGTATTTTATAAAATAGGAAAAGAATAGAAAGCCCCGGCCAAAGGCATGTACTTAGACCGGGGCTTAGGTCGCTTTATAATAGGTAGGATAAGGAAGGAAAAAAGATGACAAGAGTAATTATGTACGGCTGTAACGGCAAAATGGGACAGACCATTACAAGACTGATCGAAGAAGAAAATGATGTAGAGATTGTAGCAGGTATCGATGTATGTGATACGGTAAAAAACAGCTATCCGGTATTTCAGAATATCGCAGACTGTGATGTGGAGGCAGATGTTGTGATAGACTTCTCTTCACCGGTTTGTACCGATGCACTGCTTGACTGGTGTGCAGATAAGCAGGTACCGGTTGTGGAATGTACAACAGGACTTTCCGAGGCACAGCTTGCCAAGATCAAGGAGACATCCGCAAAGGTAGCAGTCCTGAAATCCGCTAATATGTCAATGGGCATCAATTTGCTTGAGAAGTTGTTAAAAGAGGCAGCAGGACTTCTGGCAGAAGCCGGTTATGATATCGAGATCGTGGAAAAACACCACAAACTGAAAAAGGATGCACCATCAGGTACAGCACTGGCACTTGGAGATGCTATCAATGAAGGCCTTTCCGAAAAATATGAATATGTATTTGACAGAAGCCAGAGAAGCATTCCGCGTCCGCAGAAGGAGATCGGTTTTTCTGCTGTCAGAGGCGGTACGATCGTTGGAGATCATGATGTGATCTTTGCAGGTGAGGATGAAGTCATTACCTTCTCTCACAGAGCTTATTCCAAGGCAGTATTCGGAAAAGGTGCGGTACAGGCTGCAAAATTCTTATGTGGCAAACAGCCGGGCTTATATGATATGAGTGATGTGATCGGTTAAAGATATGATAAAATAATTGGATAAACAGGAAAAAGGGGAAACATATGGATGATATGGAACTGAGATATCTGAAATCTCTGTCAAAACAGTATCCGAATATCGCATCGGCAAGTACAGAGATTATCAACCTGCAGGCAATCCTGAATCTGCCTAAAGGAACAGAGCATTTCATGACGGATGTACACGGAGAATATGAGCAGTTTAATCATGTGCTGAAAAACGGTTCGGGTTCGGTCAGAAGAAAGATCGATGAGGAATTTGGCAATACGTTAAGCAGTAAGGACAAAAAGAGTCTGGCAACGCTGATCTATTATCCGAAGGAAAAGCTGGAGATCGTCATGCAGGAGGAGGAAAATATTGAGGACTGGTATAAGATCACATTATATCGTCTGGTGCAGATCACAAAGCACGTTTCCTCTAAATATACGAGATCCAAGGTGCGTAAAGCGCTTCCGAAGGATTTTGCCTACATCATTGAAGAACTGATCACAGAAAAGGCGGAGGTGCAGGATAAGGAAGGGTATTACAATGAAATTGTGCATACGATCATCCGTATTGGCAGAGCGCCTGATTTTATCGTTGCCCTCAGCAAACTAATCCAGCGGCTTGTCATTGATCATCTGCATATTGTTGGGGATATTTATGACAGAGGACCGGGGCCGCATATTATTCTGCATACACTGCGTCATTATCACAGCGTGGATGTGCAGTGGGGCAATCATGATATTGTCTGGATGGGTGCAGCAGCAGGCTCCCTTGCCTGCATTGCAAATGTAGTCAGGATGTCTGCCCGCTACGGCAATCTGGATACGCTGGAGGAAGGCTATGGAATCAATCTGATCCCGCTTGCGACTTTTGCACTGGAGCAGTACAAAAATACAAGCGAAGCCTTTGCGATCAAATACAATACCGATTACAATACCAAAGATCTTGGCATGGATATGAAGATGCATAAAGCGATGGCAGTCATCCAGTTTAAGCTGGAAGGACAGATCATCAAGCGCAGACCGGAATTCATGATGGAAGACAGACTGCTTCTGGATAAGATCAATTTTGAAAAAGGAACGGTCATGGTAGAAGGCAGGGAATATAAGATGCGGGACATGGATTTCCCGACGATCGATCCTGCCAATCCATATGAGCTGACGCCGGAAGAAACAGAGGTCATGGAAAGGCTTCGTCAGGCGTTTACGCGTTGTGACAAGCTACAGAGGGATGTCAGATTCTTATTCTCAAAGGGAGGACTTTACAAGGTATACAATTCCAACCTGTTATATCATGGCTGTGTTCCTCTGGATGAAGAGGGTAACTTCTTAAAGGTCAATGTATTCGGCAAGGAATACAGCGGAAAGGCGCTTTATGACATTCTGGATACGTATGCCAGAAGGGGCTATTATGCAAGCCGTGAATCCGGTGATAAGGCAAAGGGTGAGGATATCCTCTGGTATATCTGGACAGGCCCGAATTCCCCGGTATTTGGTAAGGATAAGATGACGACCTTTGAGCGTTATTTCATCGAAGATAAGGAAACGCACGTAGAAACAAAGAATGCCTATTACAGATTGTATGATAATGAAGAGATCGTGGATAAGATCCTGCGGGAATTTGGTCTGGATACGACAAAGTCCCACATTGTGAACGGGCATGTTCCGGTAGAGCGCAAAAAGGGCGAGTCACCGATCAAGTGTAACGGAAAGCTGCTTGTCATTGACGGTGGATTTTCCAAGGCGTATCAGCATAAGACGGGAATTGCCGGGTATACACTGGTTGCCAATTCTTACGGAATGCGTCTTGTTTCGCATGAGCCGTTTGAATCGACAGAAGCAGCGATCCGCAAGGAATCCGATATTTTTTCTGACTCCATCGTGGTAGAAACCGCGCTGCGCCGTCAGTGCGTGGCAGATACTGATATCGGTGTGGAGCTCAAGGAAAGTATTCATCAGTTAGAAGAGCTGTTAGATGCGTACCGCGAGGGTGTTTTAGTGGAGAAGAATTCGTACCAGTAGAAAAATGGGCTGTGGTCTGCACAGCCCGTTTCCTTTATGGGTTATTATCTCCGGTGAGGTCATCTACGACATCACCTGCGCCATGTGCAACATCCTCGACCGCATTGCCTGCATCATCAATGACATCACCGACAGCATTACCGGCGTCATCAACCGCATCACCGACCGCATTGCCTACGTTGTCGTTCCTATCACCGTTGTTTGTCTGATTACCGGAGGTTGTTCCATTACCGGTGGTTTTGTTGTCATTGTTTCCGGCGTTGTCATTTGGTGTCTGTGTGGTGTTGTTTGCATTACCTGCTTCGTCTGAATTGTTGCCTGTCGTATTGCCGCAGGCTGCAAATGTAAACATGGACGCTACAAGCAGCGCAGTGAATAAAAGCTTTCTTGTCTTTTTCATAAAAGTCACTCCTTTTGATAAGAATAAAATCTATCAGCTATACTGATAATCATAATGTAACCAGTTAAAATAAATTTTATACGAAAGAAATGACAGAGGAACAGAAATGGAATTCAGACCTTGTATTGATATTCATAATGGAAGTGTAAAACAGATCGTTGGCAGCAGTCTGTCAGATCTGGGAGATTATGCCAGAGAAAATTTTGTGTCGGGGCAGGATGCAGCATTTTATGCAAAGCTGTACAGCCAATACGGGATCAAAGGCGGACATGTGATCCTGCTCAATAAAGAAGGAAGTCTTTATTATGAAGAAACAAAAAAACAGGCTCTTATGGCTCTTGCGGCTTATCCGGGCGGCTTGCAGGTCGGCGGCGGGATTACAGATGAAAATGCAAAGCTGTATCTGGACAGTGGTGCCAGTCATGTGATCGTGACATCCTTTGTATTTTGCAATGGGAAGATTGATTATGACAGACTGCAAAGACTGGTGCATGTGACCGGAAAAGAACATCTGGTACTGGATCTGAGCTGTAAGAAAACAGAAAACGGATACTATATCATGACAGACAGATGGCAAAAGCAGACGGACACGCAGCTTTCATCGGAAACCATGGAGCAGCTTTCCGCATACTGTGATGAATTTCTGATCCATGCGGTCGATGTGGAAGGGAAAAATAGTGGGATCGAAGAGGAGCTTGTGAGCCTGCTGTCGGCTTATGAAGACAGACCGATTACCTATGCAGGCGGCGTACATGATTTTGCGGATCTTTCCAGGCTGAAAAAGCTGGGAAAGGATCATATCAATGTAACGATCGGAAGCGCGCTGGATCTGTTTGGCGGGAAGATGGCATTTACAGAGGTGCTGAAGGCGTGTGGAGCGTAGATAAAACTGGAACCTCAATCCATGCATAATCTGCTTCGCAGATGGATTGAGGCTGCATCATGCATCTCAGATGCATGACATTTTTTAGGAAAGAAAAAAGCAACCGGTCATATGACCGGCTGCTTTTTTTAATCCGTTAAAACAATTGCTCATTCAAAACTAAATTCTTTCAATTTATATTTTAAAAAGGCACATCGAAAAACTGATTAAGCTTGTAAGAAGCGTGCTTCTTATAATTTAGTTACGTTTACTGCCTGAGGTCCTTTTTCGCCGTTAACTACTTCGTACTCAACTGCCTGGCCTTCTTCTAATGACTTGAAGCCTTCCATGTTAAGTCCTGAATAGTGTACGAAAACGTCGTTTCCAGCTTCATCAGAGATGAATCCGTAACCCTTCTGGTTGTTGAACCATTTAACTGTACCTTTGTTCATTGTGGCTACCTCCAAAATAATATATCTGTCATTTACGACAACGTAAGAATAGCACACCTTTTTTTAAAAGTAAAGATGAAATAAATCATTTTACATTCTTTTACCGGCTTGTTACAATCAGAAAGGAGCGGATTTTTAACCGTAATACATGGATATATGGGAAGGAGCGGAAATGGCATGAATGCAGAGAAAAGAAGAAAAAATATCTTAAAGCTGCTGGCAGAGTCGGACAGCCCGCTGTCAGGAACGGATCTGGCGAAATGCCTCGCAGTCAGCAGACAGGTCATTGTACAGGATATAGCGCTTTTGCGTGCAGTCAATAAAAATATTTTATCTACCAATAAAGGATATCTGTTATTTCATGAAGAAGAGAAAATGAAAGGCAGGAAGCGCTCTGTCAAGGTCAGACATACGCAGCAGCAGATTCTGGATGAATTGTGTACGATTGTTGATCTGGGCGGGCATATTCTTGATGTGGTTGTAGCGCATGAAATATATGGGCAGATCACCTGTGATCTGATCATCAACAGCAGACAGGACGCCAAGAGCTTTGTGGAACAGTGTGAAAAGAGCCATGCAAAAGGGCTGAGCACGCTTACGGATGGCGTGCATTACCATACGATCGAAGCGGAGACGGAGGATGTGCTTGACCGGATCGAGCAGACGCTGTCTGAAAAAGGATACTTGCTATCTGATTAAAAATGTGATAAGGTACCCTTGTTGACTGACAAGACAGCTGTATATACAGCTGTAAATACTGTCGAGGAGGATACTATGGAAAAATTGAAAAAGATACTGAACAAAATTTTTATCGACGGTCTGAGTGGCATGGCGACAGGCTTATTTGCAACACTGATCATCGGAACGATCATTTCCCAGATCGGCAGCTTTATCCCGGGAAATATCGGTACTTACATCTATATGATGGGAAAAGTTGCATCTTCTGTTACCGGTGCTGGTATCGGTGTGGGAGTGGCACTGAAATATAAGGAGAGTCCGCTTGTTGTGATCTCTGCGGCTACTGCAGGCATGATGGGTGCTTTTGCCAGCAAGATTCTGGCAGGTACTGTTTTAGTGGATGGAGTGATTACTTATGCAGGTCCCGGCGAACCGCTTGGTGCTTTTATTGCAGCACTTGTTGCGATTCTGATCGGACATCTTGTCAGTGGTAAGACGAAGGTAGATATTCTGATCACGCCGCTTGTCAGCATTGTATCGGGCAGTACGGTCGGATTGATCTTAGGACCTCCGATCTCTGCTTTTATGGCATTTATCGGACAGCTTGTCAATGTGAATGTAGAGGCACATCCGTTTATCGGCGGTATTATCGTTTCGGTCTTAATGGGTATTATCCTGACACTGCCGATCAGCTCCGCAGCACTTGGCATTATCTTAAATCTGTCAGGTCTGGCAGCAGGTGCGGCAACAGTCGGATGCTGTGCAAATATGGTTGGTTTTGCGGTTGCAAGCTATAAGGATAATAAGGTAAACGGACTTTTAGCGCAGGGACTTGGCACAAGTATGCTGCAGATCGGTAATATTGTGAAGAAGCCGATCATCTGGCTGCCTGCTATTTTAACAAGCGCGGTGCTTGGCCCGGTCTCCACACTTGTATTTGGCATGACAAATAATGCAACAGGCTCCGGTATGGGTACAGCAGGTCTGGTCGGACAGATCACAACCTATCAGACAATGGCAGCCATGGAAAGCGGAAACATCGTCCTCGTCAAGATCATTGTGCTGCATTTCCTGCTGACAGGTATTCTTTCCTGGGCATTTGCCACAGGCATGAGAAAGCTTGGATGGTTACAGGATGGCGATATGAAGCTGGATGTGTAGGTTTACGGAAAAATCATTTTAACTGAAAATAAAAGTAATATAACGGCTTTGAACATATCAAAAAATCCCATGTGGAAATTTCAGGATCATGCAATTATGCAGACCTGAAATGACTACATGGGATTTTTATATGATGCCACGTGCTGCGGATTCCTGTGGTGCAGTGGTGTTTTATTCTTTCTTCATACGGCTGAAAACCATTTCATAACCGTCATTTCCGTAAGTAAGAGAGCGGTTGACACGGCTGATGGTAGCTGTGGATGCACCGGTCTTTTCGGCAATTTCCAGATATGTTTTGTGCTCTTTCAACATGGCAGCAACTTCAAAACGCTGGGAAAGAGAGAGCAGCTCATTGACTGTACACAGATCTTCAAAAAAAGAATAGCATTCCTCTTTGGATTTCAGGGTCAGGATTGCTTCAAACAGATGATCAACCGGTTCGGATTTTAATTGCTTTACCATAATTACCCTCCAACACTTTAACACTGTAAAATTTTAACGTCATACATTTCTCTTATCTTAGCACAGGAAATGAAAAGCGTCAACCGGAACAGAAATTCTTTCGACCGGAGAAAGAAAAGTTAGACATTTACAAATAGTTTTTAATACTATATAATGTAGAGTGAATGAAAAAGCGTAACACAGGAAAGAAGCGGAGCATATTATGACAATTTCAACAGAAGATTTATTAAACAGCATAATGGAAAGCTTTGACCGCATAGATTATATCAAAACGGCAGATATCCCGAATATCGATCTTTACATGGATCAGGTTACTACTTTTATGGATCATCGGCTGAAAAGTACGACAAGGCAGGAAACGGATAAGATACTGACGAAGACAATGATCAATAATTATGCAAAGAACGATCTTCTGCCGCCGCCTGTGAAAAAGAAATATTCCAAGGAGCATCTAGATCGGAAGAGCGTCGTGTAGGGAAAGAGTGTAGATCTCGGTGGTCGCCGTATCATTAAAAAAAGAATAAAAAGCATGTGCATACAGTCAGTACTC
>ENA-USUJ01002465-USUJ01002465.1-human-gut-metagenome-genome-assembly--contig:-NODE-2465-length-13935-cov-11.737336_pt1 | contig 13935 bp, 12 predicted proteins | sample MGYA00250061_ERZ773398 | MGnify/ENA primary metagenome ERZ773398 (study PRJEB29103, sample SAMN06111992) | human gut metagenome | biome: human gut; feature: ankylosing spondylitis patient; material... | reverse complement strand
GAGCACATCTATTCAGAGCCTTGGCTTACTGGATTTGGTGACTATTTAGAGGTCTTCCAACCTATTTTATATTTGTTATAATAAAAACTAACAAGGAGTATATATGGGAAAGATTATTGCTTTCGTAAATCAAAAAGGTGGTGTTGGAAAAACAACAACCTGCTCAAATATGTCAGCATATCTTGCTGCAATGGGCAAAAAAGTTTTGCTTGTCGATCTTGACCCACAAGGAAACGCAACAAGCGGATTTGGAATTGACAAATCCAACAACACAAAAACAATTTACAATGTTATCGATGGGGACGCTGCGATTGAAGAGGTTGTTCAAAACACAATGATTTTTGGACTCGATATTGTTCCAGCAACAGTTGATCTTGTTGGAGCAGAAGTTGATCTTGTTCAAATGGCATCTCGTGAAAGAGTTCTCAAAGGAATTTTCACACGTCTTCGTTCAACCTACGACTATATCATGATTGACTGCCCTCCATCTCTTGGGCTTCTCACTGTCAATGCTTTGACTGCTGCAAATTCAATTATAATTCCAATACAATGTGAATTCTATGCTCTTGAAGGTTTAAGCCAACTCATGAACACAATAAAGCTTGTAAAAAAGCACCTCAACCCAACACTTGCTGTTGAGGGCGTTGTTCTCACAATGAAAGATTCGCGTTCAAATCTTGTGAACCAAGTTTCAATGGAAATCATGAAATTCTTTGGCAAAAAAGTCTTCCAAAATGCAATTCCAAGAAATGTCAGACTTGCTGAAGCACCAAGTCATGGACTCCCAATCGTTCTCTATGATCCATCTTCAAAGGGAGCACTTGCATACATGGAACTCACAAAAGAACTTTTACAACGCTGCGATGATAGTTATGAAGACATAACAAAAAAGACAAAAATTAAATTAACAGAGGGAACAAATGATTAATAAAAAAGGATTAGGTCGAGGACTTGAAGAATTGCTTTCTGTTTTCGATGAAGAAACCGAAGAAAAAGAAGATGTTGCTGTTCATACGCAAACAAAACAAACAAAACCTGCAAGTGGTGTGATGGAAATTGCACTTGATGAAATTTTTGCAAATCCAAACCAGCCAAGAAAGATATTTAATGAAGAAGCATTGAATGAACTTGCTCAGTCAATCAAAATGCATGGTGTTATTCAACCAATTGTTGTCAATGAGCGAGATGATGGAAAATATCTCATCATTGCCGGTGAAAGAAGATGGCGCGCATCAAAAATCGCAGGAATGACCACAATTCCAGCCATAATAAAAAGATATACAGAAAAACAAGTTAAAGAACTTTCACTCATTGAAAACTTACAGAGAGAAGATCTTAACCCGGTTGAGGCGGCAAGAGCAATAAAGCAGCTTATGGAAGAATATAAATTCACCCAAGAAATGGTTGCTGACAGAATCGGAAAAAGCCGTCCAGCCATTGCCAACACACTCAGACTTCTTGCCCTTCCCCAAGACATTCTTGCAATGGTTGAAGAAAACAGATTATCAGCAGGACACGCAAGATGTTTGGTTGCAGTCCCAGACGCAAATGTCCAATATAAATTTGCAACAATGAGCGCTGACAACAAAATGTCTGTTCGTGACCTTGAAAAGCAAATACGCAACTATCTTTCTCCAAAGCCAACAAAAATCAAAGAGAAAGTTGAACAAAGCATTGAACTCAAAGAACTAGTCAATGAAATGCAAAGAGCATTTTCAACAAAGGTTTCTGTAATTGGCAACGATCACAAAGGCAGAATTTACATTGATTACTATTCAAGAGATGATTTGGATAGAATTTGCGAAATCTTGGAATTGATTAAAAAACAAAAACTCACCCTTCAAGACTTGCAAAATTTCAACAAACGCAACAAATAAATTAACTCCTTTAAACAAACCTAAAATACGGTCAAATCGCCGTATTTTTTATTGCACTCCCCTAATTTTTAACGCTTTTTTTCAATGTTTATATTATTATATAACGATAATTTGATTTGATATATAAATATGTATAATTTTAATAACCAGCATTTACTTAAATTAAACTTGCTATCCAGCATGTTTCACGTGAAACAAATAATCAAATTTTATTTTAAAAATGTTTCACGTGAAACAATGGTGGCAGCAGTTGTAATTTACATTGAAAGTGTTTCACGTGAAACAATAACGTTTATAGTTGGTTTTGACCGCTAACTAAAATTGTTTAAAATTTTCATTAGCGCTTTTGTCTGTGCACATAATGAAACGTTTTAGAAGGGAAAAATGACGGTTTATAGAGTAGTATTTTATATTATCTCTTCCCGGTTTAAAATTTGATGACGTTTTTATGTTGCAATGGTGAAGATTGCTATTTGTTTGGAGTTGATGAAAATTTGGTCAAATTGTTAAAGGGAGTATATTTAAATTGGGTAAGACAAAATTTAATTTATGTGTCCTTATTTAGTTTTTATTTTTTGCTATGTAAAGGTGTTTGTGATTGTTGATCAATTATTAATTTTGGCAGTGTCTAACAATTTTACGCTTGTCTGTTGTTTAAAATATTAATGGCGTCTGCAAATTTTTGCTATTGTTTTTTTATGGCGTCCTGCTGTTAATAATTTGCGTCTGAAGTCGTGCTTATTTGCGTCAGAAGAAATTATATTTGCGTCTATTTAAACTATGAGCGTGGTTTTTCTAAGCATAAAATACATACATGGTTGTATGAATTATTAAGTTAACTAGTGTCGGATAATATTAATTTGTTTTTATTCTTTTTTGATATTTGAATTGTTAATTGATTTTATGAATTGCGGGTGGATTTTGCTTTATTGGATAAGTTGTGTTGTTAAAACTCGCATATTTGAAAGAATTCATAAACGATAATTTCTTGTATGATTTTAACAGTTTTGCGATTGAGCATCGTTGAAATGTAATGTGAAAATTCATGTGTTGAGATGTTGGGTTATGGTTGTTTTGTCCATTGAGTTTTTCATATTGTGGTTGAATGTTCTTTGCAAATTGGCATGTAGTTTGGCTCGAGTTGCCGTGAAGTGAAAGTTAGTAAATTTTAAAGAAAAGACTGAGAAATATGTGGTGTGCTTTTATATGTTTTGATTTTGGAATAATTGTTTTGCAGATGTTATCACGCCGAGACCATCATTTTTATTATGAACGTGTTAAGACGATATTTAAATTGCAGTTCTTTGTTATCTTATTAAAAATTGTTATAATTCAAATTTTTTCACTTGTATTTATTACTTTTAAATAGTTATGCAAATATAACATAATGTAATTATATCAATTGAGTTTATGGTGAAAGTTGAAATATGGTGCAATATTGCTAATTTGAAGCATTTATGTCTCTTTACATTGCTCAGGAGATATGGTATAATAAACACATGGGTAGTTTATTTCTTATTAGCACAGGAACAATCCTTGATATATCAATCGTTGCAATAATTCTGTTGTTTGTTATTGTTGGGCTTTGTATGGGTTTTATGAGAAGTCTTTTGTCATTGGTGAGGTTTGCGGGCTCGTTTGTTATTGCGTTTTTGGTTAGAAAGCCTTGCGGAACATTGTTTGACAAGATTTTTAAGATTACACCAAAGTTGGGAGAACAAATCAAATTGAATTTTGCTGGGTATTCTCCAGCGCTATCCGAAACAATTTCGAATGAGCCACAAGTTTTGAAGAATGTTATCAACGATTCAAGTATGAGTGGAATTCTCAAAAAACTGTGTGGTTGGATGGTTGGAAATGAAACAATGGCACAACCAACAACTGTTGTTGAAATTGTTTCAAGCAAGGCTGGCATAATACTTTCTCAAATTATTGCGTTCGTAGTAATTTACATTATTATTCGAATTTTGACGTTAATTTTGCCAAAAATCTTCAAAAAACTAACAAAAAAGTCAATTTTGGGCAAATTTGATAGATTGTTGGGAACTTTGTTTGGACTTGTTAAAGGTGTTGCTGTTGTGTTTGTGATGTTCTTTGTTATGAGTTTGGTTTCGACAATTCCATCGGTTACAGACAAAGTGACAACTGCAACTCAAGAATCAAAAATTTGTTCAGTCTTATATGAACCAGTCAATAATTACATTTATGAAAAACTTGGTTTTAAGCAATCTGACACATCAACAAGTTCGTAGATGGGAGATATTAAAGTCATTTCAATTCGGAATGACTTTTTATAATTATGGATATATTAAAGTATTATATAAATGGTAAATATTGTTTGCTAGAATTATTTTTGTTTGCTATAATGTTTTTGCAAAATTCGGAGGATTGAATTGAAACCTGAAAAAACTAATAACATTTGGAAAAAAATTTTATACGTTGTTTTGATTGTTGCGCTCATCATTTTGTGCGTTGAACTTTTTAATGCTGGAAATCATGGTGACTATATCACACAAACTGATTTTGAAACAAAACTGGCAAATAATGAGATATCAAAAGTTTACGCACAGTCTGGCAATGTCTATATTTTGAAAAAAGGCTCTGAAATTCAAGAAAAGTATTTCCCAAAAAATTCAGACTACTATTTCACATATTCAACAAGTGACGAACTTGGAGAAATTGCGAAAAAGATTTCAGAATATAATGCCGCTCAAACTGAAGAAAACAAGATTTCTTATGCCTCAGAAGTTGCGGGAGAGTCGATAATTTCAAAAATTATGCCATATTTGAGCATTATTGTTATTTTGCTCATTGGATTTATGGTTTATCGCATGATTGTTTCAAGCAACAAGGGAACAATGGCATTTGGGAAAAGTCGTGCAAGAGTTGGCGAAAACATCAAAGTTAGATTTTCTGATGTCGCTGGTGCGGAGGAAGAAAAAGAAGAACTCCGCGAAATTGTTGAGTTTTTGAAAAATCCAAAAAAATTTACTCAACTTGGTGCGCGCATTCCAAAAGGAGTGCTTTTGGTTGGCAATCCTGGAACGGGAAAAACACTGCTTGCTCGTGCGGTTGCGGGAGAAAGCAATGTGCCTTTCTTCTCAATAAGTGGGTCAGATTTTGTTGAAATGTTCGTTGGTGTTGGTGCAGCACGTGTTAGAGATTTGTTTGACCAAGCAAAGAAAAATATGCCTTGCATTGTGTTTATTGACGAAATTGATGCCGTTGGTCGTCAACGTGGGACAGGACTCGGCGGTGGCAATGACGAACGCGAACAAACCCTCAATCAACTTCTTGTTGAAATGGATGGATTTGAAGCGAACGACGGCATTATTGTTATGGCCGCAACAAACAGAAGTGACGTTCTTGACCCAGCGCTCATGCGTCCAGGTCGTTTTGATAGGCAAATATATGTTAATGTTCCAGACGTAAAAGCGCGCGAAAGCATCATAAAAATTCATGCAAGAAACAAACCTGTTGACAAAAATGTCAACTTCCAGACACTCGCAAGAATAACAAGTGGGTTTACAGGGGCGGACCTTGAAAACATGATGAACGAAGCGGCAATTTTGGCAGCACGTGCAAATCGACCTGAAATTATTATGAAAGACCTAACAGAAGGCATCAACAAGGTTATTATGGGTCCTCAAAAGAAAAGCAATGTTGTCACCGAACGCGACAAAAAAATTACAGCTTATCACGAATCGGGGCACGCAATCCTCGGCAAACTTCTCGAACATTGTGACGAAGTTCAAGAGGTTTCAATCATTCCTCGTGGCATGGCTGGCGGATATACACTTTCTCGCCCAGACAATGACGACAAACATATGACATACAACAAACTTTGTGATCAAATTGCAATGTGTATGGGTGGACGTCTTGCGGAAGAAATTATTTTTGGCGACATCTCAACAGGCGCTTCAAACGACATTTCACAAGCAACCGACATCGCTCGCAAAATGGTCACTGAATGGGGCATGAGCAGACTTGGATTTATTCGTTTTGCTTCAACGAATGAAGTGTTTATTGGAAGGGATTATCAAACACAAAATAATTATAGTGAAAAATGTGCTTCTGAAATTGATGCCGAAGTATCAAGAATTCTCAAAGAGAATTATGACAGAGCAAAACTTATTCTTCTTGAACATCAAGGCATTATGGATGAAATGGCAAAACTTCTTCTTGACAAAGACACAATCTATCAGGAAGATGTTGACAAACTCATGAGCGGAATGAGTGCTGAACTCGTTGCTCGCGACATGGAAAAACGCGAGAAAAAGCAAAAACAAAGAGAAGAAAAAGCTCGCGTTGCACGCGAAGAATTGATGCGCGAAAAAGACAAGAATAATCAGCTCAAAACTCTTGATGCTCTTGTCGCTGCGGGGGTTGTTTCCAAAGAGGAAGCGGAAAAACTTCGCCAAGAGTTGCAAGCAAAGACAGAAGAAAAACCAAAAAAACTTTCTGCAAAAATAAAAGAGAAAAAAGAAGAAAAAGCTGAAAAAGATAAAGAAAACGCAGGAAATTCTCAAAAAACTGACAAAACTGAAGAAAAAACAGACAAAAAAGATACGGAGGGAGATAAATAATGAAAAAAACAATTTTAATCACTTGCATCGCTCTCATTCTTGTTCTCCTCGGTGGAATCTTGTTCTTGGCTCTCTTTCAAAAAGATTTTTCATATGACTTCAAAACGCCAAATATGATTGAAGTTAATGGAAACACAGCAACCGTTGGAAGCACACTTGACCCAAACAAAATCTTTGATGGATTCACGACTCATTCAAAAAAGAGCATTATGCAAGAAGCTTTCAACAAATCCCAAATCAAATATCCAAGCATAAAGAAAAATTCGTTGAGAAAATTTACTTCATCCGAAAAATATGTCGTCACACTCAGATATGGCGAAGAGCAAACCCTGACTCTTGACGGCAAAAACTATGTTGACCCAAACAATTCTGCAATCAATGAAATAAAATATAAAGAATTGAGATTTGAACTTGGCGAAACAAACAAAGACATCATGTTGAAAGTTTATGTTATGGATTTGGAAGAAACTGAAAAATATTATTATGTGATTTCACAGTTTGGCGATTATTCAAATTTGTATTCCTATCTTTCTTCAATCGAAAATTTGGCATAAATAAAAAGAACTCATATTCGAGTTCTTTTTTTATGGCTATTTGACTGTTATCAAAAGATTGATAAACTTGTTTTGGTTTTCTTCCATCATGTCAGACATGGTCGTTATGCCACGTGGGTTGATTGAACGGAATGTTTCTGAGTCGGAGTTGTGGACAAGAAGTGAGTAGTGCCCGCCAGACTTTCCAACATAAATATAAATGCAATATTTGCTGTCTTGTGAAAGCGCTTCAAACTTTGACTTGTCTTCATGGAGTTGTGCATCAAACCCCTGTTTTTTGAGATAGGACAAAATGCGAGTTGGCTTTGTTCCCAAAAGCCCAAAAAAGAATTGACCATTGTCCATGTTTTTGATTATTTTTGGCAGTGCAACTTTTCTGTTTTCAAGACACATAATGTTATATATTGCAACTGCACCACACCCGTTTTCTCCAATTGTGCCAAACCCGTATCGATAGTCTTTGATATTGTCTAAATGTTGGTCATAGATGATGCCAATGCCATCATTCCATTTTTTGTTGTTTATTCTGTAATTGACAATGCTTAAAAAAACAGTTGTCAATTTCAAAATTGCGACAAGCGAAAACACGACGATTAATAATATTGCCACGACTTTTTTTGAGTCGATACTTTTTCGTTTCATGATTTGATTATATAAAAAAGAGTTGCCAAACGCAACCCTATTTTTGTTATACATTAAAACGAAACAACATGATGTCGCCGTCTTGAACGACATAGTCTTTGCCTTCAATTCGGACAAGTCCTTTTTCTTTTGCTTTTTGATAACTGCCAGCAGAGATTAGGTCGTCAAATGAAACTGTTTCTGCTTTGATAAACCCTTTTTCAAAATCGGTGTGGATTTTTCCGGCAGCTTGAGGTGCTTTGCTCCCTTTTTTGATTGTCCATGCGCGAACTTCTTTTTCGCCCGCCGTCAAGAAACTCATGAGTCCCAAGAGATCATAGCAAGCAGTGACAAGTTTTTCAAGTCCACTTTGTTTGATGCCAAGTTCTTCTTTGAACATTTCGCGTTCTTCTGGGTCGAGAGCGATGAGTTCTTCTTCAATTTTTGCACAAAGTGAAACATAACCACAATGTTCGTCTTCGGCAATTTTTTTGACTTCTTCGACATATTTATTTTCTTTTCCGATTTCGTTTTCAGATATGTTTGCAACATAGATTATTGGTTTTGTTGTGAGAAGGAAAAAACCTTTTGCAATTTCTTGTTGCTCTTTTGTGAGAGTTACGCTTCGTGCCGGTTTTTCGTTTTCGAGTGCCTCGAGAAAAAGTTTGAGAACATCTGCTTCCATGATTGCGGTCTTGTCTCCAACCTTAACAAGTTTTGCAACTCTTTCGTATCTTTTTTGAACTGTTTCAAGGTCGGCGAGAATGAGTTCAAGATTGATGTCTTTGATATCTTCGCTTGGGTTGACTCTGCCGTTCACATGAATGATGTTTTCGTTGTCAAAGCATCTGACAACATGGACGATTGCGTCAACTTCACGAATGTGGCTGAGGAATTTGTTGCCAAGACCTTCGCCCTTGCTTGCACCTTTAACAAGTCCAGCAATATCAACAAACTCAATGCTTGCTGGAACAACTTTTTGTGTGTTATAGAATTTTGCGAGGACATCAAGTCTGTGGTCAGGAACATCAACAACGCCAACGTTTGGCTCGATTGTGCAGAAAGGATAGTTTGCGCTTTCCGCGCCCGCTTGCGTGATTGCGTTAAACAATGTGCTTTTCCCAACATTAGGAAGTCCAATAACTCCAATTTTCATAAAATTTGCCTTTTAATAATTTTATATATATTTATTGCATAACATATCTTAATAAAAATAAAAAATAAAGGCAAGACAAAATGAGTTTTTTTTATGTTATTATTCTTGGCATTGTTCAAGGGTTAACCGAATTTTTGCCCGTGTCGTCAAGCGGTCATATGATGCTTGTGGACAAACTATTTGGCATGAAAGAAAGTAATTTGGTTGTGAGTGTCTTCATGCACGTGGCAACATTGCTCGCCGTTGTGATTGTTTTTCGCAAAGAAGTTTGGGCACTCATTCGCCACCCTTTTTGTGATGAAGCAAAAAAAATATATTTGTCATTTATCCCAACTTGCGCGCTCGTGCTTGTGATAAAAACAATTAGTCCTGCGTGCTTCAATGGGAGTTATCTTGGCTTTTTCTTTATGCTCACTGCTGTGCTTTTGGTTGCTGCGGACTTGTTTTCCTTACGTCAACAAAGTTTTGCACCACTAAAAAAATCCAGTGCTTTTGTTATGGGGATTGCCCAAGGTTTTGCTTGCATTCCGGGGCTTAGCCGAAGTGGAACAACAATCGCCACTGGACTTATGCTTGGCGAAAATCGTGAAGAGTGTGCGCGGTTTTCTTTTCTTATGAGCATTCCAGTAATTTTGGCATCGCTTTGTTATGAACTCATTTTTGACGGCGGCACAGTTGCGTTCAAAGATAATATTTTGCAAATTTTTGTCGGCTTTTTGGTTGCGTTCTTGGTTGGAATGCTCGCAATCAAATTTATGCTAAAAATCATCAAGAAAAGAAAATTTGTTTGGTTTTCTGTCTATCTTGTCATAATTTCAATTTTAACTTTGATCTTCTTTTGATAAAACCGCTTGCGTATTAATTTTTTATGGCGTTGATGATTTACAACCACGCTTTTGTGGAAATCGTATTGTTTTTCTTGCTAAAATGCTAAAAATAACATAAATTACTTATATGAAGATAAATCTTGTTGCACACGAAGAAAGTGTGAAAAAAATTTATGAGGAAACCAAAAGTTCGAGTGAGGGACTAAGTCAAAAAGTCGCCGAACACAGGCTTGAGAAAGATGGGGCAAATGAGCTTGTTCATGCAAAAAAGACAAGCCCTGTTCTCAAGTTTTTGAAACAATTTGCCGATATTATGATTTTGATTTTGTTGGTTGCAGGGATTGTTTCGCTTTGCTTTGGGGAGTATGTTGACGGGTCAATCATTTTGTTTATTGTCATTCTTAACGCAGTGATTGGGTTTTGCCAAGAACAAAAAGCGGAAAAAGCACTCGAAAGTTTGAAAAAAATGACCGAGTCGCAAGCAAAGGTTTTGCGTGGCGGCGTAATCACAAAGGTTAACTGCAAAGATTTGGTCATTGGTGACATTGTTGTTTTGGAAGCGGGCGATATTGTTCCTGCGGACCTTCGTCTTTTTGAGGGCGCAATGCTCAAATGTGACGAATCTTCTCTCACTGGCGAAAGTGAGCCTGTTCTAAAAAATCCAGGTGCAGTTGTTTCAAAAAATTGTGCACTCGGCGACCGAATAAACATGGCATATTCTTCGTCTGTTGTCGTTTATGGCAGAGGGCTTGGAATTGTTGTTGCAACTGGCATGGATACCGAAGTTGGGAAAATCGCAACCATTCTTGGCGACACAAAAACCGAAGCGACACCGCTTCAAAATTCGTTAAAATCGGTTGGAAAAATTTTGACTTTTGTTGTTTTGGGTGTTGCGGTTGTCACATTTTTGCTTGAATTTTTGCGGGGTGGTCAGTCACTCTTTAATGCGTTTATGACTTCTGTTGCACTTGCAGTTGCGGCAATTCCCGAAAGCTTGCCTGCCGTTGTCACAATCATTATGGCACTCGGTGTTTCAAAACTGGCAAAGCGCCGTGCCATTGTGAAAAGATTGCATGCTGTTGAAACGCTGGGGTGTTGTGAAGTTATTTGCTCTGACAAAACTGGGACGCTAACAAAAAATCAGATGACAGTCAAACGCATATCCATTGGTGTTGATGTTTTTGACGAACTTGAAGCAAACAAGCAAAAAAGTTTTGATATATTGCAAAAAATTTTTACGCTTTGCAACGATTCGCGCAAGGACGAAAAAAGATTTGTAGGCGACCCAACAGAAACGGCACTTTGTGATTTTGCATTCGGGAATGGTTTTGACAAACAAGTCCTTGATAAAGAAAATTCGAGAATTTTTGAAATACCTTTTGACTCAAAGAGAAAACTTATGTCGTGCGTTTGTGAAAAAGGCGAAACGCAAACCATGTATCTCAAAGGTGGGGTTGATGAAGTTTTGAGTGTTTGCTCACAAGCGTTGATAAACGGAAAAGTTGTTGACCTTGATGAGAATTTGAGAAGCAAAATTATTGAAATCAACCAAAGTTTTTCAAACGATGCCTTGCGTGTGCTTGCGGGTGCGTATAAAATTTGTCAAAACATTGACGATTTTGATGAAGAAAATTTAATTTATGTTGGACTTGAAGGAATGATTGACCCTCCTCGTGACGATGTGGCAGAAGCAGTTGCAAAATGTCAACATGCTGGAATGCGCGCGGTTATGATTACGGGCGATCACAAATCAACCGCTCTTGCAATTGCAAAGCAAGTTGGGATTGCGACAAAGTCAAGCGAAGTTCTCACGGGTTTGCAAATTGATGCGCTTGATGATGAAGAGTTTTTGAAAAAATTACAAACCGTTTGCGTGTTTGCACGTGTTAGCCCTGAAAACAAAGTTAGAATTGTTGAAGGTTTCAAAAAATTGGGCAAGGTTGTGTCGATGACAGGGGACGGTGTCAACGATGCGCCAAGTCTCAAAAAAGCAAGCATTGGTGTTGGCATGGGGATAACTGGAACTGATGTCACAAAACAAGTTGCCGACATGATTGTCACTGACGACAGTTTTTCAACAATCGTGCTTGCGGTTGAAGAAGGCAGAAAAATTTATGCCAACATTCAAAAAACAGTTAGTTTCTTATTCACGACAAATGTGTGTGAGGTTTTGGCACTTTTGATTTGTATTTTGGCATTCCCAAGTCTCACTTTCTTGACGCCAATACAAATCTTGTTCGTCAACCTTGTTAGTGACAGTTTGCCCGCCATTGCGCTCGGTGTTGAGCCAGCAGAACGAGATGTTATGTCAAGACCACCACGCGACTCCAAAAAATCGCTGTTCTCGGGTGGTGTCGGATTAAAGATATTCATCATGGCTCTTATTCAAGCGGGACTTGTTGTTGGAGCATTCTTGCTCGGAAAGTATTTGGGCGGACCACAACTTGCCACAACAATGGCATTTGTCACAGTAAACCTTGTCGAAATTCTTTATATGCTTTCGGCAAGAAGCAATAATTCAATTTTCAAAACAGCACACTTCAAAAACGTTTGGTTACTCGTTGCACTGGGAGCATGCGTTGTTTTGCTTGCGATTGTGATGTTCACACCGCTCGCTGGCATTTTGGGACTTGTCACACTTGGTTGGAGAGAATGGTTGATTGTTCTTGGACTTTCGGTTTCAATAATTCCAGCAAACGAAGCATACAAATATTTTTCGGGACTAATAATCGCAAAAAAAGAAGAGAGAAAATAATCTCTCTTTTTTCAAAATTTTGTTTCATTGAGTGTTTATTTATGTTATTATATCTTATAGCATAAGAGGAAAAATCTAATGGAATTATTTATATTGTTAATTGTGGTAATATGTGTTTGTATAATTGTTTGTTTTAGTTATTTACTGGCAACTTGGATAAAATATATAAGAAAACAACAAATTGAAAAAGTTAAAAAAGCTAGCAAAGTTTATTATGAAATATTAAAATTAAATACAAATTTTAATTTTAACAATGAAATTTTAAAACAATATTGTTATTGTGAAAGATGTGATAGCAAGAGAGAGTACGACAGGATAGATTTAACCGAACTTTTAATGCAAAGGTTTGAAAATAATTTAGCAGGCTACAAAAATGTATTTGATACAATAAATAGCAACTTAGCTCTTTATAAACAATATCAAAGTGAACTGCAAAGAGTAAAAACAACTAATAAGTCAACAAACACGGGTGGCGTGAAAATAAAATATAATAAATTCTTACAAATTGAGTCTAATCTATGTAGTCAAATAGAGTTGAAACCAATATGTTCCACATCTTTTTTGAGCCAAGCCTCATATTTAAGTCCGCAAGGAAGAAAATATTATGAAAAAGAATTGTTATTTACTCAAAGTGAAATGGAGTCAATCTATCAACAAACTATAAAACGTATTCAAGAAAAAACTTGGTTTGCTCAGCAAGTAAAAAATGAGAGACTAAAAATGACTGATTCTTTGAGATATGATATTTTGCATAGAGACAATTTCAAATGTCAGCTTTGTGGTGCTTCTGCGTCTGATGGGGTTAAATTACATGTTGACCATATTATTCCTATATCAAAGGGCGGCAAAACAGAGATGTCAAATTTAAGGACGCTTTGCGACAGATGCAACTTTGGAAAAAGAGATAAAATCGAATAAAAAGAGAGGTGGGTTATGGGAGATGGACGCGGCTATATTTGCAAAAAATGTGGACGAGAAACAACAAGTTTTGTTGGTGTGGGATTTGCATTTCCAATGTTGGAAGATGAATATAGACTAAAAGTCTTGAATGGTGAACTTGGAGAAGAAAGACAAAAACTTTCATCAGAATATTTGCATTTTAAAGTCAATTGCAGTGCAAAAGAATATTATTGTCCTAATTGTAAAGCTATTCGCACGCAATATGTTCTTGACACAACTTTTTCAGAACCAACAAAAGAAGGGCTCAAACCAATCGTGAACGTGCCTTATGAGCATGTATGTGAAAAATGTCATACAAAACTGAAAAAGTATTGTGGGCAACAATTACTTTGCGAAAAGTGTGGTGGAGAAGTTGAGCCAAGTGGACTAATGATTCTTTGGGATTAGTTTGTTTTTCAAGAAACTAAAAGTAAATTTTTCTTTAATATCTCTTGACAACAAAAAATAATAATGCTAACATAATCCATGCTTGCGGTTGTGGCGGAATGGCAGACGCGCACGTTTAAGGGGCGTGTGGGAGACCGTGTGGGTTCAAGTCCCACCACCCGCACCAAAAAGACCTTCGGGTCTTTTTTTGTTGGTGGGACTTTGTGCTTTGC
>ENA-USUJ01002463-USUJ01002463.1-human-gut-metagenome-genome-assembly--contig:-NODE-2463-length-13943-cov-4.572335_pt1 | contig 13943 bp, 11 predicted proteins | sample MGYA00250061_ERZ773398 | MGnify/ENA primary metagenome ERZ773398 (study PRJEB29103, sample SAMN06111992) | human gut metagenome | biome: human gut; feature: ankylosing spondylitis patient; material... | reverse complement strand
GTCTCGACACCGGGCTACCAGAGATAAATGTATTGGTAGGTGCGTCAATTCGCCATTAAAGAAGGAGAAGAGCGATGGATCATGCAGAACTGATATCGAAAATGACGGACGAGGAGAAGGCCTCGCTGTGCTCGGGCGCGGACTTCTGGCACACGAAGGGCGTTTCGCGCCTCGGCATTCCTCAGATGATGCTGACCGACGGGCCGCACGGCCTGCGCAAGCAGATCGGCAAGAACGATCACCTCGGCCTGAACGCGGCGTACCCGGCGACATGCTTCCCGACCGCGTCCGCGGCGGCAAACAGCTGGGACGAGGCCATGATCGAGCAGATGGGCCGCCGTCTCGGCGCGGAAACGCGCGCACAGCGCGTCGGCGTGATCCTCGGCCCGGGCGTCAACATCAAGCGCAGTCCGCTGTGCGGCCGCAATTTTGAATACTACTCCGAGGATCCGCTGCTGGCCGGAAAATGTGCCGCGGCGCTCATACGCGGCGTGCAGTCAAACGGCATCGCCGCTTGTGTCAAGCACTTCGCGGCAAACTCGCAGGAGACGCTGCGCATGACCAGCGACTCGGTCATGGACGAGCGCACCCTGCGTGAAATTTACCTGCCGGCATTCGAGATCGCGGTCAAGGAGGGGCGCGTTAAGTGCCTCATGACCTCGTACAACATGCTAAACGGCCAGTACACCAACGAAAACGAGCACCTTTTGCAGGATATCCTCACACGCGAGTGGGGCTACGACGGCCTCATCGTCACCGACTGGGGCGGCGATAACGACAGAGTTCGCGGCCTGATCGCCGGCAACAGCCTTGAAATGCCCGGCACCGGCGGTGAGACCGACCGGCAGATACTTGAGGCCGTGCAGAGCGGCGCGGTTGAGCGTGAGCTTCTTGACGAGCGCGTTGCGCGCTTGCTGCGTCTTGTTTCCGATGCCGAGGAGGCGTTCGGGAACGCGCCCGGCTGCGACATGGCCGAGCACCACGAATTTGCCGCACGCTTTGCGGAAGAATGTGCGGTGCTGCTGAAAAACGAGGACGGCATTCTGCCGCTCAGGCCCGGCGCGCGCATCGCCGTTATCGGCGATTTTGCGAAAACGCCGCGCTATCAGGGCGCAGGCAGCTCGCACATCGAGCCGACCAAGCTCGAATGCGGCCTTGACGCGCTGCGCGCAGAGGGCGTGAACGTCATAGGCTTTGCGCCCGGCTTCAGGCGAAGCGGCGGCGAGAGCCGCAGGCTGCGCGAGCAGGCCTGTAAGCTTGCCGAGAGTGCGGACACGGTGCTCATGTGGCTGGGGCTTGACGAAGGCAGCGAGGCCGAGGGCGTTGACAGGCAGCATATGCGCATCGCCGAAAACCAGATACGGCTCCTGCGCGAGGTGAGCGAAGTTAATCCCAACGTCGTTGTCATTCTGTCCTGCGGAAGCCCGGTGGAAACGGATTGGGATAAACACGCCAAGGCGCTGCTGCACGGGTATCTGGGCGGTCAGGCCGGAGCGAAGGCTGTAGCACGCCTTGTTTCCGGCAAGTCGTGCCCCTCCGGCAAGCTTGCCGAGACCATGCCGCTCAGGCTGTCCGACACGCCGTGCTTTATACGCTATCCCGGAGCCGAGCGCACGAGCGAATACCGCGAGGGCATTTTCGTCGGCTATCGCTATTACGACACGGCGAATAAGGCGGTCAAGTATCCGTTCGGCTTTGGTCTGAGCTACACGAGCTTTGAGTACACCGGCCTTGAGCTTGCTCCCGACGGCGTGAGCTTCACGATAAAAAACACCGGCAGCGTGCCGGGCGCGGAGATAGCGCAGGTCTATGTTGCCGCGCCGGAGGGCGGCGTGTTCTGCCCCGAAAAGGAGCTGCGCGGCTTTGCGCGAGTTGCTCTCGCTCCCGGCGAGACAAAGCGCGTTTTCGTCCGGCTGCCCGAGCGTGCGTATCAGTATTGGAACGTTTCCGAAAACCGCTGGGCGACTGCCGGCGGACGATACGAGATCCTCATCGGCGCTTCGTCGCGCGATATCCGCCTGCGCGGCGTCGTTGAAAAGCCGGGCGACGGTGCGCCCGACCCTTACACCGGCCCCGTTTTCGCGCCGTACCGCCATGCGGCGGTGCAGTCGGTGCCGGATGAGAGCTTTGCCGCACTGCTCGGCCGCGAGATACCGCCGCATCTGTGGAACAGGGATGAGCCGCTGGAGTTTAATTCCGCGCTCGTGCAGGGCGCTTTCCGACCCGGAATCGGAAGACTGCTTTATCGCGCACTGCGCCTTGTCTACGGCTTCTTCCGCATGACCGGGAACACAGAGGGCGCAAACAACACGGAGTTTGCCTTGAACCTGCCGTATCGCGGCCTTGCACGCTTCACGGGCGCCGTCACCGAGGTTCAGGTCAAGGCGCTGCTGCGCGCGGCAAACCGCGAGAAAGGCGGCCTGCACGGCCTCGTTTGCGCATTTATGCGCAAAAAATAGGCTTGCAGTTTTTTCTTTTTGACATATCGTACACTTTGTGCTAAAATATTTTATACTGTATGATGGAATACGGTTTACAAAATGTAGCTTAATGTGGTATAGTTACTGCATCTGAACAACAAAGATTAATATGGGAGGAAAACAACATGTGCATTAAGGCAATCGCCAACTTTGACTACGAGGCTGCGAAGGATAACCTCGTTGAGACCGTTAAGTACCTCGACGCAGGCAAGATCCTCGGCGTTGCAGGCAAGCTTCTTGAGATCAATCCCAAGGACGTAGCCCAGAAGATCAAGGACAAGGTCACCGATGAAGACACTCGTCTGTTCGTCCAGAGCAAGGTTCGCCTCGTCGGCGATATCCTGAGCTGGCCCATCAGCATGATCTCCAGCTTCACCTGATATAACGAAACGTAAAGCTCCAAGGCAAAATGCCTTGGAGCTTTTTAGTTGCGATTTGCCACACCTACGAATACGCATATTGCGGTAGCCCGGTATCGAATATGCGGAGGAAACCGTGCGGCTTTGCCGCAGCTGAGAGCCATTGTAGTGCGGCACAAAATTCAGCAGCGTACTAACGGGTTGCGTAGCAGTCACGGTTTATTCCATTGTTCCGAACCGGGCAACCGGCAATCACCGTATCCGTAGGTGCGTCAAATCGCAACTAAAAATTCGTGGAGGGCGGAGAGGTAAGCGGGACGGTCGAGCATATAGCTCAGGCCGTGTCCGGCGTTGTGGACGATGAGCAGCTTCTTGTGCTCGGCGGCGCTGGCCTCGAAATTTTCACGGCTCATGCGGCAGGGCACGAAGCGATCGTCATCGCCGTGAATGAACAAAACGGGTATGTGGCTGCGGCTGAGCGCATCCGGCGCAGATGCCGCATCAAGATCAAAGCCGCAGAAGAGCCTTGCGCCGAGGCGCGCGACTGCGTAAACCGGCGCTGCCGGAACGTGATGATCGCGCAGGACGGAAAAAATGATGTCCTTCGGCGAGGTGTAGCCGCAGTCGGCAACAATGCCGGAAACGGAGTCCGGCAGCGGCAGCGCCGAGGCCATGAGCACGGTCGAAGCGCCCATCGAGATGCCGTATAGATATATCTTAACATCATTTCCGAAGCGTTCGGCGGCGTAGCTTGCCCACGAAAGGCAGTCAAAGCGCTCGTTCACGCCGAAGGTAAGGTACTTGCCCTCGCTTTCGCCGTGGGCGCGCTGATCGACCAGCAGCACGTTGAAGCCGCCGTCGATGCCCTCGCGCAGACCGCCGCAGAAGTCGCGCTCGGCCGAGCTTTTGTAGCCGTGGAACATGATCTGCACCGGCGCTTTGCGCTCGGACGCGGCATAGAACTTCGCGTGCAGGCGCAGCCCGTCAAAGGACGTGATGAACACATCCTCGTACGGTATGCTCAGCGTGTCGCGGATCATTTTTTCCGACTGCGCGCGAAAAACGTTATATTGCTCCGTATCGGGCATTGAGAAAACGTCCTCGTCGCAGCGCGGCGGAACATAGCATCCGACACGCACCGCGGCATAAGCCGCCGCAAGCGTCAAAACGCCTGCGGCGGCCGGGATAATCAGCCATTTCATTACGCGATAAGCCCCAGAACGTGCTGCATTGCAAGGGCGACGCAGCTTATGCCGAGCCAGCAGCAGAAGCCGAGAAGCAGCGGCTTACCGCCGGTTTTGACGAGCTTGACTGGGTTGGTGTTAAGCCCCACCGCAGCCATGGCGAGCACGATCATGAACTTGCTCAGCTCCTTGAGCGGCGAGAACACGCTTGCGTCAACGCCGAGCGACTGCGCGACTGTCGTGATGACCGAGGCAAGCACAAAATAGAGGATAAACATCGGAAAAACGCTCTTGAGGCTGACTTTCTTGCCGCCTTCGCCTGCCGATCTTTTCGAGCGTACGAGCGCGAGAACGAGCGTTATGGGTATTATCGCAAGGGTTCGCGTGAGCTTCACGGTGACGGCCTTATCCAGCGTCTGCGAGCCGAGCCCCCACATGCTGTCCCATGTGGATGCGGCGGCCGTGACGGACGAGGTGTCGTTCACCGCAGTTCCGGCGAAAATGCCGAAGGCCTCGCCGGAGGTGGTTGAAAAGCCGAGAAGCGTGCCCATGAGCGGAAAGACGAGCGCGGCAATGACATTGTAAAAGAATATTACCGATATCGCCTGCGCGACCTCCTCATCGCTTGCATCGATAACGGGCGCGGTGGCAGCAATTGCTGAGCCGCCGCAGATCGACGAGCCGACGCCGACAAGGGTGGATATCTTCGAGGGTATCTTCAGTGCCTTGCAGAGGATGAACGCAACCAGCAGCGAGGTCGTTATCGTGCTGAGGATTATAGGCAGCGACTGCACGCCGGTCTGTCCGATGACGGTCAGGTTCATGCCGAAGCCCAGCAGAATGACCGCCCACTGGAGGATCTTTTTCGAGGTGAATTTGATGCCGGCGTCAAACGGCGCGCGGTTTTTGAGAAACATGCCGACGATCATGCCGAGCAGGATGGATATAACGGGGCCGCCGACGACGGCAAACTTGCGGCCGAGCAGCCATGCCGGAACTGCAATAACAAGGCACAGCAGCAGTCCCTTGATCTTTTCTTTCATTGCGGGAAACTTCTTTCTAAGCGAATTTGATTACTAAAAATACGACTGCCGCGATCTGGACTATGGCCAGAAGCGGAAAGCCGATGGCAAAGGTCTTGTGCAGCGTTTTGTGGCGGAAGCCGTACATGCCGAGAGTACCGCCGAGCGCTCCGCCGAGAACGGCGAAGGCAAACAGCGTTTTTTCGGGAATGCGGCGCTTTTGCAGCTTTGCAAACAGCTTATCAAGCCCCATCAAGGCGTACAAAACGACATTGATCGCTGCCAGGTAATAGGTAAGGTACTGCATCAGAGCTTAAACAGGTTAAGTCCGACGTCGGGATCTGCGTATCTGTCGATCTCGCCGTCTATGACGGTGACGATCATTTCGCAGGTGGCTGAGACCATCGCGCGGTTGAGGTGGCCGCCGAAGACCTCGCCCTTGTCGTTGCCGGCAGACATGTGGATGTGCGTGTAAAACTGTCCGTCCATTGTATTAATGGTACCGGTCAGGGATACTATCTCGAACGCGCCCTTGAACTCGTTCGAGTAGTATTTTTTCTCGGCCGTGTTGAAAACGCCGACGGTGAAATCGTTCGTTGCGCCGAGCGCCGTGACGGAGGCAAGCTTAATGCTCTCGCTTTCGGCAAGCTCGCGTATCTTATCGAGTATCTCCTCGCCGCGGTCGATGCGTGCGACTATCGTGTTTCCGAATCTTTTGTACTTCATGCGGTTCACTTTCCTTTCTTCTTGCTGCCGGGCTTTGCGTTTTTCTTGGGCTTGGGCTTTGCCCAGCCCTTGGCGTAGCCGGCTTTTTTCGTTATCTGCTGCTTTTCGGGCGCTTTGGGCTTCTCGGGAGCCTTTTGGCGCGGCGGACGGTCGGGACGCACAAGGCACTCCGGCCCGTAGCCGATAAGATCCTCGCGCCCGGCTTCCTTGAGCGCTTCGATGACGAGCTTACGCTTATCCGGCCGCTTCCACTGCAAAAGCGCGCGCTGCATCGCCTTCTCACGGAAGGTTTTTGCGACGTAGACCGATTTCATCGTCATCGGGTCAATGCCCGTGTAATACATGCAGGTCGAAACCGTGCCGGGGGTGGGGTAGAAATCCTGCACCTGCTCGGGCTGACGGCCTTTTTTGTTGAGGTATTCGGCAAGCGCGACCGCGTCGGCGAGCGTGCTGCCCGGATGCGAGGACATCAGATACGGCACGACGTACTGCTCCTTTGAAAAGCGGTTGTTCATCTTTTTGTACTTGTCCATGAATTTTTCGTACACGTCGATGTGCGGCTTGCCCATGTAGTCGAGAACGCCGTCGATGCAATGCTCGGGCGCGACCTTGAGCTGGCCGGAGATGTGGTATTTGACAAGCTCGGCGAAGAAATCATCGTTTTTATCCTCAAGCATGTAGTCGTATCTTATGCCGCTGCGCACAAAGACCTTTTTCACGCCCGGTATCTGCCGCAGCTTGCGCAGCAGCGCCAGATAGTCGGAGTGATCCGCGTCAAGGTTCGGGCAGGGCGTGGGCGCAAGGCAGCGCCTGTCGGCGCACATGCCGCACTTTGCCTGCTTTTTGCAGGAGTGATGGCGGAAGTTTGCCGAGGGGCCGCCGACGTCGTTGATATAGCCCTTGAAATCGGGGAATTTCGTGAGCGCCGTGACCTCGCGGATGATGCTTTCGTGGCTGCGGCTCGTGACCATTCTGCCCTGGTGGAACGCAAGCGCGCAGAAGTTGCAGCCGCCGAAGCAGCCGCGGTTGTGTATGACCGAGAACTTGACCTCCTCGATGGCCGGAACGCCGCCGAGCGGCTCGTACATCGGGTGATACTGCTTGGTGTACGGAAGCTCGGCCACGCGGTCAAGCTCCTTTGTCTCCAGCGGCATCGCCGGGGGATTTACGATGAGATATCTGCCGTCGTGCTCCTGTATCAGCGCCCTGCCGCGCACGGGGTCGTGCTCGGCGTATTCTATGCGCGTTGCGTCCGCGTAAAAGCGCTTGCTGTCGCAAACGTCGGCAAACGAGGGCAGCGTCACCGAGTCAAACTCGCATTCCGACGCATCGTGAGCCAAAAACGCAGTGCCGCGGATATCGCGCATCTCGGAAACGGGGATCTTCTTTTTAAGCCGCCTTGCTATCTCGCGCTCGGCGTACTCTGCCATGCCGTAAACGAGCATGTCCGCGCCCGAATCGACGAGGATCGAGCGGCGCACCTTGTCATCCCAATAGTCATAGTGCGCAAAGCGCCGCAGCGAGGCCTCAAGGCCGCCGATGATTATCGGCACATCCGCGCCGAAGGCCTCGCGCGCGCGGTTTGAATAGACTATCGTGGCTCTGTCCGGGCGCAGTCCGGCCTTTTTGCCGGGCGAGTAAAAGTCCTCGCTGCGGCGCTTTTTGGCCGCCGTATAGTGCGCGACCATGGAGTCGAGGTTTCCGGCTCCGATCAAAACGCCAAGACGAGGTCTGCCGAAGGCCGCAAAGTCCGCCGCCGAGTGCCAGTCCGGCTGCGCGAGCACCGCAACGCGGAAGCCGTCGGCCTCCAAAACGCGGCTTATCACCGCCGGGCCGAAGCTCGGATGATCGACATACGCATCGCCCGTTACGAGCAGAAAATCGTACCACCACCAGCCGCGCTCATGCATTTCATCCTGCGAAACAGGCAAAAAATCCTGATCTTCAATCATATCAGCTCTCCCCAATACCAGCCCGACGTGCCCTTGTGCTTGACAAGATAGCCGCGCGAGGTCTCTTCGACAACGCTGACCTCGTCGCCGGCTTCAAGCGAAAGCACGAGGTCGGTCGAATCGTTGCATTTGCAAAACTCCTCGTCGGAGTAAAGATATTTCGTGAGTATCTCCATCTCATAGCCCGTGCGGACATGGCGCACGAGGGAAAACTCCTCGCCGCGGCGCAGCACCTGCACGTCATTGTCACCCCAGCGGATGTAATAGCTCTTTCCGCCGCCGCACTGCGCGCTCTTCACCCGGCGCACGGGGAATGGGTCATACGCTTCAAAGGAAAAATTCTCGCTGCCCTCATATGGGATGATAAGCGCGTTCAGCTGCCCGTCGTCCTTTAGCGAGCAGCCGCCGTCGATGGAGATGACGTGGTGCTCACGGTCGATTATCGGGTTTGCGCAGACATGGTCGGCAAGATACAGCATCACCGGCCAGTGCCCGACGATGACCCATTTGTCGAAAGTGTAGCCGTAATCCATGAATGCGTCAAACTTCATGCAGTCGCCGCCGCGCTGCCGCTCGATGGGAATATCGGGCTTTATGCCGCCGTGAGCAAAAATATAGTGCGGCGTTTCAATGACGTGCGGCATGGCATGCAGGAAGTCCCACTCGGGCTTGAATCTTTCGGTAAGCTCCGGGATAAGGCGCTCAAAGTCCATATCCTCGCGTATCTCAATGCCCATTTCCGTGAGCATATCCCATATAAGGCCGCTCTTTTTAAACAGCATGTATTTTACGATGCGCGAGCTCCAGTATTGCCGCTCGGCGTCGAGCACATCGGCCCATGTGTCGCAGTTTCCGCAGACAACACGGCAGTTGCCGCGCTCGGCAAGCTTCATTATAAAGCGCAGCGTTTCAAGGCTTTTTTCGCCTTTTTCGAGAAAGTCGCCGTCGATGATGAGCTCGTCTGCGTCCGAAAAGCTTATTTTCTCAAGAAGCCCTTTGAAATAGGGCATGTTTGCGTGTATATCCGAAACGGCGATGATACGCCGATCACGCGTGTCAAGCTTCTGCACACGCGCATTAATGTTCCACATTGACATTGCTTATTCAAATCTCTTTTCCATGAGGTAAAGCGGAGCGCCGGCACCGGGCTCGCTGCCGAGTATCTCAAAGCCGAGATCCTCGTAAAATTTTATCGCCGAGGCGTTTTCCGACGAAACGTGCAGCCGCGCCTTTTGTCTGCCGAGCATCTCGTAGTTTGTTATCGCGCGGCCGACAAGCTGCGTGCCGAGTCCGACTCCGCGCAGAGGCTCTTTTATGTACACAAGGCTTATCCAGCCCACGCCCGCGCCTTTTGAGCGCTCTGTGTCCGTTTCGACGATGCCCGCAAGCTCGCCGTCAGAGCGGTAGGCCTTGAGTATCGCCTTGTTATCCGCGGCAAAATGCCTGCGCGCCGAGGCAAGATAGGTTTCCGGATAAAAGCCCTTGAGATCGCCGTGCGCTGCCTTCCACGAGGCCGCATAGAACTCCTTGTACGTTTCGCCCTCGCGGTTCGGGTCGAGCGGCTCGTAATACAGATTGTTCGGATCTGCGCCGCGCGTTTCCTTTTTCCACCAGCTCTGCCGGGCGAAGGTCGAAAGCTCGGGCGGCAGGTGGGAGTTATCGTTGTAATACTCAACGGAAAATGCTCCGTTATCGAATATGAGCTTGCTCACGGCGGTGTTGTCGCCGTGCGGAAGCGAGGGGATATCGCGGCTTGCAACGCCGAGAATGTGCGCAAGCAGCGAGCGGATCGCCATGCCGTGGCTGACGACGGCGACAGTCCTGCCGTCGTTTTTTGCCGCTATTTCGGTAACGGCCGAAACTATGCGCTCGGTGCATTCGGCAAAGGTCTCAGCCCCCGGAGCGCGCCACTGCGCAGGATCATTGTTGAAATTGTCCATCTGCACAGGATCAAATTTATACATATCGCCGAAGCTCATACCCTCGCACACGCCGAGGTTTATCTCCCTCAGGCGCTCGGTGAGCTGCATTTCCAATGCGTGATACTTCGTTATCGCGCCTGCCGTCGTCACCGTGCGGCGCAGATCGCTTGAATACAGCGCGTCAAGCTGCACGTCCTTGAATCTCTCCGCGAGGCAGGCTATCTGCCTGTGGCCGCGCGGCGTTATAAAGCTGTTGTGCTGACCCTGCACGATGCGGTAGAGGTTTCCCTCCGCCTCGGCGTGGCGGATCATGTAGATAGTTGTCATTTGCCTTGACCTCAATTAGTTATTAATATATAATGTATTAGATATTAGATATTATATATTATCTTTCCCTGAGAAACAAGTGGGGGTTAACGTGAGAGTTTTGCATCTTATCTCCGGCGGCGATTCGGGCGGCGCAAAAACGCATGTTCTGTCGCTGCTGCGCGACCTTAACGATAACATCGACGCAGACCTCGTCTGCTATATGGAGGCCGATTTTTCAAAAGAAGCGCGCGAAATGGGCATACCGACGAGGGTGTTCCCCGGCAGCTTCGGCGTGGGTCTTAAAAAAACGCGCGAGGCCATAGAAAACGGAAATTACGACATCATCCATTGCCACGGCAGCCGCGCAAACCTTACGGGCGCGCTGCTGAAACGGCATTTTGACATTCCCTTTATCAGCACCGTCCACAGCGACTATAAGCTCGATTATCTCGGCCGGCCGCTGGCCGCCATGACCTACGGCAGGCTCAACAAGCTTGCGCTGCATCATATGGACTACCGCGTCTGCGTTTCCGACAGTATGCGTAAGACGCTCATCGATCGCGGCTTTGACCCGAACGATCTGCTGACGATATATAACGGCGTTGACTTTTCGCACCCGGCGCCGAGCATCACGCGGCGAGAGTGGTTTGGCAAGATCGGCTGTGATTTTCCCGACGACAGCATAGTTCTCGGCATCGCGGCTCGCTTTGATGCGGTCAAGGACGTTGCCACCACCATACGCGGCTTTGCCGGAGCGGCGGAGAAAAACGAGCGGCTGCGCCTGCTCATTGCCGGCGACGGCATGGAGCGCGAAATGCTCGAGGAGCTGTGCGAGCAGCTCGGCGTGCGCGACAAGGTGTTTTTCGCAGGCTGGATAAGCGACGGCATGGACGGATACTATGCCAGCATCGACATAAACGCGATAAGCTCCCTGTCGGAGACATTCCCCTACGCCGTGACGGAGGCCGCGCGCGCCGGTAAGCCGACCGTTGCGTCCCGAGTCGGCGGCCTGCCGAGGCTCATAACGAACGGCGAGACCGGTATGCTGTTTTCGCCGCGCGACCACGAGACTATGGCGCGCTGCATCCTCGCCCTTGCAAACGACGAGGCGCTCCGCAAAAGGCTCGGACAGGCGGTGTACGAAAAGGCAAAGCGCGAATTTTCAACGGAAAGCACCTGCCGCAGGCAGTTAAAGATATATAAAACCGTTCTTGAGCGCTACTCTCAGCCGCGCAGCGGCGCGGTTATCTGCGGCGCATACGGCCACGGAAACGCAGGCGACGAGGCCCTGCTTACGGCCATTGCCGCCCAGCTGAGAACGATAGATCCCGACATGCGCATAACGATCGTTTCCAAAAATCCGAAGCACACTAAATCCGTGCACGCACTCAGCGCCATAAGGCGCGGCCAGTTTATCCGGCTGCGCCGCGAGCTGAAGCGCTCGAAGCTGTTCATAAGCGGCGGCGGCAGCCTTATTCAGGACGTTACGAGCCGGCGCAGCCTGTGGTTTTATCTGCACACTATATCGCTTGCGAAAAAATGCGGCTGCAAGGTGCAGATGTACGGCTGCGGCATGGGACCGCTCAATTATGATTACGACCGCCGGCGCGCGGCAAAAACGATAAACCGCTGCGTTGACGCGATCACCCTGCGCGATCCGCTGAGCCTTGAGCTTACGCGCGAGATCGGCGTTACCGTGCAGGAGGTGCTCGTCACCGGCGACCCGGTGCTGAACATGCATTGCAGAAGCGACGCCGACGCCGCGGCATTCATGCGCAGCCACGACATCGACCCCGACGGGCGCTATATCTGCCTCGGCCTGCGCTCGTGGCCGGGCTTTGACGAAAAGTGCGGCGAGATATGCAAGGCGCTCAGGGTCTGCTATGATAAGCACGGGTTTACGCCGCTGTTCATGCCGATGAACTACGATCTGGATCTTCCCGTGTCCGAGCAGGTAGCCGGCGGACTTGACACGCCGTTTAAAATAATGCCCAAGACAGATGACGCGGAGCTTGAGATAGCGATCATGCGGCAGATGAAAATGTGCGTTGCGATGCGGCTGCACAGTCTGCTGTACGCGGCCTGCGGCGAGGTGCCGTCGGTCGGCCTGAGCTATGATCCGAAGGTCTCGGGCTGTGCGCAGTATCTGGGCATATCCTGCGTGGATTTTGACAAGGTCACGGCGCAGGGACTTATTGATGAGATCGACGCGGCGCTGTCCGAAACAGGTGCGGACATGATAAGCCGGCGATTTGAATATATCAAAAACGTTGAAAAGATGAATATTGAAACGGCAAAGCGCCTTCTCGGCGAATAAGGGGGAAATTATATGATAAGGGCGGCGGCACTCGTCTCCGGCGACGGAGCACTGCTACAGACGGTTCTTGATTCTATGTACTTCGGTGAGATCCCGAATTTTGAGCTTACCGCGGTAATATGCACGGAGTCGGACGCTTATGCGCTGCGCCGTGCGCGCAATTCCGGCGTTGAGGCCTTCGTGGTCGAGCCATCGCTTTTCCCCACCAAGCTCAGCTACAGCATGGCCATATCCAACAAGCTGCGCGATATGGACATTGACCTTGTGATCCTCGCAGGGTACAATATGCCGCTCGGCGTTATATCAACGCAGTTTCGCAAGCGCATCATCGGAGTGTACCCCTCGCTCATCCCGGCGTTTGTCAACTGCGACGATGCTCCAGAGCGCGCCGCACTCGAACGCGGCTGCCGCGTGACCGGCGCAACGGCGTTTTTTGCGGATATCGACGGCAACATCGGCGCGATAATCGCCCAGCAGGCCGTTGACATTCTCCCGAACGACACACCCGAGAGCCTGTCGCGCCGCATCCTTGAGGACGCGGAGTGGAAGCTCCTGCCCCAGGCCATAAGCCTGTATTGCCAGAACCGGCTCGAGATCCACGGCGACAGCCAGCCGCAGCGGAAGCTCGCGTACAGGGGCACATCCGCGAAGATCAGCTTCGCCGCGACGAAGCCGCCCACGACCGTCAGACCCGCAGAGATCCAGGTGGAGAGGTTCAGCTCGTGCGAGGGATTGTCGCCCATCTTCTTGATGGTGGCATAGCCAAGACCAAGCAGGCAGCCGAACAGGCCGCAGCCCGCCAGCACGATGGGGAAGACGGTGGTCGCGGTGAAGGTCGCCTCGGTCACAGCCTCCGTACCGCCGGAGAGCGCGCTTTTGTAGATCGTGACCGCGATCATCAGGGCCGCGGCCATGGTGGCGACGAAGCTCTCGAGCAGGTCGGAGCAGTTGCCGGCAATGTCATTGACGTTGTCGCCGATGAAGTCGGCGATGACGTTCGGCACGCGGCTGTCATCCTCGGGCATGTCGTGGCGGAGCTTGGCCAGGATGTCGGAGGAGATATCGGCTGCCTTGGTATAGTTGCCGCCGGCCACGCGGTTGAACATGGCGACGATGGAGCAGCCGAGGGAATACGTGGTGATGCGCATGATGGTGGGGTTGCACTCAAGGTTGGCAAGGAAGCCCGTGCCGACTGCGGTCGGGTCCACGCCGTTCCAGATGATCAGGATCAGGGCCATGCCCAGCATGCCGAACGCCTGCACCGCCAGGCCCGAGACGCTGCCGCCGCCGAGCGCGACCTTGACGGTCTCGCCGATGGAGAGCGTTTCGCGCGCGCGGTTGGAGGTGCGGACGTTTGCATACGTTGCGCTGCGCATGCCGAGGATGCACACGACGCTGGACATGCACGCGCCCAGGATAAAGGTGATGCCGCTCGTCTTTTCCACAAACAGGCTGAAGACTGCCGCGACCACGATCACAACGATCGCAATAACGCGGAACTCCGTCTTGAGGAAGGTGCTTGCGCCGTCACGGATGATGCCGGCCATCTCCTGCATCTCGTCCGTCCCCTCCGGCAGCTTCCGGATGCGGGCGTACTGGAAGAAGATATAGGCCAGCGCAAGAATGACTACGCACAAAACCAGATGCCATACATTCATACTTCAGGTCTCTC
>ENA-USUJ01002450-USUJ01002450.1-human-gut-metagenome-genome-assembly--contig:-NODE-2450-length-13972-cov-4.113782_pt1 | contig 13972 bp, 19 predicted proteins | sample MGYA00250061_ERZ773398 | MGnify/ENA primary metagenome ERZ773398 (study PRJEB29103, sample SAMN06111992) | human gut metagenome | biome: human gut; feature: ankylosing spondylitis patient; material... | reverse complement strand
TTTAATGATTGTTCAAACTTACAAAAAATCTCTGGAATAACCGGTCCTTAGCGGTATCAAACACCCGGTGGATGGCCACGGTAAGCTCCACCACCCCCAGATTGGAGGCCAGGTGGCCGCCGGTCCGGGATACCTCCCGCACCAGGAAATCTCGCAGCTCCGCACAGAGCTGCCGGGCCTGATTTTCATTGAGCCCCTTCACATCGGCGGGGCTGTCTATGCGGTCTAAAATCAAGTATATCGCTCCATTTCAGCGTGAGAGATGCAGGGCGTGCATGATGCGGGCCACCCGGTACACCACGCTGGTGCACTGGTTGATGGCCACGGTCTTTCCCAAGGCCTTGCCGCCGATGGTAATGCCGGAGATCAGCGCCGTGGCCCCGATGGAGATCAGCACCGAGGTGGTGCTCAGGTCCCTTTGCAGGTGGGTGACGATCACCGCCGCAGTGGAACCGCTGACGATGCCGCAGATGTCACCCACCACGTCGTTGCAGACGCTGGACACCCGGTCCGCGTTCCGCAGGAGCTTCAGCGCCTCTTTCGCGCCCTTTTCCTTGTGGGCGGCCATGGAGTGAAAGGGGCGGGGGTCCGCCGCGGTCACCGCCACGCCGATGATGTCAAACAGGATGCCAAGTCCAATGAACAGCGCCAGGATCAGCAGCGCCAGCAGCAGACCGGCGTTCTCCAAAATGGCCTCGGAGCTCAGGCTCAGCAGCCCGGACAGGGCCACGGCCATGACAAAGGCCGTCAGCGCCCAGCGGTAGTGGTTATGTTCCTTCTTGCCGGTTTTCGGATTGGAAGGTTTTTTCAAAAAAACGCCTCCGTTATCATTCAGATATGCTAAGTCAGCGGCAGCAAACCAGGTAAATCTTGCGGCTTAGGTGCGGGTTTGTTTTCCCCACGGAACACCTCTCGTTGCCGATGGAGGCGGTTCCCCTTTCAGTTCCGAGGCGCGCCGTCGCCGATCGCGCTACCCGATTGCCACTGAGTCCGCACTGCAATCCCTGATTCGCTTCCCATGAACAGCCTAGGTGTTTTCCACCACAGTCTGTCCGTTTCTTTAGCCTCTTTTGCAAAACAGGTTTCAGCGGGCGATCACGATCGCCAGTCCCGGCCAGGACAGCGCCGTGTTGATCCCACATTCACCAGCTTCACGCAAGGCAGGCTACGGCTGCACACAGCGTTACGCACCCGAAGGCACGATGCACCGCATTGCAGGTTCATCATCTGCTTCGTACATGGATCCGCTTACCACAATGGGAGTACGTCCACGCACAAGAACAGGTCTCCACGGAAACAGGGTCGGGGTATCCATGCCATTGGAAATCGCCCTGAGTCCGCAAGCGCGAAAAGCGCGCTTCCTCCCAGCATCCACCCAAGACTGGGCGTCTCAAGCAGACACCAGAAGTTTCACAGGTGTGCCCTTTGGAGGCTTTTTAGGTCCTCCCTCGGAAACGGCAGATCTGACTAGAATACTGCGCCGCCGCTTAGCTCATATCAGTATAGCATGGCTTGCGAAAATATGCAACAGCTTCCGTATATATACAGAGCGGCTGACGGTGTACTTCATAGACCCGACGAGCGATTTCTGGCGGCGTCTTAACAGCTTTCCGGGTCCCGGCCCATCCTGCCAGCTTCGTTGTGTACGGGGCTGATGGAGTTTTTCTAAGCAAACAACCGGGAGGTCTTCCCTCCCGGCTGCTTGATGAATTATTTCGTGCGCTCAGTGAGGCTTTCCGCCAAAGCGGTCAAAAAGCCGTCCTGGTCCAAGTCGGACACGGCGGAGACCGCCTGTTCCGTCAGCTCATGGATCAGCTTGCCGCAATCGTCCAGTCCCAGCAGGTCCACATAGGTGACCTTGCCCTCGTCCTTGTCGGAGCCGATGGGCTTGCCGAATTCGTCGGCGTTTCCGATGACGTCCAGCATATCGTCCCGGATCTGGAAGGCAAGGCCCAGCTGATAACCGTAGTCCTCCGCGGCCTTCCGGGCCGCCTCGCTGCCGCCGGCTGCGCCGACGCCCAGCATACAGGCTCCGGCGATCATGGCGCCGGTTTTCAGGTGGTGGACCTCCGTTAACTCATCTTGGGCAGAGGGATGGTGCAGCGTGTCCAGCACCTGCCCCGCTACCATGCCGTCCGGGCCGGACGCGTTCGCCAGAATCAAAGCGCAATCCGCCCGCTGGGCGTCGGTCAGGCCGGGAGCCGTCAGGATCAGGCGGTAGGCCGCAGGCTGGAGGGCGTCTCCCGCCAGTACTGCCAAGGTCTCACCGTAAACCTTGTGGTTGGTGGGTTTACCCCGGCGGAGATCGTCGTCATCCATGCAAGGCAGGTCGTCGTGGATCAGGGAATAGGTGTGAACCAGCTCCAGCGCGCAGCCCATCGGCACGGCCTTGTGCCAGTCCAGACCGCACAGCCGGGCAAACTCCAGCGTCATCACCGGACGCAGCCGCTTGCCGCCGGAGAGAACGCTGTATCGCATGGCCTCATAGAGATCCGCCCAATGGGGCTTCTCCGCAAACAAGCTGTTCAAATAGTCCTCGATGGCCGCCAGATATTCCTGATACCGGGCGTCAAACGCAGTCTTTTCCATGTCAATCCTCCGTACTTTCAAAGGGCAGCTCCACCGGCGCGCCGTCAGGCCCCTTCATCAGCTTGACCACCTGCTGCTCCGCCTTGTCCAGCTCCGTGGAGCAGGCGTTGACCAGTTTGGTCCCTTCCTCAAATAACCGCAGGGAATCCGCCAAGGGGGCATCCCCTTTTTCCAGCGCTGCCACGATCTCCTCCAACCGGGACAGCTTTTCCTCAAAGCTCAGTTTTTTAGCCGCCATTTCGCGCCTCCTCGATATGATCCACCACGGCGGTCAGGCCGCCGCTGCCCAATGTCACATGTATCCGCTCGCCTATATGGGTCTCCCCGCTGCTTTTCAGCACCTGCCCCGCCTCGTTCCGGGCCACGGCGTAGCCTCGGCCCAGAACCTTCAAGGGGCTCATAGCATCCAGTGACGCCGCAAGAGCTGTAAAGGTTTTTTGCTTTCGTGCGATCTCGGCATTTGCCAGATCTCCAAGGCGCTGCTGCAAGTGCAAAAGCTCCATGCGCTTGTCCTGTACGTAGGCCAGTTGGTCTGTCAGGACCCGTTTGCGGCCCAGCGCATCCACCCGCTCCCGCAGGGCTTGCAGGCGGGACGCTTCGCTGCCGGTCATCCGCTCCGCCAGGTCACTGAGCTGCCGCCGCAGCTCCACCTGATCCGGCACCGCGATCTCCGCGGCGTTGGAGGGCGTGGAGGCCCGGGCGTCCGCCACAAAGTCGGAAATGGTGACGTCCGGCTCATGGCCTACGGCGGAGATCACCGGGGTCTCGCAGGCGTAGATGGCGCGGGCCACCCGCTCATCGTTGAAGGCCCACAGGTCCTCCATAGAGCCGCCGCCCCGGCCGGTGATGATGACATCGCCGATTTTCCATTTGTCGGCGTACCGGATGGCCCCCGCAATCTCCAGCGGGGCCTCCGCCCCCTGTACCCGCACCGGCAGCAAGATCACCTTTGCCAAGGGATACCGCCGCCGCAGAATACGGATCATATCGTGGACCGCCGCCCCCGCTGAGGAGGTCACAATGGCGATGCGCTCCGGGAATCGGGGCAGCGGCTTCTTGTGGGCTTCATCGAAAAGCCCCTCTTTATAAAGCTGCGCCTTCAGCTGCTCGAAGGCCAGCGCCAGATCTCCCGCCCCCTCCGGGGTCATGGTGTCGCAGTAAAGCTGATACGCGCCGTCCCGGGGAAAGACGCTGACCCGGCCCGTCACCAGCACCTTCATGCCGTTTTCCGGACGGAACCGCAGACGCAGGGCCTGTCCCTTGAACATGACGCACCGGATGGCTCCGGTGGGGTCCTTCAGGGAAAAATAGTGGTGCCCCGAGGGGTACATTTTATAGTTGGAGATCTCGCCCCGGACGCAGATGCCGGAGAGCATGGGCTCGTTATCCAGCAGGAGCTTGACCAGCTCGTTGACCTCCGTGACGCTGAAAATATGCCGCTCCATAGTTACTCCTTATCCAGCCAGGGGCGGAGCCGGGCCGATACGGCTTCCTCCGCCCACCGGGAAAACGCTTTGACACGGAACAAGCGGAATAAGCCTGCCCGCAGGACGTCCGCCAGAGAGCAGACGAGGTAGATGGCAAACGCGCCGCCCAGAACGCCTGATGCCAGCAGAATCGGCGGCTTGTCCGCCAGAAACGCAAACCGGCCTGCCAGCCAGTGCTCCCAGATCAGCGGATGGGCGTGGATCAGGTACACACTGAAGGCCAGCGGCGAGACGCTTTCGATAAAACGCCCAAAACGGGGGCCGATATTCAGCGCTGTGAAGCACAGTACCAGCGCCACCGCCGCCAGCAGGACGGTGGGCGAGGTGTACGCTGTCAGCAGCACCTTGTCGCAGAGGTGTCCCGTCCGGGCCATCCACAGCCGGTCTCCTGCCAGACGCACCAGCCACGTTGCCAGTACGCAGCCTGCATAAATCGCCCCCCGGCTGGCGGGACGGCGGGACGTCTGCCTCCCACACAGCCGCAGGACGCCGCCCAGCAGGTAGAGACAGGACAGCCACAGGACGCTGTAACCGTTGTCCGTCAGGAAGACGTCCTTCTGCCGCAGGGTGGGCAGAACGGAAAACACCAGCACGATGGACAGCGCCAGCAGCCGCAGCTGTCCCTTGGAAAGGCGGTTCAGCAGCAGATTGAAAAACGGGATGAACAGGCACATACCGAAGTAGGCCGTCACATACCAGTACTGCCGGAACAGCACCGGGAAAAAGGCCCGCAGCACCCGGTCACCGTTGACGCTGCCGGGCATCAGACATGCAAATACCGCCGTGATGCCCAGCGTGTAGAACGCCACCCGCAGCCACAGGGCCAGCGCGCCGCTGTACCGAAAGCGCCGCTGAACGCCTACATATCCGGAGATCAGTCCGTAACAGTTGACGGCGCAGTAGGCGGCAGTCTCCAGCAGCCGTGCGGTCCCCTGCCCCGCAGACAGGGGCGCCGCGGCAGCCAGAACGCCGCCCTTATTCAGAATATGGAGAATGACCACCATCCACATGGCGGTCATCCGCAGCAGGTCGATCCCCCGGTTGCGCTGTTCCATGGCGTCTCCTTGTGTAAAAAAGCAGAACGGAGGCGGTCTGTGCCGCATCCGCTCTGCCGGTTTGTTGAGATGCTTACTGGGAGATCTCTTCCCGCGCGAAGCTGCCCAGAATTCCGTTGATAAATTTCACGGTTTCCGGCGTCTCGTATTTTTTGGCGATCTCCACCGCTTCGTTGATGGCGGCGCCATTGGGAATGTCCTGCATGTAGAGGATCTCGTACATGGCTACCCGCATGATGGCGGAGGCCACCAGAGGAATGCGGGAGAACTTCCAGTTCTTAGCATACTTGGCGATATAGCCGTCCAGCTCGGCGGCGTGTTCATTCACGCCGGTCACCAGGCGGGTGATATACGCCACCTGCTTGGCGTTGGGCGCTTCTGTATACAGGGAGTCTTCCTCCGCCAGCTCGGCAAACGCCTCGCTGGTCAGCCGCTCCTGCAGCAGCTCTTCCACGGTTTTATCCGTGAAGCTCAATTCGTAGGAAAGATGCGCGGCAATTTCCCGTGCGGTATTCCGTGTCATAGCTTCTCTCGTCCTTTTCTCTCTTGTTCAGTCTGGCAATCAGGCCAGGGTCACGCCGCCCACATGGATGTTCACCGTTTCCACGGTGCAGCCGGTCATATCGCTGACCGCAGAGGCCACAGCCTTCTGGGCATTCTCTGCCACCTCAGGGATAGCGTGGCCGTATGCCACCGTCAGGTAGATATCCAGCACCAGACCGGTCTCGGTCATTTCAATTTTTACGCCCTTGGCGTTCTTCTGAGCGCCCTTCTTGTTGGTCACCAGATCCGCAACGCTGGTACCCAGATTCCCCATCATGCCGGAAACGCCTTCCACCTCCCGGACGGCGCCCACCGCAATAGCGGCGATGACCTCCTCGGAAATGTGGATGCTTCCCTGCTCGTCGGAAAGCGTCATATAACCCTTATTTTCAGCCATTGTGATTCTCCTTTTTGTATCTTGGCGGCGAACTTCATTTCTAATGTGTTATTCTACCATGCAATTCCGAAAATTACAACAGCTAATTTGATGCCATGATCCGAATGGCGCTGGCGGCATAGCCGGTCTCAGTCATGGCGATGTCCGTGATCTTGGCTACATCCGTGGAATTCAGCGTTCCGTCCGCCGTGGATACAACGATGCTCAGGGAATCATCCCCCATAAAGGCCACGCAGTCGGTGTACCCCTTGGCCGTCACCAGATTTTCGATCTGGGCTTCCTTCAGCGTGTAGGACGCCAGCACCTGAATACTCTCCGACGCCTGATTTGCCACCTCTTTATCCGCATCCTCCTGCTTGGCGGCATCCTCAAGGAGAGAAATGGCGCTGTCCCGCGCCTGCTGCCGGGTAAGCCGGGCGGAGGCGAAGTAATCGTCCCCCTCGTAGACGGTGTCCTCCGCCAGCTCTGTTCCCTCCTGACCGGAGACCAGCGTGGCCTCTCCCAGAATTTTCGTTCCTGTCTCCTCTGCCTGCTGGAGGGCCTCCTGCGTGGAGTATTTCCAGTTCAGCCCCACAGCCGCGCACACCAGCACCGCCATGGTGCCTACCACAAGATTCCGCTTCGCGTTTCCGCTCATAGCTTTGTTCCTCCTCCAAATGATCACTGACACTTTGCCACGGTGACGCGGTCGCTGGACAGTCCGGTCAAGGCGGACACCGCCTCGGTGACTGCCAGCTTCACGTCGGCCCGGTCGCCCCCCTGACATACCACCAGCGCCCCCCGATAGGTGGGATACGCCGTCCGGGTCACAACGGTCTCCTCCCGGTCCCCGCCGTCCAGCAGGACCGGCTCCGAGGTTCGGGAATAGTCCTCCGGTGCCGTCGCGCTGCCGCTGTACCGCAGCTCCGTATTCTGGGCCAGCTGCCGTTCTCCATCGGTATCCACCGTCAGCAGCACCCGCACGGTCCCTACGCCCTGTATCTGCCCCAAAATTTCCTCCAAGTCCTTTCGCAGCGTCTCCGCGGCTGTATAGGCCGGTGGCGCTTCGCTCTGACCAGTCTGTGCCGTGTGCCCGCTCCCACCGGGCCATAACAGCAGCCCAGCGCCGATCAGCAAGATCAGTGCCGCGTATTTGTATCGGTCCCATAGCTTCCGCACTCCTTCAGTTTTCATTCCACACCTGTCTTTCCGCCGGGACGCCCAGCTCCGTTTCCAGCCACCGGGACAGCACTTCGGACCTCGGCCCCGTCAGTTCCACAGAAACGGGGACGGGAACGCCGCTGCCGTCCGGCTCCACGGTGACTTGCACCCGGAGCGTCAGGCCCATATCAGCCGCCTTGTCCGATATATATGATTCCAGTTCGGCTTCTATGAGTCCCACCAGCTCTTTCTGCCCCTCTTGCTCCAATTCTGCCTGCCGCTGCTCCACCGTCTGCCGGTAGGCGTCCAGATTCAGAGAGACGGCGGACAGGTCCACACTCCCAAGGGGCCGCAAAAGCACGGCCAGCAGGAGCAGTCCCCCTACAAAGGAGGTGATCTCCCGGAGACTGCCCTTGGGCATCAGCGTCTGCACCACGGACAGCAGCAGCGTCACGGACACCACTGCCGTCAGCCATGCCCGGGCCGCCGCCATCATGATGTCACCACGGCCGCGGAGGCCAGAATGGACACCAGCAGCACCAGCGCGCAGCTTCCCACCATGCCCAGGATCAGACCGAAGGCACCGCCAAGGCCGCCGATCAGTCCGCACAGATCTGTGTCCCCGATGACGGAGGCCAGAAACGCCGTCAGCTTGTAGAGAAGGTACTGGATCCCCAGCTGCAAAAAGGGATAGGCACACAGGGCCAGCACCCCCAGCAGGCCGAACACGCCGATGGCCCCCTTCAAAAGCCCCGCCCCGGCCAGCACGGTTTCCGATGCCTCCGCGATGATGCCCCCCACCACGGGGATCATGCCGGAAATGGCGGTTTTCGTCACCCGCACTCTGGCGCTGTCCACCGTTCCCGCGAAAATGCCGCCTACGGTGAGGTAGAGGGTAAAGGCCAGCAGTGCGGCGGTCAGCAGCTTGGTGCAGACGGTTTTCAGCAGCTCCGCCACCGCCGTCAGCCGCTTGTCCGCAAGGCAGCAGCCAGCCGCCAGCGCCCCGGCGTAGAGATAGACCATGGGCATCAGCAGTCCGTGAATCAGCCCCAGCAGCAGGTCCGCGAAAAACACCGTGGCGATCTGCCGCAGCGTCGCGCCCACGGCCCCGCCGGAGATGGCGGAAACGGCGGCCAGCGTGGGAAGGAGCGCCTTGGAAAAGGTGTTCATCTGCTCCATGACCGCAGTCCCCGCCCCCATCAGGCTGTCCAGACTGCCTGCCGTCAGAGCGGTGACGGCCAGCCCACCCGCCATAGGCAGAAACCGGCTCTCGTCTCCCACACCCTTTTGAAAGCCGCTGACCAATCCGCATAGCACCGCCACCAGCAGCACTGATACCGCCCCACGGGTCTGACGCCGCAAAACGGTGTTCACGTCTTTTCGGAGGTGGTTCCAGATGGCGCAAAGCCCCTCCGGAAAGCTGTTCACGTCCCAGTGGTCCACATCCTTCAAAAGCTGACCGGCCTCTCGGGGCAGCGCCCGCTCCACCTCCGGCGGCAGCTCCGCGCCCCGGACCGGGAGCGTCAGCAGCAGGAGGGCCAGTCCCAAAAAGCAGCAGATTTTCAAGCGTTTCATCATCTCAGCTCCGTTATCAGCTCCAGCACCGCCCGCAGCAGGGGCAGCGCCGTCAAAAGGGCGCAGACTGTCCCGGCGAATTCCAGCGCGGCGGCCAGCGCGCTTTCTCCGGCGTCCCGGCACAGCCCGCCGCCCACCTTCACCACAAGGGCGATGCCCACCGTCTTATAGAGGGGCGTCAGCAGCGTCCGGGAGACACCGCTCTGCTCTGCCAGCCGTTCCAGAAACCGCAGTAATTCCGTCAGTGGCTCCGCTAAGGCCAGCAAAACCGCCGCTGCCGCTGCCAATGCCAGCAAAAGCGTGATCTCCGGGTTGCTCCGGCGGAGGACAAGTCCCAGCAGGGCCGCGATCACGCAGAGCGCCGCCGCCTGGGTCACCAGCGCCATCTCAGAGATCAAACAGGGTCTTGATGAGCTGGAACAGTCCGCTGATCTCCTGCACCAAGATCATCATGACCACCACAAGACCCGCCAAGGTGGTCATCATGGCCTGCTCCTCCCGGCCTGAGCGAACCAGAAGCTGGTTCAGCACCGCGACCAAGATCCCCACAGCGGCAATTTTGAAAATCAGATCTACATCCATTGTTCATTCCTCAAATCAGTAAGATCACCAGCAGCGCTGCGGCGGAAAAACAAAGGGCCGCCGTGCGTTTTTCCTCATCGGGGCGCTGCTTTTCCAGTTGTGACAGGCTGTTTTGCAGCTCTTTTCTTGCAAGCAATATGCCTTTACAGGCACTCACTTCATCGCCTTGTAAGGCATTGACCAGCTCGGACAAGGCCCGCTTGTCCGTTTCCGACACCGGAAGGCAGGAGACTGTCTGACACCAGACGATTTCCGGGGACCTCCCCGCTGCCAACGCCGCCGCACTTCTCTCGAACAGCTGGGAAACCTCATGGCAGCGGCCCCGCGCCGCCTGTCGGAACAGCGGCAGCAGCGGCGTCCGGTTCAGTCGGATGGCCGTTTCCATGCGCTCCAATGTCGACGCCAATTCCGCCAAGACCTGCCGCCGGCGCCGTTGCTCCTGATGCTGAAGCCACCAGACGCTCCCTCCCGCGAACAACACGCACAGACTGCCCACCAGTTTTATCACGGCAGATTCTCCACGGCGTACAGCCGCCCCTCCGGACCTGTTCGGATCAGCACCGCCTGACGGAACACCCGCCCGGCCAGCAGTTCCTGATAAAGCGGCTTTGCTTGCAGCTCCTCTACATTGGCGGCGTGGATGGTGGCCAGCAGCGCCACGCCGCAGCCCGCCGCCTGCGAGATGGCTCGCAGATCCTCCCGGACGGTGATCTCGTCCACGGCGATAATCTGCGGATTCATAGCCCGCAGCGCCATGGGGATCGCCAGTGCCTTGGGACAGCCGCTGAGAACGTCCGTCCGGGGGCCTACATCCATCTGAGGCTGGCCCCGATACATGACGGCGATCTCCTCCCGCTCGTCGATGAGGGTGATCCGCTGGGGCGGGACGCCCTCCCCTTGAGACAACTGCCGCACCAGATCCCGCAGCAGCGTGGTCTTGCCGCCTCCCGGTGGGGACAGCAGCAGGGTGCTGACGAACCGCCCGTCCCGGAACAGCCGGGGGGCCACGGCCTGCGCGATGCCCTTCTGCTCCCTGGAAATGCGGATCACAGCGGAGGAGATCTGTTTCAGATTGGTGACCTCCCCGTCCTTCACCACAGCGGAGCCGCAAAGTCCCACCCGGAAGCCACCCCGCACCGGAAGAAACCCCTGCCGTAGTGTTTCGATGGAGGCGTAGCGGGAAAATTCAGCGGCGATGTCGCACAAGGTCTCCAATTCCTCCGTGGTGACGATGGCCTCCAGCGACCGCTCTCCCTCCGGCAGCAGCACCGACAGACAGTGCCCCGCCCGCAGCCGGAATTCCTCCGCCCGTCTCTTGTCCGTCTCCGGCAGCTCCATGGCGATCCGCCGCAGGCGGCTGGGCAGGATGGCCGCCGCCAGTTCATAGCGCGTCTCACATTCTCTTCGTTCCAAGGGTCGTCCCTCCTTTTGTTGTTGCTCCAGTGTATGACGGCCCCCACCCGGATATGCCAGATGAAAAAAGCGTGGGGCCCCCGCTTTTCACCTTATGGAAGCCTCCGCATAGACTGGATTGAAGGAAATTCCCTTCGCTACATCGTTTAGGAGGTAACACAATGCCTGAGAAAGTCATGCCCGGCCCCGTGGAGGGTACCGGCGGCATCCGTGAGGCGGTTTGCGTCCATACACGTAAGATCTATGATTCCTGCCGGGATAAGGACTGCATCGAGGACCTGCGGTTCTATCCGAAGCTCCAGTATGTGGACGTCATCAATCACGCCCTCTCCGTCAAGGGCGGGTCTGCGGACCTACTGTATGTCTATGTGGATGTGGAGCCGGTCAATTTCAATCGGGGTTTCTACACGGTGGATATGCGGTTTTTCTACAACGTGACCCTGCAAGCCTATACCAGCTGCCCCGCACCGGTGACGGTGGAGGGCCTGTGCGTCTTTGACAAGCGGGCCATCCTGTTCGGAAGCGAGGGCAGCGCCAAAATCTTCTCCTCCAAGTTCCGCTCCGGGGAGCCGGATATCCCCATGCTGCGCCGGTCCAATCTGCCTGAGGCGGTTGTGGAGGCCGTGGACCCCATCGTTCTGGACGCCCGGCTCGTGGAGAGCGGCTGCAGCCGACGGGACTGCGACTGCGATCTGTGTGAGGTGCCCCCGGCCATCAGCCAGTGCTTCGGCGGGGAGCTTTGCGGCGGAGACGAAGGCCGCCGGATCTACATTACTCTGGGGCAGTTCTCCATCGTCCGTCTGGAGCGGGATTCCCAGCTCCTGGTGCCGGTGTACGATTACTGTATGCCGGAGAAAGAGTGCTCCTGCGGCAGCACCGACGATCCTTGCAGCCTGTTCCGCAACATCAATTTCCCTGTGGGCGAATTTTTCCCGCCCAACACCGTGGCCCTCCCGGAGGATTACGAGGAGGCCAAGAACTTCTGCGCCTGCTGTCATAAATAAGGAAAAGCCCGGAGACACATTCGTGTCTCCGGGCTTGCTTGCGTTCAGATTCAATTTACCAGAAGTACATCTACCTTGCTGGTTTTGGGGTCCATGATGCAGACATAGCTGTTTCCCCGGCCCAGAGCCAGCGGCTGGCCGTCCGCCGTGGTGTATACAAAGGGACTGTTCCGGTCCGCACGGCTCCAATGGATGGGAACACTCTGCCCGTTCCGGCAAAGGAGGCCGTCTCCCTCTCCGGTGGTGCGGACCTTCAGACGGCCCTCCTTATCCCCGGAGATCACGGAGATGTTCGTCTCCAAAAGCAGCAGATTCACGGCGCTCACTTGCTCGCCGGTGTTGCCATCCACATAGGGGGCCTGATACTGGCTCACCAGATACCTGCCGGTGGCGGCATCGTAGTCGAACAGGCCGGTCTTATAGCTGGTGTAGGCCAGCTTGACGTGCTCCGCCGTCGCGCCGCCGGTCAGCGGCTCGTCAGTAAAGGTCTGGGAATAGGTGTATCCGTCCCCATGGGTCTTGGCGTATTTGCTGCTGTCCCAGAAGCTCTGGATCTTCTCGCCGGAGGTCACCAGCGTGTGCTCGTAGTCCATGGTCTTTCTGCGTTCCTGATCCCGCCAGAACACGGCGCTCTGGCTGGCACTGCCGTTGACGCCGTCGATATTGTTCACCTTCCAGCTTTTCAGATCCTGATACGCCTCCGGGCTGCCCCCGGCATGAACGTACAGGGCGTCATGGCCCAGCGCCAGTTCGATGTAATAGGGGCGGGAGGAGCGGATGCTGCCAAGGGTACCGATTCCGTCCAAGGTCTGGTAGACTGCCAGCATCCGGGTGATGCCGCCCTCGGCGGGGACCTCATAGATGATGTCAGCCTGAGCGTTGCCAAGCTGCGGCTGAGCCTTTTTCAAATTGTTCAGCATCACAGCCACCGGACGGTTCCGCTCATATTCCGGCTCCATGGGAAGTCCCGTCAGCGGATTCATTCCCGCCGGTACGGCAGGCTCCGGTTCCGCTTCCGGCTCCGGTGTCACAATGGGTTCCTCTGCCGCAGGGGGCTCCGGATCAGGGACCGGTTCCTCCTTTTTGCCACAGCCTGTCAGGACCAGAAGAAACGCCAGCGCCAGCGCCCATGCTCTCTTTTTCAAGGTATCCCGCCCTTTCATGTTATGTTAACTTCATCATACCAAGGCGGGGTAGAACCGTCAAGGGAAATTTCGCCGGGCTTCGACAAATTTCCGGCTGTACAATCATGCCCGTCTGGGGTATACTGAAATGAAAGAACGATTCACATACAAAGGAGAGCTTCCATGACCGCACGCGGATTTATCCAGGACAAGCTGGAGATCAAGTTCCTTATTTTATATCTGGCCGCCCGGGTCATTGAACCGGTGCCCTTCGACACGCTGCTGGATCTGACCCTCTGCGACGATGCCGTTGACTACTTCGATTTTTCCGAGTGTCTGGCGGATCTGGTAAAAACAGAACACCTGACTCTGGACGAGGAGAGCGGCCTCTATGCCATTACGGAAAAGGGCCGGCGCAACAGTGAGATCTGTGAGACCAGCCTCCCCTACTCCGTCCGGCTTCGGTGTGACAAGAATCTGAATGCCTGCAACCGGGCCCTGCGGCGGAAGAATCAGGTGAAAAGCTCTACGGAGCCGCGCCCCAACGGCACCTTCACCGTTTCCCTGTCTCTGGATGACGATATGGGCAGCGTGATGGACCTGAAGCTCATGGTGCCGAGAGAGGACATGGGAAAGATCCTGGCTGCCCGGTTCCGGCAGGCCCCGGAGAAGGTGTACAGTGTATACCGGGCCTGCTCCCCGGCGTAACGTTCCGTCTCGCCCAGGGCAGCATCCAGCTTTGCGCAGAGGTAATGCGGGTAGAGCGCATCAAAGGGCACGGGCACCAGCAGCTCCACGGCATCGTCCAGACCGCCCTCCGCAGGCCAGGCAAGGTCTGCCCCCACTCCGGCCCGCAGCCCGCAGCCGGAGAACAGCAGGACCCGCAGCATCCCGTCCTCCTCACAGAGCCAGCGCCGCCGGGTGCGGATGTCCACCTTGCAGCCCGGCCGCCGTTCCTCGGCCCGTTCCAGAGCCTGTCCCACTGTCATGCTCTCACCCCTCGATCCTCTCGGCGGCGGCAATGCGGGCAGCGGTGCGCTCATCCTGCACCTGGCTGTGCTCC
>ENA-USUJ01002449-USUJ01002449.1-human-gut-metagenome-genome-assembly--contig:-NODE-2449-length-13973-cov-22.219344_pt1 | contig 13973 bp, 9 predicted proteins | sample MGYA00250061_ERZ773398 | MGnify/ENA primary metagenome ERZ773398 (study PRJEB29103, sample SAMN06111992) | human gut metagenome | biome: human gut; feature: ankylosing spondylitis patient; material... | reverse complement strand
GGGACTGATTCCGAAAGATTGTATCTGACGGAACGGCTTCCACTCGAATTTATGAATTAATAGAACCTACCTTAAAAGAAATCAGAGACAGACATAGCCAAGTAGGAGTAATCATTGTGTCAGCAAAAGACTCTATTAATGATAAAATAACAGGCCTGGAAGTAGGTGCTGATGACTATCTGGCAAAACCGTTTAGTCTGCCGGAACTTAAAATGCGAATATACGCGATCATCAGACGAAAAAAATTTTATACCAGCAACATTCTGTGCAGCAACGGCATAAAAATTGATCTGCTAAAAAAGACCGTAACAATAAACTCTGAAACAATAACCCTCACAAGAACTGAATACGAACTGCTGTTATTTTTAATAAGCAATAAGAATAAGGTTATATCAAAACTTTCTATGGCCGAACATTTAACCGGAGAAATGGCCGACATGCTAGACAATCATAATTTTGTATATACGCATATCAAAAATCTGAAGGCAAAACTTACAAGACAAGGATGTTCAGAGTGTATTAAAAATATTTACGGTACAGGATACAAATGGATAGAAGAATGAGAAGAAGTAATCTTATAGACAAAGCCATGCTACAGTTCACCATTTGCGTAACTATTCTCATGCTATTGGCAACGCCATTATTTTATTGGCTCACAAAACACTATTATGCAGAAGACCTCATACTGGTTATTGATACAATAAAACACGGAAAAGACATTCCCCCACTCGATGTTGAACGAGACATCATGCATGGAATCATGATACAATTCGGACTGATAATATGCATCATCGGAATATCTGTAATATTAATAATGAAAAATATTTCTGTAAAGCTTTGGACACCTTTTTATTATACACTAAGCCAAATAAGCAGATTTAAACTTGAGGACAAAAAGGTGCCACAGTTTCCGGAAAACAAGGTAAATGAATTTACTAAATTAAATGAGGCTGTAACAATCCTTATGAGAAACAGCCTGATAAGTTATAATATACAAAAAGAATTTACAGAAAATGCATCACATGAGATGCAAACACCTTTAGCTATATTCCAAAGCAAACTCGATAATTTGTTACAAGACGAGCATCTCACTAAAAAGCAAGCAGATACGATACAAGACCTTTATAATCTTACCGTACGCCTGACACGTCTCAACAAGAATCTATTATTGCTTGCAAGAATAGACAACAATCAATATAATGAAATGTCTGAAGTTGATATAATAAATATCTTAAATCGTATGTTGCCCTTGTTGCATTCTATATCTGACGGGATAACTATTATAAGAGATTTTAAACTTCCGTCTATGATAATTAAATGTAATAGCACTCTTTTAGAAAGCATGATCAACAATTTAATTGTAAATGCTTTAAGACACAACCAAATTAATGGTGAAATAATAATAACAGTTGAGCAAGACAGAATGATTATCTCAAATACATCAAATGGAATGGCACTTGATGAAAACTTACTGTTTAACCGCTTTTACAGACCGATACGCGATAATAAGGGCAGCGGTCTTGGGTTATCCATCGTAAAAGCGATATGCAAATTTCACAACTGGAAAATTGAATACAAACACATTAACAACAAGAATCATTTTATCATAGCATTTAAATAATATATAAAGATATCCTTACCATAATTGGCCATCATCATAAATATTCACTTCACGAATTAATCATAACCACCTATAAATCGGAACATTACAACGACAAAACATCTCATCCAAATAACATATCCATAACGATAATAATGCCAAGCAGTATTATTGCATAATAAGTATGATTAATAAATTAATCTATACAGAAAGGCCAACACAAATACATTCGCCCGTAAATATTATTTATAATAAAATTGTCTTATAAGACTTTTCTGTTTTTATAGTTTAGCATTATCATTTATACCAATATCACCACATAAAATGCTATATTTAACACTATTGTCCTAAAATCTACAAAATGTCTTCAAAATTTCCACTTATTTTTGTGCAAAAAACAGATGAAAAGAACTATTATCATATCTACAATTTCAGCAATAATAATCGTTTTTTGTATTATTCCAGGGTATTTATATCCTATTTTTGAAATATTGGATGCTATAGACAAACAATTAACAATTGCTTTAAATTTTAATGGAGGCTCAATTGTAGATGCTATTCTATATGCCATGTCATCAAGAATAACATGTTCAATCTGTGTTTTAATAGCAATCACTTTATATTTTCTAAGAAAAAAAACAAAACTAAGAAGATATCTTGTTATTGTTCTGGGATTAACACTCGTCATAACATTATGTGATCAGATATCAGCTTCTGTTATAAAGCCATATGTATGCCGTTTAAGACCATCACACACCATTGGCGTATGCGAATTTTTACATTACGTATATGGTTACAAAGGAGGTCAATATGGATTTGTATCCAGCCATGCAGCCAATACATTAGGAGCCGCCGCATTTTTATCTTACATAATTAAAAACAAAAGAATTACAATTTATCTGTTTACATGGGCTTTTATCGTTTGCTATTCTAGAATATATTTAGGGGTGCATTATTTGGGCGATGTAATATGTGGTGGTATTCTAGGCGCTGCGATAGGATATACAACAGCTTTCGCTATAAACAGCATTATCATTAGATATATCACATGGAAACATCTTCGTTCATATAAAGCCCAATTAAGATAAAAACGCTGAAATAAACATTATATATTATTTTAGAACTGCCGACAAAGGTATTTTATATTACATAGAAAAAATTAGGAATAAATATCGCTTTAAATAAGTTTTATTTTTAATTTTGCAATTCAATATTATGTTAGGGCTTGCAATTATGCTTCACACGATAATATGTGAGGCATATTTTAATGTATTGCTCATAAAATCAGAAATATGAATAAACAGGAAAAAAAATTATTATTAATTCTAATGGTGATATGCGTGATATCACTTATCTCATTCATCGGTTTGTCATTATTTAATACTCGTGGCGAACCGCGTGAGGCTATAGTATCATTGTCTATGCTAAAATACGGCAACTGGATATTACCAATAAACAACGGAATAGACATTGCATATAAACCGCCATTGCTACACTGGTTTATAGCGTTATTATCATATATTTACGGAGAAGTTACTACGTTCACCGCACGTATGCCTTCAGCCCTATCATTAATAGCAATGATTGCTGCAGGATATGTATTCTTTGCCAAGCGCAAAGATGCAACAACTGCTTTCATCGCCGGCATAATTACACTCACCTGCTTTGAAGTACATAGAGCAGGAACATCATGCCGTGTTGACATGCTGCTGAGTTCGCTTATAGTTATCGCCCTATATCAGCTGCACAAATGGGGCGAAAAAGGAATGAAAGGTTTTCCGCTATGGGGTGTATTAGCAATGAGTGGTGCCTTCCTGACTAAAGGGCCTATTGGCATATTATTACCATGCCTTGTGGAGTTTGTATATCTACTTATACGTGGAACAAAGCCCGCAAAACTTATTTTTACTTTCATATTGATTGGTCTATCTGCATGTATACTTCCATCTTTATGGTACATTGCTGCATATAGGCAAGGCGGAGACAAATTTTTAGAATTAGTTTATGAAGAAAATGTCCTACGCTTTCTTGGCAAGATGTCATATTCTTCACACGAGAAACCTGCATATTATAATTTAATAACAGTAATTGCCGGATATGTCCCCTACACTCTTCTTGTAATTATATCGCTTTTTGCTATTAAATATAAGTCGTTTGATTTTGGAATAAACCAATGGTGGAAAAAACTTCGCAATCGAATTACAACAATGGATTCAGCACATTTATTTTCACTATTGAGCATAGTTATTATTTTCGTATTCTATTGCATTCCAAAAAGCAAACGTAGCGTTTACCTTTTACCGATATATCCGTTCATTGCCTTTTTCTTAGCAGAATATATAATATACCTATCCCATAAACATAAAATTGTCTTAAAGGTTTTTGGAAATATCATGGCAGGAATATCAATTCTGCTAGTGATTTGTTTTTTTGCTGTAAGAATCAACATTATACCTGAAAGCATTTTTTCAGGCAAACATGCAGTAGAAAACATAAATATGATGAGAGACTTGGCCACTACAGAATTGAATTTTATGTCTATAATAATATTGGCAATCCCTATCATAGCTTCTATTATATTTTGGCGTATTAAGAATCAGAGCCCTTACAAATTAGTGTTATCCACATTAGGAATTGTTTGGGGAATCTTCATTTCTCTAGACGGATTCTATCAACCTATAATACTTAGTTCTAAGTCAGACTACAATGTTGCCATGCAAATAAAAAAGATTGTACCAAGTGGCAGAATATATTCATATAGAACAGACATTGTTGTTGGCGACCGTATGCACCCGTTCACAATAAACTTTTATCTTGGCGACCGCGTTGTGCCTTTTGACTGTTTCAACCCTTCATATGGCTACCTTATTGCAGGAAATGATGACATTGAAACTTTCAAAAAAACATACCCCAATTATAGAGTAGAAGAAATTCGTGATTTTAAACATCGCAGCTGTGATGATAAAAAATGGTTGCACTTTTATAAATTCTACAACAACGGAACAAATAAACAGAATTACAAATCAATATAACAATAAAAATAAACCTGAACAATGAACCTTTTAATAGTTGTACCATGCTATAATGAAGAGGAAATGCTGCCGGAAACCACTAAACAATTAACTGCAGTAATAGATAAAATGGTGCATGACAGAAGCATCAGCACCGGCAGGATCTTGTATATTGATGATGGAAGCAAAGACAACACATGGAAACTGATAGAAAAATATGCCTCAGAAAGCAACAAAGTATGCGGTTTAAAACTATCTCGAAATTCAGGACACCAATTCGCCCTTACTGCAGGACTTGAATGGGCTTCTGAAAATGCGGATGCAGCAATATCAATTGATGCAGACCTGCAAGATGACGTCAATGCAATATATGACATGGTCAAATGTTTTAATGATGGTAAAGACATCGTTTACGGAGTAAGACGTGAACGCAAGACAGATACGTTTTTCAAACGCAATACAGCACTTTTATTTTACAAACTCATGAATAAGCTAGGCGGTAAGATAATCTATAACCATGCAGACTTCAGACTGATGAGCCGTAGGGCCCTTAAATCATTAATGGATTATCCCGAGCGTAATCTATTTTTACGTGGAATGGTCGCTTCATTAGGATATCCGTCAGATATAGTTTATTATGACAGAAAAGAAAGAATGGCTGGTGTATCTAAATATCCATTAAAGAAAATGATCAGCTTTGCCCTAGACGGAATAACATCCTTCTCAATAAAACCTTTACACTATATTACTTACCTTGGTGTTGTATTCATATTGATTTCTATAGCCGTAATTATATATGCACTGATATCATATTTCGACAGAGATGCAATTCAAGGTTGGACATCTCTTCTTATATCTGTATGGTTTATTGGCGGGTGTATACTTATCGCATGCGGGGTCATTGGTGAATATGTTGGAAAAATCTACATTGAGACAAAAAGAAGACCATTATATTTTATAGAAAAGACCGCAGGCATTTCGAATAAATAAAAGCATAGCTATCATATAAAGACTCCCCGGATTTAAACATTTAAATCCGGGGAGTCTTTATATGATAAGTAACAAGATTTATTATTTTGTAACATGGAACCAATCAGCCTCTAACCATCCTCTATTAGCCTTACCAGCAGGTTCTGCTGCTACAAAACCAATTTTAGCTCCAATCCATTTGCCTTCACGCATCTTGAAACTTTCGCCTACTTTCTTATATTTTTTTCCGTCTAAGCTATATGCAAAATTACAGATGCCCTCATTAACCATCATACGGAGATAAATATCTTCGTGAATGGCTGGTTGATAATCAATCTTATCAACTTCAGTAGGCTTAAGCTTGGCAATGATATTAACTTTTTCCGGCTTTCCTTTATCAGCTTTTAAGCAAGTAATCTGCTGAAGTTCAAATTCATCCCCAACTCTTTTTACAACAATAGCAGAATAGTCGAGTCCCATCATAATCAGACCTCCAAACTGGTTCTGATCTTTAGCAGTTACACGTACTTTAGCTGTTGCTGTAAATTTATCAGCGGGAGTTTTCTGAAGCAGCAAATTCGGCACTTCCCATAAGTTCACGAAGTTCTCGCTTAACTTATGATTATAGACTCTAAAAGTACCAAATGAAGTAGGCATACCAAAGAACTGATTATAATTTGCATGCCACTGCCATTGTTTACCCAAGAGAGGCTGATTAAACTCATCGCTTTCAACAGGATTTTGAATAGGCCAAGCTTTAGATGTTTTTGGCTTACGGTAAGTTTTAACAGGATCACCGCAATAATCACCATCTTTATCTATTCCCATAACAGGCCAATTATCTCTCCATTCAACCGGCTGCAAATGCACTACACGTCCATAACAGCCCTTATCTTGAAAATGCAAAAACCAATCTTCACCAAATGCAGTATGAACCCACGCTCCTTGGTGAGGGCCATTGACATCACTCTTTCCTTGGGCTAATACTTTTTTGCACTCATAAGGACCAAATGGATTCTTAGATCTCATAGCAAGCTGGAATCCTGTAGGTACTCCACCTGCTGGGCACATAATCCAATACCATCCATCCCTCTTATAAAACTTTGGACCTTCACAAGTTCTGTTCTCCGTTCCATTACCATCAAAAACAATAACAGGATCACCGATAGCCTTTGTTCCATCAGCAGATAATTCACGCACTACTATTACAGATGCAAAACGTGATCTACTATTTGCATAAGCACTTACAAGATAGCATCGTCCGTCCTCATCCCATAGTGGTGTACTGTCAATATTGCCAGGTCCCGGAATAACACAAACTGGCTTCTCCCACTCTCCAGCAGGATTCTTTGTCTTTACCATGAACACGCCATAATCAGGATCACCCCAGTAAATATAAAATTCTCCATTATGATACCTGATACTAGGAGCCCATACGCCATTACCGTGAGAAGGCATATTGTAAACGCTTGCCGGCTCAATATCCTTCAAAGCATGTCCTATTATTTCCCAATTAACCAAATCCTTTGAGTGAAGTATTGGCAAACCTGGAGTACAGTTGAAAGAACTTGCAGTAAGATAATAATCTTCACCTACGACGCATACATCAGGATCGCTATAATCCGCATTGATAACAGGGTTTGTATAAGTGCCGTCGCCATTATCAGGACACCAAACCTCAGAACGGTATTGTCCATATGAAACTAATGGAACCAAAAGCAATGACAAAAAGAATGTTTTTTTCATGTGTTCAAGTAAATTAATTTTATATTAATAATTAAACGATATCCTATATGACTTTCACAAAACTTTTTCCTATTGAATCAAAACGCAATAAATAATTTACATCGTGCACAATATGCATAAATTCTACAGATGTGTCATTAGTTTTTCTTACTGAATTTGCCACATGCCCCATTGTACGACGCAAATTAATCTCAATACAAGGATTCAACAAAAAGCCGTTGGCACCACCAGAAACAATCATCATGTCAACACCAAACGGACCTTGATATGAACCTGAAAGATATGATGAAAAAACTTTTATAATATTTTCTCTGATACGTGTCAGCATTTCCTCCGACACATATTTTGAGAGTAATTCCATTTTATATGATTCCGATGCTATGACATTACCCGTATATGACACACCATCTGTATTAAACAAAGATAAGCCACAATAACTAATATGCCCACCACCATGAGAATAAAACTCCATGGCAAAATCTTTCACCTTATTATAATACGGCTCAACACAAAGTCCTCCTTGGCGATTTATAATGTTTTTAATCCATCCTAATTTAGAAGGGCAGACATCCTTTTCTGAAAGATATTTAACGCCACGTCCACTACTACTCCACGGCGCTTTAACAACGACTTGTCCATATTTTTCAACCAAGTTAAAAATATCTTCAGGATGAGTAACATAAAAACTTTCACCACACGTCATATCCTCTATACCAGCTCTAATCAATTTCAATAAAGCGGATGTATGACTGCGATTTGAAAAATGTTTTACATCAGTCAGAATGCGATCATCAACGACATCACACAAATCTTTTCCGTTAATTATTATCCCTGACTTAGAAAGCATTGAACGTAGGCTTAAGTCCCATCCCCATGGGTCTATAGATGAAAAATCCGCGGCTTTCAAATCATCAATAGTAACAAAAACGACATCAGCATGACACCTGTGCGTCTTTGCTAAAGCTTTAAGTGCATAAGGAACATCATCAACAAGAACGCAATCACCATCATTTGCCCATAGTGCAGGAATATATCCCAAGTTCATTTTGAACTCCTGAATTGCGTGCGGCAGGGTTATGCTTTCTGTCCCATATGCTAAAGCAATGTCATGCTCTGGATTAAAAATATGTAACTTCACAAAAAACAATTATTGATTTTGGTGCAAAAATAATAAAAAAAAATGAGTTTTTGCAATGTATGGTTTGCAATTATAGAATAAAATATTATCTTTGCAAAAGAAAACAAATTAAAAAAGAATGGAAGCTTTCTTTCGTACCCATACTTATTTGGTAGAACACACAAACGCCCCCGTTCGCCGCATGCTGATGGACGAGATAAACTGGGACGAGAGGATGATTGGCATAAAAGGTACAAGAGGTGTTGGCAAAACTACTTTTCTTTTACAATATGCAAAAGAAAACTTCGCACCTAATGATCGTAAATGTCTTTATGTCAACATGAATAACTTCTATTTTCAGGGAAGAGGCATTGCAGACTTTGCCGGTGAGTTTTACAAAAATGGTGGAAACGTACTGCTAATTGACCAAATCTTCAAAGAACCAAATTGGAGTAAAGAGCTACGTCTCTGCTACGAAAAGTATCCACAACTAAAAATTATATTTACAGGTAGCAGCGTTATGCACCTAAAAGAAGAAAATCCAGAACTTAATGGTATTGTAAAAAGCTACAACCTTAGGGGCTTTTCTTTAAGAGAATATATAAATCTTGTTGCTGGAACAAACTTTAGGCCGTATACATTAGATGAAGTATTACGCGACCATGAACATATAACTCGCCACATCTTACCTGAAGTTTCACCTGGGAAATATTTAAAGGAGTATCTTCACCATGGATTCTATCCATTTTTTCTTGAGCACAGAAATTTCTCCGAGAATTTGCTCAAGACAATGAATATGATGACAGAAGTTGATATACTACTGATTAAGCAGATTGAGCTCAAATATCTCACAAAGATAAAAAAACTATTTTATCAGCTTGCAGTTGACGGTCCCAAGGCACCAAACATAAGCCAACTGGCAATTGATATAGAGACAAGCAGAGCTACGGTTATGAACTACATAAAGTACCTTGCGGAAGCACGGTTGATTAACATAATATATCCTGTCGGTCAGGAATTTCCCAAAAAGCCAGGAAAGATAATGATGCATAACCCAAACCTTATTTACGCAATATATCCTATTAGAGTAGAGGAACAAGATGTTATGGAAACATTCTTTGTTAACTCTATGTGGAAAGATCACAAGATAAATCAGAGCAATAAAGATAACTGTTACACAGTAGACGAAAATAAGGAGTTCAGAATCTGTGACGCTACAGGAAATGCAAAAATCAGAATGAATCCAGACACTATTTATGCCCGCTACAACACAGAAATCGGCAAAGGAAATCAGATACCATTATGGCTATTGGGATTTCTATATTAAAAGAAGAAATATTTTATTATATAATTAAGAAGGTATATAGATACACTAACATTTAATATTTTATTAAAAATGGCTAAAGAAAAAAAGTTTATCACTTGTGATGGTAACGAAGCTGCTGCTCACATAAGCTATATGTTTAGCGAAGTTGCAGCAATTTATCCTATCACACCATCTTCACCGATGGCAGAACACGTTGACGAATGGGCTGCAAAAGGCCGTAAAAACCTTTTCGGACAGACTGTTTCTGTACAGGAAATGCAGTCTGAAGGTGGAGCCGCCGGAGCCGTTCATGGTTCACTTCAGGCAGGCGCCCTCACAACAACATTCACAGCGTCTCAGGGCTTGCTGCTCATGATTCCTAACATGTACAAAATTGCCGGAGAACTTCTGCCATGCGTTTTTGACGTATCTGCACGTTCATTGGCATCAAATTCATTGTGTATCTTTGGTGATCATCAAGACGTTATGGCTTGTCGCCAGACAGGTTTCGCAATGTTCTGCGAGGGATCTGTACAGGAAGTTATGGACCTTACAGCCGTAGCTCACCTGGCATCACTTAAAACATGCGTACCATTCCTTAACTTCTTCGATGGTTTCCGCACATCTCACGAGTATCACAAGATAGAACTTCTTGAGCAGGAAGATATCGCTCCGCTGCTTGACATGGAAGACGTTAAACGTTTCCGCGACCGTGCGCTTACACCTGAGCGTCCTGTAACACGTGGTACAGCAGAGAATCCTGAAACATTCTTCACACACCGTGAATCTTGCAACAGCTATTATGACAAAGTACCTGAAGTTGTTGAGCATTACCTCGGTGAAATCAGCAAGATTACAGGTCGTGAATACCACCTCTTCTCATATTATGGTGCAGACGATGCTGACAGAATCATAATCCTTATGGGTTCTGCAACAGAGGCAGCACGCGAAGCAATCGACCACCTCAATGCCAATGGCGAGAAAGTTGGTATGATTTCTGTTCACCTCTATCGTCCATTCTCTGTTAAACACCTGCTCGCTTCTGTACCTAAGACAGTTAAACGTATTGCAGTTCTTGACAGAACAAAAGAACCTGGAGCTGAAGGCGAACCTCTGTATCTTGATGTTAAGAGCGCTTACTATGATGTTGAAGACAGACCTCTCATCGTTGGCGGACGTTATGGACTAGGTTCTAACGATACAACTCCTGCTACAATCATATCAGTATTCAACAATCTGAAACTTAACGAACCTAAGAATCATTTTACAGTAGGTATTGTTGATGATGTTACATTCACATCACTTCCTCAGGTTGAAGAAATGGCTCTTGGCGGCGAAGGAATGTTCGAGGCTAAATTCTTTGGTTTGGGTGCAGATGGTACTGTTGGTGCAAACAAGAACTCAGTTAAGATTATTGGTGATAATACCAACAAACACTGTCAGGCATACTTCTCTTATGACTCAAAGAAATCAGGAGGTTTCACATGTTCACATCTGCGTTTCGGTGATTCACCAATCCGTAGCACATATCTCGTAAATACACCTAACTTCGTAGCATGCCACGTTCAGGCTTACTTACATATGTACGATGTTACACGTGGTTTGCAGAAGAACGGTACATTCTTGCTGAACACAATATTCGATGGCGAAGAGCTTGTAAACTTTATACCTAATAAGGTTAAACGCTATTTCGCTCAGAACAATATTACAGTTTACTATATTAATGCAACTAAGATTGCACAAGAAATTGGCTTGGGCAACCGTACAAACACTATTCTTCAGAGTGCATTCTTCCGTATAACAGGTGTTATTCCTGTTGACTTGGCCGTTGAACAGATGAAGAAATTCATCGTTAAGTCTTACGGAAAGAAGGGACAGGATGTTGTTGACAAGAACTATGCTGCAGTTGATCGCGGTGGCGAATACAAACAGCTTACAGTTGATGCAGCATGGGCAAATCTTGAAGACGATGCCATAGTAGAAGACGATGCTCCTGCATTCGTAAAAGAACTTGTTCGTCCTATCAACGCTCAGGCTGGAGACTTGCTGAAAGTTTCAGACTTCATCAACCATGACACTGTTGACGGTACATGGCAGAATGGCACATCAGCTTATGAAAAGCGCGGTGTTGAAGCCTTCGTTCCTGTATGGAATTCTGAAAACTGTATCCAGTGTAACAAGTGTGCATATGTTTGTCCTCACGCTGCAATCCGTCCGTTTGTTCTGACAGACGAAGAGCTTAAGGGCTTTGACGACACAACTCTCGAGATGAAGGCTCCTGCAGCAATGAAGGGTATGCACTTCGTTATAAAGGCAAGTGTTATGGATTGTCTTGGATGTGGTAACTGTGCTGATGTTTGTCCTGGAAATCCGAAGAAGGGTAAGGCTCTTACAATGGTTCCATTCGCAGGAAATGATGTTGAGGCTGCTCGTTGGGATTATCTGGTTAACAAAGTTTCAAGCAAACAGGATCTTGTAGACATCAAGTCAAACGTTAAGAACTCTCAGTTTGCTAAACCTCTGTTTGAGTTCTCTGGAGCTTGCTCTGGTTGCGGTGAGACACCTTACGTTAAACTGATTTCTCAGCTCTTCGGTGACCGTGAAATGATTGCTAACGCAACAGGTTGTTCTTCTATCTACTCTGCATCTATACCTTCTACTCCTTATTGCAAGAATGAAAAGGGACAGGGTCCTGCATTCGACAACTCTCTGTTCGAGGACTTCTGCGAGTTCGGTATGGGTATGGTACTTGGTAACAAGAAGATGAAAGAGCGTGTAACAGTTCTTCTGAACGAAGCTATTTCAAAAGAGGATACTCCTGCTGAATTCAAGGCAGCAGCTCAGGAGTGGATTGGTGCTCAGGATGATGCTGAAGCTTCTAAAGCTGCAGCTGCTAAGCTAAAACCGATGATTGCAGCTGGCGCAGAATCTGGATGTGAAACCTGCAAGGAACTTAAGACTCTTGATCACTATCTCGTTAAGCGCAGCCAGTGGATTATCGGTGGTGATGGTGCATCTTACGATATTGGCTACGGCGGTCTTGATCATGTTATCGCAAGTGGTGAAGATGTTAACATCCTCGTCCTTGACACAGAGGTTTACTCTAACACAGGTGGTCAGTCTTCTAAGTCAACTCCTCTTGGTGCTATCGCCCAGTTTGCTGCCCAGGGTAAGAGAATCCGCAAGAAGGATCTCGGTCTTATGGCAACAACATATGGCTATGTTTACGTCGCACAGATTGCAATGGGCGCAGATCAGGCTCAGTGCTTGAAGGCAATCCGTGAGGCAGAAGCTTATCCTGGTCCGTCACTCATCATTGCTTACGCTCCTTGTATCAATCATGGTCTTAAGGCTAAAGGTGGTATGGGCAAGAGTCAGGCTGAAGAGGCAAAAGCTGTTGAATGTGGCTACTGGCACTTGTGGAGATACAATCCTGAACTTGCAGAAGAAGGTAAGAATCCATTCTCACTCGACTCTAAAGAACCCGATTGGAGCAAATTCCACGACTTCCTGCTCGGTGAGGTTCGTTACCTCTCTGTAAAGAAAGCATATCCAAATGAGGCTGAAGAACTGTTCGCTGAAGCAGAGCGTATGGCTAAACTCCGTTATAACAGCTACATCCGTAAATCTAAGGAAGACTGGAGTAATGGTGAAGAGGCTTAATAAGCTAAATAATAATATTTAGGTGATTTTGAACGTTTATAAATCACCTGAATATCAGATCATAAGGCTGTCCCTTTAAATTGGGACAGCCTTTTTATATTAAGAAATCTAGGATTATATATAATTATTATAGAGCCTCCCCTATATTAACAAGCCATACTTAATCACACCCACAAATTATTTTCCTGCAACGATAAAATCTTAATTAATTATCAATTAATAAAAAGTCTGATGAGAACTTTATTGTATAATGGATAAAAGTCTATGATTTTTGAATAAAAAACAAGTCATTTATATCGTAAAAACAACAGAGTTTTTACCAAGAAATCAATTACTTATAATATAAAACCTAATTGGCAAGTTTTATAAAAACAAGCTATAATACGAAGCAAAAGCAGATATATATATAACATTTAGCCTCTAAAATATTACAATTTTAAAGGTATCATTAAAAAATTAAATGAATAAAAATTTCTAGATAGTGGTCCCTTAAAAAGATTATTATCTACTAGTATTCAGTAATTTAATCAATAAAAGTCTTTGATAAATCTGCAAGTTTTC
>ENA-USUJ01002444-USUJ01002444.1-human-gut-metagenome-genome-assembly--contig:-NODE-2444-length-14006-cov-34.260320_pt1 | contig 14006 bp, 14 predicted proteins | sample MGYA00250061_ERZ773398 | MGnify/ENA primary metagenome ERZ773398 (study PRJEB29103, sample SAMN06111992) | human gut metagenome | biome: human gut; feature: ankylosing spondylitis patient; material... | reverse complement strand
CCCTCCACGAACCAACGCATACCATTGAACTCCATTTTTAAGGATTTCAGTACAGTATGGCAGCTCCTTTTGGGTCTGAATCCATGGGAAACTGGCAAGAAAACAGGCTCATACACCGCTTCGAGAACCATCCGCAGAACTTCCTGTACCAGCTTATCTGTGAATGTCGGGATTCCCAGAGGCCGCTTTTTCTTGGGATTGTTCTTCTTCTTGATATAGGTTCTTCTGACGGGTGTGGGCTGATAGGTTTCACCAGCGAGCCTTTGGATGATATTTGCGATTTTGGTTTCGCTGAATTCATCTGCCGTGTCATCGTTTGCACCCTTAGTTGCGGCACCGCTGTTGGCATACAGATTTTTATATACCAGAAAATACAGGTCTGACCTCAGCATATAGCGGTACAGTCTGGTGAAAATTTCATCTTTATTTGCGAGTGAGTTTCTACTGATTCTTGCTAAAATTTCGGTTGTTGGTTGCATTTTGAGGTTTTCCTCCCTAATCAACTTTTCTTTTATTACACAATAACTACGCCCCTTCGCCATGTGAGGGTCATTACCCCTCTCGGACTACTACGGGCGTTCCGTGCCCATGCAGGATTTTCAGGCTCTACAGCCATAGCCGAATTTTCACCTCCTTCGGTTGGCGTTCCTGTTTAGGGCATCCCCAGTTAGCGTTGAGCATAGGCAAATGTGGATTGTCGGTCTCCGCTTTCGTTTCCTTGCCATAGGTTCTCCTACAGATTGCACACCGTTTTTGATAACCGATTGATTGACACCTATAGCCAATCGCCAGTGTGCCAGAGGTTACAGATACTTTCCTCCGTCTGACCGATAACAGAAATTAGAAACTTGCGTTCAGTAAACCCAACTTAAGCCTCATATCCACTTAACATTGCAGTTCAGTCGCACCAAGTTATCTTTAGGTGACTTACTGCTTTCCTGCCGTGCTGTGTTCCCGTTTCAGCTTTCGCCTTTCGGTCAGGCAGGTTGTTTCCCGTGTTATCTTACGGGGTAGTGCCTTACACTACTTTGCTCAACGCCCTATCTGGGCGCACTGTATCGATGGTCTCCTTGCCCAGCAGCTTGGAAACATACTCATGGGTACTCTGCTCGTTGCCGCCCAGATACAGAAACTCGTCGCAGTTGCCCACGATGCTCTCCCATTGCTTCTCGAACAAAGCCTTCAGCTGCGCAAGGTTCTGAATGATGATGGAAACGGAAATCTCCCGGCTTCGCATGGTGGATAGAAGCTTATCAAACTCATCCGGCAAGGCGACATTGGCGAACTCATCCATGACGAAATGCACATGCACGGGCAATCTGCCGCCGTGAACGGAGTCGGCCTGATAGTAGAGCTGCTGAAACAGCTGGGTATAAAGCATGCCCACGATGAAATTGAAGGAGCTGTCATTATCGGGAATCACGGCGAATACCGCCGTTTTCCTTTCACCGATTTGCCCCAAATCCAGTTCATCGCATTGGGTGATACCGGCCAGCGAATCCAGATTGAACTTTTCCAAACGGGAGACAAGGGAAATCTGGATGGATTTCAGCGTCTTAGCGCTGCCGGAGTGATACGCTCGATAATACTTGAGGGCGATATGCTCCGGGTTCCTTTCCTCCAATCTTTCAAACAGCTCATCGAGAACAGATTGATACTCCTCGTTATCCTCCTTTACATCGCCGGCTCTGATCATTTCCATAACCATGGAGAAGTTCTGCTCATCGGGCGGAGCCTCATAATGAAGATAGCAGACAAGGGCCTTAAGCAGCATGGCCGCCGTCTGATCCCAGAACGGGACCTGTGTCTGAGATCCTTTGGGTGTTGTATTCTTAAAGAGGTTTGTGGTAAGCCGCTGAATATCATCATCGCTGCTGATATACACGAATGGGTTGTAGCAATGGCTTTTCTCCATATCAATGAGGTCAAGGACTTTGATCTCATAGCCCTTCTCCTCCAGCAGATGGCCGGTATCCCGGAGAAGCTCACCCTTTGGGTCAAGCACAACAAAAGAAGTGTTCGCATTCATAATGTTGGGCTTGGCGTAGAAGCGTGTTTTACCTGCACCGGAACCGCCGCATACCAGCACATTCAGGTTTCTGCGGTGCTTTCTTCCGTCCAGACCGATGGCAACATTTTGCGTCAGCAGCTTGTTTTCCGTCTTATCCTTGTTGGCATATTTCTTGTTGACCGAAGCAGCCGTGCCCCACTTGGCCGATCCGTGCTCTTCTCGCCGTCTGTAATTGTGCTCCGTGGAGAGATAGACGCCGATGGCGATCCCGTACACCAAAAGCAAAGTGAGGACAGTTTTTACACTGTCCTCACAAAGCTGTATTTTGAATGGGTCTTGCATCACCGATCCGAACTGCTGAACCAGTCCGGGCAATCCATCCTTTAAGCAGGGAGCAATCAACAGGCCGAGCCACACAACCGGAATTATGCCGCAAAGATAAAGGATCACCTTCTGCTTGGAGAGCTTATCTTGCCTCACGGTCGGCTCTCCGTTTCTCTTTCTTTGTTGGGGCATCAATGACCTTCAGAATCAAATCGTTAATGTCTTCTGTGGGCTTTTCGTCCCGGAGAAGATCGTTCCGGAAATCCATCAGGCCGCTGACCATCAGACGCTGCTCAAAATCGTCCAGCGTGACGACTTTCTTTTCCTCAGCCATATTGGGGGTACCTCCTTATCTCGCTTCATCCCTGCGTTCCTTGGGCTTCATGCTCTTGTCCAGCACCTTCGCCATGTCGGACGAGATCTCATTGGCCACATCTCTGATCTTGGACAGCTCGTTTCTCACACTGCGGGCATCCATGGTAGAGAATCCTTCGGGAAGTCTGTCAAATCGGAACATATCCTTCGGCACATTGTACCGGCTGCAGAGCACATACGACACGCAGTAGGCGGTAAAGGCATGGTCGCTGCGCTTATATGCGCCGTCGTCCAGATGCGCGTGAGCAAGCTCCTGAGAAATGCCGCGGAAAATGTCACCGGCCTCCAGCCCAGGTCTAACATAGATTTTCTTGTCGTCGGGACGATATACCGCGTTGATGTTCTCCGGCAGCTTTTGGCTGATCTCGATGGGGCAAGGTGCATTGTGGATGATGGCTTTCAGAAGCAGCCGCTCGTCCCGCTTCATTGCGGGGCGGTCCTTGGCCTTTGCGGTCGTCTGGGAAATGTCGAACACCTTTTTGGAGTTGTAGCTGACACCCACGGTGCCGTCCTCCTTGGTGTATTCCTCGCCGGGCTCCAGCAATACGATTCCGCTTTCGCCCTTTTTGATGAATACGCCGTTATTCTTCCAGCCCTTAAAATCCGAAAGCTGGGTGGCATCGGCTTTCTGGGCGGTAATCAGAACCGCATTGCCCACAGAGTAGCGGTCAAATCGCGCCTGCACATCCAGATAGGATTGGAAGAGGCTGCCGTCATTTGCCATGCGCTGTGCAGTCTCATCAATCATGGCAAAAGCGCTCTCGCGCTCCTGCTTCTTCTGCGCAGCCCACTCCTCCTTGTTGAAGGAAACGAAGCTCTTATCCTCCGTACCCTTCTGCGCGGAGGCATTGAAAATATCATCATAGTTTGCCATGGTCATCTCTCCTTGTCTTTTTTCTTTTCGGCACAGGCCTGTGCTCAGAGGTTCTGTTGGGTTCATCCTTGCTTTTCTGCGTGGAGCTCGTCCTCTGTCTCTGCTCCTCCCGGATCTCCTTCATTTCCTGCCGGACAGATGGGCGGGAGCGTTCCGTAGGATCAGAGATACCCCTGACGGTTTTCTCGCGCTGATTTGATGTAGGCTCGGACGGACGGGATTTCGCAGCCGGGCCTTGCGTGGGGTTTTGCGTTTGCGCCTCCTCCTTATTGGGCGCAGGGGCAAGAAGCGCATCCAGGAAGGCTTCCTCCTTGTCCTTTTCCGTGGTGCTGCGGTCGGGAACAGGAATGTCTGCGTTCTTCTGTTCCTCCTTTGCCTTGACGATTTCGGTACGCGCCAAGCCGATGTCTGCGGTGGCAATGCCGAAACGGTCAAAAATGCGGTTGATCTTGCTTGCGTCCTCTGCGCGGACAAACACATCGGTGTGGCCGTCGTTCGCCGTTTTGTCCTTCAAAACGCAATACAGGATGCCGTACTTCTTTGCCTCACGGCAGAACTTTTCAAGATCTCTGTCGCCAATGGCAAAGACCTTGAGTTCCTTTCCGCTGCGGAGCATACTGTTGAGCCGTGTTTTCCCGCGCGTCTTTTTTTGGTCCTTCAGCACCGCATAAAGCAGCACTGCCAAACGCTCAGCGGCTTTCCCACTGATTTTTGCAGCCACCTCAACGCCGTTGAGTGTCATCCTCACGACCTGCTCGGCTGCTTCCCCTGACGAGTAACTCATTTTCCGTTTTCTCCTTTCGTTCGATTTTCTGCTGCTCGATTTGCTCAAGATTCTTACGAACCTGTTCCGACCGATCAGCGATGTCGGAGCACAGCACAATATCCCTCCGGCAGGTTTTCAGCTCTGTGGTCAGCTCCGCGATCCGGGCTCTTGTTGCTTCGGCACTTTGAGAATCTTCTTTTCTTATTGTGCCGCTTCAGTTCATTCTTCAGTCCCGTGCGCTGCTGCGTCAAAGCTTCCACCTGCTTTTCCTTTTCGGCTTTATAGCCAGAAAGGGCCTCCACAGTTTCAATTCCTGTTTTGGCAAGGAAATCCGCCTGAGCAATGTATCTGTCGAGCTTCGTCACATCCTCACGCAAAAAAGCCGACACCTTTTTTACAGATGTCGGCTTATGCACGATGATGTGAAGCTCATAACAGTAATATAGGTACAGGGCGTAAAGTCCGGAGACCTTCTTCGCTTTCTCCTTGTATTGGTAATAGGGCGCTTTCGTGTCCTCTGTAACCTCGGGGAACGGTGTCTTGCGGCGGTAGTTGTTCTGAATCCGCTGCTTGATAGAATCCAGCTCGTAGTATTCACCCAGCTTATCCAAGCGGAAGTTCTTCCCGCCGTCCACGATTCTTATAATGGGGTGGACTCGCGGCGAGCCCTTCGGTGTTTTGGTAATCACCTCATAGCCCATTTCCTTCATCATGCGCAGGAACTCACGCTCCGTAGTTGAGGCGAGGATCGCCCTGTCAATATCCTCGCGTATCCTGCTGCGCATGGTCGGCTTGCCGTTCTTTTCGGCCAGCCATTCCCCATAATTGACTCTGCGGTCGGCAGGATACTCTATCACGGAAATCTTGGCTTCCCGGCACAGCCGGTCGGAGACCTCCCGCATCCGTCTGTAATCCGCCGGTGAGTTATAGAACTTCTTACCGTCCACATCGGAAACGGAGTTTATGACAAAGTGATTGTGATAATGCCCGGTGTTGCAATGGGTGGCGATCACGACCTGAAAGCGGTCGCCCCATAACTCTCTGGCAAGGGCGACACCAATGCTGTGTGCCGTATCTGCATCCACTTCATCTGCCTTAAAGGACTGATAACCGTGATAGCAGGACCTGCCGCCCTCATTATGCATCAGCCGCTTTGTCTCCATGAACTCCTGCGCCGCCGTTTCTTCGCTGTGGAGATTGAGGCAGGTGACATAGGCTCTTTTCTCGGTTTTCATCTCGTCGGCAGCATATTCCACCACACCTTCGATTTCATGAAGCCCCGAGAGCCTTTCCTTGTCATGCGTTTTCTCTGGATTGCGGGCGTAATTGATGACCTTGTCCACCCGTCCTTTTATGGGCCAGATTGATGTAACCGCCATTACTGATAATCGGAGGTGTACGCATCAGATACCATTTTCGTGGCGGCTCTGATTCCCTCCAAGTCCTTTCTGAACTGGGGCATATCCGGCACATTGGTGGTGTTGAATCTCTCCAAGGTCTGATCCAGATTGTACCCCGCCTGCCGCATGGCCCGAAGCAGCATGGGGATATCCGCAGGCGGCGCTTCCTTAATTTCCTTATCGGCTACGCTGCGGCGAACAAAGCCGCCGATGGACAGCCCTGCTTTCTTTGCTTTTTTGGAAAGCACGGACAGTTCATCCTTTGTGAAGCAAACCTCCACTCTACAATTTCTTTTTCTCAAAAACACTCATCCTTTCCGTTGGGGTTTCAGGGGCATTGCCCCAGACAAGCGGAATCTGTACGGACAGATTCGTTGCTTGTTAAGACAATGCCACCAACCCCACGATTCAAATTACTTCGACACTTCTGAGGTACGAAACGCCCTTTGCAGAGAATTGGAACGAAACACTTACACGGCTATTAAGAGGAATATCAGCCAAGCCCAAATAGTTCTTTTCGCTCCATGCTGATGTCATGATCTTTCTTCCGTCATCGAAATCAAGATATGCCAACAGGTTTTTGTTCCTATCCCAGCGTTTACAGGCAATCGTCGCTGCAAAAGTCCCCTCAAAATCGGGGAACTGATATTCACGACCGTCAAAGCCGGACTCCACGAACTCCCGCCAGGACAATGCGCGCTTTTCGTTTTCCATATCGTTTTCACCTCCATTCCAATGTGGCTCCATTTTGGAGCCACCGATTGTTTGGGCAAGAAAAAATGGCTCCAAATTGGCGCCATTAAAAAGTCTCAAGAAAATTCAGTATATCGGTTTCAGATTCTTCTGTTTCGGGATTACGGGCAGCCGGCTCAAAGGGGATAAACAGGGCTTTCTTCAATTCTTCAGAAACGACTTTTCTGATCATCTTTTCCAAACCGGAAAGCTCGCTCGAAGTATTGATTGCGCTGATAACCTCTTTGCCGACAAACCCACTTCCTTTTTCATGGATGATCTCCCAAGCTTTTCGCTCGGCATCTACATCCATGTTGAAACGCACACTGATTCTCTTGTAACTCATCGCGAATTGCCTTTGCGGGCATTCAGCTCTGCGAGATATTCATACCCCTTCGCTGTAGCGCAGATGTCATCGTTGATGGTCACACGGGAAGCATCGTACACACCGAAGTTGCGGATCAGGTAGCTACCGCCGCCGAGAACATACAGCCTCATCAGCTCCGGATTGTACTCGTGCTCACGAAGTCTCTGAAAAATGCCCTCCACATAATCGGTGGCCGTGTCGGTAATGGTTTTCAGATAATCCTCCTTGATATCTGCCGTACCGAAACGGAACACCCTGTTGATAATCGCCTCGTCCACGGTGGTGTGATGCGCACGCATGACATTCTCCCGCACGGCCAGCAAGCACTGGTGTGTACCGTATTTCTCCGTAAACATATTCCCGGAGGCAGGCTTCTTGTCATTGATGAACATGATGTTCATCGTACCGTTTCCGATATCGCAGATCATGTTTACGCCCCGAAAATCAGAAAGCCGGTCTGCCACCGCCGCAAAGCCCTGTGGGAACACATCCACGCCTACGATCTCCACATGGTAGGAGACATTTCGGAACGAGAAGTCTACGGCTTTGTTCTGCAAGAGATAGTCCCTGAACTCGTCCCGCTGACCACTGACCCAAGTAAGAGGAAGACCTGCCGCAATTCTGATTTTGCCGCAGGTCATTTTTCGGATATTCAGTTCCCGCGCGATGGCCGCAAGCGCCAGCACATAGTAATCCAAATCTTTCGTCTTATCCGCAAGGAACTCCTTGTGCCCTTCACCGATCAGGTAGAACTTGCTTTCATAGACAAGCAGATTCTCCTTGAACACCGGCTCCTTGTCATAGGCGGAAACGCTTGCCGGGAAGCAGCAGTTTGCGGTTTTGATATTGCCGTAGCCGCTGTCGATTCCGATTATGATTACATCGTCGATCATCTTCATAGTATCACCTCCATCAGCGCTCGTGGTCTTTTTCGGGCTTATAGGGAACGGCCTTGATTTCCCCGCCGACCCGAAAGAAGCGCTCCGGATTCTGGAACTGCTTCGTGTAGCGTTCCAACTGTTCCTTGTTGAGGGAGCCGAAGTACGGCGTGCTGCAATCGCAAATGAAAAAGGGGCCGAAGATAATGTCCATCATCTCCCTGCCTTCTCCGTAGATGGCTCGGCAGGGCCGCATGCCGTTGTACTTGCCCTCATCGTTGCAGACGATGCAGACCTGCTCCTCAAAGGGATAATAGGGCTCAATCAGCCCACCGACCACCCTCTGCAAATCAGAAAGCTCCGTCCCGATCTCTGCCACTCTGGCAACCTTACCCGGTTCACAGAGCACCACTTTGATTTTCTTCTCTTTCAGGGGCTCGGTCATATCCGGGTCAAAATCCACTTCCCGAAAGCCGATACTGTCGCAGAAATGGAAGGTGGATTTTTCCTCACCTACGACCTCAACCACATCCGAAACGGAAAGAGACCTGCCTCGGTATCCGTCCGGTTGGCCGATGTTGAACATCTGGTACACTTCTTCCAAGGTGTCGCATTCCACCTCGCCCTCAAACACCTTGTCGTAGATCTCGCTGCGAAGTTCGGCAGAGCCCTGAAAGCGCTCCAGATTTTCATAGTTCAAGAAGGCCACATTGTTCTCGTCCCGGTCCGGGTTGATCTGATAAATTGCAATGTTCATGTGCGTTCCCGCTCCTTTCTTTCTCTCATAAGTCCTACACGGATTTTCAGCTCGTCATTTACATCTTTTCCATGGGCGGGCGGCTCGTCATAGACCTGGTATTTTCCCTGCAGCCCGCCAACAATTCCTTTCACAGCACCTCGTCCGACGGCGTCGTTGTCCAAATGCAGATGGATTTTGCGGACGGATGGGTGCTCGTCAAGAAATCTGCTCAAGGCCACCGGCACAACATTCTCTCGTTTAGTCTGAAACACACCGGCTAAAGACAAATAGGTTTCACTTTTCCAGTCGCGCCCGGCAAGCAGCGCCAAGGTTGCGAAGCTCAGCAGGTCAATGGCGGATTCAAACACATGAATGTGCTCCGGATTCGGCTTACCCGCCAAGAAAAAGGAAAAGTGCTTGTCGCTGCCGGTCAGTTCGCCTTTGTAGCTGCTGACGGTGCTGCGCAGAGCACCATATCTCGCTTTGCCGTCCTTGTCGTACCCTACGAGCACCGCACTGTGGAAATCTGCTGACTCAAAGAGCAGCCTGTTATCCAGGCAATAGCGGATAATAACCGGGTGAATTCCTCGGCCTTGCAGATATTTCTCCACGCGGTCTGTCGTTTCGGACAGCTCCGGCATCAGCAAATTCGTATGCTTTCGTTCCTTCTGGCGAATCGAGCAGGAGTCTCCCCTAAATAAATAGGAGAGCCGACCTCTCACACCACCGTGCGTACCGACCGGTACACGGCGGTTCAATCGCATGAGTGCAAGGACTCGTAGCAGTTGAGGATACCCAAATATCCTGCTGTCGCGAGTCTTTCGTTTGTAATGGAACATTCTAAAACTGGGCTTCCGGCAATTCGCCAATAGCCCAATCGGGAATTCCCCCACTGGTATGCCTTGTCCGCTGGAATTCCCAGCTTCCTTAAGTTGGCTACCTTCGTTCGGGGCTTCTTCCACTGCTTCCAGATATACATGCGAAACCTGCGCCGCAGCCATTCATCCCAAGCCTTCATCATCCGCTTCATCTCGGCTACATGGAAGTAGCCAAGCCATCCACGGATAAACACTTTTACTTCCGCCATCACTCGGCGGACGTTGCGTCCGCGGTTGCGTTTTGTCAGTAGTTTCAGCTTTTCCTTTGCCTTGTTCAGCGACTTTCGGTGCGCACGGATGTAGATGCCGCTTCCATTCTTCCCTATGCAGAATCCAAGAAACTTGAACTCCTCCACTGCGAAAACGCTGGTCACTTTGCTCTTCTCCGTGTTCATTTTCAGTTTCAGCTTTCCTTCCAGATACTTTCGGCTCGATTCCATCAACCGTTCGGCTGCTCGTTTGCTCTTGGCAAACACCACGATGTCGTCTGCATACCTCACCGTCTTTACCCCTCGGCTGTGCATCTCCCAATCAAATTCGTTGAGATAGATGTTCGCCAGCAGTGGTGACAGCGGTCCGCCCTGCGGCGAGCCTTCCTTGGTTTTGCAGACTACGCCGTTCTCCATCACCCCGCTTTTCAGATACTTCTTGATGATGCGCAGTACTCGCATGTCCTGTATCTTCCGGTGCAACAGATTCATGAGCAGTTCGTGGTTCAGTGTATCGAAATACTTGGACAGGTCTACCGCTACCGCATACCGGTATCCTTCTTCCGCGTATTCCTTCACCTTCTCAATCGCCTGCTGACCGCTCCGTTTCGGTCGGTATCCGTAGCTGCTGTCCGAAAATTGCGGTTCCCATATGTTTTGCAGCTTCTGTGCGATTCCCTGCTGTATCACTCGGTCTACTACCGTCGGGATTCCCAGTTTTCGCACGCCGCCATCTGGTTTCGGGATTTCCTTTCGCCGCACCGGGCTTGGCTCGTAGCTTCCGTCTCGGATACTCTGCAAAAGTTCCTCCCTATGTTCCTTCAACCACGGCAGCGCTTCTTCTACGCTCATTCCGTCGATTCCTGCTGCTCCGTGGTTGCTCTTGACCCGCTTATACGCTCTGTTCAGGTTATCCCTGTCCAGTATCGCTTCCAGCAGGTCACTTGCACCGTCTCGTTCTTTCCCTTCGCTGCGGCCTGTTCTCCGCGCTTCTGCATACCCTTGGTGTTCCACACTTGCTCTTTGCAGGAAGCCCTCGTTTCCTCGGTTTTCTGCTTTCATCACACTGACATCCTTCCGGTCTTTACTTGAGACTTACGATTGTTCAGCCCTTCCCTTGAAAAAAAATCAGGGTACTATGGCTTCGGCTGACTTCTTGCAGTTCGTTGTTACTGCGGCTTTCGGATTCTCCTACTTCCCGTCTGCAAGACCTCCCCGGGTAAGCGCAACAGCTTTCCTCCCACGTAACCGCCACATTTACCGCACGGGATTCGGGCAGCATTGGACTTCGTGTTGTCTAGCACACTCGTCCGTCCCTGTACGGCCTTCTATGTGATTTCTGTTCGTCGGTTCGGGAGTTTGCCCGCCAGCATTTTTTTTCGCTGACATCCGGCTTCCTTCAGATTCCACCTCACGATGGACACCCTTGCCTTCGGCTAACGCTTCCTACTGCCGAGCGCGTTGTGGTCTCTCACCACTTAGTTGTTGCTCTTGCCGGGCGCACTAGAAAAAGGCAGTCAGCATGACGCTGATTGCCTCTATCGGTGATTGCGAACTTCCGACGATACTATCATAGCACAGGTTTATTTGCTAAAGTGTGCTATTTTGTGCTGTTTCGTCCTGTTTTGTGCTGTTTGCTGCTAATTTGTCCTGTTGGATGCTATGCGCTGCTGGTTGTGGGTGCAGCGGGGCAGGTGTTATCAAGCGGGCTTCTGGTGGAGAAAGGCGCTGGATAACACGATATAGTATAGCACAGTTTTTTTTCTCAAACTTTCTCAAAGCTTCTCATTCCTTCTCAAAGGTTCTCAACTTTTGGGGTTTGCCCTCTGACGTTCTCTCGTTCCACTTACAATGTAATGCCTTCTGCAATGCAGTAAAAGTATCCATTCGTGCTCTTCAGTCGTCTCGACTTCCTCAAAGAAGCCGATGAAGGTTGATCCCTTGAAAAATTCTGATTAAATATTGACAAAAAGCGTCTGATACACTATAATATTATTACTCCATGCAGTGGCATGGAGGTGAGGTATTGTTGTCAAGCACCAGCTGCTGATTTCAGTCAGTATTTCTGACCAGAGTCCGCAAACTGTGCTGACCTCGCCTCTGGTCAGCCAATAGGCCGCCAGAGCGATGATGCATATATTCATGATGCTGACATCTCCTTTCTGTTTGATAATAACAGAATCCAGTATTAAGACATAGGGTGATTGGCGTAAAGTTCGAGCAGTTGTTACAAACACAAGCTCGTTTGCCACGTTTTAATGTATCCCCGTCAGCTGAGGTGTATCACCCGCCATGCTGATGGGGATTGCACTATATTGGGAGGTAATATGATTCTTGATGAATGGAAGAACGCTCAAAGACAGCGAGTAAGCCGATATGCACATTTTGACACAAGGATTTCGCTGGAACAATGCTGGAAATATATATCTTCGCCTGAAAGCGTTGCAATCCATGCATTTATGCCGTTTATACACTATACCATAACAACAAGAAAAGTGAAAAATGGAAAGAAGCAGCCGCCTAAGAAAAGAGAAATATTCTATGCTGCACATAAAGACGCATGGATTTACCGCTATTATTCCTATCTGCTGAATGAACAATATAATGCACGAGTACAGCAGGATGGCATTGATTCAGTGGCAGTGGCTTACCGAAACAATTTTAAAGGGCGTAACAACATTGATTTTGCTAATGACGCATTTCGTTTTATTCAGTTATGCCGCTCTTGCTGTGTAATGATTGGTGACTTCACAAGTTTTTTTGATAACATTAGTCATCCTTATCTGAAAAAGCAGCTCTGTGATTTGCTGAATGTTGAATGTCTTCCTCCTGATTATTATGCCATTTTTAAGAGTGTGACGCGCTTTTCCTATGCAGAAATGAATGATTTGCTTGATTATTATAAGCTGGAAAAGAATAAAAACGGGCAAATGCAACTCAATAAGAGAGACAAACTTCTGGACACAAAAACTATTCGTGCATGGGAAAAGGTATTTAAGAAAAATCCCAATTTGCCAGAAGCGAAAGGCGTCCCGCAAGGTTCGCCTATTAGTGCTGTCCTTGCTAATGTATATATGCTAAAGGCTGATAAGCAGATTTATGAGTATGTATCGGCATTACAAGGCTTTTATATGCGATACAGTGACGATTTTATGGTTGTTATTCCCAATGCCGCGCCTGTAGATTTTAGAAAGCATTATGAAACCATTTGTGGGTTTATTACGGAAGCAGGAGGTATTGAAATAAAGGCAGAAAAGACAAGAATTTTTTTCGTTGAAAACGGTGTTATAAGGAATTGCATTGCTGATGTTATTTTCGGTCAAGAAAATGGAAAAGATTTGATAGACTTTCTCGGATTTTCATTTGATGGAAAGGAAATTCGCCTACGCGAAAAAACAATTTCAAAGTACTATAACCGAATGCATCGTAAAGCTGTGACCATATTTAAATGCAGTGGCGTTACGAAAAAGGGAAACCGCATTAACGCAAACGAATTATATAAGAAGTACTCATATAAAGGGAGCGCTGCGTATCAGAACAGAAAAGCTGCTATTAATGGCGGTAAACACATCGAAGGCAACCTGTTCGACTATTTGAAAGCCAGTAAGCGGATAATAGGTGATAACTTTGTTGACAGTATCACACCTCATCATATGGCAAGGATTCGGAGATTTATTAATGGGAAGCAGGGAAAGCATCACAAATAACGCAACCATGGGTCAATCCCGAATTCTGTGTAAACTGCAAAACGTAGTGCAAATAGAGCAAAATTTATGCAAGACGGGAGCGGCGCAAGCTGCTGCCGCCTTGTTTATAAAATAACAGCGTTTCGAGGGGATGTCAAGGGCGGAAACGTCAACCTCCGTTCATCTCGACACTTGACATCCCTGCATGCAGCCAGTCAGTTCGGCATACGGTCGGCGAAGAACACCGCCAGCTGCGCATGGATCATGCCCCAGTCCTGCCGCCGGCCAGTCCATTTCTTCGTAATATCCGTCATGGCCAGATATAGCATTTTCAGCAGACTGTCATCCGTAGGGAACACCGATTTGGCCTTGGTCACTTTCCGCAGCTGCCGGTTAAAGCCCTCGCTCGCATTGGTCGTATAGATCAGGCGGCGCACCTCCTGGGGGTACTTGAAGTAGGTGCTCAGGTTCGGCCAATTCTCCCGCCAGGACTGAGCAATCTTCGGATATTTCTTGTCCCATTTCTCCGCAAAAGAATCCAGAACGTCCAAAGCAGCAGACTCATCGACTGCGGCGTAGACTGCCTTCAGGTCTGCCATGAGTGCCTTGATGTCCTTGCAGGACACATATTTGCTGGAATTGCGGAGCTGATGGATGATGCAGTTCTGAATTTCTGTCTTGGGAAAAACGGCTTCAATGGCAGCGGAAAAGCCGGTTAAATTGTCCGTGCAGGCGATGAAAATGTCCTCAATTCCCCGGTTTTTCAG
>ENA-USUJ01002443-USUJ01002443.1-human-gut-metagenome-genome-assembly--contig:-NODE-2443-length-14010-cov-4.979904_pt1 | contig 14010 bp, 15 predicted proteins | sample MGYA00250061_ERZ773398 | MGnify/ENA primary metagenome ERZ773398 (study PRJEB29103, sample SAMN06111992) | human gut metagenome | biome: human gut; feature: ankylosing spondylitis patient; material... | reverse complement strand
AAGCCCATGCTGTGGCTCTGGCTGCTGCGGGACATCGCCGTGATCAGCATCGGCGCTTTGCTCTCTGTGCTGGCGCTGACCCAGGGCCTTGGCATGGGACTGCTGGTGGTCACGGTGCTCTACGCCTTCCTCACCATTCAGGTGGATGGCAGCAGTATCTCAGACTTCCTGCGCCGTGCCGCCTGTTTTCTCTTTCTGCGGCAGCAATACTATGAATGGAGGCTGGACCCATGAACCGTAAACAGAAAAAGGAACTGCGCCAGCGGCAATCGACCCGGCAGCTCATGGGCATCGTCCGTGTGACGCCCCACGGCATCGTGACAGATTCCGGAGAGCGGGTCTTCTTCCTGATCCAGCCGGACAACCTCTCCGTCCTGTCCCCGGAGGTCATCCGGGGCCGCGTCCGCTCCCTCACCATGCTTCTCAGCACACAGCCCTCGCTGGAGATTCTGGCGCTGGACTCCCGTGAGTCCTTCCAGCGGAACAAGGAATATTACCTGCGGCGACTGGAGGAGGAAACGGAGCCTGCCGTGCGGGAGCTGCTGGAGCGGGACATGGCCCATCTGGACGCCATTCAATTCTCATCCGCCTCCTCCCGCAAATTTGTGCTGGTGCTCCCACTGGATGAAAAAGCCGGTGCGGATGAAAGCGCGCTGCGGCAGTTGGAGAAAGCCATCTGCGACCACGGGCTCCGCGTGCGTCTGGCGGAGGAGCAGGATGTGAAGCGCCTGCTGGCGATCTACTACCGGCAGGATCTCACCACGGAGGTATTCCGTGATTTCGATGGAGAGGAGTATGTACATGGCTAAAAAGAAACAGAAGAAGAAAAAGAAGGTGCCGGAACAGGTGCAGCGTCCGAAAGACTTTCTGGATATGATCGCGCCCGCGGCGGTGAAGTTCAACACAGATCACTTCATTCTCGGCAGCCGGTATCACACGGCGATGGCGCTGAAAAGCTACCCGCCCATGACGGATGAGCTGGCGCTGCTGCGGGGCCTTGGCGATATGGGCGGCGTCAATCTGCGCCTGACGGCAAGGCAGGTCACGCCCGCCGAGGAGGACGCCATCCTCCATGCCGCCACCAACAAAAGCCGCATGGAGCGGAGCAACACCAATGATTACAAGCAGAGCGTCACGGCGGAGGCCAACCTGCGGGATATGGCGGAGCTGCTGGCGAAGCAGCGGCAGGAAAAGGAGCCGCTCATCCACTGCGGCGTGTATCTGGACATTGCCGCCGCGGATACGGAAAAGCTGCGCACGGTGCGGGACACGGTATCCGCCCAGTTAGTCCGCTCCCGCATGGGCGCCGATCCGCTGCTCCTGCGGCAGCGGGAGGGCTTTCTCTCCGCCAACCCCGCGGGCGGCAGTCAGCTTGCCAATTTTGCGGAGCGTGTCCTGCCTGCCAGGAGCGTTGCCAATCTGTACCCCATGAACTATTCCGGCAAAACCGATCCCAAGGGCTTCTTCATCGGCCGTGACCGCTTCGGCTCCAACATCATCGTGGACTTCGACCGCCGTGCTTCTGACAAGACCAACGCCAGCGCCCTCATCCTCGGCAACACTGGGCAGGGCAAAAGTTATCTTCTGAAGCTCCTGCTCTGCAATGTGCGGGAGGCAGGCAAAAGCGTGATCTCTCTGGACTCCGAGCATGAGATGGAGGACGAGTGCCGCGCCCTGGGCGGCTGCTTTTTGGACTACCTCAGTGGGCAGTACCGCATCAACCTGCTGGAGCCCCGCTGCTGGGACGATGGCAGCGAGCCGGAAGACCCGGACGCGCCGGACGCTTTCCGGGGGACGCTGCTCTCCCAGCACATCTCCTTCCTGCGGGATGTGTTCCGTGTGTATAAAGGCTTCGACACGCCTCACATCGACACGCTGGAGCTGATGGTAGAAAAGCTCTATCAAAAGTGGAACATCACCGACCGCACGGACTTTGCCGGAATGCAGCCGACCAATTACCCCATCCTCTCCGACCTCTATGACGCCATTCAGGAAAGCTACGACCATTACGAGGCCGCAGACAGCCTCTACCCGCGGGAGATGCTGCGGGATCTGCTGCTGGGGCTCCATTCCATGTGCCGCGGCGCGGACGCCCGATTCTTCAATGGGCATACCAATATTGACCGCTCCAAATTCCTCGTTTTCTGCGTCAAGGGGCTGGATAACATGGCGGAAAATCTTCGGAACACCTTGCTGTTCAGTCTGTTGTCCTATATGTCGGATCAGCTTCTGACGCTGGGCAATTCCGTAGCCGCTATCGACGAGCTGTACCTGTGGCTGTCCGATCCCACCGTCATCACCTACATCCGCAACGCCCTCAAGCGAGTGCGAAAAAAGGAATCCGCCCTGTTCCTCGCCAGCCAGAATCTGGAGGACTTCACCCAGCCGGGGATACGGGAGCTGACACGCCCCCTCTTTTCCATCCCCGTCCATCAGTTCATCTTCAACGGCGGCAACGTGGACAAGAAATTCTTCATGGATAACCTCCAATTAGAGGAATCTGAGTATGCCCTGATCCGGGACCCGCAGCGCGGCTCCTGCCTCTACAAGTGCGGCAACGAACGGTATCTCTTACAGGTGCAGGCCCCGGAGTACAAGCAGGCGCTTTTTGGAACGGCAGGTGGACGGTAATGGCAGTACCCGTCGCGGCTCTGGCAAAGATCGCCGCTGCCGCTCTCTCGAATGAGGACACCCGGCGAAAGCTGGACTGGATCGTGGCGGCGATCTGTTCACCGTTGATCCTGACGCTGGCGTTGATCTGCTCCCTGCTTTCCGGCAGCGCGGAGCATAACAATTCCGCCGTTCTGCTGTGCTTCAACGGCGGCAACATTCCGGGCAAAACGCCTGCGGAATATGTTGCTTACATTGAAGATATGCGCCGCAGCTTCACGCTGCTGGACAGCGCCATTGATGCCGTCAATGACATGACGGAGGATAGCGACAGCCTTGACGGTATCCGCGTCAAGGCTGTTTTCTATGCTCTGTATTTTGGGGAGGACACCCCCAGCCGCCGAGCGCACCGACAGTTCGCGGACTGCTTTGTGACCTACGAGGAACGCACCCGCACCGTCACCGATGAGGATGGGACGGAAACCGAGGAGAGCTACACCGTGGCGATTCCCATTGCGGACATAGCCGCCGTGTACGGCAATCTTGAAAACACTCTTCACTTGGAAATATCTGCGGAGCAGAAGTCCAACGCCGACAGTATCTACAGCCTCGTCCGCTATGGCATAGCCGGTGGCTCCGAGGGCTGGATACCCGGCGCGGATGTGCCGTTTATTGGTGCGGACGGTTTCTGCTCCCCCATTGGCTCCGGCTGGGAGCGCCGTGTCACCTCTGAATTCGGAAACCGCGTCGATCCCATCACCGGGAAGCGCAAGGGACACGGCGGCATGGACTTGGCTGTCCCCACCGGTACGCCCATCCGTGCGGCGCTGGGCGGGACGGTGACGGTCTCCAAGTACAACGCCGGAGGCTACGGCTATTATGTGATGATCGACCACGGCAATGGCCTTGCCACGCTGTACGGCCACTGCTCCAAGCTGCTGGCAAAAGTGGGCCAGACGGTGGAAGCGGGAGACATCATCGCCCTCTCCGGCAGCACCGGGCGCTCCACCGGGCCGCACCTCCATTTCGAGGTGCGCGTCAATGGGGAGCGGACGAACCCCAGAACGTATTTGCCGAAAGGCTGAAAGGAAGGAAATGATTATGAACATGGCTCGCTATGAGCAGGAAACCATTATCGGCTTCAACGAGGAAGAAAAGGCCGCCGTGATTTACACCCACAACAAGGTACTGCGTCAGAAGCTGGAAGCGCTGGCGCGGGACAGACCGGAGGATTGCAGGCTCGTCAAAGTGTCCCGCAGCGGGCGGGCAGTTGACTACGCCATCCCGAAATCATGGATAAGGATCGTGTCGCCGCGGATCGCAAGTGAAGCGCAAAAAGAGGCAAGCAGAAAGGCGAGTGAAAAGGCCGTTTCTGCCCGTCGGAAAACCCCGCGCGGGGATAATTGAGACCGCGCACGACCGCCGGAGGGTAGTGATACCACCCACAACACAAAAACGCAAAAAAGCATGGATCACAGCGACATGGAGGCGCTGGGTTTCCAGCTCCGCGACTACTACGAGGAGGTTGAATAACAATCATGAAAAAAGAAAATGTCACGATCTCATTCGAGAGCGAGCAGCTTGCCGCTCTCGAATTTTCACTTAAAAAGAAGAACACCAGCGTGCAGGCGCAGTTGGAGGAGCTGCTCAAATGCCTTTATGAATCCGAGGTGCCGGAGCCGGTGCGGGAGTATCTGGACAGCCGCGCGGCGCCCGCTGCCCGTCCCCGCCGTCCGGCAAGACCGGCGAAGCCGCAGCCGCGGGAGGAGCCTCCCTCCGCGTTGGCGCAGCCCACTGACGAAAGGAATGGTGAGTGAGATGGCAGATCATGTAGACATCACGCTGTGGATCGACCGGCGATGGAAGGATGCCATTGAAAAGCATCTCAAGGATGAAACCTTGCGGGAGCATCTGGAGGATGTACTGGATGAGCTGTGCAACCAACTCCCGGAGCGTGAGTACGAGCGCATCAGTGCCGAAATCTACGCGGAGGATGCCGCGCGGCGCGCAGAGGAAGAAGCAGCCCGCACCTACGCCGCCTACCATGTGACCGAGCGTGGACAGGAGTGGTACTTCAAGACCTCCCCCGGTGAGGAACTGCTGGATGCCGCAGTAAAGCTGCGCGGCTATGTCGCCGGTGAGAAAGGCACCGGGCCGGATCTGTTCATCAAGCTGTTCGCGGCCGGGCGACCCATCACGGCGGAGGAGTACAACGCGCTCACCGCCCTTCGCATGGAGAACACCGGCAAGGTGCGCGGCGTGTTTGATCTCAACTTCGACAAGCGGGAGTTCTCCGCCGTTCACATCATGGACGGTTGGCAGACCTGGGCGATGCGGGATGTATCCGTGGCGGCGTACCATGCCACCCGGTCACAATTCGCGTCGAGCGATGATCAGTGGCGCAAGCTGCTGGATCATCTGAGCGGTAAGGAAATCACCTCGGCGGGACACCTCTCCGCGCGGATTTTTTCTTTCGGTGATGAGATCATCGAGATGGACGGCAAGCTCAATTTTTATGTGCGGACGGAGTTCGATGTGGATGCAGCCTTCGGCACCTTCGTCTGCACGGATAAAAACAATGACTGGCTCAACATCTACGCCAACTATGACATCGCGGAGGATAGACCCTGCGACACGCTGGAGCTGTGCCTCTGCAAAGCGGACGGCACAGAGGAGAACTGGAGCTACCAGCTCAACGCGGCGGAGCGGGAGGTGCTGGCGCGGAAGATGGATGCGTTCTGCCAAGAGCAGACCGGCATGAGTCTCCGTGTCTACGCACAGCAATTTCGAGAGGAACCGGAACAGCGGCAGGGTCCGGTGATGAAACTGTAGGCACAAACACAGCAAGGCCGAAGCACTCACGGCTGCGGAAGCGACAGCGATCGGGCTGCGCGTGCCTGCGGGCCCGCGGCGCCGCCAAACCGCGTCCACCCGCCCTTGGCGGGCAGACGCGGTTCGGCGGCTGTTATTCTGCTCCCTCGGTTTTTCTGCGATATGGAAAGGCGCAAAACCTCACAAAAAATTTTGTTGGATTTCGTGAATAGCTTTCCGACTGCCGCTGTGCCATTGTGTTTGCGCAGCGCGCTACACAAAAAATAAACAGGAGGAATTTGAAATGAATACAGAAGCCGCAATGGAACTACAAATGCGTCTGGCAAAGGAGGCGCTGGCAATGCTGGTGATTCATCCAACGTTTGACGTGCAGTTGTACCGTGAGAGCATCATGGAGATCGGTGAGGCGTGGGAACTCCCGGCAGACGCAACGCTGGAGGCGCTCGCACTCATCGAACATGAACGATTGGCGATTCAAAAAGCCGGAGAGGGCGGCGTTGTGCAGCACATTCTTCCGGAAGAAGAACTGCCCATGCATGCTACCGGCACGGAAACACTGGATAATGTATGGGATCTGTTTGAAACATCCCTGCGCACTGAGAGCACGAAAGGGCGCACGGTTCTCTACAACATGGCGAGGACACTGGAAGAAACGCAGAACCTGCTGGACTGGATTGAAAAAACGGAGGAGGAAAAACAGGTGTAACTGCGCCTGACCAGAGCGATTCCATACAGCCGAGCCGCCCCACATGGGGCGGCTCCTCGTTTTCCCCCGTGTTTCGCCGTGTGAGCCGCTGTGTGCGCGGTTGGGGGGACGGGTGGCGTGTGTACCCGCCGCATCCCCTTGAAACGAACGTTGCGGCGTTTGTGAGCGATGTGTGAAAAAGCCCGGTGAATCCTGTCCGACAGTGGGAAACTGAGCCCTTGGGGATGCGTGTTCCCCTCCCGGCCAAGTCCCGTTTCGGAGGGTTTCGCCCCTTATTTGCCCGTTCGATAAAAGCACAAGATAAAAGGCCGCAGTCGCAAGCGCCCGCGGCCCGCCCACAAAGCCCCGCAGTGCGGGGCTTTTCAGAGAAACGCCAACCACCGTCGGTTTGGCGGTTTTACAGAACAATCGCAGTCGGTCATTCGGCAAAGTCCCGTGTTTGCAGGGCTTTGCGGCGATTTTGACCGATGTCACAGAAAGGAAAGAAGAACTATGGATGATAACAAGAAAAGCACTACGATCTGGCTGCGCCCCAGCGTGATCAGCCGCATGGATGGTTGGCTGGAAGCAGATAACTGTCAAAGCCGCAGTGAATTTGTGGATAAGGCCCTGCGGTTCTACATGGGCTATCTCGGCACGGAGGACAACACCGCCTACCTCTCCCAAGCCATCCTCACCGCCATTCAGGGTACGCTGGACGACAACAACAATCGGCTCTGCCGCATTCTTTTCAAGTGCGCGGTGGAACTGAATATGCTGTGCCACACCATCGCCGCCCACTTCCGCGCCGACCCTATTCACACGCGGGAGCTGCGAGCCTACGCCGTGGATGAGGTAAAGCGCACCAACGGTCAGGTGAGTTTTGAAAGTGCGGTGCGGCAGCAGCGCAGGATCGAATATGAGCCGGACGAGGAGATGGGAGGGTTCTAAAATGGCAAGCATCAAGCAATTGGACGAGCGGCGATATAAGATCACCGTCAGCAATGGCTACCGGCCCAACGGCAAAAAAATCAGCAAGGCAAAGACCATCCAAGTCCCGCCCAGCGTTCCCAAGCGCGGCATCGGGCAGTATGTCGCCCACGCCGCCGAAGAGCTGGAGCGTAGCTTCAAGGCCGGCTACGCTGAGGACGGCGAGATGACCTTTGAGGAATTCGCCTCCCGCTGGCTGAAGCGGCAGACGAAATACGCCCCCAGCACCATCGCTGCATACCGGCGGATGCTGGAGGTGGTGTATCCCATGATCGGCGGCATCCGCCTCAACAAGCTCCGACCGATGGCACTGGAAAATATGCTCTCCGCGCTGCGCAAGCGCAAGCATCACGGAAAGCTCATCAACGAATCCACTGTGCAGCGGTACCTCTCCGTGGTCTCCGCCGTGCTCAGCGATGCCAAGCGCAACGAGATCATCGAGAAAAATCCCGCGCGGATGTTAGACCTGCCCACGCCGCAGCGCACGGTGCAGCGCATCCCCACGCGAAGCGAGGTGGAAAAGCTGCTGGACACGCTGGCAAAGGAGCCGCGGCACTACCGTCTGTTCTACCTGCTCTCCATGTACACCGGCTGCCGCCGGGGCGAGCTGTGCGCTCTGCAATGGTCGGACTTTACCGGCACGCAAAACGGTCTGCTACTCACCGTCAGCCGCTCCCGCAGCAGCGTTCCCGGCAAGGGCATCGTGGAGGGCAGCACCAAAAACGGCAAGAGCCGTGAAGTCTATCTCTCCTCCGACCTGCGGGGCATCCTCCTCGCCTACAAGCGCCGCAAGCAGATGGAGGCAGACAAGCAGCGCCGCAAGCTCAGTCCCTATCTCTTCGCCGACGAGCAGGGGCAGCTCATCCACCCGGACACCTTCACCAAGCGGCTGCGGAAGATCTATGCCGCCATCGGCTTTCCGCGGGAGTACCACCTTCACACCCTGCGGCACTACTTCGTGACATCCCTTCTGCACTGCGGCGTGGACAAGCAGACGGTGGCAGACCTCGTGGGTCATGCGGATACCGGCTTTCTGGAGCGTACCTACTGCCACCCCCAGCAGGCGCAGAAGGAGCAGGCGGCAGGCTCCATGCTCACCATGCTCCGCCCGGACGGCGGACAGATTTTCAATCTCGCCGCCTGTTCTCCGAAACGGCACAGCGCATGATTGTTGCTTTCGTAGAAAATCATTTTTTCTCAAAACTAAGGATAGCTTTACCGATGCGCTTGCGGTATGTTGTGCTTACAAAATAAGCCTCAACTGTACCGAGGTCAAATGAAAGAGAGGTCATTTTTATGGCAAGCATCCGCAAGCGTGGCAGCAGCTATCTCATCGTGGTCTCCATGGGCTATGACTACAACGGCAAGCGCATCAAGCCCCAGCAGAAAACCGTCCACCCTCCGGAGGGACTGACGCCCAGGCAGGTCGAAAAGTGGCTCAATGGACAGGCAGTCCTCTTTGAGCGGGAGTGCCGCCACACGCCGCAGCCCGTCCAGCAGCTCACGCTGGCAAAATACATCGACCTGTGGCTGACGGACATCGCTCCCGGCAAGCTGGCGAAGTCCACCATCCGCCGCGACCGGCAGGACATCGAGCGCATCCTCCCGGCATTGGGTCACTACAAGCTCACCGAGCTGCGGCCGGAGCACTTCCGGAATTTCTACGCAGAACTGCGAAAAGTCATCCGTCCCGATACAAAAAAGCCACTCTCCGAGTACACCATTGAGGGCGTGCACGCTACGCTGTGCAGCATCCTCTCTGATGCCGTGGAGGGTGGCTTTCTTTCGCATAATCCGGCATGGCGCACCTACCGCTACGCCGGTCGCAAGTGTGAAAAGAAGATCGCGGACGAGGAAACGGCGCAGAGGATCATCGCCGCGCTGGAGGACGAGAGCATCAAGTACGAGACCTGCTTCAAGCTCATCATCGCCACGGGAATGCGGCGGGGTGAGTGCTGCGGTCTCAAATGGTGCGACATTGATTGGGAGCAGCGTTCCATCCACATCTGCCGCAACGCGGTCAAGGTGACGGATGAGGAAATCTTTGTCAAGGAACCCAAGACCCGCGCGGGCAACCGCTATGTGTACTTCTCCGCCGAGATGGAAAGTCTCCTGCGGGAGTACCGGCAGGAATGTGCATACATCACCGAAACCTATGACCAGCGGCAGCTGACCGCCGATGACTTTCTGTTCCGCCGTCAGGGTGCGCAGCTCCCCATGGCGCCCACCACCTTCACCTACCGTTTCAAGCTGATCCTCAAGAAGAACGGCCTGCCGCAGGAGCTGAACGTCCAGTCTCTCCGGCACACCGCCGCCAGTCTGATGATCGCGGGCGGCACGGATGTGGCCACGGTGGCGGGCATCCTCGGCCACAGCCAGCCCTCCACCACGCTGGACATCTACACCCACGCCTTCGACAAGAACAAAAAGGCCGCCAGCGCGGGACTGCAAGGGATGCTGGAGATATGAATATGATCAGCACATTGGAAAATAGCAGTAGCTTTGCGCACGGAGTTGTGGTATGTGTTGTGGTTGCCAAAAAGGAGGTGCCGCGATATACGACTACATGAAGGCTCTGCAAAAGCGTTTCGACCGGCAGCCACATCCAGAACTGGACGCACAGGTCGACCGTGTCCAAGCGGAACTGCGGCGGGACATGGATGCCGCAGGACGGAAGAAACTACTGCGGCTGTTGGACGCGCAGAACGCATTGCTGGCTGAGTCCACACTGATGAGCTTCACAGCAGGCTTCAAGCTGGCGTGGGGCATGGCGAAAGAATTGGAGGCAGATGGGTTCTACTCCTTCGAGCGGGAGGAAGAAGAACACATCTGCCGTCCGACGGAACAAGTGGATGCTTGATCCAGATCCATGTGGAATATACAGAAGCAATGCAGATTTGTGATACCCTCTCCGGCGAATGTCTGATCGAGGAGTGCACGGAAAATAATGTCCTCCTCTGTTACGAAACGATGGCGGAATACAAGCGAAAAGGAGTATTGATATGAAACGTAAAACATCCCATTGGGTTTTGCTGGCTCTGGCCCTGAGCACAGTTCTGCTTCTGGCTGCCTGCGGCGCGTCTGGCAGTGCTGCGGAAGGAAGCCAGCAGGAAGAATCCGTCACAGGCACGATCAATCGACTGGATACGGACTACCTGGTGCTCATCACGGACGATGGGGAATATCAGGTCATGGATTTTGGCGAAAACTTTTCTGTCGAAGGCTTCAGCGAGGGTGATGATGTGGTGATCACTTATACCGGAACCCTTGAAAATGAAGAGAAACCGCCGGTCATCACCGCCATGGATGCCGCGCAATAATTGATCAGGACTGCGCGGCCCAGCGAGCCATGACGTAAAAATGGGACACACGCCATTGTGCGTGTGTCCCTTTCTTCTGATCGTTCTTTTCAGCGTGAATCAGCGGGTTCAGAGGCGAAATTGTTTTTTCAGCGCTTTGTTTTCTCCCAGCACCAGCAGAGTCAAACTTCCGTCCAATATGATTTCCGGTGAGATGTTCACATCGGTTTTGCCGTTCCGCTTTACGCCGAGGATGTTGACACCATATTTTCTGCGGATGTCCAACTCGCCGATGCTGCGGCCCTGCCAGTCCTCCGGTACGGCGACTTCAATGATGGCGTGCTGTTCGTCCAGCTCAATGTAGCTGAAAATATGGTTGGCGGTATAGCGGATGGCCGCCCACTTCGCCAGCTGTTTTTCCGGGTACGCCACCGCGTCCGCGCCGTTGCGCAGCAGAAACTTTGCCTGCACGTCCCGCTCCGCGCGGGATACTACATAGTTTGCCCCCAGTTCCTTGAGAAGCGACGTGGTTTCCAGTGAATTCTGGAAATCCCCGCTGATGGTGACATAGCAGACGTCATAGTTGCTCACGCCCAGTGAGCGCAGAAAGTCCACGCGGGTGCTGTCACCGATCTGCGCGTTGGTGACGAAGGGCATACATTCATTGACACGCTCCTCGTCCTTGTCCACCGCCATCACCTGATGGCCAAGCTCATTCAGCTGCATGGCAAGATGCCGCCCGAAGCGGCCAAGTCCGATCAACAATACAGATTTCATCGTGCGCTCCTTTCAGCCTACGGTGATCATTTCCTTCGGATACCGGGCATAGGTCAGGTCATGCCCGGAAAACGCGGCGTAGATCAAGGTCAGTCCCCCGACGCGCCCAAAAAACATCAGCAGAATGAGAATGCTCTGCGACAGCGTCCCGAGCTGCGGCGTCAGTCCCAGCGTCAGTCCCACCGTGCCCGCGGCGGAGGCAGTCTCATAGAGGCAAGCGCCCAGCGGCAGGCCCTCGACCTCGCTGATGACCGCCGCGCCAACAAACGTCAAGGACAGATACAGCAGTAAGATCGCGGCGGCATTGCGGACGGCGGAATAGTCCAATCTGCGATCAAAGAGCCGCGAGTCCTCTCTCCTGTGGAAGGCTGCCGCGGCGTTGGCAATGAGCACCGCCAGTGTTGTGACCTTCATGCCGCCTGCTGTGGAACCGGGCGCGCCGCCGGTGAGCATCAGCAGGATCGTGACCGCCTGCGAGGTATCGCTCATTTTCGTTAGATCAACCGTGTTGTAGCCTGCCGTCCGCGGTGTGACCGCCTGAAAGAGCGAGGCCAAAGCCCGCTCTCCCACGGGGAGGTCCGCAAAGTCCGTCAGATAAAAGAGAACCGCCGGAATCGTGATCAAAAGCGCCGTCGCGCTGAGAATGACCTTGCTCTGCATCCGGTAACGCCGCAGGTGCAGACCGTGCGTACAGACATCGTCCCACGTTAGGAAGCCGGTGCCGCCCACGATGATCAGCAGCATGATGACGATGTTGACCAGCGGGTCTGCGGCATAGGCCGTCAGCGAAGGATAGAGGGCGTCTGCCCGCCCCAGAATATCGAAACCCGCATTGCAGAAGGCGGAAACGGAATGGAAAACGGACATCCATACGCCCCGCAGCCCATAGTCCCGGCAGAATGCTGGTAGCAGCGCCAACGCGCCCAGCAGCTCGACGATCAGGGTTCCTCTCAGGATAAACCGCGTCAGGCGCACGATGCCGCCCACCGCGGGAGCGGAGATGGCGTCCTGCATGGCGCTGCGCTCCTTGAGCGTGATGTTCCGCCCGGCGAGCATCAGGAACGTCACCGCACCGGTGATCACGCCCAACCCGCCGATCTGGATCAGCAGCAAAATCACCGTCTGACCGAAGGCAGACCAGTAGCTACCGGTATCCTGCACCACCAGTCCCGTCACGCAGACAGCGGAAGTGGAGGTGAACAGTGCCTCATGAAACGGCGTCCAGACCCGCTGTACTGTGGCGATAGGCAGCATCAGCACCAGCGCCCCCAGCAGGATCACACCCGCAAAGCCGAGGATCATGATTTGAAAAGAAGTCAAATGACGCTTCAAATAGAGTATGGGTTCTATCAACGTGCACACCTTCTTTCAAATACCGCTTCTGATTTTGGCACATAGTATAGCACGGTTTTCGCAGCCTGTCTATGCAGGTTTTGTAAAGGTTTTGCAGAATTTGATGAAGCTCAATATTGACGATGTTGTCAGATCATAGCTTGTTCAGCACGCCATAGACCTCCGCCAAGGCGCGGACATACTGCGGGAAATTGCGCCGCAGCTCACGGTCTTCCCCCGGCGGCAGGACCGGCCTCCGCAGCATACGATGAACAGTCCTCCATACCTGAAGCCTGCTGCCGGGATAGGCTTCTCTCAGCTTCTCGACGGCACGGTTCTTTGCCTTCTCCACGGCGGACTCCTTCATCATGTGATACATCCCGATCTCTTTCAAAGTTGCCTCCGGGTATCCGAACACGCCGCAGGTCTTGCCGAGAATGTCCCTGTCCTTCTTCGGCAGGGCGTCGAACAGCTCCCGGAGAAGCTCGATGCAGACCTTGCGGTACACGGCTCGCTCCGCCGAAACGGAGAGCATCCCCGGCATCAGCCGCTCGTAGGGATCGCCGTCATAGCCCTCCGGGACAAGATCATGCACACCGAGGAAATGGGTGTTGTAGCGAACATATCGGCTGATACGAGCCTCAGGGATACCCAGCTCCTCCGCGATTTCACCGGTATCCTTCCATGCAACATGATACAGCCTCTGCACCTGCCGGACAGCGGTCATCTCGTCCTTGCTCAACGCCATACAGCCAAGATTCTGCTCCAGCCAGCGGGTCATGCGCCCCTTCAAATGCGGGTAGAGATAGGTGGTGAGCACGGCGCGGCTTTCGTCATATTCTCTGCTCTGTATTCGCATCAGAAGCTCCAACGCACCCTCGCCGCAGAGGTCATCCAGAATCGTTTTCGTATACGCGGAAAATTGATTTGGATGATGCTGATCTGTCATCAGGCAGTTGAACTCCGCTGCTGCTTCCTTGGCGATTCCGCGGATCAGCCCGATATTTTTATGGTACAGTTTTTCCAGCGCAGCTTCATCACCGTCATAATATTGGCGAATCAGTTGCTCGTTGGTCATGCTTGCTCACCCGCCTTTTTCTTCGGCGGACGGCCCCTCGGATTGGCCGTTCTGGTGATCCCGCAGCGCTGGTAGACATTCTCAGACGAAACGCTCTCTTCAAAGGTTTCTACGGAGGTGTCCGCGTCGCGCAGAGCGTCATAGAGCAGATCCCGCACATAAGATCCCGTTGAATGATCTGACGACGCTGCATCTGCAACAGTTCTACAAGAAATTGTTGGCAGAAGGGCGGGTAGAGCGAATCGAAGCACAGAAGCAGCCCAAGGGACTGAGCGCCAAAACAGTGCGCAACATCCATCAAATCATTTCCTCTGCCCTGAAGCTGGCAAACGAGCAGCGGCTGATCGCCCGCAATCCGGCAGACGGCTGCGCGTTGCCGAAGGCGGAGCGCAAGGAAATGCAGACGC
>ENA-USUJ01002438-USUJ01002438.1-human-gut-metagenome-genome-assembly--contig:-NODE-2438-length-14035-cov-4.133543_pt1 | contig 14035 bp, 11 predicted proteins | sample MGYA00250061_ERZ773398 | MGnify/ENA primary metagenome ERZ773398 (study PRJEB29103, sample SAMN06111992) | human gut metagenome | biome: human gut; feature: ankylosing spondylitis patient; material... | reverse complement strand
CATAATTCATAAATCATAATTCCCATGTGTGGTATTACAGCAATCTTCAACATCCATAGCAGCGCCGCCGACCTTCGTCAGCAAGCCCTGAAAATGAGTAAACGTATCCGTCACCGCGGCCCGGACTGGAGCGGCATCTATCAAGGAAAAACCGCCATCCTCGCCCATGAACGCCTCTCCATCGTCGATCCTGCATCCGGCGGACAACCGCTGAGAAGCAAAGACGGCAAACTGATCCTCACCGTCAACGGCGAGATATATAACCATCGCGAACTCCGCGGACAGTTGAAAGACGAATACGAATTCCAGACCGGAAGCGACTGCGAGGTCTCGCCCTCTACCGCAAATACGGCGTGGGATGCGTGGAAAAGCTGAGCGGGATCTTCGGATTCGCTCTCTACGACGAAGCGAACGACTGTTACCTGATCGCCCGCGATCCGATCGGCGTCATCCCCCTCTATATCGGCCACGACGACGAAGGGCATCTCCTCGTGTCATCCGAACTGAAAGGGCTCGAAGGCTTCGCCACCGCATACGGCCAGTTCCCTCCGGGACACTATTTCTATAGCCGTGATAAGGATTTCACCCGCTGGTATATCCGCGACTGGATGCAATATGATAACGTGAAAGATAATCCTGCCAGCGTAGAGGAACTGCACGATGCCCTCGAAGCGGCCGTACGCCGCCAACTGATGAGCGACGTTCCCTATGGCGTGCTGCTCTCCGGCGGATTGGACAGTTCCGTCATTTCAGCCGTAGCGCGGAAGTTTGCGGCACGCCGCATTGAGACCGACGGCAAGGCCATGGCGTGGTGGCCGCAACTCCACAGCTTCGCCGTAGGACTGAAAGGCGCACCGGACTTGGCCAAGGCCAGGGAAGTGGCCGACCATATCGGTACCGTACACCACGAAATCAACTACACCATTCAAGAAGGTTTGGACGCCGTGCGTGATGTCATCTACTACATCGAGACCTACGACGTGACCACCGTGCGCGCCTCTACCCCGATGTACCTGCTTGCCCGCGTCATCAAGAGCATGGGCATCAAGATGGTATTGAGCGGCGAAGGTGCCGATGAAGTATTCGGCGGTTACCTCTATTTCCACAAAGCACCGGACGCACAGGCTTTCCACGAAGAAACGGTTCGCAAGCTCTCCAAACTGCACCTTTACGACTGCCTGCGGGCCAACAAGTCCCTCTCGGCATGGGGAGTGGAAGGACGCGTACCTTTCCTCGACAAGGAGTTCCTCGACGTGGCCATGCGGCTCAACCCGTCCGCCAAGATGTGTCCGGGTAAGACCATCGAAAAGAAAATCGTGCGTGACGCTTTCTCCTGTCTCTTGCCCGAAAGCGTGGCCCAGCGGCAGAAAGAACAATTCAGCGACGGTGTGGGATACAGTTGGATTGACACATTGAAGGAAATCACATCACAGGCCGTCAGCGACGAACAGATGGCACATGCCTCGGAACGATTTCCCATCAACCCGCCCATGAACAAAGAAGAATACTATTACCGTAGCATCTTCGAAGAATATTTCCCGAGCGACAGCGCAGCCCGAAGCGTACCGAGTGTACCGAGTGTGGCCTGCTCCACAGCCGAGGCTTTGGCTTGGGACACCTCCTTCAAAGGACAAAACGAACCGAGCGGACGAGCCGTAAACGGAATACATGAAGATGCTTACTCAAAAACAGAGATATGAAGATAGAATTTACCAAAATGCACGGAGCTGGCAACGACTATATCTATGTCAACACCCTGAAATATCCCTTGGTGCAGCCCGAAGCATTCGCAAAAGAATGGAGCAAACCGCATACCGGCATCGGGAGCGACGGACTCGTCCTGATAGGACCGTCCGAGAAAGGAGATTTCAGCATGCGTATTTTCAACGCCGACGGTTCTGAAGCCATGATGTGCGGCAATGCCAGCCGCTGCGTCGGCAAGTACCTGTATGAATACGGCCTTACCGATAAAAAGGAAATTGCCTTGGAAACCCTTTCCGGAATAAAAACCTTATATTTACACTTACAAGACGAGAATGTGGATTCGGTAACCGTAGACATGGGGACTCCGCGCGACATTCATACCGTGGATTTAGGAAACGGCTACCTTTTCCGTGAAGGTACAGCCGTAAACATGGGCAACCCGCACCTGGTGATTTTCACCCACGACGTTTCTGCTATTGACTTGCCTTCCGAAGGTCCGTCCATGGAACATCACCCGCTGTTCCCGAACCGCGTCAACGTGGAATTCGCCCAGATTTTACCCGACGGGAATATCCGGATGCGTGTATGGGAACGAGGCTCCGGTATTACACAGGCCTGTGGAACAGGAGCGTGCGCCACGGCCGTAGCCGCAGCTTTCACCGGACGTGGCAAAGGCAAGACCGACATCATCATGGACGGAGGCACACTCACTATCGAATACCAACCGCAAAACGATCGGGTTCTGATGACCGGTCCTGCCACAAAAGTATTCGACGGAACAATAAATATGGATAGATAAAAACAACATAGCATTATGGCATTAGTAAACGAACATTACCTCAAACTGCCGGGAAACTATTTATTCTCGGACATCGCCAAGAAAATAAACACGTTCAAAGTGACCCATCCGGGCAAAAGGCTCATCCGTCTGGGCATAGGCGACGTGACCCGCCCGCTGCCACAGGCATGTATCACGGCCATGCATAAGGCCGTGGACGAAATGTCCAAGGCTGAAACATTCCATGGATACGGACCAGAGCAAGGTTACGATTTTCTGATTGAAGCCATTCTCAAAAATGATTTCGCTTCTCGCGGCATCAGCCTGAGCCCTACTGAAATCTTCATCAACGACGGTGCCAAAAGCGACACCGGCAACATCGGTGAGGTCCTGCGTTGGGACAACAGCATGGGCGTGACCGACCCCATCTATCCGGTCTACATAGACAGCAATGTCATGTGCGGACGATCCGGCGAATTGGGGGAAGACGGGAAATGGAGCAATGTCACCTACCTGCCCTGCACGGCAGAGAACCATTTCATCCCGCAAATCCCCGACCGGCGCATAGACATCATCTACCTGTGCTACCCCAACAACCCTACCGGTACCACCCTGACTAAGGCCGAACTGAAGAAATGGGTGGATTACGCCTTAGCCAACGACACCCTGATTTTCTTCGATGCTGCATACGAAGCCTACATCCGTGAAGACGATGTTCCCCACTCCATCTACGAAATCAAGGGTGCAAAACGTTGTGCCATCGAGTTCCGCAGCTTTTCCAAGACGGCAGGGTTCACTGGCGTACGCTGCGGTTATACGGTAGTACCCAAAGAACTGACAGCCGCCACGTTGGATGGTGAACGCGTCTCCGTCAACAAACTATGGAACCGCCGCCAATGCACCAAGTTCAACGGCACGAGTTACATCACCCAACGCGGAGCGGAAGCCATTTATACGGCGGAAGGCAAGGCGCAAGTGAAAGCCACCATTAACTATTATATGGAAAACGCACGCATCATGCGCGAAGGCCTGCAATCTGCCGGATTCAAGGTCTATGGCGGAGTCAATGCGCCCTACATTTGGCTGAAAACACCCGATAACACGGGTTCCTGGCGTTTTTTCGAGCAACTGCTATACGAAGTAAACGTAGTCGGCACACCGGGCGTAGGCTTCGGCCCCAGCGGCGAAGGCTACCTCCGCCTCACGGCTTTCGGCGAGCGCGAAGACTGCATCGAAGCCATGCGGCGCATCAGGATGTGGATATAAATAGGAACTTTTATATCCCAACCACTACATAAATTAAGTTAAAAGGATTCCGCTCTTTTGTTCAAAAGACAAAAGAGTGCGTATCTTTGTATTATAATGAAACATTTTCAAAAAATCATACTGTCATTCCTATTTGCAGCCATTACATTTCTAATTTCTGCCAATACGAACGTTTTCCGTGAACAAAATCCGGAAAGTAAAAAAGTATATGCCGAAAATGTACACAAACAGCAAGAGTTACACACGGTAAAACCACAAGTCTTATTCGATGGGGAAATTTCACCGGAAATCGTATGGGCGCGGATATTGACAGCCCAACCTACACGTTCTCTGCAAACTTCCCATTTACAGACTTTGCAATACCTGCCATTCCGCACCCAAAAACTATTGTCTGCACAATACGGAATGAGCACCAATGGCAAACAATTCGAAACGGCAGCCCCATTCGACTGTCAACCTTCATGCGAATACTATGTGTTCGCTTTATGCCGCCTACTCATTTAGCGAGATTTCCTTATCCGGTTTATAGACAGACTGGCAAAGGTTCATTTTGCCAGAAAAGTCGTTTATTATCTCATCATGTTTTATTTTTAAATTAAAAAAGATATGGAAAATCAAGCTATAGCCCAACGTCCTAACGAACGGGACATTCAAAAAAGATTCAATTCACGCAACGCTATCTCATCCAGCATACTGATAGTAATAGGCGTTTTCATGGTGTCGCTCACCCTTACGATGCACACCACAGACAGCAATATCCTTTCGCTCGTCCTCATGGTGTGTGGAGGAAGTATGGCCATTTATGGCATGATACGGATTTTGAGTCATGCCTCCAGAACCGTATATGCTCCTACCGGCAGTACAATTAAAGAATACCATCTATACTATTCACCGGAACATTTTGATACTTTGCAACATATCATTGGTGCCAATGGGGTTCCCGAATGTATTCCGGTAAGTCAGGCAGACAATACTACAGTCCGACTGGATATCCTCATGTCGGAAGATAAGAAGTTTGCCCGGTTACAGTTATTGAAATACGAAAACTATATTTTCCATCCGGCCACGGACATGTTCTTTTATTCAACACCTGAGGCCGGAAGAATCCATGAACTTATTACAAACCACCGGAAGGAATAAACACAGCCAAACCGGGATCTCACACGACAAGGGAGTGTGCCATGAGGCACATTTCCTTTTTTACTTTCCCAGAAGTCCCTCCGCTTCCTTTTTTGTCCTCCTTACTTTTGCCGAACCTTTCACAGGACTATAGATATTCAGCAGGGATTTTTTTGGAAACTATAGAAAAGCAAATAGTATACCATCCAACCGGAATACCATCACATTTTGCCTCCCTCCCAAGAGTTTTGCAAAAAGTGCCTTCATCTTTCATCCCGAATCCCAACTTTCTGTCATACAACTCGTTATAAAATGAAGGATGTTTCAGGAATCTTTCAGCTTCCTTTCATTGCAGAGAGTGAAAAAGTTCTGCGCCGAATGATGTTTCAATCTCAGCCGAATGATTTTCCAATCTCAGCCGAACGATTTTCCAACCACAGCCGAACGAAATGATGTTTGGCTGAAAGATGCCGGAACATCCTTCAGCCCGTAACACCAATATTATGAGAAGGTTACCATGAATCCTGAAAGATGAAAGCACTTTTTGCAAAATCCCAGTGTAGGGAGATGCCCAATCGGCAGAAAGGACAATAACCCCCGTTGATTGCCTGCTGTTTCTTAATCCCAACTAAATTTCTACAACCCCAACATAAGTTTAAATCACTTCATTGCACAATATCATTAAATACACATTCTAACTGTACGTCATCTGTTATCTTATCTATCACAGAAACCACATAAGAAGTACGCGGCTCACCAATAAGAGAAGGAGTGAATTTATGCGTCACTTCATAAAGGTATGAAACAGGTGACAAGGGAGTGATTTTAAAATCAGGATCACTCACGACAAAAACTCCGTCAAATTTACGTTTCCATAATATTACAGAATACCGGCTATAATCCACTGTAAAAAAGAACGGATAATTCCAAGCCTCAGGCCACTGTATATAATTATACAAGTCCGGTATCATGCGTATCAAAGCAAATTCCCTGTCCTCCATATTAAAATCCGGTGTTGACAGACCTTCTCCTAATATCTCAGTACTATACACAAGCCCCAAACCACGTTCACCATCTATGGAAAGCGACACGCCTCCCGGTACAGAAAACTTAACATATTTTCCACAGATCAAACGAACGGAAGAAGCATCAGAAGGAGAATAGAAGTAATCAAATAAATATTCAAACCGACCGGAAGCATATACCAACGTATCCTGTTTAACATAGTACGAAGGGGAATGAAGTTCTGCACAACCTAACAGATAAGTATACCTTTCAAAATCCAAATCATCAGGAATCAGCAAGGAGTCCGGCAACCACGTTGAAAGTTCATCGCGACTGTCAATTCGCATCACTTTGTTTCGCTCCAACGACGGAAGCAAAGAAGAGAAAAAGGCAGAATCTTCTGTATTCATCGGCATTGACACAATATCCCCTTGTTGTGGAACCACATTCTCTACATCTCCTTCTGGAAAGCCGAAACCACTATCTTCATTACAGCCGAACAAACACCAACACAACGAAGCTATCGGGAACAAAAAGCTATATTTTTTCATATCTGACAAATTTAATATTTTTTAATTATGATTCTATCTGTAAATACAACCCGGCCAGCTTCCACCATATTAAGTATATAGTTCCCATCTGGCAAATCTGATACGGAAATTTTAATCTCTTTAGACAAAGGATCAACCTCAACAGTCTTCACTTTGTTCTGCAAAGAGTAAATCTCAACCCGTAAAGACGAAACATCACCTACCTTTTCCTTCGTACCCTTTATGGACTTCTTAATCGTTAACTCTTGACTAACGATATTGCCTTCCAAGGAATAATATGGTAAAGAAAATCCTATGGGAACATGCGCTCTCATACTATAAACTTCCTTTTTGCCTCCCCCACCAATAATCTTTGTTGACGGAACATTTCCATTCATCACATACTTGGCCTCGACATCAAAAGGGGGGATGACACCTAAACCGTTCCCCTTAATTTCCATAATAAAATATTCCCGACCCACCATCTCAACAGTATAAGACTCTATGTTGCACATGTCTTGGTTGGCAATAGTCCATTCCACGTCACATATTTCAGGAACTTTCAGCCCCATCACATCCAAAATAACCCAACCACCGACTCGGCGGTCATTATATCTGATAATCTCCGACACTTTCAATTGAGGCAATAAATCCTTGGCTGCTTGTACAGCACGTCCGGCATCAATCAAACCGTATCCTGTTTTGGAATTCCAAGAGCCGTACGGATAAGTTATGCCATAACCATATCCATCCAACTTCACACAAGTGGAGTCTATCGTTGCTTGCAATTGTTCCACATTCAACAAAGGGTTTACAGTTAGCATTAATGCGGCTAGGCCGGACACATGAGGGCAAGCAAAAGAAGTACCTGATGCATTGGGATACACATTCCCCTCGTACCAAGGAACTGTCCCTAACAGTTGTCCTCCTGGTGCTACAACATCTAATTTTTCTCCGTATCCAGAACCTTCGAACCATTGAAAAGATTGGTTTATAGATCCTACACAGATAATCGAATCATTAGCATATGCCGGATAGTTTATGGAATTATGATTTCCACTGGCAAAAGTTACAATTGAACCAAAGCCATTACGTCCTTCGTTCATTGCATCATGTATAGCCTCTTCAAGTAAAGCACTATGCAATACATCATAATAAACTCCTGCTCTATCGCCCCATGAATTATTAATGATATGTGCTCCATTTCTCCATGCCCACGAAATACCAGTTGCCAGCTCTTCAGATAAGGTTTCTGATGATTCAAGATTATGACTTATGGGTAAAAGTGTCACATTGGGAGAAATACCTGAAGTATATTTCCCGTTTTGAGCAGCAGCAATCATTCCTGCTACAATAGTTCCATGATATTTAATATATTTTGAATGATTAGCATCAACTTTATAATATACATTTGTCTTACCTCCCGTCATTGCATCATACCCATCCAATACTCTCGGCAATTCCACATGATTAGGATCAACCCCTGTATCCAACACGGCAACTACAATATTGCTATCCCCTTTGGTTATATCCCATGCATCACAACAATTTATTGCCTGCAAATTCCATAAAGAATTGGTATTCCATGCAGGCTCATCTATACAATTAGGCAGAAAATCGAACATGAATCCCGGGTCGACATCCGCCACCCGACCCGCTTCGAAGCAACGGTTAGACATCTCTATCGAATTTCCGGCAGAATGGAGTGAAGTGGACAAGGCATACCACAACGGCATTTGTTTTACCTGACGTTCCACCTTGCAGCCATTTTCCTCGGCAAACGTCTTAAGGAACAAAGTATCACATTCAGACTTTAACTTCACATAAAACAAACGGGATACCGGCGTTTCAGACGGAAAAAGAACCGGTTCTATGGCCAATATGTCCGATGGCAACGAACTATTACGTGCTTGCAAGATTTTTATAGAGTCCTTTTCCACTACATTCCAATTTTTACCAACATCACTTCCTGCACTATGTAGCAACAAAGGAGGAGTGTCTCTAAATACCGTACACTTGGTTGAATCCAAAGCAATCCCTATTTTCTTGCCTTTATAATAATAGTAAGTCTGCGCCTGAACTGTACTTGCCCAAACAAATAGTGACATCAATATACATTTCACATTCACGGCGTTATATTTTTATCGTTATTAAAACCTAAAACAAAGCCAATTGCTACTTCTTTTGGAATCTTATCCACAAATATAAAAGTCCACTCCATCCACAGGCGGAGTGGACTTATAATGCTTTTTACATGGCAAAGGCATTGAAGCCACCATCCACCACGGCTACCGTCCCGGTGACAAAGGCCGAGGCCTCACTGATGAGATAGTGTATCGTACCGCAAAGCTCTTCGGGACGGCCGAAACGTTTGAATGGTGTCTGGCGAATGACATCCTCGCCACGCGGTGTCAGGCTACCGTCGGGGTTGGTGAGCAACGCACGGTTCTGGTTCGTCAGGAAGAAACCCGGTGCGATGGCGTTCACACGGATGTCAGAAGTAAACTTCGTGGCTACTTCATTAGCCAAGAAAGCCGTGAAGTTGGAAATGCCCGCTTTGGCTGCCGCATAACCACACACTCGGGTCATGGGGCGGAAAGCCGCCATGGAACTGAAATTGACAATCGCGCCCTTTCCCGCCTCCACCATCGGGCGGAGGAATATCTGCGTGGGGATGACCGTTCCCGTAAGATTCACATTCAGCACCCGTTCGAACTCTTCCACCTTGAGGTCGAAGAACGTGCCGGTCGGTGCAATGGTGGCTCCCGGCATGTTACCTCCGGCCGCATTCAGCAAAGCGTCCACCCTACCGTAGGCCGACAACACGTCTTGCAGGTTCTGCTCCACCACCGCCGGATTCATCACATCCGTCCTCAGGAACATCGCCTCGCCGCCTTTCCCACGAATTCCACCCACTATCTGTTTACCAGTCTCTTCATTGCGCCCCATCAGTACCACCTTGGCACCTTGAAGGGCAAGGTATTCCCCGATTTCCCGACCCAGCACACCCGTACCGCCGGTAATGACCACCACTTGTCCTTGAATATCAAATAAATTCTTCATGTCAGTTTGTTTTTAACCTTCATTCGTTTTCAAATTTTACCTTCTGCTATCTCACGGTCCACCACCGCCATGACCCCTTCCATCTGCCCGAGGGCCAACATACGCCCGTGGAACGAATAACCAGCATTATATCCCATCTTTTCGTCTCCCAGCATCAAAGGGGCATGGTCTACCCGCATAGGCAGGGAGGGGTTCTCCTTTTGGAACGTGCGCACCAAATCAATGATACCCGCCCTCCCGGCCAGATGGGAAGCCTCCTTGAAGTTCCCGCCGGGCAGCACGTCCGTGCTGCGCAAGTGCACGAATTTCGTTCGGGAAGCATACTTGCGTGCCAGTTCCGGCACATTGTTATGTGCTCCGGCACTCAACGAACCGGCGCAGAACGTCAACCCGTTGTGCGGATTGTCCACGGCGTTCAGGAACCAAGCGATGTCCTCGTCGCACGTCACGATGCGCGGCAACCCCAGTATCTGCAAGGGCGGATCGTCGGGATGCACACATAAGTCCACTCCATATTGCTCGCATACCGGCATGACGGCGGAGAGGAAATAACGCATGTTCTCGCGCAAGGCGTCACGGTCTATGCCCTTGTACAAGCCGAGCAATTCGCGGAAGATTTCCACCGGCTTCTCGTCGTCTTCCTTGATATTGCCGTTCACGAAGCCCTGCGTCTTGATGATGATGTTTTCCACCAGTTTATGGTCGTCCTCCGGGGTCATCACGGCCTTTTTCCGTTCCACCTGTTCCATGATGTCCGCCCCGTAGTCGGCCTCTGCCCCTTCACGTTTCAGGATGCAGCAATCGAAATAAGCGAAGTCGGCACGGTCGAAATAGAGCGACGACGTGCCGTCCGGGTTCGGGTGCTCCAAGTCGGTACGCGCCCAGTCGAGCACGGGCATGAAATTGTAGCACACCGTCTTGATGCCTGCCTTGCCCAGATTGGCCAGGCTCACGATGTAATTCTCTATCAGGCGGTCGCGGTCAGGGCCGCCGTACTTGATGCTCTCGCTCACCGGCAGGCTTTCCACCACCGACCAACGCAGGCCGGCCGCCGCGATGTAATCGCACATCTCCACCACGGCCTCGTAAGGCCAGATTTCCCCGTTCGGGATATCATGCAAAGCCGTTACGATGCCTTCCACGCCAATCTGGCGCAACATGGACAACGTAATCTTATCTTTTTTCCCGAACCATCTCCAAGTTTTTTCCATTATGTCTTATTCTTTAGAACCTAAAATAGTTTCTTGCATTGTAATAGCAGATGTCTTCCACCATCTGCCGGATACGCGGCATCTCGCCTACGGGCATCTCGCCGTTCTCCACGTCACGCCCCAAAAGGTTACAGAGCGTGCGGCGGAAATATTCATGGCGCGGATACGAGAGGAACGAGCGGGAGTCGGTCAGCATCCCCACAAAACGACTCAACAGACCGAGCACGGACAGGGCGTTCATCTGACGTTCCATCCCATCCTTCTGGTCGTTGAACCACCATCCCGAACCGAATTGTATCTTGCCCGGCACGCTTCCGTCCTGAAAATTACCAATCATCGTAGCCACCATCTCATTGGCTGCCGGATTCAGGTTGTAGAGGATGGTTTGGGGAAGTATGCCACGGCTGTCCAATCGGTCGAGGAAACGCGCCATGGAGAGGGCGGTGCTGAACTCGCCGATGGAATCGAAACCCGTATCCGGCCCCAAGAGACGCATCATCCGACTGTTAGCATTGCGTATCGTCCCATAATGGAATTGTTGCGTCCATCCCTTTTCGGCATCCATCCGGGCAAACTCCACCAACATGGCCGACTTGAAACGGGCGCATTCCGCTTCGTCCAGATGCTTGCCGCCATATACATTGTTATATATACGTCGGATGTCGTCCTCAGTATAATCTTCTGCATAAAACTCCGAAAGCCCGTGGTCTGAAAGACGGCAACCTTGGGCTGCAAAGAAATCGTGCCGATGTTCCAACGCACCGATGAAATCAGCAAAACCGGATATGGTCTGCCCGGAAGCTTGCTCCAACCGCTCCACATAGTCACGGAATGATGCGGGATTTTCCACGGCCATCGCTTTGTCCGGCCGCCACGTCGGGAGCATCCGGATTTCAAAACCGCTCGCCTTCGTGGCGATGTGGTGCTCCAAGCTGTCCACCGGGTCATCGGTGGTACATACCGTTTCCACACGGTAATGACGCATCAGGCCCCGGGCAGAGAACTCCGGTTGTGCCAACTTCGCATTACACTCCTCGTAAATATCTCGGGCCGTAGACGGGTTCAGCAATTTGTCGATACCGCAAGCCGTACGCAGTTCCAAATGCGTCCAATGGTACAACGGGTTGCGCAAAGTATAGGGTACTGTCTCCGCCCACTTCTCAAACTTCTCCCAGTCCGAAGCGTCGCCCGTGATGTAACGCTCGTCCACCCCGTTGGTACGCATGGCACGCCACTTGTAATGGTCACCGCCCAACCACAGTTCCGTAATGGAACGGAAGCGGTAGTCCTCTGCCACCATCCCCGGATTCAGATGGCAATGGTAATCTATGATGGGCAGCCGTTCGGCATGCCCGTGATACAGTTCCCGCGCGGTGTCCGTCCCGAGCAGGAAATCCTGATCCATAAATGCTTTCATGTTTCTTGTCTCCTATTCTTTAATCAGTTGGTAGCGCGGCACCAAGAGTTTGATAATCACCCAACTCAACAGGTATCCCAACGACGCTACCATAAATACTATCATATAACCGGCTTCGATACCCCAGAAGCCCAAAAACTCCATCTGTGTTTCCTTTGAATACGTGAACAGCATACCGGAACACATGTTGAACAGCAGGCAACCGATACCGCCCGACATGCCGCCGATGCCTGTCACCGTGGCCACGGCAGACTTGGGGAACATGTCGCCCACCACGGAATAGACATTCGCGCTCCAACTCTGATGCGCCGCCCCTATGATGCCGATTATCACGATGGGAAACCAATACGACCAACTGCCTAAAGGCTGCGCCACCAACCCTATCAAAGGGAAAAAAGCATAGATGAGCATGGCACGCATGCGCCCGGCATACGGGTTCATCCCTTTACGCCCCACGAACCACGTAGGTAGGTAGCCACCAATGATGGAGAGCATCGAAATGAGGTAAAGGGTGAAGATGAGCAACATCCCCGTCGTGGAATCCGAACTATAGCCATAGACGTCATGCACATAAGCCGGTGCCCAGAAAAGGAAAAACCACCACACTCCGTCGGGCAGGAAACGCCCGGCCACGACAGCCCACGTCTGGCGGTAGGTCAGGCACTTCCAGATGCTAATGCCCTTCGTAGGCTTGACTTCCTCCGTCCTTTCGGTCAAAGAAGCATCGACGGCAGCATCCTGTTCGATGTAGGCCAGTTCCGCTGCATTGACATGCTTGCTCTTCTGTGGGACATCGTACACATACACCCAAACGCCCATCCAAACGAAGCCCACGGCACCCACCAAGAGGAAGGACATCTCCCATCCCCAGCAACGGGCCAACAAAGGTATGACGAAAGGAGCGAGCAAGGCTCCAATCTGTGCCCCGCTGTTGAACACGCTGGTGGCAAACCCACGGTCTTTTTTCGGAAAATATTCCGCCGTGATTTTAATGGCTGCCGGGAAGTTTCCCGACTCCCCGATGGCCAGTACGCAACGGGCAGCCAGAAAGAGCCAGACACTGACCGTAGACACCGTCCATACGCCGTCCGCCACCGTCTGCAACGCGGACAGGTTCTGCCGCGCCCCCTCGAAGCCCGTCAGCCACTCGCCGCCCAACAGTCCGTTGGTGGCAATCCCACAGAAGGCATGGAGGCATGCCCCGGCCGACCACAGCCCGATGGCCCACAAATAGCCGCGCCGCGCACCCACCTTGTCGATAAACTTGCCGACGACCAGCATGGCGATGGCGTACACGATGGAAAAGCAGCCCGTGATAAGCCCGTAGTCCGTGTCGTTCCACCCGAATTCAGGCGAAATAAAATCTTTCCACGTCAGCGACAAAACCTGACGGTCCATGTAGTTGATGGCCGTAGCCAAGAACAACATGGAACATACGACCCAACGGTAACGGGTCATTCCTGCAAATGTTTGATTTGACTCATTCATGTTTTTTCAGTTATTATTTAAAGTTTACGTCTGTTTTCATCCGTACAAATATAAAGTTTTAATTTTCAAGGCATGAAAAGGATATGTATCAAAAAACACCGAATGTTACATTGGAAAAAAAACATGATACAAGAGACAAAATTACCCCAACCGTACAATCTCTCTAAAGTGTAACAACACAAGGAAACAAGAAAGGATGTTTATTTTTTCATTTTATCAAAACGTCAAATCTCCCTACACGAGAATTGCGTATATGCATTCCCCTCCGACTTCAACTGCCTACACGCGATTCCTGAGCCATATACCAGATGCAAAAATCCATCCTTACGGCCTTATTGATAACAGATTGGCATCCTTAAACCTCATCCATGAAGCATTGTTCCGGCATATGCGAAAGAGAAAACAGCAGAACGCAGCCATTATGGCAAAAGATTTCTGCAAGAACGATACGGCC
>ENA-USUJ01002437-USUJ01002437.1-human-gut-metagenome-genome-assembly--contig:-NODE-2437-length-14035-cov-23.629173_pt1 | contig 14035 bp, 9 predicted proteins | sample MGYA00250061_ERZ773398 | MGnify/ENA primary metagenome ERZ773398 (study PRJEB29103, sample SAMN06111992) | human gut metagenome | biome: human gut; feature: ankylosing spondylitis patient; material... | reverse complement strand
TGCTCAGCCTTTTCCTCCAATTCTCCAACTTCATGGGTAAAAGGGCAAGAGAGTTCATGTCCATCTATTACGATGCGCAGGAAAAGATGAGCGCATCTGCCGTGCAGTATGTACGGGGAATGCCCGTAGTCAAGATTTTCGGGCAGAGCGTCCGTTCGTTCCGTCAGTTCAATGCCGAGATTCAGGCGTACAAGACATTCGCCTTGAAATGTTGCGACACCTATCAGAACGGGATGATTGCATTTACCGTCCTGCTCAATTCGATGGTTACATTTATACTTCCGATGGGCATCCTGCTGTTGCAAGCCAGTCCGCAGTCGCTCTCATTGGCTGTGGTGTGGCTGTTCTTCATCATCATGGGGCCGGGCATGGCTTCACCCGTTTACAAACTGACCTTTTTAGGAGGCAACACACGCGACATCAACGAAGGGGTAAACCGTATTGACCGCATATTGGAAAAGAAGCCTGTGCCGGAGCCGGAACATCCGCAAGTGCCTGCCGCTTACGATGTGGAATTTCGCCATGTGTCATTCTCCTACGAGAACACAGAACAGGGAACACGGACGGAAGCCCTGCGTGATGTCAGCTTCATTGCACCACAAGGAAAGATAACCGCCCTTGTCGGTCCGTCAGGAAGCGGCAAATCAACGGTTGCCAACCTGATACCCCGGTTCTGGGATGTGGAGCAAGGGGAAATATGTATAGGCGGTGCAGATATACGCCAAATACCTACCGCAAAACTGATGGATATGGTTTCATTCGTCTTTCAAGACACTTTCCTTTTTTACGACACTCTTTATGAGAACATCGCCGTAGGCTCTCCTGATGCCACGAAAGAAAAGGTGATAGCCGCTGCGAAAGCTGCCCAATGCCACGATTTCATAGAGCGTTTGCCGCAAGGCTACGAAACAAGGATAGGCGATAAAGGTGTATTCCTGTCCGGCGGTGAAGCCCAACGGATATGTGTGGCTCGTGCCATATTGAAGAATGCTCCGATACTGGTGTTGGACGAAGCGACTGCTTTCGCTGACCCTGAAAACGAGCATAAAATGCAGATGGCTTTGCAGTCGCTGATAAAGGACAAGACGGTCATTGTGATTGCCCATCGCCTTTCTTCCATCATTTCTGCGCATCAGATTGTCGTCATGAAAGAAGGAAGCATTGTGCAATGCGGAAGGCATGAACAATTATCCGTGACGGAGGGTGTATATAAAAATATGTGGGATGCCTATACGAGCGCATACCATTGGACATTGAACAAAAACTAAAAGCAATATGAGAAAGAAGAATTTCTTAAACAAGGTCTTGCAAAACACAAGTTGTCCGCAAGGATTTTGGGGACGGATGATTTTGCGAGGAATGAATTGTTTTCATGCATCTTTAGCTAATCGTGGCATGAAGCAAGTGGAATGGCAGCCGAATTGGAATGTTCTTGATATAGGCTGTGGCGGTGGTGCGAATTTGAAACGTTTATTGAATTTATGTCCAAAAGGAAATATCTACGGCATAGACCTGTCAGAAGAAAGTGTTTCATTCGCCCAAAAGTACAACGAAAAAGACTTGAATAAAAGATGTTTCATACAACAAGGGAATGTTTGTTCATTACCTTATGAGGATGGATTCTTTAATGCTATCACGGCTTTTGAAACGGTCTATTTCTGGTCGCCTGTAAACATAGCGTTGTCTGAAGTGGCGCGTGTTCTCCGAGAAGGAGGTTGTTTCCTTATTAGTCTGGAAGCGAGCGACCCCGAACTTGGAAAAATGTGGACGGAACGGATAGACGGTATGGTTGTCTATACTCCGGCAGAATTGGAAGAACGGTTGCATGAAGCCGGATTTTCATCCATCAGAACAATCCGTAAAAAGGAAGAAATACATATTATAGCATATAAATAAAATAAGACATGAATGCAATAAAGAATATTACAATAGGTCACACGGAAAGACTTTACAAGCCGGTGGGTTACACCATGCTTGCCAACTTAGTGAATATAGTACCGTTTTGTCTTTCTATAGAAGCGATACGTATCATTTTCAGTGCATTTGACGGGAGCGGACAGCCGCTTGACACGACCCGCCTGTGGTGGATATTCGGCATTATGGCTATTTATATGCTGGTCATGGCTTTGGCAGAACGGGCATCCTACCGAGCCAATTTTAGAGGAGCATACGAAATGAGTGCTTCCGGGCGTTTGTCGCTGGCGGAGCACTTGCGGAAACTATCGTTGGGTTTTTTGTCGAAACGTGATCCGGGTGATTTGTCATCTATGCTTGTTACGGACTTCATGATGGCAGAAACCGGAATTTCGCACCACCTGCCCCAACTTATGGGTGCCATAGTCATGCCCGTACTGGCTTTTGCTTCGCTTGTATGGATAGATTGGAGGATGGCGGTCAGTATGTTTGCCGCCTTGCCGCTTGCCTTGCTCGTCCTGTGGGCAAGCACAAAGGCACAGCGGAAGTTAAGCGGCAGGCAAATTCAAGCAAAAATAAATGCTGGAAATCGGTTGGAAGAATACTTACAGGGTATTCGTGTAATGAAAGCGTACAATCTGATAGGTGACCGCTTTGTCAGGTTACGCGATGCGTTTGCAGAACTTCGCCGTGCTTGCATCCGTCAGGAAGCCTTGTTAGGCCCGTTTGTTCTGTTGAGCATTACTCTGGTACGTGCCGGGCTGACAATGATGGTGCTATGCGGAACTTATCTTTTATTGGGAGGAAAACTTTCAATCCTTATATTTGTGCTATTCCTTGTGGTCGGTTCTCGTGTGTTTGACCCGTTGACTTCCGCACTGACAAACTTTACCGAGTTCCGATACTTTTCCATTGCCGGAGGGCGTATCCTTACCCTGATGAACGAGCCGGAGATGAAAGGGGAACGGCAATCCCCGGTGGCTGGTGAAATCCGATTTGAACACGTATCATTCGCTTACCAAAACAAAGAGGTGTTGCACGATATAAACATTACGCTTCCCAAAAACTCTTTGACGGCTCTTGTAGGTCCTTCTGGAAGTGGGAAAAGTACGGTGATGAAACTTTGTGCACGTTTCTATGACCCACAGAAAGGATGTATCTTTTTCAATGGTGTTCCGATGAATGAGATAAATCCAGAAAGTCTGATGAGCCACATCTCTATGGTATTTCAGGATGTTTATCTGTTTCAGGACACCATACGCAATAATATCCGCTTTGGTAAAACTGACGCAACGGAAGAAGAAATTATAGCCGCAGCTAAAAAAGCCTGTTGCCATGACTTCATCATGCGGTTGCCCAAAGGATATGACACCTTGGTAGGCGAAGGAGGGTGTACCCTTTCGGGCGGAGAAAAGCAACGCATATCCATAGCCCGTGCCATTCTAAAAGATGCGCCAATCATTCTACTTGACGAAGCAACCGCCTCACTTGACCCCGAAAATGAAGTAGAAGTGCAAAAAGCAATCGATTCGTTAATTAAGGGACGTACCGTTATCGCCATTGCCCACAGGCTTAAAACTATCAAGGATGCCGACCAGATTATTGTCTTGGACAACGGACGGATAAAGGAAGAAGGCACACACGATGAGCTTGTCCGAAATGAAGGGCTGTACGCTCATTTGTGGAATATCCAAGAAAGCATTTCCGGCTGGAAACTGTAATCTTAAAAAATGGGCTGAAAATGTAGACTTCCTTTTCAGCCCATTTTATATTATATGTGTATGATTTACTCCTTTAATTGACATAATAAGAATTTTTACAAACTTGTTTTATCTGGCAACTGAAGCATGTAAGTAGAAACAAACAGTTGGTTACTCATTCCGGCTATGGCAAACACTACCTGTTTATATGAAATAATAGATACATTGTTGACATATTGCGATAGATTTTCTAATTAACAAGATTCTGGTAAAAAATCGTATAGGTAATTAGTTGGAACCATATATTGCCAAGTTGTTACTATTCTGTTATTCAATTAGGTATTTGCCGTATTATATATCTGATAATAAAATATATTAAGTCACATACCTATCTTGAAGGGAAAAGAAAAGGTGGAAACTGGTCTACGACCATACCTTGCCTTTCCATTTTCCCTCATCTTGCTCCGACAGCATCTTGTGGAATGCCATTTTGTACCTATCCATTCCTTTGTTGCACCTTGAGTGGACAGCATTCGTCCGGTAATTTAACAGCGAATAGATTTGGTGCTATTTTGTTACCTACAACTCTCAAAAATGCATTTATATTATTGATAACTAATGATATATAATTACTAACTGATATAATAGCCTAATACCCCACTCGCCTTTCGGCAGCGGGATGAGTGCCACTTAAAACAGCAAGCTGGGCACGGGAAAATCACTGTAGGAATTGGACAGAGCACGAAAGATTTTATCTCTCGTTTTGCCAACCTTACTTCTCTATGCTCATACTTTCCACAAAAGGACGGTTAGAACTTCAAGCAAATTGTCATATTGAGGAAATAGCTACGGCAGGCGCAAAACCACATCATGTGAAACTGGGATAATCCAGCGATACCTAAGTGCTAGGTCTACAACCAAAACTCTTGAATCCATTCGGCAGAATATCGGACAGTCCCATGCTTGGGCAATTGGACATGTTGTTGATATTGTATTCCCTATTTTTGAGTCTGATTCATCATGTCCATAGCCAAACTTATTATCAAAGTCAAGTTACGAATGTCCAATGAGCATCCCACATACTCACTTACAAAAAATGGTGCATGTTATGGCAAACTCCTATCATGGACTCTGGCAAACATGCTTTCCTTAACTGGATAATCTCTGCAACAATCCATCTTGAAAATCCGGCAAACAAAGACTCACTCTCCGGCAACATCAATTATCGCGTATCGTTCAGTATGTCCAATATGCCGCCGACCAGTTTAATCAATTTATGCTTGGCTTGTAGCACACTGAGGACAGATGAAAAGTCAGATTAAATCTGGTAAATCTAATGAAAATGACAATGAACCGCCAACCAGAAACTGCAACGGATGACCCCTTGTTGCAGCCTGCAGTCTTTGCAGTTTTGCAGTCTCGGAGTGCCGGAAAGGTAAAATTCCTGCAAGACTGCAAGAACTGCAGACTGCAAATGGAGGTTTTCACTTGCAGGAATCCACAAAAGAGAGCATCATGAACGGATACAGATTCCATCTACAGAAATACCGTCCGGGCAGCAAGACCGCCTGTCCGGAGTGCGGCAGGAAGTCCTGCTTTGCCCGTTATATCGACGAGGAGGGAGAGATTTCCTTCCCTGACAACGTGGGCATCTGTGACCACATCAACAGTTGCGGCTACCACTATACTCCGAAGGAATACTTCCGGGACAATCCGACTGTCAAAGAAAAATTGAATGAGCAGGAAAGAAACGGCGGCACACCGATAGTTGCAAAAGCGTTGGCAAAGCCACAGCCCGAACAGGAGCCACAGATTTCCTTTCTACCCTCCGATTGGGTGGAGCAATCCATGCGCAGGTACGACATCACCCCCTTATACTGCTACTTCACCAAGGTGGCCGGCAAGGAGGACACGGACAGGCTGTTCCGTCTCTACAGGGTAGGCACGTCAAGGATATGGGGCGGAGCGGCCGTATTCTGGCAGATAGGCCGTAACGGCAATGTGCGTGCGGGCAAGATCATGGACTATGACGTTGAAACGGGACACCGGATCAAGGAACCCTTCAACCATGTAAGCTGGGTACATTCGGCAAGGAAGATACCGGACTTCAGGATGAAGCAGTGCCTGTTCGGCGAGCACCTGCTGTCGGACACCTCCGCCGCCATGTCCGCCAAGCCCGTAGCCATTGTCGAGAGCGAGAAGACGGCGCTTGTCGCCGCCCATTTCATCCCCGACTTCGTTTGGCTTGCCACCGGAGGGATGCACGGGTGTTTCAACAGCGGAGCCATGCAGGTATTGCACGGTCGGGAGGTTGTCCTCTTCCCCGACCTTAAGGAGACGGAAGAATGGAGGAGGCGGCTGCCGATGCTGGAACCCGTATGCAGGCGTGCCACATGTTCCGACCTGCTGGAAAGGATGGCGACCGACGGGCAGCGCAGTCAGGGACTGGACATCGCCGACTTCCTGCTGATGGAGGACACGCCGCAGATGATCCTTCAACAGATGATAGAACGCAATCCCGTATTGCAGTCCCTCATCGACGCTTTCGGGCTCGAACTGGTGGATGCAGAGAAAGGGGAATGACGGAAAGGCATCGGACAGCTTGCTGTCCCAATGGGAAAGGGTTGTAAAATCCCGTAGCTTATTAGGGCATTTTCACCGCCTCCGCTCCGCATCCGGCAATAAAAAAGCCCAGAGCCTGAGGGAAGACCTCAGGCTCCAAATATATGCCTCCGGCAATAAAACGGGATTTTACAACAGAAATAACAACCATAAAACGAACAGATATGAGCAATACACAATACGCTGTCTGCCACCTGCAGCGTGGCAGCGGCAACGATTCAGGAATGTCCTGTCACATCGAACGGAAGTATCCCGACGGCAGGAAGTATGTACCGGTCAATGCCGATGCAAGCTGGACACATCTCAACCGTGAGTTGGTCAGATTCCCTGAAGGAGTATCCAACCGTACCGAGGCGATACAGAACCGCATCGACACGGCCGGGCTGCGCCGCAAGGTCGGCAAAAACCAGACAAAAGCCATCCGTATCATCCTGACTGGGACACATGAACAGATGATGAAGATTGCCAATGACGGCAGACTGGACAGTTGGATTGATGCCAATCTCAAATGGCTAAAGGAGACCTTCGGCGAAGAGAACCTTGTGTCGTGCGTGCTGCACATTGACGAGAAGACGCCGCACCTGCACGCCACAGTCGTTCCCATTGTAACCGGGGAGCGTATCCGCAGGAAGCGGGAGGGCGAGAAGAAGTACGAGACGAAATCCGGTCCCCGGTTGTCAGCGGATGATGTGATGCGGCGCACCAAGCTTCATGAATACCAGAACAGTTACGCTGCGGCCATGAAACCGTTCGGGTTGCAGCGTGGGATTGTCGGCTCCACCGCCAAGCATCAGGCAAACTCGGAATACTACAGGCAGCAGGTAATCCAATATGAAGAGGACATAGCCAAGTTGCAGGCCGATGTGGAGAAGGCGCAGGAGGGCAGGAATACCATCCTTGCGTGGTTCGGAAAGGGAGACCTTGCCAAGGCAAAGAAGGAACTGGCTGACAAGGACAGGTTGATTGCCGAGCTCAATAAACAGATTAAGGCTCTTCAGGTAGAAAAGGCCCGGTTGCAGGAACAGCATAAATCAGAAATCGGGAAACTGCGAAACGGCTATCAAGCGGAGATAGACAAAGCCATCCGCAGGGCGGAAACCGCCGAACGGCAGTCAGAAGAAAAAGATGCCGTCATAGACAGGCAACGAAAGCTGATAGACCGGCTCGACCGGATGGCAAACCCTCAGCGTTACAGCCTCTCATCCGGTGCCGAACTTGTCCGAATCAACGTGTCCAACTACCGAAATCCGTCGCTCCATATCTGGACACGGGTCGGAGAGGAACTCTATGAGGACACCAAGTTCCAGATAGACTATGATGTGGCCCAAAGACATTTCAACAGTCAGATCACGGACGAGGAATTTGTCAACGCCGTCTTCGAGCCGCAGGAGCAGGTAAGCGGTAAGCAGGCGGAACTATTGGGTGCTGCGTTTACCCTTACTGCCGGAGGCCCGGCACAGCCCCATGTCGGCACTGGTGCTGGCAGTTCGTCTTCCGACCTTCCGTGGGGTGAACAGAAAAACAGGTCAAAACGAAGTAAATAACAGCAAAGAGGCTGTCGCAAACTATTCTATTTTGATTCAGCCTCTTTGCCTTTCCATATGTTCTCTATATCAATTGTTTCATTTGCTGGACGAAATCCGGCTTCTATCTTGCCTATTTGTACAACAAGTGGCATTTCAGCAAGTTGACCTGCAATTACACAAACCCCAGTTGATAAAATCGGTAATGATTCAACTGAAACTTTATCTAGATATGAAATTGTATTGTTCACTTGTTGTATGTCCTTTTCATTAACAAGCCGATGTATAAAATAATTATGCAATTGCGATATTATGGTAGAAGAAATATCCGACGGACGTTGGCTGGCAATAGTCATGAATACTCCGAATTTTCGACCCTCTTTAATAATCTCTTCAAAAACCTCTAGTCTATAATCTTTCCACTCTTCACTTTCACGTGTTGATTGATAAGACAATATATTATGCGCTTCATCTACTATTAAATTTAAATATTTTTGAGCCTTCCCGGCTTTTTTATGTTCATTATATAGTTTATTAGTCAACAATAATGGAATACGTTTCTTTGTGTCAGTATTTACATCGCTTAAATCAATAATTACAACATTAGAATCGCCCCAAAAATCACCCATGTCTTTTGAAGAATTAAATATGCGAGAAATGTCTGATTCTGATTGACGAAGTTTATGAATTGCAGGAGCAATGTGTTCATTTAATGCTCTGTTTGCTAACACATCATATATCATTCGCATATACATTATACATATAAAGTTATGAATAAAACTTTCTGTAAACCTAAATTGATCTACATGCATGTATATACTTCGCGTTTCTATTTGATCTGGATGGTCTTGCAAATTGATAAATTGGTTATTTGAATCATAAAAAAAATAACAACTACTATTGTTGTGATAATGAAAGTCCGTTTTTAATCCAATATCTACCCCATCATCATCGTATTTGGGAGGAAGTATCTCTGCCACATAATCAAGGAGTAATTCACTTTTGACCTTATCAGACATTATCAATATATCCTTGATTTGCTTTTTCAAAAAATTCCGAAATTTGTTTTCGTCCTTATCAATCTTCTTATACAAATCAATACTTCTTGCAATGAAAGGTCGTTGCGTCTTTTCGGTTGCATTAGAGAATATACTCAATAGATTAATATCCAAGAAATCATCATCTGCTAAAGGGATTTTATCTCCATTATCTTTTCTTGTGTTCAATTTATATACTTTTTTGTCAGAATCCGAGATAATACTATTATGGGAAGAATACTCTCCATTAAAATCAAAAAATAAAAATTGAGCATTCTCTTTAAATGCGCTATTTCCAGAATAATGAGTAAAAAGCTGTCTATAAATTTTAGCCAATGTATATGACTTGCCTGAGCCTGTATTGCCGAATATTCCGATATGACTGGAAAAAAGTTTCCCAATTCCAAGATTTACAGGAACAAGTGAATCATTTGCAAGATGACCTACCTCAATAGTTTCTTTGCTGGAGCCAGCGAATGTATGAATAAGATTAAATTCTTCATTTGTTAAAAGATGGCATTCGTTGTCTATTAATGGCAATTCATTAACTCCACGACGGAAAATTTGATTGTCAATAAAGCCAATTAACTTGACAATCAATATCCTATTTATGGAATCTTCCGCTGAAATCAATACTTTATCTTCCTGTTTACTCTCATCAATATATTCTGATTCTACTTTTCCAATAATCGGAGTGTAGCCTTTGAGAATTTTTACATAGCTTCCTACAGAAACATTTTTTATCAGTGTTCCTTTGTAAATCAGATGGGAAGAATTTTTATTGTGATCTACACGAATCTTGACCTCACGCCCATTTACAGAATATACTACTCCAACTCTAAATACTGAGTTATGTATCCCTATATGTTTGTTATTCATAACTTGCGTGGATTGTTTTATTGATATATTCGAAAATCTTATTAATTGCATTCATATCTAAATGCTCAATATCACAGACCATGTCATTATAGTCATCATCCACATTCAATTCTCTCATTTTGGTTGGCGTAATGATAAGAATATTGTTATTGACACAAGTAGAATCAATGCCTATATTCTTTTTTAATGACTCCTCTTCTTCATCACAATACGCAAAAATAATCACTTTTAAAGTTGGATTATTTTCAGCCGAACGTCTTGTAAGTGTTGCAATATGTTCATCAGCAAATGAAAAGCCTACAACAAAAAGGACTGAATTCTCTTTTTCCAACGCATTGGAATATAATCGCATTAATTCGTAGAAATGATAATCAAGTACCGTTTCTGCAAATTTTCTTTTTGTCGGATTGATTATTATAAATTTTTTATACGCAGTGATGAAATTATCATATTCGGAAGCATCATATGATAATTCAAGTCCTTCTGCATCTTCTATAATTTGTTCATATGTTTTTTCTGTTTTTCTTTTTTCCGACGCAATAAATAGATTGACAAATTTATCATCTCCCAATTTTTTTATTTCATCATCTACATAACAGTACCAAAAACGTTCATGCACTATATGATTATCCCGATCACTCCAATTGATAGAACCATGTATTTTAAGCAAATTAAATACTGGGACTTCAGAAGTATGCTGAAAATGTATACTTGTCTGCATTATAGATTTCATAAAATTGGCTTCGTCATAGATTGGATCAATACTTCCTCTAAAACCATCATTCAACTCTACACCCAATCCACTTGCAGCATCTTCAATCATTAAATCGATGTTTGTCGTAAATATATTTAATTGTTTATTGAGAATGCGAGAATGTCTTTTGTTTAATAAGTTATTCCATGTAATCAGATAGTTTTGATAATTGCTTTTCGTTTCACAATAATCAGATCCGTATCCGAAAAATCTATTGGGTGCAATAACAGAATCATAAAATGCTTTGTATATAGATGCTTCTGCAATTTTATATTTAGGCTCAGGATGAAAATGCATATCATCATTTAACCTAGTGAGTAATTTTTCTATAGAACCCAAAGTCGCAAGATATGGACGTGAAGCTCCTGAACCAATTAAGAAATTGATATTTGCAGATTGGATATAATATGTTAGTTCCTTGATATTCATATTTAATAACTTACATTTATATTATTCATGTTTCTTATAATTCTCCACCTGCTCCAGTACTTTCTGGAAGACTTCTTCGTCCCACTGGGGTGGGTAGCCCTCCTTGTAAAGAAGGTAAGTAAGTTGGCTGGCAAGTTTGCTTTTGAGGTTGTCGTTATTCAGCCAATCTGCATAAATGGCAGTGTCGTCTATCAGTGCTTTGATTTTCTTGGCCAACTCAATACAACGTTCATCTGCATACTCAAATCCGTGGTTATCACGTACCTCAACAAGGACATCAAAGAATGCCTTTTCCTCGAATGTGATGCCCAATACCTTGAACTTTTCACTGTCTGTTTTAAGTTCTTTCAGGATAGTCATTAGTTTGTTAGAAAGTCCGTTGATTTTGTATGAAACAATGTCATAAACATCATTTACAACATTCTGGGTCACATCATTGGTGAATGTCAGCTTATCACGGGTATTATATGCGTCAATCGTTTCCTCGAGCATCTTCTGAAAATGTTCGGCCTGTATCTTGTTTGTCCGACTGTATGCTCTGATCGCTTTGGCTACAAGTTTGCAGAGAATCTGGAACTTTGTGAACGGCATCTTTATCTCTTCCACCTCTTTGGTGAACGAGTCGCTGAAAATGTTTTCTTCAACACCTTCGTTCATAACCCTTTCCACACCACTGGCGAGGATAGCCTCCTGAACCATCTGTTCCACATGTCGGTTCATACTTTCCGTATCGTGCTCGGTGGCGATCATTTTGTTGACGTATGAACAGATTCCCATAAAACATTGGCTCCATGTCACCTCTTCATCAGTCAGGATTCCAGCCGGATTGCAGATGTTGTAGGCCGAGCGGAGTCTTTTGACATGTTCCTTGAAAAGTTTGAGGAATGACACTTCTCCTTTCCGTTCCACGCTGTTGGCAAGGATATATTCGGCCGCCTCCTGAATGAACTGAAGCCGCGCAAGGTCATTGTCTCCGAAGAAGCGTTTGAATGAAAGGCCAGACAATCTCTCCTGTAAAAGTTGCAATTCGTTTTTCAGTATATCATGGGCTGTATCCAAATCCTCTTGTGGTCCTACCTCACCTCCGTATTTCTTCATGGCCTTCTTCATCTCCTCGCGGATACCGATGTAGTCGATGATGAAGCCAAATTCCTTAGTGCCGTATCGACGGTTCACTCGCGATATGGTCTGTATCAATGTGTGTTTCGACAGAGGCTTATCGTTGTAAAGCATGGTCAGGCACGGCACATCGAATCCAGTAATCCACATATCAACATTGATGGAGATATGAAAATTGGATTTCTCTGATTTGAACTCGGCATCAAGAAATTTGCGATATTCCTTGTCTCCAAGCAAATTGTATAACTCCTTTTCATCGTCCTTGTCGCGGGTCATGACCATATTGACAAAAGCGATGTCATTGAGTTTGTCCTTTTCATCTGCCGTTAATACAAGTTCATTCAAAGCCTTTTTCTTCTCGAACCAGTCAGGTTGCAGCTCCCGCATGATTTTATACAATCGGAACGCGATTGTGCGGTCGGCGCAGGTAATCATCGCCTTTTGCAGACGGTCGGTTGTCTCTGTTCGGCGCTTGTAGTCGTCGATAATATCCTTGGCCACCCGGCGCAACACATCTTCATCGCCGATTATCACTTCCATACTCGACATGGCGGCTTTACTCCTGGCAATATCTTCAGGAGTAGCCCCTTCGTCCGCACAGAGTCGATAGTATTCCTCTACCTTGTCGGCCTGCTCCTTGTTCAGGAAAACACGTGCCAGGCGGGGATCGTATTTGATGGGGACGGTGATACCGTCATCCTCCGATTCCTTCATCGTATATTGATCGACGATATCCCCGAACACATGGATGGTCTCATCGATAGGTGTCCCAGTGAAGCCGACATATGTCGCATTGGGTAATGCGTCTCGGAGGTATTTGGCGAATCCATATGTAATCCGTGCACCTATTATGTCGGCTTCGCCATCGGTCAGAATGGAAAGTTTTGAACCGAGATTATTTTGCGAGCGGTGTGCCTCGTCGCTCATGCAGATGACGTTTGAACGTTCTGTCAGCAGTCCGGTGGACTCGGCGAATTTCTGTATAGTAGTAATATAGATTCCTCCCGTTTGCCGGGTGCTCATCTCTTCAGCTAATTCTTTTCGGGTTTCAAACACTTTGACGGCCTCATCCTCAAGGAAGCGCTTCGAGCGGCAGAACAGTTTCCCGCTCTGGGTCTCCAGGTCTTCCCGGTCAACAATGATGAGAATGGTGGGACTGCCCAACTGCTTTCTGCAACGAAGTGCCAACTGACGAGCAAGGAACAGCATGGTATAAGTCTTTCCACACCCCGTAGCGCCGAAATAGGTACCACCCTTACCATCGCCGCCAACAGAGCGCAAATGGGAGAGTATATGGTTTCGTAACTTACGAGTGGCAAAGAATTGCGGATAGCGGCATACAATCTCAGTCGTGTCGTCTTCTTTTGACGGGTCCGGGAAATAGATATAGTCCCTCAAAATTTCCAAGATGCGTTCGGGTGAGAGTGCTCCGCGAATCAATGTACGCAGCGTGTCCAGTCCTTTCCCCGCCTTGTCCTCATTATCGATTTTCTTCCATTCATAGAAAAACTCGAATGGCGTGTAGGTCGTTCCCAGTTCGTTCTTCGCTCCGTCGCTGATAACTGCTAGTGCACAATATTTCAGCAAGGCCGGTATATCCCGCATATAGCGGGTACAAATCTGTGTGTGGGCATCGCGGATGGTTGCGCTCTGCTTTGTCGGATTTTTGAGTTCGATGATGCAGACCGGTATGCCGTTGACAAAAAGCAGGATGTCGGGGCGGCGGTTTTCACGTCCCTGTTCCATGACAAATTGGTTGACGCAACGGAATATATTATGGTCGGGATGCCCGAAGTCGATGTATTGCAAGCGAAACGGATTCCCCCGTCCATCGTTGTATGTAAAATCGTATCCATCCCGATAGAGCAGGAAGGTGTTTTGCAGGGCGAAGTAGTCGTTCTGTCCGCCCGTGTTGCGCAGGTTGGCGACTATGCCGTCCACCTCGGCTTCGGTCAATTGTCTGTCTTTATATTGTGCGGCAAGAAATGCCCGCAGGTCGTCTTCTATCAGTGGGTCGGTATATTTCCGGTGAATGTCATCGCCGAATGTATATTGCCA
>ENA-USUJ01002436-USUJ01002436.1-human-gut-metagenome-genome-assembly--contig:-NODE-2436-length-14045-cov-10.837056_pt1 | contig 14045 bp, 17 predicted proteins | sample MGYA00250061_ERZ773398 | MGnify/ENA primary metagenome ERZ773398 (study PRJEB29103, sample SAMN06111992) | human gut metagenome | biome: human gut; feature: ankylosing spondylitis patient; material... | reverse complement strand
GCCTACCGCGTTTAAAGTAACAAAAATTGATTGCTATAAGCCGCATACAGTAAAAGACGAAGTGGAGATATGCTTGACTTGCGATTTGCCGAAATGCCGAGGAGATGACAGATTATGCAAACGCTACCAAGCGATGATGAAAGAACTAAAAGAAAGGAATAAAAAGAGTAAGGAGAAAGACAGATGAATAAAGTATTTTTAATTGGGAACTTGACGAAAGACACGGAATACGGCGTAACAAAAAACAATATTTATTATTGCAATTTTACAATCGCGGTAAATCGTTCGTATACAGACAGCAACGGCGAAAGACAAGTCGATTTTTTCAATATCCGAACGTGGCGCGGAATTGCCGAAAGTTGCGCGAAATATCTTGTGAAAGGGAAAAAGGTTTGCGTTTCGGGAGAATTGCAACAGAGAACATACGAGGACAATCAAGGCGTAAAACGTACGGTAGTTGAGATACAAGCGAACGAAGTAGAGTTTTTATCGCCGATAGATAAAAAGCAGGAAGAACAGACGGATAAAAAACAAACAAAGCCGTATCAGCAATCTATTCTTGAAGATGATGATATACCGTTTTAAGGAGAAAAGATTATGAATAAATTGAAAAAAGTTATAAAATATCTTTTAATAGCAATGATTTTGATTGCGTTTGCGCTTTCGATATGCGCGGCAAGCAAGGCGGGGAAAGTGCAGGAAATAACGCAAGAGAACGCACAAGAACTCACAGAAGCAGACAGGGCAAATATCGCGGTAATTTACGAGAAAACGCTTATAGATAAAGCGGAAACTATACCATACACGCAAGACGGTGAGCGGCGGTATTTGATTATTGCAAGTAGGTTTAATGAGGTACGTTTTTACATTTATGCGTTTAGGAATGGCGAACTTGTTATTATAAATCAATGGCGCGCAAAAGATTTATTAAAATAAATGGCATAATATCGTTGACAAAAGTTATAAAATATGGTATAATACCTATGATAGAAAATCGCTTATAGCGAAAAGGAGTATAGAAAAATGGCAGGGGTAAAGGAATTTAAAGCCGAAAAGGAAGAAGTAAAAGAAATCACGTCGGAAGAGCTCGAAAAGGAAATCGCGGCGGTTACCGCAAAAGGCTCGGAATTGCAAAAATACATATATTCCGAAAAAGGGAAAGCGGAAAGTTTCGCATTGCGGCGTTTGCGTATGGAACAATTCAACGCATATTGCGCGCTCGTGGAATGTATGCAAGCTCAAATCAGTATTTTAAAATAAAAATTTGGGTAGGTATGAAAAATGCATTACAACTCACAAGACACGATAGGCAATTTATCGGCAAAGGTAAAGAAAGCATATAGTAAGCCAAATATCGAAGTACAGGAAGAGGATAACAGAGGAAACCGTTATTCGCTTCCTTATGGCTTATGTAAAGGAGTAGGCATAGATACTACTGGAATGACGCCTCGTGAAGCTTGGGCAGCTTACACGAGAAAAACAGGTATATCTAAGGAAGATGCCGAAAAAGAGCATTGGGGGAAAACTGCGGACGAAAAACAACCCGCAGAGAAAAATAGCCCTGCACAAAAAGCAACGAATGCCGGGAGGGCATATTCTTCTACAAGGAAAGGCGTTAGCGAAGATTGGGCGGCAAGAGCGCAGGAAATGCGTTCATTTAGCTCATATCAGCAAGGGAGCACTACGAGTTCGTATAATGCTTCCGTTGATCAATTCGATAAAAATGTAAACGAGCTTATACAAAGATACGGCAACAACGCGACTTTAACGGATAAAGACTGGGAAGAGGTTTATAGTATCGCCGATAGGTACGCGCCGAATCTTGAAAAATACACAGACGAAACGAATAGGAACGAGGCGAGCTATCCAAGTTGGTTTATTTCCGGACCTGCAAGATACAACGTAAAGAAAAACGAAGCTTTGATGAGTCGTTCAAGAGCGTTGTATGAGAACAATGCGGACAGGATAGACCCTGATAACAATGTATATTTAAAAAAGATAAAATCGATTTTAACTAATGCAAGCATAAAATCGGATGACAGTAATGCGGTAGAAAAGTTGCAAGCAAAATATGACGCGCTGAAATCGGAAGTAGAACGGGGAAAAGCGTTAAACGCGTATTTTAGAAAACACGGAACTCTGAAAGGAGCAGAGGGAATATCCGATGCTACTGCACAAAAATTCGCAGAAGACCACGAAAGAGAGCCGTATTTTCACCGACAGCCTTATGCGGCGTATAGATTGCAAAATGCGAATCAAGAACTGCATAGAATTCAAGGAAGAATAGACGATTTGAAAAAGAAACAAGAAGAGGCAAGAGCTGCGGAAGAGAATCCGCAATCGGCAAAAGAACAGGCGGCGAAGAAATACCCGAAAGTGGATGGCGTAGAAGTCGAAGAGAATAACAGCATTGATAGAATCCAATTGCGATTTGCTGATATACCTCCTGCCGAGACTCGTGAAATGCTGAAAAGAAATGGGTTCCGTTGGAGCCCATCGCAAAAAGCCTGGCAAAGACAATTGACAGCTAACGGGAAATACGCAACGCGAAGTTTGCTTGAAAAATTAGGTGGTACAAATGGATAATAGGATAGCATACGGGCTTGCCAAAAGAGAGGGTATAGACACAAAAGGAATGACGCCTAAGGAAGTATGGGAAGCCCTTGATAATAATGGGATTAAATCAGGTAGGAGCGGATATGACAGTAAAGAAAAATTCCCTACGGTAAAAAAAGAGATAGAGAAAGTATCCCCGAAAAAAGAATTAAAAGTAAAAGAAATGCAGGCACTTTATGATAGAATAAAGTCAGGTAAAAAAACAACTCTTGCCGAAATCCTTGCGGACAAAGGGTTGCAAGAAGCGGAAAAAAAATATACTGTTTCGAGTGAAGAATTTACTTCCAATATAAACACTCCCGAAAGGAATGCTTTAAGAAAAAGAATTGCGGATGAAATGAATAAAAGAGGGAGTATTGTAGATAAAGGGTTTAGCGGGGCAGTAGACAAAGGATTTAGAGCAGAAATCGTGCTTGGAAAACCAGCAGGCGGAAAATCATCCGTTATTGTCGATAAAGTATCGAGAAACACGAATAGCCGCGTATTAGATAGCGATGAAGTAAAAAAGGAATTGCCCGAATTCGACGGAGGAAATGGAAGCGGTAAAATCCATACGGAAAGTGCGGATTTAATTTTGGAAAAAATGATGATTCCAGAATATTATAAGGGGGGCAAACATCAAGGGGAAAATATAGTAATCCCTATCGTTGGGAAAAAACCTCGTGCGGCGAGAGAATATTTAAAAGCGTTAAAAGAAGCCGGGTATACTGTACATTTATCGCTGAACAGAGTTACGGCAGAAAACAGTGCAAAAAGAGCCGTAACAAGATTCGCGGAAACAGGGAGATTCCTAAGCCCGACATATATTGAGAGCGTTGGAGATAAACCCGAACAGACATTTGAATTATTAAAACAAGAGGGCGGATTTGATACATATTCCGATTATGACAATAATGTCCCGTTCGGCGAACCTGCGAGAAAAATAGAAAGACTTGATAAAAATCTAAAAAAAATAAAATGGGAGGACTGGCAATGACAGGAGAAGAAAAAAAGATTATAACTGAATATTTCAAGAAAAACAACTATCCTTTTACGGAATCGGATTTTAAGAGGATAGAAGAAGCAGATATGGTTAAAGAATTTTTGGAATATGCAAAGCAAGGTAAAAACTTTGGTGCGGGAATAGGAGCAATAATTGCCTACGGTGGATTTTAAAGGGGTGTAAAAAATGCCGCGACTGACTACAAGACAACGGAATAGAATCATCGCCGAATATGTAGACGGAGACGGAAAAGTTACTCAAAGAAAGTTAGCGGAAAAGTATAAGGTTTCGCAAGTAACAATATCGAAGATATTGAGTAACGAAGAAGTTAAGAAAAGGTTTTCAGAAGCTAAAAAAGATAGCGAATTAAGTATGATAGAGTTTATAAAATCTCGCTCCGAACGTGTTCAAACTTTAATAGATATAGCTATAAATAGTATGGACGAACAAATGGAGAGTTCATGTCTTAGAGATAAGGTCGGGGCGATAAAAGTACTTATGGAACAATTCGGAGTTAAGCAAGAAGAAGAGCCAAAAGAGAGAGAAAGCGAAAACCAGCGTACTATTAAATTCGTATTTGAAGATACTTCTATAAAGAAAGATGATAACGGAAATCAAGAAACAACCTAAAATTTTTAAAGAATTGTTTATGCCGAATTGGAATATCGAGGAAGCAAAGCGATTTACGCCGAGATATAAAGAAGAGCTTAGAAAGCGTTTATATCGCGGTGAAGAAGTATCGCCTAACGATTTAGGAGTAAAAGAGTTTATACTAAAAGGCGGGCGTTTAAGCGGGAAAACGCAGACAGACGAAGAAGCGACAGTGCCAGAAATATTATCGGAAGAGCGCGGTGATATATGGTATTGCCGGTCGGAAGATAACACAATAAGGCGTTCAATCTTTCAGTCAATGCAAGCAACGCTATATAAATACGGTTGCACATTGTCAAACAGACGAGATACTACATTCAAAGTTAGTACAAGTCCGTTTGAGATAAAGAATAATCGTACAGAGAACGTAATACAATTTTTTGCTATAAATAAGGATATAAACCGAACGAAAGGGCAATTTCCGCCGTCAGGGAGAATAAAGAAAGTAATGCTTGAAGAAGCGAACGAACCAGACGGAAAGGAATATGTAGAAGCGTTAAGAAGCACTGCGCTTCGGTTTATGGACGAAAAGAGCAAATTTGTATGTAGATACAATCCGCCGCCGAGCTATACGGCTTGGGCGAATATGTATTATCCGCAAAGGGCATTAAAGGGAGCAAAAGTAATTCATTCTACGTGGGAAGATATAGCGGACTTGTTAGACCCCGTAGTAATTGCAGAAATACTGCAAATGAAACAGACAGACCCATTGCACTATGCGTATTGGTACGGCGGCGAAGTAGTATCGTTAGAGGGCTTAGTGATATGGAGTTTTGACAGAAAGAAGCATTTAATGCCCGTAGATGAGTTGCAAGGGAGAATAGCGCGGAACTTTGGCTATCAACCTTACGCAATGTTTTACGGCGTAGATAGCGGCTTAAAAAACGATGCGACGGCAATAAGCGCGTGGGGCGTATATCCTGACGGCTTGCTTATAAAGCTTTCCACTTTCTACTTAGATTTAAAAGAGTATTGTAGAAAGACGGGGAATAAAGGAATATCGCACACCGACCAAGTATATTTAATGATAGATTGGTTTAAAAAGTTTGTCGTAGATATGAACGAAATCGGGGTGATAATTCCCGACCATACGCGGGAGCGGTGGTGCTTTGACGGTGCGGCACTTACGCAGGATTTAATGTTAGAGTTTGAAAAGGCTACAAGTTGGTATTGCAAGGCAGTAACAGACAAAGACATAGAGAGAGATATAGCGCGGCTTGTAAACAGTTACAGAAGCGGAATGCTAAGGATATTAGACACGGAAGAAAATCAAGCAAGCGTGAGGGAATTAGAAACGTTCGCGAGAGATGAAGAAAACGAAATTCCCGAAGGGCAAAGCGACCATACAATAGATGCGGATAAATATGCAACGTACGAATATTATTATAACTATTTGTGAGGTATAAAGAATGAGCGGTTTTCAGACACCGAAAGAAATAGAGAATTATTTAAATTTAGAGTGGCGAAAGCCGCCCGAAAGCTTTATAAATACCTCGTTGTATTATACGGGGTTAAATCCGTTTTTCATAAACTATATGAATACGGTAGTAAGACCTTGCGCGGCGTATATGTCGGGAGCGGCTGACGGCGTAGTGAATAGCGGGTTAAAAATGAATATCGGCTATACGATACGCAAGACGGCAACGAAAGTATTAAAAGGCGATAGGATTATATTTGACGGCGAAGATAAGAATTGCAAGATACTTTCGGACAATTGGTCTCCGTCTGTAAACTTCGAGAAATTCCTTGAAAGCACGATAGACAATCTTTTATACGGCACTACAATTATAAAGCTGAATAAGGATTTAAACGGGCGTTGCGTTCCTACTTCGCAGAGAGTTGATAGATATTACGCTACAACGGACGATTACGGAAATGTTATAAGAGTAACGATATTCAATTCGCTTTTATTCGAAACGAGTTACGGGAAATCGGTGCGAAATTCGTTTTGGCTTGTAGAAGAGCGTTACTATAAGAAAAATAAGCCGTATGTTCAATATAAAGTACACGCGAAATCGGGGATTGCAGGGAGCGAATTATTGCCGCCTATAAATAGCGATGGTTTGCCTGTCGAGGGTTTGCCGGACGAAATAACGAACATATTGAAATCGCGCAATATAACGGTAAATAAAGAGATAAAATTGCCGTATAGAGACGGTTTAGGCGTATGGATATTGACTTTGACGGCGAACAATTCGAGTGTTCCGGGATTAGCAATGGGAGACCCGCTTTTATATGGCGCTCTTGACTTATTGTGGAGCGTTGATATGGTGTTCAGCGGCTCGCTGACTGACGTTATATTAGGCAAGGGCAAGATATTAGTGCCAAAACGCTTTCTTGACACTATAAGACAAGACTTCGCGGCGAAAGGTGTACAGACAAAAATCAACGATTCTTCGCTTTCCGATAGAATAATGGCGCGGGAAGCTATGCAGAACGATGAAGATAATAGTTTTGTGTACATAGCGACCGAAAGGGATAAGGAATTCCCGCCGCAAGCGGTGCAATTCAATATCCGAAGCGAGGAATACAAGAGCATTTTAGAGCTGTATTTGCGGCAGATAGTAACGCATTGCGGATTTGCGCCTACGTCTATATTCCCGTTCCTTGTGGATAATTCGGCAAAGACAGCAACGGAAGTTACAGCGGAAGAGAATCTGACAAGAGCTACCGTACAGACAGTACACCAAACGATTGAGCCCGTTTTAGATAGGCTTTTAAACGAAGTTTTGTATCAGTTGTATAAAGGCGTAGGGCAAGAGTACAATGATATGGTACACGTCAAATTAAGCGACTATGTTGGAAATAAGATAATGCGAGACGAAAATATTCGTTCGAACTATCAAGCGGGTTTAATGCCAAAAGACGTAGCCGTACAGCAAATAAACAGGACTTCGAACAAAGAAACGAATGAATATTTGCAGAAGTTGGAAGCTGAAAAGAAAGCGAACGAGCCGCAATTCGGGGATTTTTTCCCGCAAGGGGTAGACGATGACAGCAAACAAGGCACTGAACAAGCAGATAATTTCTTTGGAAGAGGCGGAAGCGGAAATCCGTTTGGCAGTTAAGAACGGATATTTAACCAAAACGCCGAAATCGACCATTGACAAGCGTATAAAATCAATCATAGAAAAGGCGTTGAAAAGCGTAAAAATAAAAGCCTTACGCGAAGTAAGCGCGAAAAGCTTGATAGACTTTTATAACAAGCAATGGGATGAAATCAGGCGGCTATTTAATGGCGATTTTGCAGCGTTTTTCCTTGTGTTAAGTCTTTCTAAGGGGCAAGGCACGAAAGCAAAACAGCGAGCGAATTTTTCGGCGTTACAGCGGAAAGGATACTTACAGACGGCAGAGCTCACAGAGGACGGATATTTAAAAGAAATGCCTACTTCTTACGGCGTGCCTATGCAAAAGTATATGCAAGACTATTTGAATAATAACGTAAAAGAAGTTATGAAAAGACTTGCGGAAACAGAGCCGTTAGACCCGGAAGATACTCGGAAAATATCTTTGAGAGCAAGGGCAGAATTAGAAGTCAGATATGCGAGCAGTAGAGAGAATATAGCAGACTTACGGAACGCAGGCGAGCGTCTTGTATTGTGCTCTTCGCATTCCGACTGTTCGGAGCGTTGCGCACCGTATCAAGGGCGATTATATTCGTTAGACGGAACGAAAGGCGAGATAAACGGCTTAAAGTATGTACCGCTTGAATTCGCGACAGAAAACCCGCGCGATAGGTACGTAACGAACGCGGGGCGAGTGTATCAGAACGGATTATTCGGCTTTAATTGCAGGCATAAAATAACGCCTTACAGAGGGCAAAAGCCCGTAAAAATAAGCAAGGAAGAGGAAGAAAGGGAATATGCGATAACTAAAAGGCAAAGAGAGCTTGAAAGAGCGGTATTGAAATGGCGAACGAGAGCGATAGAAAGCATAGACAAGAAAGAATATGCAAAAGCGCGGCAGAAAGCGAGAGAGTGGAACGCGGTATATATAAAATACTCAAAAGAACACAATCGCGCATATTATCCGTCAAGGACAAAGATATTATAAGCGAAAAGCTTTGATATAAATAAAATAGGAGGTAAAAATATGTTCGGTAAAAAGGTTACGCTTGATGATATTCTCAAAGGTATTGACAATCTTTCGGACGAGGACAAGGAAAAGGTACGCGAGAAAGTCGCAGACCTTGACAAGGCAGAAGACGAAAGAGAGATTGACAAAATCGAAGAGGATAAGGCAGGAACGGACGAAAAGGCAGCTGAAAAGGCTGACGAGGTAGACGAAGAGAGCGAAGAAATCGGCAAAGACGTAGACGAAATCGAAGAGGAAGAGGAACTTGACGAAGAACCCGCCTCCGAGGAAGAACACGGCGAAAACGATGATTTGCTCGAAGAGCCGCAAGAAGCTATTCCCGAATGGGGAAAGGCAATCCTTGCAAGGCTTTCGCAACTTGAACAAGCTACCGCAGATAAAACGGTAGAAGAAGAAGCGAAAGAAGTATACGGACTTGGGAACGGAGTTTTTCAAGGCAATGAAGAACCCGAAAAATCCAAAAAAATGACACCGTCCGATGTCGCAAAAACTCTGTCAAGAATTAAAAGATAAAAAAATTAAAGGAGATTAAACAAAAATGGCAGAAATGGTTATTACTTCGGGTATTCCCGATACTCAACTGTACTTGCAGGCGGCGGCAAACGTAGCCGCACCCTTCAATGTAGACTCGAACTCGGGGAATTATCCCCTTGTAGGCAATGTGCTTGCACAGCGCAAGCTCGCGAATCAGTGGCTTATGGTAAACCTTTCCAACCGAGCATTCGTAGACGGTATGGGCGTTACCTCGGTAGGCGCAGAATCCGAAAACGTGGGCGCGATTCGCTTCCCGCTTCTGTATATGCCCCCTCGTCTTAAACGTACGCTCGGAATGACTCTTGCACCGAACGGAGAAGCAGGAGGCACGGTAGGCAATAACGCACCGTTCAATAACAACTTACCGCACGGCGTACAGACTGACGGCTTTGACTTGAAATTCATTCAAGAATATGACGAAGCGGCGCAGATTTCGCGCGTTAATATGCGTTTAATCGGCTCGTCTTTGGATTTGCTCGGACAGTATACGCAGTATATCCCTATGGCTATCGGCGTGCTTATGGATGCGGATATTATGGCAACGCATATCGGCTCGGGCTTGACTTTTGCGAATGCTAAAGGAAACGCGAATATCCTTGCATATGACCCCGCGAAGGACGAAAAAGGATACTTGCAGAAGCTTATGAACGGTTTGAAGTCGAAACTTTCGAACGTTCGCGGCGAATACAAGCAAGGCGTTATTTCTTATCCCCGCGAGAAGTCCGTATTCGTTATGCGGCAAGCGTTTTTCGATAAGCTTATGACTATCGATAACGGCGCGCTTGTAAACTCGGATATTGCGCAGAAAATCTTGCTCAACGGCTATTTGTCCGATGACGGAAATAAACTGCTCGGTAACTATATCGAGGGCATTTACGGCGGTATTTATATCAAAGTATTACCCGACGAATATTGGGATACGGCGGCAGCTGAACTCAACCTTTCCGCTTCGCAGTACACAGAATTTTCGAAAATTCAAGCGTATATCGCGAACGCAGAGGGCACGTATTTCGGTATGTCAGCAAACGTTACGGAAGTAGACAAAGCACCTACGACTTCTATCGGCTTTATCGTGCGTAACGATTGGGGTTGGGGCGTGAAGTCTGTAAGACCTTCGTCTATCGCGTTTATCGTAGAGGTAGAAAGCGGCTTGCTGTCGAACTTTACGAACCCCGTAACGAATTTTACCGATATTGTATCGCCCGCGAACGTTGAAGAGCTTGTCGCGGCATATCAAGATGGCGCGATTTCCGAATATGCGTTGCAGAAAATCGGCGCGGCTGACCCTAAAACGCTTTGCACTGTAACTCTTACGCTTACGGGTACCGCTTCTGCGGCGGTAACGGGCGCCGATGTCGCGGTACGTAAAGAAACGGGAGGCTATGCGGTTGTAGAGGAACAGAGCGGCGGCAAATATGCGTTTGTAATGGACAGAGGAACAAAAGCTAAGATTTTGATTTCGGCTTCCGGTTACAAGAATGCGACCGTTGACGTATCCGATACGAACTCGGCGGGCGCGACTTACGAAGTTTCGAAAGCTCTCACGGCATCTTAATAAAACTGTTTTCGGCGGTTTTTACAGGCTTAAAAGCCGCCACCACTTACAGACGTATTTTTCTAACTCCGACAGGCTTTGGTAGATTGTGCATAACAATCTACCACCATTTGCAATTGATTGCAAAAATAAACTAATCGAGGGCAAGCCATGTTTATACAACCTTACAACACAGATTATATGATTTTTGACGAAATTACGGGGCGGTATGTGCTTACTTCGAAAGCCGTTTTGGATAATCTCGGAATAGATATGAACATAGCGGCAAAAGACAACGCGAATGGCGTAAACGCGTTTTTAAATCGCGTATCGGCGTTTACTTATAGGAAAGTCCACGAATACGGTGTAGACGAATTTCAAGACAAAATCATAGCTACAACCGAAAAGGGGAGAGAGCTTATTCAAGAAGCAATGCTCGAACAGTTTTTTTATATGAAGAATGTCGGGGATTTGTCTTTGAGCTTAAAGCAAGAAGAGCGGGCATTATATGCAAGCGACCGCGTAGTAGAAATATTCGAAGCGGTAATTCCAGAAATCGGAAGAAGTCTGATATATGTGGGGTTGTGAAATGGATTTTTTAAGTGAAATGTGTTCGAAGAAAGACACGGAATACTTAACGGGAACGTATTATAAACGCCGCCCGGTTGAGCCGTCAGATAGCGGGGAAAAATTCACTTATGAAATGTTAGACCCGCATAGCAGAGAATACAGAACGATTATAGGCACGTTATTAGTCGAAGGAAAAAGCACGGCAATTAAAACGCGTTCGGCAATCGACTTTAAAGAAAAGCAGTATATTGTAACGCAAGACGGGCAATTTTGGCAAATTGTATCTGTTTTAGAGAACGTGCAAGCGGAGCAAAGCAAACAAGCGTTGCGGTTTTTCGTTGAAACGGCGCAGACGGAAAAAACAATCCGCTTGATAGGAAAGGATAATCCGTGGGGATTGCAATGACAACGCGGGAATTTCAAAGGTTTTGCGAAAGCCTTTTTCAAGGAACAAAGAGAATAACGCCTATTGACACAGGGAATATGCGCTATAACGCCGTGAAAATTGTATACACGGACGGCGGAAACGAGTGCCATATTTACGTAGACGAAGCAATCGCGCCGTATGTATTCTATACTAATGAGCCGTGGATAAGCCCGAAATGGCACGGGAAGAAAAACCCGAATGAGGGTTGGTGGGATAACGGCGCGCAAATAATCGATGAACGAATAAGACAACGATTAGGCGCAAAATTATCTAAAAACAATATCATAGCAAACAAGAGGTAAAATATGATTGAGTTAAAAAAGCTTGCGGAAAGGCTTGAAGCGCAATTAAATGACGGCTTGACGGGCGATATATCATACAAGCTTTTCACAGATACGGGAACATTTAAAAAGGCGTATAGAGAAAGAAATTCCGTTATTACGTATATAAACGGCATTTATTCGAACGTATCTTCCGATATATCAAACGTATACGACGGAGCGAACGGATTTTTAGTAGGTAGTATGACAAACGAAGTCGTGCTTGTTATTCCTTGCAAGGACGATGACGAAAGCGTTTATTCTGTGATTCATAGACCAGACGGAACAACTGAACAAGAACTTGTAGAAATCGGGAATAATACTTTTATCGCGCAAATAAGGAAACGGCTTGACGATATAGCAGCGAAAACGTTATATTTTATCGAAACCGACAGCGAAAATAAGTCTTATAACGTATCGGTTGCATTTCAGCTTGCAGATACGGGAATAAGAGAGCAATTGCCGGAGCTTGGAGATTGTTTTACGTTCTCTATGCAAGCCTTTTACAATATCATCGAAAGCGGCGATAATTCCCGGAAGTGGAAAATCTATTTAGACGATATAATTTTGCCGTATTCGTCTATGTCTTTGCAGCGGCAGACAACGAACGAAACAACGGTATACGCGAACAAAGGGCGTTCTACAAGCACTTTGATTGTGGCAGATACATTTTCTTGCGGAATCGAAATTCCGTCGCTTTTAATGGGCTTTAACAGCATTGTAAAAGATTTCTTATTGAACGGCTCAAACGGTTATGCGCACGTTGCGAAATTCGTCGCGGGCGATACGACCGTTTATAAATTGGTTGTTTTGTCCGAAGACACGGCAACCGCAAGCGGCGTTTTAAACGTTGGGTTAAAATTGCAATTAAACGAAACGAAAGAAGCTTATGGGCTTATAGCGTTTTCTCCATCGCATTATATTATTTATCGGTGTAAAATAGCGGCTTCGTTTTATGAAAATATAACGTTTGACAGTGATTTCGCCGTTGATTATACCGATTACTACGGGTATGGATTCAATACGAATGGCAGAAAGAGTTTTTATCCGTCTTACGGCGAACTTCTTATTTTCCCGAAAGGAACGACCGTAAAATTTGATAACGCACAGAATTGGCAACAAATACAGTGAGGGATTTATGGCAACTTACGAATATATTATAAGAAATGAAACAAGCGGAGAGGGCGGCGGATTCCCCGTAGCGAAAGTATCATCGCGCGGCGGAGCAGATAAGCCGCAGCAAAGCGGTGCGCAGAAAACCGTAAAAACGCTTAAAACATTATCTAATTTATATGTCGTACGGGAAGCCGTATCTATCACAAAAAGCGAATTTATGTACAAGGCGAACACGGTAGAGCTTCGAACGGGTTGCAAGGACTTACAGCAGAAAGTAGATTTTCAAATGCAATTAGGACAAATGGGATTAAATGTACTTGGTTCGGCAATCGCAGGCTTTGCGGTAGGCGGCGTTATAGGCGCGGCAAGCGCGGCAGGATTAAGCGTTTTATCGCAAGCAATAGGATTCGCACAGAGCACAAGTCAGGCGCAGAGAACGATTGACTTGAAGCAGTCTATTGAGGATAATACAATCCGTATGCAAATGGTGCGAGCGGGCTCACGCGGTAGTAGGGGGAATTACGAACAATGAATAATATAAGAGTAATGATTGGGAATACCGATTATACAAGTTATGTCGTATCGCCCTTAAAAATGGGGAATTTGCTTGATGAACGGTTAGACGAAGTAAATTTGACTTTGCGTTATATTTCAAAGCCGTATTTTGAGCCGCAAACGCGTGTAGAAATATATATAAGAAATAATCCCGAAGCGCATTATAACGCGGCAATGGCAGATGATATACTTAAAGAATCGGATTATAATTTTTCAAATGGCGTATCATCTGACGGGCATTTAAAGCAGATACTTGATAGTAGCAGAATCAGGCAGACGTACACGAAATATTTTATCGTAGCAAGCGATAACGCTTCCGAAATTATCGCAGGCAGCGGACGATTCGAGCACGAAATTTATTTGATTGAGCGCACAAAACTTTTAGAGGGCTTTATCGGTGATAGCTTGACTTTTACAAATCCGACGGCAACTGTTTACGGAGAGCCTAAATCAAACTTTTATTCGTGGTACGGATATGATATAGAAAATACCCCCGACGGATTAAAAGCCGCTTCGGAAACGAATATAACGGGAACAAATTACTTTAAAAGCCCCGCACAAAACAAAACGATTTCAATATCAGGGTTATCGACAAGCGCAGGATTCGGGAAAACGCTTATAGATACTATCAATGCGAATTGGCAC
>ENA-USUJ01002434-USUJ01002434.1-human-gut-metagenome-genome-assembly--contig:-NODE-2434-length-14056-cov-4.486229_pt1 | contig 14056 bp, 9 predicted proteins | sample MGYA00250061_ERZ773398 | MGnify/ENA primary metagenome ERZ773398 (study PRJEB29103, sample SAMN06111992) | human gut metagenome | biome: human gut; feature: ankylosing spondylitis patient; material... | reverse complement strand
GGTCAGTGTGTCGGTTCAGAATATGGGTAAGGTCGGTCTGACCTGTACGATCACGCATTCCGATGGTAGCATGGAGACGCGTAACGTTGCGATCGATGTCGTATTTTCCATCAATGAGTTCCTTTCCACGGGAGCTCCGGCGAAGATGACGAAGATCCGTTCCACCGATTCCAGACGATCCATTGTAATGGATTACGGTACAACCGTATATTTTGGTAAGAATGCCAAGAAAGATACCAATAAGCTGAACTTGATCTTCGGTGATGCAACAAGCCAGAGTGCTGTATGGTCCAGCAGCAACAACGATGTGATCCGTGTCAGCGAGCAGGGCGGTGAAAGTCTTGTTATGGCGGTAGGAACCGGAAGGACACAGCTTTCTGTTACATACAATGACGGCAAGAATGAGTACAATGATTCCATCAATGTCTATGTCCGCCCGCAGATCCGAAAGGACAGTGTTTCCGGAGCAAGACTCGACGACTCCGCATCAACGGTGATCATGGAGCGTAATGATAAGGTCTGGATACCGGCATTGTTTGATTCTAATCCTCTGGAGGGTGTGCTTGATAAAGTAACCTGGGTTATCGCCAAGAGAAGCGGAACGACGAGAACCCTTGTCAATTCTTCTGCCGGGGGCGAGTATAATGCAAATGCAGATGCGAATCTGATATATGACAGTGCAACCAATACCTTCCGTCTGGATGCAAAGGCGGGACAGTATATTGTTATGTTCTATGTAAAAGGAACATACAACAACTTCAAAGAGGCGCAGGATTCCAGCATCTTCCTGGGATGTTTGCCGTCGTATTTTAATGCGGATGTCCGCGGTAAGTTTGAGGATAAGGATGTTACGGTCAATATCGGTGGCAGCTATGATCTTGCGGAGGCGTTTAATATCTCCAAAGACACGCTGCTTAAGAACTTCACATTGTCGGTGGAGGATAACTCCGGTAACTGGGTTTCCGTAGATTACCAGACATGGATCCTGACCGGGCGTACGCGTGGTACTGCCAAGTTTAAGGTAAAGTGTAACTCGATGCCGTCGGAGATGATTCCGGGCGTTGTGCAGGGGCAGACCTATAATGTCACGGTCAATGTCACGGATACGTTCTCGCTGAATGTGGCGAGTGCAACGATGGCAGTAGGATCGAAGTTAGATCTGACCGGTATTATCGGATCCGGAGAATATGCGGAGGCAGATTCCTTCCGATGGGAGACAACCGATCCGAGAGAGACTTATATTTCCATCAGCTCTAATGCACAGTATGCAACGGTAACGGCGAAGAAAGAGACGCCGGCGGACAGTCCGGTAAAGGTTAGTCTGTACTGGACGGATGATATGGCAGTTACGCATGTGGCAAGCTGTAAGATCTATGTAACCAATTCTGCAACAACGATCCCGCTCGATCATACGGAGCTGGAGATGGAGGTTGGCAGCATTGAGTATCTGGATTCCGGACTTTCCGGACAGCAGAATCTGACCTGGATCTCTGCGGATACAGATATGGTTAAGGTTGAGCCGCAGCAGGGCAATACAAAGGCAAAACTGACTGCCGGAACAAAGACAGGATCTACAACGATCACTGTCATCAACAAGGACAATAACGCATATGCGACCTGCCGTGTTACGGTGACGGCGGCGATTACCTCGCTGACGATCGAGCAGGGCGAGAATCTGGATACATTCTTATCCGCAGGCTTTGTATTCCTGAAAGCAAATTATCTGCCAAAGAATGCAACCAATACAGAACTGAAATGGACAACGAGTGATCCGAGTGTGGCAACTGTCGATAAGAACGGTGTTGTTACACTGCTCAAGGAGGATACCGTGTGGATCTCCGTTGAGCCGGTATTTAACCCGTATAACGTAGTCGCAAGATGCTGTATCAATATCAAGAAGAATCCGGTTACCGATATCATTACGGATGTCAGTGAGATCAATATGATCGCCGGAGACCAGTATACGGTTTCAACCACGATCGTTCCAAGTGATGCGACAGACACAACGCTTCTGTGGAACACGGACGATCAGAAGATCGCCAAGGTACAGGGAGGAACGATCACGGCAGTTGCTCCGGGTGATGCAAATATCACGGTTGCCAACGGTACCGTGTTTAAGATTATCAAGGTTCATGTCAGAAACCGTTTGAAATCCGTAGCATTCACGCAGAATGAGTACGAAATCAAGGAGGGAGATACAATCTCTCTGAAAAACGCACTGATCTTTAATCCAAGTGATCATGTCAATACAAATGTTTCCTGGACATCCACGAACAGTCAGGTGGTTTCCGTGGATAAGGACGGTAATATTACCGGTCTGAAGGCAGGGGATGTTGCATGGATCACCTGTATTCCGGAGGATCTGGGGATAGCGGGCGCGATCACCTGTGCCGTAAAGGTTATCAGTCAGGATGTCCCGGCGAATAACATCACATTGAAGCCTTCCGAGACGGAAATGCATGTGGGTGAGACACTGCAGATTGAAAGTGTATTTAATCCGGTTACAGCAACATATCAGAATTTAAGCTGGTCTTCGACTAATGAGAAGGTTGCAACCGTTGATTCCAATGGTCTTGTTACTGCATTGTCAGAGGGTGAGGTTTCTATCGGAGCAGTATATACCGATCCGATCACGGGAACCGTATGGAAGCCGCTTTACTGCCGGATCACGGTGAAGAGTGCACTGACCAAGTTAAAGGATTATACGCTGACACCGGCTCATAAGGAGCTGTATGTCGGTGACAATTATACGATCGCTCCGGTATTTGATCCGAAGGACGTCACTGAGAAGACGATTCACTATTACAGCTCGGATGAAGCTGTGGCAACGGTGGATGACAATGGTGTGGTAAATGGTATCAGTGAGGGCTCTGCAGTGATCGTCGGACGGTCCGAGGATGGTAATATCGTGAGGACATGTACAGTTACCGTGGTGAAGCCGCCGGTTCCGGTAAAGGATTTTACTGTGGAGCCGAAGGAGCAGGAGGTACGGGTAGGTTCGACCTTTTATATTACTCCGGTATTTACTCCAGCAGATGCAAGTAACCAGAAGGTTATTTACAAGAGTGCCGACGACAAGATAGCAACGGTTGATGAGAATGGACTTGTAACAGGTATTGCCATCGGAGAGACAACGATCATCTGCCAGTCGGTGGAAGGCAATATTATTGCAACCTGTCAGGTTACTGTGCTGAAGGCATATGTCAATGTGATCAACTTCAACATTACACCGACACAGCAGGAAGTAGAGACCGGATCGACTTTCCAGATCACACCGATCTTTACTCCGGCAGATGCAACGAATCAGAAGGTTACTTATCAGTCCTCTGATCCGAGTGTTGCGACGGTCGATGAGAAGGGTGTTGTAACCGCTGTCAAAAAGGGAACGGTTACGATTATCTGTCAGTCTGATGAAGGAAAGATCGTTGTTTACTGTAATGTAACGGTTATCGAGGGAGTATCACTTACCTTGAAGCCTTCCGCCAGAGAGATTGCCGTTGGCAAGAGCTTTACGATCACCAAGGTCATTGTACCGGTAGAGGCAGATGGAACGGCTATCTGGAAGAGTTCCAATGAAGCAGTTGCAAAGGTTACACAGAATGGAAAGGTAACCGGACTGAAAAAGGGCAAATGTACGATTTCCTGTACACTGACAAAATATAATGTCACTGCGACCTGCGAGGTGACGGTGGCAACACTCCGCACAACGGTGAAGCTTGGCAAGACCGGTATCCGCATGGGAGTCGGAACGACTTACCGCATGAAGGTAACGATCTGGTCCAACAATACCAGGACTCCTGCAGTGCGTTGGAAGACTTCCAGAAAGAAGATCGCAACTGTCAGCCAGTCCGGAAAGATCAAGGCGAAGAAGGTCGGAAGTACGGTGATCACAGCCGTATCACGAGACCGGATGAAGGCAAAGGCAAACTGCCGCGTCAGAGTTATCCAGAGGGCGAAATCGATTCAGATCGTACCGGATTATGCCGTATGCTATGTCGGCGGTACAAGAAAGCTGCATGTCAGCATGAAGCCAAAGAATACAACGCTTCATTCCGTGAAATGGAGTTCGGCAGATACGAGCATTGCTATTGTAGAAAGTGACGGCACCGTTCGTGGTATTGCCGAGGGTGAGACGAAGATCAAGGCAGTGGCAAAGGACGGAAGTAACAAGAAAGCCGTCTGTGTCATTAAGGTAACTGAGAAGGTACCGGCTACGAGCATCGTAGTAGCACAGTCGGAGCTGACGATGAAGCAGGGCGATTCGGCGAAGCTTTCCTATTCGATTCTGCCAAACAACTCTTCCGATAATATTTCCTTTGCATCGGACAACCGCAGAGTGGCAAAGGTATCCGGAGCGGGAGTCGTGACAGCGACCGGCACCGGTAACTGTACGATCACGATCCTTGCGGATGGAGGTGTGACCTCGACCGTAGCGGTCAATGTCGTTTCTCTGAACCGCAGCAGTTTAACGATGCGGCAGTATGATACAGAAACCTTGTCTGTGGAAGGAACGACCGAATCGGCAACCTGGTACTCATCCAATCCGAGGGTGGCAACCGTTGTCAACGGCAAGGTTGTCGGAAGAAGCGTCGGAACGACCTATATTTACGCAACGGTCAATGGATGCAAGATGGCATGCCGTGTCAATATTACTAAATTGAATTAGAAATTTTTTGCAATTTGCACAAAAAGAACGTCTGTTCGAGAAAAGTCTTGAACAGGCGTTTTCTTTATGCTATACTTTCCACAGGGAAGCGGAATTATTCTGTTAGAAAGGAGCAGACAGTGTTAGTAAATTTACATGTGAAGAATCTGGCGATCATTGACGAGGTGGAGGTTGACTTCTCCGATCGCCTTAATGTACTGACCGGTGAGACGGGTGCAGGTAAGTCTATCATCATCGGTTCGATCAATCTGGCTCTTGGACAGAAAAGTCCGAAGGACGTGATACGAAAGGGGGCGGATTATGCTCTTGTAGAGCTGACCTTCCGGGCAGACACCGAACGTCAGCGTGCGCTTGTGGAGGAGATGGGGATCTCCATGGAGGATGATGAGATACTGATCTCGCGCAAGATCATGGCAGGACGCAGTGTGAACCGGATCAATGGGGAGAGTGTGACGCTTGCCATGATACGCCGCATTGCGGATATCATGATCGATATTCATGGTCAGAATGAACAGCAGTCTCTTTTGCACAGCGCGAAGCATATGGAGATCGTGGACCGCTACGCCAGAGAGGAGCTGGGAGACAGAATCACGCGGATGGCAGATGGGTACCGGGAGTATCAGAGATTGCAGCAGGAGCTTTCACAGCATGAGGTGCCGGAGGAGGAGCGTCTTCGGGAGATCTCTTTTATGAAATATGAGCTTGAGGAGATTGAGCAGGCATCCCTCATGCATGGCGAGGAGGAACAGCTGGCGGAACAGTACCGGATGCTTTCCAATGCTACGGAGATTGCTTCCGGTCTGGGAGAGATCTACGGTATGACCGGAGAGGGGAATGCCACGGCTGCCGAGCAGCTTGGTCAGAGTCTGCGGATCCTGCATAAGCTTTCGGAGTACAGTCCGCAGATGGAGGAGTTTGCAAACCAGCTCTCCGATATTGATTCGCTGCTCACCGATTTTAACAGGGATATCTCGGATTATATGAGTGATTTCGAGACCGGAGGAGAGCGGTTTGCCGAGGTGGAGGCACGTCTTGATCTGGTACGGACGATCAAGGCGAAGTATGGTGCTACCACGGCGCAGGTGCAGGAGTATGCGGATAAGCTTCAGGAGAAGCTGATGAAGTACGAGGAATATGAGCAGTACCGGGAGGAGCTTTTGAAAAGCCTGACACAGCAGGAGACTACACTAAAGAGTCTGGCGGTTGAGATCACTGCGATCCGTCAGAAGGTCAGCCGCCGCCTGGAGAAGGAGATCATCAAGGCACTGAAGGAGCTGAACTTCCTTCAGGTGCAGTTTGAGATCGCCGTGCGCCCGCTGGATCATCTGAACAGTCAGGGACAGGATGAGGTGGAATTTATGCTCTCGACGAATCCGGGTATGGATCTGAAGCCGATCGGAGATGCGGCATCCGGTGGAGAGCTGTCCAGAATCATGCTGGCAGTAAAGGCAGTGCTGGCGCAGCACGATGAGATCCCGACGCTGATCTTTGATGAGATAGATGTCGGCATCAGCGGAAGAACTGCACAGATGGTTGCGGAGAAGATGGCATATATCGGTATGACACATCAGGTAATCTGTATTTCCCATCTGGCACAGATCGGTGCAATGGCAGATTCGCATTATCTGATTGAGAAGACCAGCCGGAATGAGCATACTTCTACGGATATCCGACTGCTTGATGAGAAGGAATCCGTCGGAGAGCTTGCAAGAATCCTTGGCGGAGTAGAGATCACGGATTCCGTCCGGGAGAGCGCGGCAGAGATGAAGCAGATGGCAGAGCAGGTGAAGGTTACGCTGCGGGCATAAGCAGCTGTTGTCTGTTTGCAGATTTCTTACAGATATCGTATAGAAAAGAACGTTTTGTATCATAATGAGATACAGACGTTCTTTTTATAACATAGTAAAATGCTCGTAATGTAGTGCTAAGACAACGAGAATTGCAAAGTGATTCTTGGAGGGAAAAACGCTGGTTTAGCCCTTTTTGTAAACATTGAGGAAATGAGCATTTCTGACAGCTATGTCGTAAAAGAGAACGACCTACGAGGAATGGCTGGAAGGAGTGATGGGATGCGGTATCGAAGAAACCGCCAGGGCGGCAGATATGCGATGACAGGGAGACAGAGGCTGATGTACCGCCTGTGTCTGCTGGGAGTCCTGATCGCAGTGATGGCGTTTACGGCAGTGTACGGATATTTTGAGTTGAGGGGCAGGATACCGGATGAGATTACATTGTTTCAGGACAGAGTGGAGAATATTGATTTTGGAATCCCTTTTACGCAGGTGCGTGTCAGTCAGACAGATGCGGAGGCTGCCAGGGTAAGCATAGATCATGCGAAGAAGGCAGACGGGCATATCCGGTTCAGTATGGCAGGACCTCTTTCGGTGACCGCACAGAACTGCGGCAGTCTGCAGGGCGAGGTACGGCTGTTTGGCTGGCTTCCCTGTAAGAAGATCCGGATCGATATCCGGAAGGGCACAAAGGTCATGCCTGCCGGAAAGGCGGTCGGCCTTTATATTCATGCGGACGGTGTGATGGTGCTGGGAACAGGGCGGATCGCGGCAGCCGGGGGAGAGGAGCAGACACCGGCATACAATAAGCTGCAGACAGGAGATTACATTTATGCAGTGAACGGTCGGAAGGTTGTGACGATCCGGGATGTCAGTCGTCTTGTGCAGAAGAACGGTGCAAAGCAGATGATCCTAAGCGTCAAGCGCGATTCCGGAAGGATTCAGGTGAAGCTGACTCCGGTCCGGGCGGCGGATGGAAGCTACCAGATCGGCGTGTGGCTCAGAGAGGACACCGAGGGGATCGGGACGCTCACCTTTGTGACGCCGGAGAATCAGTTTGCGGCGCTGGGACATGGAATCACGGACGCGGATACGGATCTTTTGATCCGGCTGCAGAACGGCGGACTGTATCCGGCGGGGATCGATCATGTGGTAAGGGGGAAGAACGGTACGCCGGGACAGCTGGCAGGGTATGTTCAGCTTGGTAAGGAGAACCGGCTCGGAGAGATTGAGAACAATACCTTGCTAGGCATTACCGGGCAGATCACCAACAGGGCATACCAATATCAGGAGGATAAAGCATGTGAGGCGGCGTGCAAGCAGGATGTCCGAAAGGGCAAGGCGGTGATACGCTGTCAGCTGGATGATCAGGTTAAGGAGTACGAGGTAGAGATTGAGAAGATCAATCTTTCCTCGAAGGATAATAAAGGCATGGAGATTCATGTGACAGATCCGGAGCTTTTAGAAAAGGCCGGCGGTATTGTACAGGGCATGAGCGGGGCGCCGATCCTTCAGAACGGAAAATGCATCGGCGCTGTCACACATGTCTTTGTGCGGGATGTTACCAGAGGCTATGCGACATTCCTCGAGAACATGCTTTGAGCGAGAGTGTGTTTTGAGCCATTGACAAAGTCCTCTGTCTGCTATAAGATTTGTTCATATGCTTATTTGAAATCGGCTATGAGAGCAGGTTTCAGGGGTTTTAGGATACCAACAGAAAGAAAGAGGAAGAATAATGGATTATTTATTATTAGTGATAGGGTTTGTCCTGTTGATCAAGGGGGCAGATTTTTTCGTCGATGGAAGCTCCAGCATTGCCAAGAGGCTGCGTGTGCCATCCATTATTATCGGACTGACAATCGTGGCGATGGGAACGAGTCTGCCGGAGTGTGCGGTCAGCATCAGTGCGGCGTTATCCGGTAATACCGGAGTGGCTGTCGGTAATGCAGTCGGCTCCAATATCTTTAACCTGATGGTCGTATGTGGTATGTGCGCACTGTTTTGTCCGCTGACAGTCAGCCGCTCTACCCTTACCGGAGAGTTTCCGTTTTCGGTATTTGTGGCTCTGTTGCTGATGGTGCTTGGCTGGATCAGCATGACACTGGGACGTATTGACGGTGTGATCCTGCTGGTGTTTTTTGCAGGCTTCCTTTTCTGGATGATACGTTCTGCACAGAAGGCGCGCAGTGAGAGTGCATCTGATGAGGATGAATATGAGATCCGTCCGATCTGGCAGTGTGTTTTCTATATTGTCGGTGGTGCGGCAGCCATCGCAGGGGGCGGTCAGCTTGTCGTGAATGCGGCATCTGCCATTGCGAGATTCTTCGGAATGAGCCAGAATCTGATCGGTCTTACGATCGTTGCTTTTGGTACCAGTCTGCCGGAGCTTGTGACCTCCATTGTGGCAGCCCGCAAGCATGAGGTTGACATGGCACTCGGCAATGTGATCGGCTCCAATATCTTTAATATATTATTTGTTCTTGGAATTTCGGCAGCCCTTCACCCGATGGTATTTCAGATGGAGAATATCATTGATATCATTGTGCTTGTTGTGATGAGTGCCATCGTGTTGTGCTTTGCGTGGACGAAGCAGAAGCTGGTGCGCTGGGAGGGGGCAGTGATGCTCGCGATGTATGCGGGATATGTCGTATATATCTGCCTGCGTTAAGATTTAAGAAATAACATCTGCCTGCACTAAGATACAAGAAAATACATAGAAAGCAGGATAAGTGTTATTTTCTGGTGCCGGAACCGGAGATAGCATTTGCGAAAGAACTTACGAAACGGAGAGAAATATGGCTTATTTTCCATTTTTTATAGAGCTGGAGGGAAAGCAGTGTCTTGTGGTTGGCGGCGGAGACGTGGCATTTCGCAAGATCCGGGAGCTGATCCCGTTTGGCGTATCGATCCGGATAGTTGCACCGGAAATCTGCGAGGCGATCCGGGAGCTGGCGGCAGAATATCCGAAGCTTACCATTGTATGCCGGGAGTATGAAGAGAAGGATCTGGAGGGGATGTTTTTTGTGATCGCGGCGACCGATGACGAGCAGTGTAACTGTCAGATATCTGAGCGGTGCAGGCAGCGCAGGATTCTGGTCAATGTTGTCGATGACAAGGACAAATGCAGCTTTTACTTTCCGTCACTGGTCAAGCAGGGTGACATTGTGGCAGGATTTTCCAGCGGCGGTAACAGTCCGGCACTGATCAAGGGACTGCGGAGGGAACTGCAGGAACAGATCCCGGAGTATTACGGACAGCTCAATGCGCATCTGGGGCAGCTCCGCCCTGCGGTGAAGGAGCATTTTGACACCGAAGAACAGCGTAAGCAGTTTTACCGGAAGGTGATACATAGGAGCAGAGAGCTTTCGAGGGCTTTGTCCGTTCCGGAGATGGAGGAAATACTTCACAAAGGTTTTACACAAAATTGACTTAAAAACGATAGTAGATTTTACGTTCTCATTTTAATATATAGTCATCGTCGAAAGACGGTGGCTTTATATTTTGCGCGCTGCCGGATATGAAGCTGCAGGTGACCTTTCGGACCGTCATGGTCTGGGAGGAAAGCTTCCATAGGATGTGTGTAGATAATAAAATTAGAAAAGAAGAGATGCAGCGCAGAAATGAGGATAATTATGAGAAAGAGAAAATTATTGGCAATCGCAATGAGTGTAATGTGTACAGCAGCATTAATGACAGGCTGTGGCAGCAGCAACGGAGCAAGCAGCTCTGATGCAGGTTCCGGATCTGATTCCGGCAGTGCAAGCCAGCCGATCAGTGTTGTTTCCCGTGAGGATGGTTCCGGTACCAGAGGTGCTTTCGTAGAGCTTACCGGTGTAGAAGAAAAGGATGCGGATGGCAATAAGACAGACAATACAACAGCAGATGCAATCATCTCTAACAGTACAGAGATTATGATGACTACCGTTTCCGGTGATGAGTATGCGATCGGATATTCTTCCACCGGTTCTTTAAATGACACAGTAAAGGCATTAAACGTAGACGGTGTTGAGCCGACAGCGCAGAACATCAAGGATGGCAAGTACAGCCTTTCCCGTCCGTTCAACATTGCAACAAAAGGAACACCGGGAAAGCTTGCGCAGGACTTTATCGATTACATCCTGAGCGAGGAAGGTCAGAAGGTTGTTGAGGACAACGGTTACATCGCTTCTGTAGATGATGCAAAGGCATTTAAGAGCAGCGGGGAGAGCGGAAAGCTTGTTGTTGCAGGTTCCTCATCCGTTACACCGGTTATGGAGAAGCTTGCTGAGGCATACAAGGCAGTAAACAAGAAGGCTGAGATCGAGATTCAGGAGAGCGATTCCACAACAGGTATGACTGCAGCAGCAGACGGTACCTGTGATATCGGTATGGCATCCAGAGAGCTTGAGGACAGTGAGAAGGATAAAGGTCTGACCTCTCAGGCAATTGCACTCGATGGTATTGCAGTAATCGTCAATACACAGAATACACGTACAGAGATCACAACCGACATGGTTAAGAAGATCTTCACCGGTGAGGTTACTGACTGGAGCGACGTGACCGAGTAATTGACGCAGGTGTGTCACAACCGAAATTTGATATACATAACTCGTATGCCGGGCAGCTGTGAGGCTGTCTGGCATATCAGTGACATGAAATATATGCATAGGATATGAGAAACAAATGCATTATTAAGATGTGCGAAAGGATATGGCATTATGAAACAATTACATGTGAGTAATATTAAAGAGATCGTTATGGAGATCGTATTTCTGATCTGTGCCTGCATCTCCATTCTGTCGGTTGCATTGATCTGTATCTTCCTGCTCAGTAACGGAATTCCGGGTATTGCAAAGATCGGTCTGAAGGAGTTTCTGTTAGGAACAGAATGGAAACCGGGCAGTAACCTGTTTGGTATTTTCTCTACGATCGTTGGCAGTATCTATGTGACGATAGGAGCAATCATTGTAGGTGTGCCGGTCGGACTTCTGATGGCGGTTTTCATGGCAAGATTTTGCCCGAAAAAGCTGTATAAGATCTTAAAGCCGGGCGTAGAGCTTCTGGCAGGAATTCCATCCGTTGTGTACGGCTTCTTCGGTCTGATGGTGTTGGTGCCGTTTGTGCGTAACACCTTCCGGCCTATCCTGATGCAGTATCAGATGACAACAACGGGACAGAGTATCCTGACAGCCTCGGTGCTGCTTGGTATGATGATCCTGCCAACCATTATCAATGTGTCAGAGTCGGCGATACGGGCGGTGCCGGATTCTTATTATCAGGGTGCTCTGGCACTGGGAGCAACTCATGAGAGAAGTGTATTTATGACAGTCGTGCCGGCAGCAAAGTCCGGCATTATGGCAGCGGTGATCCTTGGTGTGGGGCGTGCGATCGGTGAGACCATGGCAGTTATTATGATCGCAGGAAATCAGCCTAGACTGGTCAATAATATTCTGCTCGGTGTCCGTACTCTGACTGGTAATATTGTAATTGAGATGGGATATGCGACCGGACTTCACAGGGAAGCGCTGATTGCCACAGGAGTTGTACTTTTTGTATTTATCCTGATCATCAACTTAAGTCTTTCACTGCTGAACAGGAGGGCGGAGCATGCAAACTAATGTATCAGTAGCCGCGGATCCTGCGGTAGAAACAACCATGAAAAAAAGGAATACACTTACCATAGGAGATCAGCTGAAGTCTTATGCAAGACATCCTGGCGCAGGAGTCCTGGCATTCCTCACATTGCTGGGAGCAGTGATCACTTTTGCACTGCTGTTCTTCCTGATCGGCTATGTGCTTGTAAAAGGTATTCCTTATCTGAATGCAAGTCTGTTCAGCCTTACCTATACCTCAGAGAATGTTTCCCTTCTCCCGTCACTGATCAATACCCTGATCATGACACTGGTATCTCTGGCGATTGCCGCTCCGGTAGGAATTTTTGCAGCGATCTTCCTTGTGGAATATGCAAAAAAAGGCAGCCGCTTTGTAAAGCTGATCCGTATTACCGCAGAGACACTTTCCGGCATTCCATCCATCGTATATGGTCTGTTCGGTATGCTGTTCTTTGTAACTGCGCTGCACTGGGGCATGTCTCTTCTTTCCGGTGCCCTGACCATGGTGATCATGGTACTTCCCCTGATCATGCGTACCGCTGAGGAAGCACTGATAGCGGTTCCGGATTCCTACCGCGAAGGCTCGTTCGGTCTGGGTGCCGGACGTCTGCGCACGGTATTCCGCATCGTGCTGCCTGCTGCGGGTCCCGGCATTCTGTCCGGTGTTATCCTTGGTATCGGCCGCATCGTCGGTGAGACCGCGGCGCTCATCTTTACCGCAGGCACCATGGCACAGATTCCCGGCCTGTTCCAGTCCGGCCGTACGCTGGCCATCCACATGTATGTGCTCTCGGGTGAGGCGCTGCACATGAACGAGGCAAATGCTACCGCAGTTGTTCTGCTGCTGGTGGTCCTGCTGATGAATATGCTTTCCGCTCTGGCAGCGAAAAAGCTGACCAAGAAGTAAAGGGAGAATGAACATGGAAAATAAGATCGAAATTCACAATATGAATCTGCATTACGGCGATTTCCACGCCCTGCACGACATCAACCTGGACATCAAGGCCAACGAGATCACCGCGTTCATCGGCCCGTCCGGCTGCGGCAAGAGCACCCTGCTGCGCTCGCTCAACCGCATGAATGACCTCGTAGAGGGCTGCCGCATCACGGGCGACATCCAGCTCGACGGTCAGGACATCTACAAGAACTGCGACGTCAACCTGCTGCGCCGCCGCGTCGGCATGGTATTTCAGAAGCCGAACCCGTTCCCGATGTCCATCTACGACAACATCGCCTACGGTCCGCGCACCCACGGCATCCGCAGCCGCGTCAAGCTCGACGAGATCGTCGAGACCTCGCTCCGCCGCGCCGCCATCTGGGACGAGACCAAGGACAGCCTGAACAAATCCGCGCTCTCCATGTCCGGCGGTCAGCAGCAGCGTATCTGCATCGCGCGCGCCCTCGCCGCCGATCCGGAGGTCCTGCTGATGGACGAGCCGACCTCCGCGCTCGACCCAATCTCGACCGCAAAGATCGAAGACCTTGTGCTCGAACTGAAAAAAGATTATACTATCGTTATGGTCACGCACAATATGCAGCAGGCCACCCGCGTTTCGGACACGACCGCCTTCTTCCTGCTCGGCGACATGATCGAAGCGGACGATACGGAGAAGCTGTTCTCCACGCCGCGCGACAAGCGTACCGAGGACTACATCACGGGGAGGTTCGGCTGATATGAGAAACCGTTTCGACAACCAGCTTGCAGAGCTGAACAATGAACTGATCTCGATGGGTGCACTGTGTGAGAACGCGATCGCGAGCGCGGTGAAATCCCTGATCGACGGCGACACCAAGCTCGCCGCCGCCGCGATCCGCATCGACCACGAGATCGACCGCAAGGAGCGCGAGATCGAATCCATGTGCCTCAAGCTGCTGCTCCAGCAGCAGCCGGTCGCGAGCGACCTGCGTCTGATCTCCTCGGTGCTCAAGATGATCACCGACATGGAGCGCATCGGCGATCAGGCGAGCGACATCGCCGAGATCGTCACCTGCCTGTCCGGCGCGTGCGG
>ENA-USUJ01002424-USUJ01002424.1-human-gut-metagenome-genome-assembly--contig:-NODE-2424-length-14084-cov-4.266438_pt1 | contig 14084 bp, 10 predicted proteins | sample MGYA00250061_ERZ773398 | MGnify/ENA primary metagenome ERZ773398 (study PRJEB29103, sample SAMN06111992) | human gut metagenome | biome: human gut; feature: ankylosing spondylitis patient; material... | reverse complement strand
GCATGTTTCCTAAAAAATCCATTGACAGATTCTTGGAAGCAATTATTTTCCCCTAAGATCGGAAGGTAGATCGTCAGAATCCTGCGGATCAGCTTTTTTAATGTCATACCGTTTTTATTTGCCGAACAACTCATCCCATAGCCGGACAGGAAAAAAAAGATACAAACACCCATACCCCCAAGCCAGGTAAAAGGCTTACAAATACCCAGGCTATACCCCATATGCTTTATCTTCAGTGTATAGTGGGCGAAAATAACAAAAAGTGCTGCCATTCCCCTTAAATTTTCCGTATCCTCATAGCGCATGACATCTGTTCTGAATATTCCGGTTCTCACTGTTTTCCAATCTATTCCAAATATAAGTACCAGCGGAAATGCCACCAATAGTATTGCCTTTATCATCATGTTCTTACCTCACTGCTTTTTCTGATCTACTGTGCGATTGTCTCAATGCTCCTGATACGGATCTTGCTTCCTTTTTCTGCATTTATCCGGTATCGGACCCATTCCATGCCGGTTATTACGGACACATCCTTGATCGTGATCTTTGTTGCATCTTTTGGCATCTCCTGCTCTGCAATGATCTGCAAAATGATGTTTTGTCTGGTGGATTTCACGTCGTCCCTCCTCACAGTCTGTCTGTCAGCTTGCCAAAAGCCGTTTCATAAAAGCTGCGGATGCCGGTATCGGCCAGCAGCGTGTAATTGTCCGATCTGCGGATGCGGATCTGATCGCCGTGGATGAGTGCAATGCTGTCCCCGCCGTCCGCCACAAGAATGGCCGGCCGGTCGTGGATCCGCTCCGGAACGATTGTGATCTGTCGCCCGGGCGCAAGTACAAAGGATTTTCCGGCCAAACTGTGCGCGCAGATGGGTGTCATGATGATATTTTCATTTTCCGGCTCGACGAGCGGGCCGCCGGCTGACATGGAGTAGGCCGTGGAGCCGGTCGGTGTGGCGACAATGATGCCGTCACCGTTGAAGCGCGTGATGGGCACGCCGTCACCATAAGCAGTCACGCCGATGCAGTCTACGTGCCCGCCGTGAATGACCACGTCGTTGAGCACTGACTGCGTGCAGATGGTCCGCTCATTGCGCACGAGCTCCACATCGAGCATCATGCGCCGGCTGATGGTATATTTCCCGTCCGCGATCTCGAGCAGCATGTCCAGCTCGTCTTCCTCCAGACCGGCCAGAAATCCCTTGCCGCCGAAGTTCACACCGATGATCGGGATCGCGTGGTCGCGAAGTGTGACTGCAACATGCAGGATTGTCCCGTCGCCGCCCATGACAATGATGAGTGCGGCGTCCTGCGCCGCCTGCTTCAGCGGCTGTACCGGGATGTTTTCCGGCAGATAGGCTTTCGGCGCAAACACCGGAGAAACGACCACCTGATGGCCGTGCTCCGTGAGCATCCGATAAACCGTCAGTGCCTTTTGCAGTCCGCTGTCCCGATATGGATTGGCCGCAATGACAATATGTTTCATACACTGCTCTCTTTTCCGTGGGCCAGCGCACCGTGCGACAGCTCCACAACGGCTGCCGGATCCAGCTCCGGTGCGGGGTGCGTCCCCTTGCACAGATAGCCGAGATACTCAATGTTGCCCTCCGGGCCCTTAATGGGCGAATAGTCCAGCCCCATGACGGTAAAGCCCGCCCCGGGCACAAAGTCCAGAAAACTCTCGAGCACCTCCAGATGCACCTTCGGATCCCGGACAACGCCTTTTTTACCGACCTCTTCGCGCCCGGCCTCAAACTGCGGCTTGATGAGGCAGACGACTGCAGCATCGTCTTTCAGCAGCGGACAGACCGCCGGCAGGATGAGCTTCACGGAGATGAACGACAGATCCATGACCGCGAGATCCAGCGGTTCCGGGATTTGATCGCTCGTGATATAGCGCACATTCGTGCGCTCCATGGAAATGACGCGCGGATCATTGCGCAGGCTCCAGGCCAACTGGCCATAGCCGACATCGACGGCATAGACCTTTGCCGCGCCGTTTTGCAGCAGCACATCCGTGAAGCCGCCGGTCGAGGCACCGCAGTCGATACACGTCAGGCCGGTTGGATCGACCGGAAATACCTTGAGGGCTTTTTCCAATTTGAAACCGCCGCGGCTGACATAGGGCAGCGTGTTGCCGCGCACCTCGATCTTCACATCGGGAGCGACCTGTGCACCGGGCTTGTCCGCGCGCTGGCCGTTGACATAGACCACACCGCTCATGATGATCGCCTTCGCGCGCTCGCGGCTCTCGCTCAGGCCCTGATCGAAGACAAGCTGATCGAGTCGTACTTTCTTCATGCGCCGTTCCCCTCTCTCTCGCCGGAGCGCATCGCCCGCGCGGCGGCGACGATTGCCCGTGCGTCCAGACCGTATGCCGCTTTGAGCACATCCGGCGCGCCGTGCGGGATGATACCGTTGCCAAGATTCAGCAGCCGTGCTGCTTTCAGCGGGATACCGGCCTGCTCCGCAGCCGAGAGCACCTGCTCGCCAACACAGTTTGCCGCGCAGACATCCTCGACCGCCAGCAGCTGCCCCGTCTTGTGTAAGGACGCAAGTACCGGCGCCCATTCCAGCGGCGCGACCTGCGCGAGCTTGATCACTTCGGCCGAAATGCCCTGCTGCGCAAGCTGCTCTGCCGCCTGCAGCACGTCGTTGATGACGATGCCATAGGTCAGGAGCGTCAGATCACTGCCTTCCCGCAAAACCGTGACGGGCTCCGGATGACAGTCACGATAAGCGCCCTCACCGCCGCGCGGATAGCGCACGGCGACCGGGCCGTCTAGCTCCAGCACCGCCTTGCGCAGCATTGCGCGCAGCTCGGCGAAGCTTGCCGGACAGAGGATGCGCATATACGGCACGGAGCTCAGATAGCTGATGTCAAAGCAGCCGTTGTGCGTATCGCCGTCATTGCCGACGATGCCGGCGCGGTCAACGCCGAGCACCAGATGCAGCCGCTGCAGCGCCGTGTCGTGAATGAGCATGTCATACGCACGTTGCAGGAAACTCGAGTAAATCGCCGCGACAGGCTTGAGCCCCTGCTTTGCCATACCGCTGGCCATCGTGATCGCGTGCCCCTCTGCAATGCCGACATCATAGAGCCGGTCCGGGTGGTGCGCGGCAAAGGCTGTCAGGCCCGTACCGGTCAGCATGGCCGCCGTGATGGCGACGACCGTCGGGTCTTCATCCGCCAGCTGAGAGAGTGTTTCACCAAATACGTGTGAAAAGTCCGGTTTGGACGCCGGCAGCGCGCCGGTCACGGGGTCGAACGAGCTGACGCCGTGGTATTTTTCCGGCGCCTGCTCCGTATATGGGATGCCCTTACCCTTTTGCGTCACGACGTGCAGCAGCACCGGCTGGCGCAGATCGCGTGCCCAGCGCAGCATCTTCTCCAGCTGCGGCTCATCGTGCCCGTCCACCGGGCCAATGTAGTAAAAGCCCATATCGTCGAACATATTGTTCGGCAGTACGAGGTCTTTCACGCGCTCCTTCACACGGTGCAGTACTTTATACAGCCCGCGCGCCTTGCCGACGGTGCTGCGGTAAAACTGCTTGAAGTGCAGATAGCTCGGCTTCACGCGCTGCTTGGACAGCAGCGTCGCCATACCGCCGACATTTTTGTTGATAGACATACCGTTATCGTTGAGCACGATGACCATGGGCTCACCGCTCTGTCCGGCGTCCGACAGGCCCTCATATGCCAGGCCACCGGTCAGTGCGCCGTCGCCGATGAGGGCAATGACGTCATAGTCCGCTCCCGTGAGCGTGCGCGCCCGGGCCATACCCAGCGCGACGGAGATCGACGTGGAGGCGTGGCCGGCCACAAACGCATCGTGCACGCTCTCGTCCGGCTTCGGGAAGCCGGCGATGCCGCCGAACTGCCGCAGCGTGGTAAACGCCTCTCTTCGTCCGGTCAGAATCTTATGCACGTAACTCTGATGACCGACGTCGAACACGAGCCGGTCGTTTTCGGTGTTAAATACACGGTCGATTGCGACCGTGAGCTCCACCGCGCCGAGATTGGACGCCAGATGCCCGCCGGTCTTTGCAAGATTCTCGACCAGGAAAGAACGAAGTTCCGCACACAGTGCCGGAATTTCTTCCGCCGGCAGCGCCTTCAGGTCGGCCGGTGAATGGATTCGCTCTAATATACTCAAAACAGAATACCTCACGCATAATAATACATGATATACTATAACAAAAAGTGCCGGACTTTACAAGAGTAAGCCGGCACTTTTCGCATTTTCACCGGAAGTCCGGTGGTTTTATGGATTCAGTTTTTCCGATCCGCCAGTGAGCGGGCGAGCTGCCGCAGGAAAGCGCTGTTCGCAAACACACCGTCCACGGCCGCAGCTGCTTCCTCGGACAGCTCGTGCACATAGGCGCTGCAGCGCTCCAGACCATAGAGCGCCATGAAGGTGTTCTTCCCCTCGCGTGCATCCGAGCCGATAGGCTTGCCGAGCTCCGCCTCCGTGCTGATGACATCGAGCATGTCATCACGGATCTGGAATGCCAGGCCAAGCGCCTTGGCATACTGCGCCGCAGCCGCGCGCTGCTGCGCGTTGCCGCCGCCGCAGGTCACACCCATGAGGCAAGCGGCGTGGATCATCGCTGATGTCTTACGGTCATTGATGTCCATCAGTTCCTCCTTCGTGAGGACCTTGCCCTCGCCCTCCATATCGAGCTGCTGACCGCCGCAGATGCCGCTTTCACCGGCGGCTTCCGCAAGCAGACGCGCGCACTCGGCGCGCACTTCCACCGGCAGGTCCGTCGAAAGGATCGTGCGGAACGCTTCTGCCTGCAGGGCGTCGCCTGCAAGCGTCGCCGTGCACTCACCGTAAATCACGTGGTTCGTCGGCTTGCCGCGGCGCAGGTCATCGTTATCCATGCACGGCAGATCGTCATGGATGAGCGAATAAGTATGCACCATCTCGACCGCGCATGCGATCGGAAGTGCAGCCCGTACGTCCCCACCGCACGCAGCGCAGAACGCAAGCACCAGCACCGGGCGCAGACGCTTGCCGCCGGCAGTCAGGCTGTAGTGCATCGCCTCCAGAAGGCGGTGATAGGACATGGCCGTGTCCGCAAAATAAGTATTGAGCGCCGCATCGGCGAGCGCTTTATATTCCTGATACTGTGCCTGATAATCCATGTATCATTCCTCGGTTTCAAACGGGAGCTCGACAGGCGCACTGTCGTTCCCTTTCTTGAGCTGCACGACCTTCTGCTCCGCCGTATCCAGCATTTCGTTGCAGGCCGCGAGCAGATGTGACCCCTCCTCGAACAGCGCCAGCGACGCATCGAGCGGCACATCGCCCTTTTCCAGCTGCTTGACGATCTCATCCAGCCGCTGCATGGACGCTTCAAAGGTCAGTTTCTGTTTTGCCATGGGCACCCTCCCTGTTGTTCACGGTGCAGTGCAGCGCACCGTCCTGAAGCTGTACGCGGATCGTGTCGCCGGGTTGTGTCTGCGCCGCTGAGCGGAGCACCGCACCGTCGGCATCCGTTGCCACGGCGTAGCCACGGGCAAGTACTTTCAGCGGACTCATCGCATCCAGCGCCGCTGCGCACCGTGCAAAATCATGTCTGTGCGCAGCGAGCCAGCGCTCCCCTGCCGCCGTCAGGCGGCTGCGGGTGTAGTCCAGCTCCACGCGCCGAAGATCAAAATAAGCGGCCGGTGACTGCAGCACACGGCGGCCGGCCAGATTCTCCAGCGCGGCCCGGCGCTGTGTCATCTGCTTGCGCATCGCCTGCACCATGCGGATGTCATATCCGCGCAGCGTTTCACGGATGTCCTCCGCATTCGGCACAGCCAGCTCCGCCGCGTTCGACGGCGTTGCGGCGCGCAGATCGGCCACAAAGTCCGAAATCGTCACATCCGGTTCGTGCCCGACGGCGGATATGACCGGGATGTCCGAATCATAGATTGCACGCGCGACCCGCTCATCATTAAACGCCCACAGGTCCTCGATCGAACCGCCGCCGCGTCCGGTAATGATGAGGTCACCGACCTGATAGCGATTGGCATACCGGATCGCTCCGGCAATCTCCGCCGGTGCCTCCGTTCCCTGTACGCGCACGGGCAGCAGCACAACCTCGCTGGCCGGCCAGCGCTTGCCGAGTACGCGGATAATGTCGCGGACGGCCGCGCCCGCCGACGACGTGATCACAGCGACGCGCTGTGGAAATGCCGGCAGCGGCTTTTTGTGCGCACGGTCAAACAGGCCCTCTTTCTGTAGCTGCTCCTTGAGCTGCTCATAAGCGGCATACAGGTCGCCCACGCCGCCCGGGATGAGCCGCGTGCAGTAGAGCTGATACGCGCCGTCGCGCGGATAGACCGCGATGCGGCCGATGGCCGCAACGCTCATACCGCTCGCCGGACGAAAGCGCAGCGACTGTGCGCTGCTGCGGAACATCACGCACCGCAGACTGCTCTCGGCGTCCTTGAGCGTGAAATAATGATGTCCGGACGGATAGACCTTGTAGTTGGACAGTTCCCCCGTCACGCAGACGTTGCCGAGCAGCGCATCCGCATCCAGCAGCTGCTTGATGTGGGCGTTGAGTTCCGTTACGGTAAAGGATATACGCGCCATGTCAGCCTTCGGCGCCGTTCTCAGGCACCTGTTCGGGCTCGGCAGCCGGTTCCTCGGAAGCTGTTTGCTCCTCTTCGGCTTCCGGCTCGACCTCGCCGCGCACGAAGCTGCCGAGCACGCCATTGATAAACGCGACCGTCTCCGGCTCCTCGTAGCCCTTGGCCAGCTCCACCGCCTCGTTGATCGCGGCGGCGTTCGGCACGTCGTCCATATACAGAATCTCGCACATGGCGCAGCGCATGATCGCCGCAGCGACGCGGGAAATGCGCTCCAGCCGCCAGCCGCGGGCATATTTCTCGATCATGTGGTTGAGCTCGTACATATGGTCATAGACCAGGCCGGTCAGCCGGCGGATGTAGTCAAGCTGCGTATCGTCCGGATATTCCCGGAACAGCGGATCTTCCTCCGCCAGTGTCGCGAAATACTCCCGGCTGAAAAATGCGTCCGCCGTCTCGCGGGCGTCCTCCCCGGCGAGCTGCGCGGCAAAGCTGAGCTGGATCGCGATCTCACGCGCAACCGTTCTTGTCATAGTGATTTCTCCTGCTTTTCTTTATTTGTCGAACGCCACACCGGACACGTGCACGTTGACAATGGGCTTGCCGATACCGGTCATGGACTCCACCGCGCTCGTGACGGACTCCTGCACCGCTCTTGCAACGGCCACAACGCTGCAGCCATAGCGCACCGTGATGATCGTGTCGACCGTCATCGTGCCGTCGACGATCTGTACCTTGATGCCCTTGGCAGCGGACTTGATGCCGAGCAGCTCGGCCAGCTCCGTCCCGGCAGAGGTCGCAATCCCGGCGACGCCGTCCACTTCCGTGATCGCTGCGCGCACCATCGCGGCAACGACGTCCTCAGAGATATTGATGCTGCCCTTTTCATCCTGGCAAGTAATATAATTTTCCGGCATAGAAAAATACCTCCTGATAAAATTGTACAGTATAGTGTACCACGCGCGGCGGCAAAAAGAAAGAAAAATGTTTCCCGTCCGGCAAAAAGATGCACCCCGCAATATTTGCAGGGTGCATCCGGAAAGCTGTATTACTTTTTCACGTTTTTGCAGAACTCCATCAGGATCGTTGCGACCTGCTCGCGCGTCGCACTGCCCTGCGGCTCGAGACAGGTCTGGCCGCCGTTGCTCGCGCCGGAGATCAGGCCGAGCGCCACGGCATCCGCCATCGCGTTCTTCGCCCAGTCGGACACGCTGCCCGCATCCGGGTAACGGCTCAAATCAGCGGGCGTACAGAGATTCTTCAGGCCAAGCACACGGCTCGTGTACTCCATGAGAATGACGGCAATCTGCTCGCGCGTGACGGGCAGGTCCGGGTCGAACGTCGTGCCGGACGTGCCGGCGACCACGCCGGTCTGATATGCCCAGAGGATGGCGTCCTGGTACCAGTCATTCGTCAAGTCGGTAAACGGCGTGCTGCCGTACACACGCGGCTCACCCTGGAGATTATAGAGGATCTGAACAATCTGCGCGCGCGTTGTGGTCTTCTTCGGTGCGAACAGATTGCCGCCCACACCGGACATCAGGCCGTTTGCCACACAGTAATCAATGCCGGCGTGCGCCCAGTTGTCTTCACTCGGTACGTCGGTGAACCCGGCGCTCGGGCAGCCGCCCGCCGGGATCACTTCCGTCTTGGTCTCGCCGCAGCGGGCGCAAATGTACGTTTTGATGCCATTCTCCGTTGCGGTCGGCTCTTTTGTCACCTTCCCGCTTCCCCAGTCGTGTCCCAGCGGAAGCACATAGGAATCCACGTAGCTGTCACCACAGGCACAGGTGTATGTCGTGTAGCCCTTTTCGGTGCATGTCGGGGCGGTCACAACGGCCTTGTAGCTGTGTTCGTGCGTGAGCTTCGGGATGATTTCGGTCTTCGTCTCGCCGCAGCGCGTGCAGGTGAAGGTTTTGACGCCGGTCTCAGCCTCCGTCGGCTGCTTGGTCACTTTGCCATTGTCCCATGCGTGGCCGAGCGCGTCCGTGTAAGTGTCCACGTAGCTGTTACCACAGGCGCAGGTGTGGGTCGTGTAGCCCTTGGTCGTACAGGTTGGAGCGGTCACAGTCGCCGTGTAATAATGGGTGTGCGGAGCCTGCCCAGTCGTGGTAACAGTGCCTTCCTTCGTATAGGTTTTGCCGTTAAACACCGCACGAAGCTGATACTTATAGGCTGTTCCCGGCGTCAGCGTTACGCCGATTTCTTCCGTAATGTTATAGCCGACATTGAGATAGGTTCCCGTCCAGTTGACGCTATCGTCACGCGTGGCAACGACATTTCCTTTGCTATCCCAAAGCGTGATTCCGCCAGAAGAAAATGTGCCCTTTACACTCGTAGTTGCTCTCGAATAAACATAGCAGTTGGTATCCCATGTCTGGATCTGCTCATTGATCCATTCGACACCAACGGATGGGCCATCCGCATATGTTTCCAGCATCGGGTCCACGTTGTTTTCCCAATAGTTTTGACCATTTGAAATACCAAAATGCAAGTGCGGCCCGGTTGCGTCGCCGGTCTGCCCGACACGGCCGATCATCTGGCCGGCTTCGACACGTGCACCAACATACACATTCGACGGAACACTGCCGCCCTGCATGTGTGCATACTGATACGCGCGGCCGTCATCACCGATAATTACAACACCGGTACCAAAGCCATAGCAGTTGTGCTGACTACCAGGATGATGCTGCGTGCAGTTGCGCACATACTTCACCGTTCCGCCCATAGCGGCAACAATGGTTGCACCGGTAATGCTGCCGTCGGAAATATCAATACCATAGTGGTATTCATTAGCGTTATTGTAATAAAACCCCTGAGACAAACTTTTATGCCCGGGAACCGGCCATACCAGCGTTGCTGCCAACGCGGTAGTTGGCAGCAGACAGACGACCATCAGGACTGCCAACATAAGACTTAACATCCTTTTTTTCATACATCGTTCCTTCCTTTTACTGTGTTTTATTTGCGCGGCGAATAGCTGCCGAAGCCGGAGCGGCTTCGGCAGCCGGGTCCGTCACTTTTTCACATTTTTGCAAAACTCCATCAGGATCGTCGCAACCTGTTCGCGGGTCGCGCTGCCCTGCGGCTCGAGATAGGTCTGGCCGCCGTTGCTCGCGCCGGAGATCAGGCCCAGCCCGACCGCGTCCGCCATGGCATCCTTCGCCCAGTCGGACACACTGCCCGCATCCGGGAAGGCGTTCAGATCGGCGGGCGTCCACGTGCGCTCAAGTTTGAGCACGCGCGTCACGTATTCCATGAGGATGACCGCAATCTGCTCGCGCGTCACCGGCCGGTCAGGCTCAAACGTCGTGCTGGACGTTCCGGCGACTACACCGGTCTGATATGCCCAGAGAACTGCGTCCTGATACCAGTCCTGTGTGAGATCGGTAAACGGCGTGGTGCCGCTCACCTTCGGCTCGCCCTCGAGGTTATAGAGGATCTGCACGATCTGCGCGCGCGTCGTGGTCAGCTTCGGCCCGAACAGATCGTTGCCGATGCCGGACATCAGCTGATGCGCCACGCAGTACTGGATACCATCATCGGCCCAGCTGTGCGACACGTCCGTGAACATTTCCGTCACGTCCACGACGCCGGTGGCCGGGATGACCTCGGTCTTTGTCTCACCGCAGCGCGTGCAGGTAAAGGTCTTCACGCCGTCCTCAGTCTCGGTGGCAGGCTTCGTCACCTTGCCGCTGCCCCATGCGTGGCCAAGTGCATCGGTGTAAGTATCCACATAGCTGTCGCCGCAGGCGCAGGTATGGGTGGTATAGCCCTTGGCCGTGCAGGTCGGAGCCGTAACAACATCCTTGTAGCTGTGCTCGTGCGACAGATATGGGATGCTCATGCACTTTTCCGCACCGCAAAGTGTGCAAGTATACGTCATAACACCGTTTGTGTCCTCTGTGGCTTCCTTCGTCACTTTACCTGCATCCCAGCTATGGATATGCGTGGTTCCGTCAGCATAATGCATGACTGCATCCTGAAGTGATTCATTGTTCGGTCCAATCTGGACGGCTTTCCACTGCTCTGCTGTGCCATTATAATAAACATCCTTCAGGTCATCACATTTATGAAAAGCTTTTTCACCAATGTCGGTTACGCCGCTGCCGATCGTTATGGTCTGCAAACTGGTAAAATCGCAGAACGCAAACCACTCGATTTCCTGCACAGCGTCCGGAATTTCAACTGTTTTCAGGGTGGACCCACTCATGAATGCACCGTATGCGATTGCCGTGACCGAACTCGGAACCGTGTATTTCTCCCCTGGTTTTGCGGCCGGATAGCTGACCAGCTCCGTCATATCTTTCGAATAGAGAATGCCGTCCGCTGCGGTATAGGTCTGGTTCCCATCTGCCACTTCAAAATTTGTGAGATTCGGGCATTCGTGGCACTGCAAGTAACTGATGCTTGCGGGAACTGTAAAGGACGTAATTGGATTCCTTTCACAATAAAAGTCGGTAAGTGAAGAGAAATTCTCGATCCCTGCAAAGGATGAGATACCACAGTCTCTCATGTCCATGGTTTCCACTTTCCGTTCGCTTCCGGAAAGCAGACCGTCATCGTTCCAGTCGAACCTCTGAACGGCTTTGCGGAAATTCGCATCCGGGAAATTGGCTTCATCAAGCGGAATTCTGACATCACCGCAGCGGGTGCAGCGATTGTTCTGATAATCGTGCCCAAGCGGATCCATACTTGTTTCTTTCACAATGCCGCAGGCACAGGTGCGCCTTGTATAGCCGCTGTCTTCGCAGGTCGGCTCTTTCACAACAACTGTCCAGTGTCCCTCCGGGGAAACGCAGTTATAGTGCTTTGTAACACCAGACAAAAAGTTCATGGAGTCAACTTCGACGGCTGTCCACTGCTCCTCAGTCCCGCCGTAGTAAATTTCGTCCAGATCGCACTGCCAGAACGCTTCATAGCCAATCGTCTTCAAGCCGGCCGGAAGGACGATCTGCTTCAGCGCGGTACAGCCGCTAAACGTCTCCTGACCAATGTCTGTCACCTTCTCGGGAATCACAATGGCTTCCAGCGACGTGCAGTCTTCAAAAGTAGACCCACCCATACTCGTGACACTATTGGGGATCGTGACGTTTTTCAAGCTGCTGCAGCCATCAAAAACGCAGCCTTCCATATCTGTCAGAGAATCCGGCAAAACAACGCTGACCAGCGAGGTGCAGCTAGAGAACGCACCGTTTCCAAGAGTTGTGAGTTTTGTTCCAAATGAAATATCCGTCAAAGCGGTGCAGCCGCCGAAAGCAGAATAGTCTATGCTCGTAACACTGTCCGGCAGCTGCAGGCTCGTGAGTTCCGAGCATGCGGAAAAAGCTTGACCACCAATGGACTCCAGCGAATTCCCAAGATGCAGATCCGTCAGGCTGGAACAGCCGGAAAAAGCGGATCCGCCGATCTTTGTCACGCCATCGCCGATCACGACGCTCTTCAGCTTTCCGAAATCCTCGAAGCTGTATTGCACGATCTCCGTAATGCCATCGCCGATAACCAGGGATTCCAGGTTGTCGCAGTGTTCAAACACGCCGCCCAGATAGCCCGTTACGCCGTTTCCAATCGTTGCATGTTTCAGCCCTTTGCAGCCATAGAATACAGAACCGCCCAGGCTGGTTACACTATCCGGGATTGTCACGCTTGTAAAAGAAACACACCCGCTGAAAGCATTATCACCAATGCTTTTCAGTCCGTCCGGAAGCACTGTATCCGTCAGTGCACTGCAGTTGTAGAAAGCTTTGCTGTCAATGCTCTTCAAACCGTCCGGCAGTGCCACGCTTTCCAGCACGCTGCAGCCGTCAAAAGCGGATTTACCAATGCTCGTCAAACTTTTCGGGAGCGTAACATGCTTCAGAGCACTGCAGTTGGCAAAGGCGCAATAATCAATGCTCGTAACACTATCCGGGATCACGATCTGCTCAAGGCTCGAGCAGTTCTCAAACGTGCGATACTCGATCTGCGAAATATTCTTGCTCAGGGTGATCTCTTTGAGTCCCGTGCAGCCGGAGAACGCTTTGTCCATGATTATGTTCACGCTGTCCGGCAGAACAATATTTGTTAGTGCGGTACAATTACTGAAAGCTCCCTCAGAAATTACTTCGACGCTACCTGGGATATTAATGCTTTTCAGACTTTTGCAGCTTCGAAAGCCCGATATGTTCTTTATTGTGTTGGAGAGTGTCACTTTTTCGAGATTTGTACAGCCATCAAATGCTTGATAGCCAATATTGGTCACACCGGAGCCTATCACGACTTCCGTGATAGATTGCCGAAGATTTTTCCATGGCTGCTCCTCAAAAAATTGATGCATTTCTCCGGTACCAGAGATCGTAAGCAAACCGTTGCTGTCGAGAGACCAGGTCACATTTTTCTCATTCCCGTAGTCTCCACAGGTACCGCTTGTGACCGTATACGCCATCGCACTCGTTGGCAGCAGAGAAAGCACGAGCATCACTGCCAATACCAACGCGATCCATTTCTTTTTCATAGTCCTCCTCCTAAAAATGAATAGTATCAAAAAACGATTTTGCTCCTCAGCGCGGCTGACAAAGCAGCGTCGTCCTTCGCCCATTATCAAGTTCTTTTGAGCATTTCCAAGAGCTTCTGATAATCCTCCGGTAAATCAAACGACGGCTTATCCGTAATGCGCCAGGCAAGCGGGTCCGTCTGCGCCCGGAGCCGTTCCAGCACAGCGGGCACGCTCAAAATCTTATTGCGGCAATACTCTGCGCTTTTGTTGTCGCCCGCCGATTGATATAGTTGCATTACCGTATATAGTTTTCCGATATAATCGCAGTATTCATCGAGTGAATAGCGATCATATTGTATTGCGCGTTCCTTTTCCGTGATCATCCGCGCGACATTTCCCTGGGAAAAGAATACGTTTGCCTGTGCATTATGGGCAAGCGGAGCATTTTTGTTTAATTTGAGTATTCGGGTTGATAACTCATCCATTTTCTGCGTCGTGTTGGCGTCAGTAAGGGCTTGTTCAAGTGCCTGCGTATGAAACGGGTTTACACGCAGGCAGGCGACGGAATTGCCTGCCTGATAGCAGGCGTCCGCCAGCCCAAGCCAGCCGGTCAGTACTGTAAAGACACAAGCAACAGCCAGTGCTGCCATTTTTGCTCCGGCTTTTGTGATTACGTACTTCTTTCCGCCGCGTAAATCCATCACGAACAACAGTAGCAGCCACATCACAGAAAATTGCAGGTCAAAATCCATCATGCTGTGTGCGCGGATAATACACATGACAAAGCGCTCCGTCAGCCCCGCACGCTTTGCAAAGAAACTACGCACAAGCGCAAAACATAGCAGGGCCGTTGGAATCCATCCATAGTCCAGCAGCTGCTGCAGCAGCTCGTTATGCACGAAAGCCACAGTGTAAACACCGGTTTGAAAACTACCCTGCGTCTCATAGTAACCCCAGAAGCCAAGGCCAAGCGGATTACGTGCAATCACTGGAAGTGCATCCTTAAAGTACAGGATCCGAC
>ENA-USUJ01002416-USUJ01002416.1-human-gut-metagenome-genome-assembly--contig:-NODE-2416-length-14138-cov-16.796672_pt1 | contig 14138 bp, 16 predicted proteins | sample MGYA00250061_ERZ773398 | MGnify/ENA primary metagenome ERZ773398 (study PRJEB29103, sample SAMN06111992) | human gut metagenome | biome: human gut; feature: ankylosing spondylitis patient; material... | reverse complement strand
TCAGTACCTTTGTTATAGATAAATCAATTACTAATCTATTTATTTTTACACAAATATGCAAGTGACGCCAAAGAAGACTAACACAATTCATTATTTACCACAAGAGATTAAAGAAACCAAACTCACAGAAGTAACATACCTACCTATTACAAGGGAAATGTTAGAACAACTATTCTCAAATTCAGCTAAGAAGAATAAGCATAAATTAGTTAAGAAGAGAAGGAGGTAATTAATAAGGCAGCAAGTGGATGTTACTTCAAATGCTGCCTTTATTAATTCATAATGGTACCTCTATTCCATTCTGACGAACTCCATTACATAATTATATTTCTCTGTTTCTGTATTCTCATTCTTAAAGCGAAGTGCCAATTTGTCTGATGTTAAATATTCTATAATAGTATTCTCATCAGATTCAAAGAAGCCAGAAGCGGTGTTAGTCTTATTTATCGTTACAGTATTGCCATTTATTGATATGGTTTGATTACCCTCATAAGTCCAATCAGAATGGTTATAATAATATGAATCTACAGAATATGTATTATCTGATATCTTCTTAATAACCAATTTAGAGCAATCCATACAACATGGATTATTAGGAGTATGAGTATCATCCCAAGAGTCTTTATCTCCATCAGATTCCTCCCAACCAGTATCATGCACTAATCCCCAAGTTCCCTCTAACTGGCTTACATCAATGTCATCATCGTCATCGCTGCAAGCAACGAAATTTACACTCATAATAATGGCTACTATAGCCATACCAATAAATCTTAATGTCTTCATTATCACAATCTATTAAATTCAATAATCATTTCTTCTTATAAGTAATTTCTGTACCATACTCATTCTTGGCTGTCATAGTATTGCCATTAATGTTGATAGTGTATTTGTCAGTATCATCATCGTCATAGTTTATTATTAATGTACTGGATTTACTATCATAAGTGTAAGTAAACTGATATGTGTATGATTCACTATCATTGTCATAAAATAAATGCTCTTCTCCGCTTCCGTCATTTCGGAAGGTCCACCTTAAATGTTCACCTTCATCATCGTTCTGCCATACTCCCACTATAGGATTAGATGAGTCATCATCGTCATCATCGCTACAAGCGGTAAAGTTCAAACACAATACAACCATTAACAAGGTCGTTCCAATTAATCTTAATGTCTTCATCTTTAAATTGTTTTAGTTAATTAATAAATTATATATTAGGGTTCACCTCATTATCGTCTAAATCACCACCGTTGAAATTCATATCAACATTCTCGTTTCCCATTGGAGTATCATCCTCTTTAACTCCTAAAGAAGAATCTGTAGTACCACCATTCACATTTATATTAATAGTAGTCAATACATTACGTTTGGCAGTAATTGTCTTCTCAAACGTTTGGGTAGCTCCATTAGCCCGCTCCCATGTTAGTTGTATGGTAAAATCTTTGCTGTACTTCTCTACTTGCCAACATTTATAAACCTCATAGAAGGTGTACATGGAAGAATATTCCAATATGTTATCGTCTGCTGATAGTTTAATATTAGAATTTATAGAACCGTTATTTGTATAAATATTATTAATAAATAATGTTCCGTCTACAGGTGGGGTTACTATAAATTTAAACCCAAAGGCGGTACGTTTTAAATCTATATTGGCAACTCCGTCTTTGGTTGGTACATAGTCCGTTAATTCTCCATAGAATCTATCACTCTTGGGATAGTCAGATTGGCAATCATAATAATCATAATATCCACTCGTGCTCATCGTTCCAATCTTTAACCCACCAAAATAAACATAATTAGTTGTAGAGATGTTGAATTTATTCTCTAAAGCTATTCCTCTATACTTATGATTGGTGATTCCAAGTTGATTGAAAGGAGCATAATATATTTCATTATCATGATATAATGTATCTGCATCTTCTCGTACCATAGAACACTCAAACTTATATTTGTGCCCCTCAATCAAAGATATTGTCATATCTTCAATATTATCAAACAATCCATAAGCATAATTCTGATAATTCATATCTCCGTCCTTCTTATAATACACATTAATCCCATATATCTTCTTTGGTGCAACTTCTGTTCTGCTTAAAGGAGTTTCAGAAGTGGAGATAAATTCTCCGCCCAAATTGAATGAGATAGTGTAGGTTTCTTGGTTAGTCTGCTCCTGTTCTTTAGGTGGTAGTTCATCCTCATTATTACTACAAGAGAATAGAGTACTACTTCCTATGAGAAGCATACCAATTAATCTGAATATCTTCATTGTAATAATCTGTTTGTGCTTCTACGTTCCTAATAGAGAGCGTTAATAATTGAGATACAAGTGTGAGGAACACAACATAGAGTTGCACACTTCTTTGATAAAGAACTGTTGAGTAGTAAAATAGACTGTCTGTTTCTTATATACCTGTATTTATGCCAACCTGTTCCCTATAGTTGGCTACTACATACAAGAAGCGTGGGAACTACTGAATATTACTATCGTGAGGCTCTCGACTGCCTTGAATGGGTAATAAACAATAGCCCACGCCAGAAGAATATATAGTTCATCCCTTAAGATGAATATATAACACTGACGTGAGCGTTCTTGCCTACTATCCCCATTCATTGAAATTGTCGAGATTCCACGATAGGATAATATCTTAAACGCTCTTCGTTAACTATGTCCTTTCAGCTCTAACACATTAGGTATCTGAAATTGCTACAAAGTTACGAATTTACGTTTGATTAGCAAGAACTATTGTTTATTAAATGTTGAGAGCTGTCTCTACTCAATAAATCAAGGTTGGTATGAAACTTGCCAAATCCCCATATAAGTAGAAATTCTGAACTTCCATACCAACCCAATTATCAGAAGCTAAGACAGTCATAAGTATTTAATAATTCCTCTTGTCTTAATCCCAAGTATCTCTTAGTGATTGACACACTGGAATGATTGAATAGCTCCATGAGTTTAACAAGTGCAAGCTCTGAATTATCGTTATTCATATTATAAACCTGTCTGCCAAAGGTCTTTCTAAGAGAATGACACGAAAAATTGCCTATTTGTAGCCTGTATTTTTTCTTAATCTCCTTCAACATGACATTGATTCTCTGAACTGTGTACACTGTCCCCTTCTGACTTATTAATACAGGTGCATTTATACCAACTGGATTTATATGCTCATAACAATCTCTGATATGTTGCTGTAGCTGCATATTAATTCTGATTGTCCTTTGCTTTCCTGTCTTAATCTCTATAATGGTAAATTCTTCTGCATCTAGTATCTGATTCCACCTTAAAGCAAGAATATCAGAAATTCTTAGACCTGTGAAGCAACCCAAAGCGATAAGAAGTGACATCTTATAATTACTATCCCTTGCCAACTTTCTTATTAAGTTCATCGCTTCGCTCCATTGCAGATAATCTGCTGTTGTACTTGAATATTTAAGTGACATAATGTTCTGATTTATAGTGAAACTAATATAAGTGAATATTAATTTTGAGTTGGAATATCTAACTTACTGATTACTAGCTAAACATTCACTAATCATCAAAGTGAACATTTTTATAAAGCAAGGACACTAAGCAAATAATGTCCTTACTTCATTCAACCTATATAAATGGTAGGTGAGCTTCATCCAACACGCCACTGTCAACTATCCGTTTGCAAAGTTCGTGCGATGCCTGATTTCTAAGGTCTGTACCATAGTCCTTATTACCAACCATACGAATAATCTCTACTATGGTTTTCATTAATTCCTGCTGTAGTGTACGGTGGTAACACCTTGTACTTTCAGCAAACCTTTTAGGATTCCAACTATAATCGTTCAAGGCTCTTTCAAGTTCTTGCGCTGCCTTGTATTCGCGACTGCCTTCTATTACCATATTCCAAATATTTAAGAGGTTTATAAATAGAAAGAGTACCTATATATAGTATATAGATACCCTTTCAGTAGTACTATCATCTCTTAGTAAGACAATAGCCAATCAATAGAATATATCCAATTATCATAACTGGATATAATAGCACACTGACAAAGAACGTAGCAATCACAGCAAGTAGATAAAACAAACTCCTCATAGTTTCAGATATTGAGTATTTGACAATCCTGTGTATTCTCAAATACCACTAACTAAGAAACCACTGATATTTGTCATCTATTCCCCGTAAAACGTTGTTAATTCCAACACTGATTTCCGTTGCATTAACTGCCCGTTGCAAATAAGTGTCCACGTAACTATTTTTGTTGGATTGGGTAAGCAAATTGTGAAAATCGAAAAGAGAAATAGCATTATCTTTCATTCCAAACGCTTCGTTGTGATAGAAGTCACGGCAAACACTGTTTATCTGGCTGTCAGTTATCAATAGTTTAGGTATTGATTTCTGATAACCAATTGGCAATGCTTGATAGCAACGACAACGACCAATGATTTGTGCAAACTGTGATTGACTAAGTGAAGTGTTGGATAAAGTTTGCATCAAATGGATTTCTTTGGCAGGATTGAAATTGTTAAACAAGTCAAGCACATTTCTATAGAGTTCACCAATATTTGAAACTTCCATAGAGAACTTAACTCCTTCTCCTGTGAGTACCTGATTGCTACAAATGCGAACACGCCACCCAATAAAGCAAGAGAATTTCTCCAAACCTTTTGTTGAACGATAGAGGTTCAAGTCTGAATAGTTCCTTACTCCACCCACGCACAATTCAAGTTTCTGCCCATTTATTGTCTCATAAATAGTTGGAATGGTAAAGGCAAAAGCAAGTCTTTGATAGAATTGTGTTTTTTCACATTCCAACAGTTCAGAAGCTTTCTTTCCAAGAGCTTGGGGTATTCTGCCACGTACAATATGACTGCAACGAATATCAGGCGCATTTACTGTCTCCCCTGCATAAAAAGAACTGGCTGCATCATGCACACATGATATAAAATCCTGATGTGCGATTGTCAACTCTTGGTTTGCCCATGTAGGTACAACGCATTGAGTTGTCAATTCTTCCAATGTAACGGGATTTGTGTTAGCATCTAAGAAAGATACACTTGATTTAACAACAGGCTCTTCTACTACTATAGTTGCATCTTCTGCAAATTCACCAAAGTTTCTACTAGTTCTCTGTACTGGCATAATCTGTAATGTTGATTCCATAATCTGTAATTTATTAAGTTAATATTAGAAATTCCTCTGTCTGAAAGCTAAGCAAGCCACAATCAGTATTAATAATCCAATAAAGAACTGTGGCATTAAGACTACTGGCACAATTAGAATTATTCCAAACGTCAATAAAATCTTTAAATTCTCCATACGCATAATAATAGATTAGTAAATAGTGTATTTAAGGACAAAATGAGGGCTTAACATGAAGTTCTTTCTTATCACTTATCTTTGTGCATCTTTATATGTAGACATATACAAATCGTTGATAAGTCCGCACATTTAAGAAGTTCAAAAGGTTTGTGGGCTGAATGGCAATTCATGTTATCCTTTCATTTTTCCTAATGATTGGTATGGGGGTGTAGAGTAGTTACACCGCTATAGAGTGCATAATATATACCTCATGCTCACTGTCTGACTAATAAATCCATTTTATCAAAGCATAGTATCTCAATAAAATGGATTTTCTAAAATTAAAGAGAGGGGAATAATAGTAGGTATTCTATCTATATGCCCCAATAAGTACTGTGTTTTTTATTTTGATTTAGAACAGTTTGGCTTAGTTCTTTTCCAATAAATGTACTATATTTGTGTGTTAGATATTAAATGAGTTCTTATTACATAAGGGAAAGCAATAAATGAAACTAACAGACAAAAGATTGTGGTGGTTTGAAGGCATAATGTTAATATGCGGTATCTTATCTTCATATTTGTATGCTTTGAATTTTGGTATATGTATTTCACAAATACCAAGCATTGTTGTATTCTATACATTAAGTTGCTTACTAGGTAGTATAATAGCTTGGAAAGTTTATAAAAATAATGGTGTTTGGAAACTGCTCTGTTACGTTTTCTTGTTCTCCACCATTATATATTGTACTATCGACATGATACTAAGGGTTGTATATCCCAATCCCTATGGAAATTTATTTATGTTATTTGCAAACGGACTTCTTTATTGGTGCTTGTGTTCCATATTTCCAATAATTATTCTTGTATTTGGGGCTAAAAGAATCTTAAGGCTATGAAACTAACTGATAAAAATATCTGGAAGTATGAGGGTATAATATTACTTTGTTGTATAATTGCGATGTTACTTCATCCTCTTTCATTCATGGAAATTACTTGGCTGATAGAGGGTTCTGTTATTCCAACCTATCTATGCTCATACTTATTGGGTAGTATTATTGCATGGTTATTTTACAAAGGTAATTCTTGGTGGAAGTTGGCTTTACTTACATTTTTCTCCATAAACATTTTGTTCACATGTTTAATGCAAATAGAAGTCTATGACTGTGGGGATGCAATGACATGGCTCATGTTTACAACAATGAATATTTTTAATACATTGCTATCTGCTGTATTAATATGTGGGTGTTGTTACTATATCCAAAAACGATATAATATATGGAATTAACGGGTAAAAGATTCTGGATATTAGGATTACAATTGATAGTTATTGTATCAATCCTGTCATGTACAACAAAGAAAATAAGCTCTCCTGTTGCTTTAGGGAATATATTTACACCTGCGTTTTTTCAAACAGAGGAATACTTATCTGTAATAGACTATTTAGGTAAGAACTTGTGTTTACAGGATGAAATGGAACGATATACATACAAAATTTGTGTAAAGATTGATAGTTTGGGATTTGTTAAACAAACTACGTTAATAGACGTAGTTCAACATTCGCATAATGATTCTATTTTATTATATACACTACTCAATATGCCCCAATGGCAACCTGCTAAAGAAAACGGTAAGAATATTCATTCGTCTGTTAAATTTCTCTTGCACTTATCTCCAAATCACTAAAAATAAGTATGAATTGTTATTTTAGGGGATTAATAGATTAAATATTTCACTTTATCAAAGCATAAACTCCAAATAAAAAACACTTCCTCAATAAAAGGGGGGGGATGAATTTCAAGTACCCTATATTTTTGAGTTGGGGATATAAAAGAATCGCATTAGAATATAAGTAATAATTCTTATGAATGTTTTTGAACGCATTTGCATAAATAAAAGAATAAAATATGTATTGTAATTATTATTTGCATTTAATATATTTGCAACATAAATGTCAATAACTAATAAAGCTAATAAATTATGAAAAGGAATCTATTTTTATTATTGTTTGCAATTGCGACTTTATCCACATTCGCTCAAACAACATCTGAACATCTAACATTTAAAGGTGTGCCCATTGATGGAACCTTGACTGAATTTGTGTCAAAGTTAAAACAGAAAGGGCTTACTCACATTGGCACAGAAGATGGAACTGCCATATTAAAAGGAGATTTTGCAGCATACAAAAACTGTACAGTAGCTGCTATAGCTTTAAAACAAAAGAATTTAGTTGCTAAGGTTGGAGTAATGTTTCCTTCTTTGGAAACATGGTCGTCACTCTCAAATAATTACTTCTCCCTAAAAGAAATGCTGACTAAAAAGTATGGTGAGCCAGAAGTTTGTATTGAAGAATTTCAGACTAAAATTATGCAAAATGACGATAATTCTAAAATACATGAAGTAAGAATGAATAGGTGCAAATATGTTACAGGATATACCACAGAGAAAGGAGACATTGAATTACAGATTAAAGGTAGTTTTACGGATGGCTGCTATGTAACACTTATTTATTTTGATAAAATTAATGGCGAAGTAATCGAAGCGGAAGCTATGGAAGATTTATAAATTGTGCCGTATGAGAAAAATTATCATTTTATTGTTTGTATTTATTTGTTGTTTGACATCATGCTCAAATCAATCAATAGCTACAGATAAAACGGAGAAAGCAAATAGTCCAGAACCCGTATGTAATGCAACTTATCAATTATTTCCCACACAAAACATGTGGACTTTCATTAAGCTGAATACTAGGGATGGACGAATGTGGCAAGTTCAATATGATGTTAAAGGCAGTGAACGTTTTGAAGTAAATCTTAATACCACCTCATTTGCTACTAAGGAAGAGGAAAGGGATGGTAGATTTACTCTTTATCCTACCCAAAATATGTGGACTTTTATTCTACTAGACCAAATTGATGGTAGAATGTGGCAGGTTCAATGGTCAATGAAGGAAGATTCTCGATTTGTCATTCAGATATAAAATAAAAGCTCCAGACCACTAATAAGTTTGGAGCTTTATTCTTGTCCTGTTCTGTCATATTGGTAGATTCTTATTCAAAGGTAAATACCATCTTGCCAAGTTCATAGCCACTAACAGTTTTTCCATCTATCTTCCTGCTTGCCTTCTCCACATTGTAAAGAGTACAATTCTCTATCAGGGTAGCTTTGGGGGATAACTTGATTCCCAATCTGCCAAACTCATCCTTCAATTTGCTTTTCAAATCCTTATTGCTGATAAAGCCAGGCTGATATATAGCCAAGAAAACTTTATCAACCTGTTTCTTGTCCTCTACAGCTTTTAGCATCTTCTCCCTGTTCCATCTAAGAGTATTCATTTCAGATTCCTTCAAATACCTTTTGATTAGTGGAAATTCTGGATATTCCTGTTCATAAGATTCAGAAGGGGAATCCAGATAATCTTTTAGTAATTGCTCATAACTGACAGTCATTGCCTTTGCCAGTTTTATGTTGAAATCTTTCCATTTATTCTGGTTGGTAAGCTCAAATTTCTCTGATTGCATAAAACTGTCCCTGATGCTGATTCCATCCTTGTATGTCTTCCTTAGTGCCTGCTTATAAATGAAGGATTGTTTTTTCAGATTGTTATATACCATCCTGCCATTAATGATGGAGACTAGTTCAGTGTCTAAGTTCATCCTCTTAATATAGGTCTGTCTCTCTTCCTTATCCAACTTGCTCCATCCGCTTAGCAACTTGTCAGCTTCCTTCTCTTTATCCTGCATCACCATTTCAAACTCTTCATCGCTCATAACATTCTTATTGGTGGAGAACAGATGGACTATCACATTCCTAAAGATATTCTGGTATTCATCATTGATTCTGATTCTGCCTGCTATCTGTTCCATAGTAGTACTTATATCCACCAAAGTCTGTGTTCTGTATGCGTCACTGGCTACTATTATCAGCCCGTTATTGGTGAAAAGGTTGCATCCCTGAAAGCATTTCTTTGTAAAGAAATTAATCTTCTTATTGGGACTACTGACTGATTCAATCTGGTATTCGCCCAACAGTTTGTTATTTCTAATCCTGTCAGCACAGCATATTTTTACATCATTTGGATTCAGCTTCAACGTATCTGCTATCTGCTTGATACTGGTCACAGAATTGATAAAAATATATAGTTCTTCCACTTTGCTGACATTGCCGTTTATGTCTGGGAGTGATATGCCTTCATCCAAAAATATCTGTATGAATCTAGCCAGTCCTTTGGTTAATTGCGTGACCTTGTATCTGATAGGGGTTATTTTCGTCACTCCATTCCATTGGACTTTGTAATGTGGAAGCCGTTTCAGGAAATCTATCTCAAAGTCAAGGTCAATTGGAGTGGCAGACAGAAAAGAATAATGCCTGAACTTCTGTATTTCTTCCATCAAGCCGTTAATTGCATCATATCTGAAATCCATGTCTTCCAAGATTAAATGGTATTCATCTACCAAGACTTTCCACCCTTCTGTACTGCTCAACCATCCAATTAATTTGGGCAGACTGTCATAGGTCACAGCTATCTTATATGTGGTATTGTTTTTGATATACTTCCTGAACTGGTATTCTCTTATACCGCCATAACATTTGAATACTTCATACCTGTTATTCTTATCTGCTGCTATGCTATCCACCAAGTCCTTGAACGGACATACGATAATATAGTTGCTACTGCAATTTGCAGCCACATAAGTGCCACCTACATCTGTCTTTGTCTTGTTTACGATGCCAAAAGGAATACCATCTTTAAATCTTTCTAATTCGCCCAAATATCGGGCATTGCCACCATTAATGATTTCTTGTTTCATTGTGTTTAGATTAACTTAGATTTATAAAATTGTAATCTGTGTATTTGAAATATCTGACTTTAGATTAAGTTTAAGTAGGGTTATTTTTTTCTTCCTATATAGGGACGCTTTGAAGAAAAACTCGTCCATAAGAATAAAATAATAAGCGTATTACTACGCCTATTACTTTACCGCTGACTTAGCATAGTCAAGCAATCTAAATGTTATGTCTTGTATTATATCGTTTATGGCGGAAGCGTCTTTTAAAACTTTAGTTTAAAAGTTTTATGAAGAAAACACCTCTTATTATGTTAGCTTGGCAACAGGGTTAGAACTAAAAAATCATTCCTGTTCCTGTTTATGATGCGGTAGGTAGATTGTGTAGGTCTTGCCTTGAACCATTTTGCGCTTTTTGATGTATCGGTCAGTAGCCCAAAGTCCAATGTGCAGCCTTGTGTCCTTGATACCGTGCTCTAGTGCCACTTTACGAATGTCTGCGTAGGTCAGTTCTTTCATTTGAAGTAGATTTAGGTTTGTAGTGGTGAATCTGGGTGACGAGAAACTCGGTCATTTCTGACTTTCAATCACATTGCAAAGGTATAAAGTCCCGACCGCATCACCAAACGACAAGTCGAAATTGTGGAATATTTGAGTTGAGGATGCAATAAAGCAAAAATTCTCCCCTTAACCGTAGCTGTTCGGGGAGAATATGATGTTCAGGCTTACCAGAAGCCTTGATTTCCAAAAAAACTTGTCAGCCCTTGTTTCTTTTATCCAATAAGGCTGTAGTGATTTCTCTTATATTGGCGAATCTTTCATTATCCAACAAGCCTATTTCCAAACCCTTATTGATAAACTGCATAATTGAATCCTTACTGATACCAATCTTAACGCACTTGATAATCATTTCTCTAAAACAGTCATGTAGGTCTGACTGCTTCCCAACAGATAACTGTTTCACATATTGTTTTGCCACATCAGAATCAGAAGTGGAAGATAGGGAGAATTTTTCTATCTCGCTTATAAGGGACGTGATTTCATTGTCATAGCTACACAGCTTTCCATTCTTCAAATGACCTACCTGTGATTGTAGTTTAACAGCCTTATTGATTTTAGACGCAAAAAATTGAGTGTCTAGCAAAGTATCGAAGGTGATATTATTAGTTGCATCGTTCGTAGGCTTCGCTTCATTAAGAGAATTTGTCTCCACCTTGCCCATACTAAAAATATCACCATCTAATTTTTTCTTAAAAGCGGTAGATACCTTTTGGGCTTTATCCTTACTGCTTAAATGGGAATATACTTTATCAATCATCTTTGTATCTTCATGTCCTGTTGCTATTATTATGGTTTCTTTAGGAATATCCCTTCTACACATTATAGTAATGAATGTATGTCTAGCCGTATGGGTATGGACTAATTCAAATAAAGGTTTTACTTGTTTGCCATCCTTATCTTCAAAAGTGATTGGAATATTTAAACCTGCTTCTTCTGCAATTATTCTTAACTCTGCATTTAGATTGGAGTTGCTTGGTTTATAATATTTCAGTTCGGTGTTTTGATATTTAGATATGATTTCTTTTGCCAATGGGGTTAATGGTATTATAGCTCTTGCTTTTGTCTTTTGCTGTATTATAGATATTGTATCTTCCTCTTCATCTTTTTCGTTATCGCCATTGAAGAATTTCTGCATATCTCCAACACGCTGACCAACTAAACATTGCAGTACGAATAAATCTCTTATTTCAGTACGTTTTCTTACTTGTAATTCTGTTCCTGTTATTGGGTAATCATATAATTGTTTTAGTTGTTCTTCTGTTAATGTGACTTTTTTATTACTGGCTAGCTCTTTATTAGATTCATCTTTTACAAATTCAAAGATGTTCAAGTTGCTATCATACCACGTGAAGGGAATATCCACTCTTTTACTAACTTTCTTCAATAACGGAAATAGAGTATTCTGAATGATATTCCTTATTGTTACACTACCTCTTCCATTATCAACTAAATATTTTTGATAGCTCTCAAAGGTGTTTAAATTCATGGATTCCCAAGTGTCAGAGATATTATTTTCTTTTAGATACCTCTCAAATTTGCCAACATTTAATTTTTGTTGTTCTTTAGTACTAGATGCTGCCTGTTTAGCATCTATAATTTCTTTCATTACAGTCGTTGCTGACTTCTTCTTAATTTCTGTAGTCATTGTATTTTTATATATGCGTGTTCTTAATATGGTTATACTATTTTCAATATCAGTAGGGTGTTCACAAAGATAATGCTTAAATTCTAAGAACATATCTTTTAGCTCTGATAATCTATCATTAGCTATAGTATTATTATTGTTATCTAATTTTGACAAACGTGCGTTGACATACGCTTGTTGTTTTCTTATATTCCAGTGTTCTGGATATACTTTAACTCCCGTTGAGAGCTTTACTTGTTTGTTATTGAGATATACAACCAAATATATATTGGTTGGTTTATTTGCTTTGGGTTGTCTTAAATTGAAATTGCATTGCATTTGGTTAATGAAAATTTGCCTTCCCATAACTTTGTTCTTAAAACTGGTTCTTAAATTCTGTTCTTAATTTGTGTTCTTGAAAGGTTATTCTCTGTAATTGCAACTTATTTCCAACCTGTTACAAATATGCCTGCAAACAATTTGTGCATTTCCAAGAAAAGAATTACTTTTGCTCAAAATATTCAGCAATGTGCAATTTGTAACCTATGACCGTATCCAAGACAAAAGCCAAATTAGTAGATGTAGCCCGTCAGCTTTTTGCGAAGATGGGAGTAGAAAACACAACTATGAATGATATCGCTCTTGCTTCTAAAAAAGGTAGACGAACGCTCTATACTTATTTTAAAAGTAAGGATGAAATTTATTTGGCTGTTGTGGAATCGGAATTGGATATTCTGTCGGATATGATGAAGCGGGTGGCCGAGAAAAATATCTCACCGGACGAGAAATTGTTGGAGATGATATATACCCGGTTGGACGCAGTAAAAGAGGTCGTCTATCGAAACGGAACACTGCGTGCTTATTTCTTTCGTGATATATGGCGGGTGGAAAAAGTTCGCAAGAAGTTTGATGCAAAGGAAGTCCAGCTCTTTAAAGCTGTTCTTCTGGAAGGACAGGCAAAAGGAGTTTTCCATATTGACGATGTGGAGATGACTGCCGACTTGATACATTATTGTGTGAAAGGAATTGAAGTTCCTTATATTCGAGGCCATATAGGTGCACATCTGGATGAAGATACAAGAAATAGATATGTGTCCAACATTGTGTTTGGCGCACTGCATAGAACAGAAATTTAATTAAATAACTTTTAGTATGGGATTATTAGACGGAAAAACAGCCATTGTGACCGGTGCTGCTCGCGGTATTGGTAAGGCTATCGCTCTTAAGTTTGCTGCCGAAGGTGCAAACATCGCATTTACTGACCTTGTCATTGACGAAAATGCAGAAAATACAGCTAAAGAATTGGAAGCAATGGGCGTGAAAGCCAAAGGTTACGCTTCTAACGCGGCTAACTTTGAAGATACTGCAAAGGTCGTTGAAGAAATCCACAAGGACTTCGGACGGATCGATATATTGGTAAACAATGCCGGTATCACTCGTGACGGTTTGATGATGCGCATGAGCGAACAGCAATGGGATATGGTAATCAACGTGAACCTGAAGTCTGCATTTAACTTCATCCATGCTTGTACACCTATCATGATGCGTCAAAAAGCTGGTAGCATTATCAATATGGCCTCTGTTGTAGGTGTTCACGGAAATGCAGGACAGGCTAACTATGCTGCTTCCAAAGCAGGTATGATTGCATTGGCTAAGTCTATCGCACAAGAGTTGGGCTCTCGCGGCATCCGTGCCAACGCTATCGCTCCGGGATTCATCCTGACAGACATGACAGCTGCTCTTTCTGACGAAGTAAGAGCTGAATGGGCAAAGAAAATTCCTTTGCGTCGTGGTGGTACTCCTGAAGATGTGGCAAACATCGCTACCTTCCTGGCTTCTGATATGTCTTCTTATGTATCAGGTCAGGTGATTCAGGTAGATGGTGGTATGAATATGTA
>ENA-USUJ01002412-USUJ01002412.1-human-gut-metagenome-genome-assembly--contig:-NODE-2412-length-14156-cov-5.223382_pt1 | contig 14156 bp, 16 predicted proteins | sample MGYA00250061_ERZ773398 | MGnify/ENA primary metagenome ERZ773398 (study PRJEB29103, sample SAMN06111992) | human gut metagenome | biome: human gut; feature: ankylosing spondylitis patient; material... | reverse complement strand
TTCCTCTTCAAGCACACGGTTGGTCATCGGGTCGAGGAAGCAGATGCGGAAGTAGTGGCTGTTGCCAGCCGTAACGTTCGGGTTCGTGCACGTCACGCCAATGGCCGGGATGCCGGCCTGCTTGAACGTGTCGGACGCGGCGATGGACACGCCGGAGCCGTAGGAGCCGAGCACGAGCGAAACCTTCTCGTTGACGAGCTTGGAAGCCGCCGAGACAGCCTTGGCGGAGTCGGAGCCGTTGTCGGAGTAGACGAGCTCGACCTTATAGGTCTCGCCGCCGATCTCGACGGTCGGGGTCTCCTGGTTGGCATACTGCATGCCGAGCATTTCCTTCTTGCCGCCGGCGCCGGAGTCGCCGCTGGCAGGCTCGAACACGCCGATCTTCACGACCTTGTCGCCGCTGGCCGAGTCACCACCGCCACCGCAGGCGCACAGAGCAAACACCATGACCAGCGCGAGCAGCAAAGCAATCGCTTTCTTCATTGTTATTCCTCCATTCTTTTCTTTCCAGGCGATGTCCATGCAAGACGAACATTTGTCCTTGAAACGAATATGCATGAATTATACTATCGTTTGGACAAAAATGCAATATCAATTTCACGAAATATTCATATTATTTTTTTGAAATGTTTCCGGATGGGGGTATTGCCGCATTTACAGCACGAACGGGCTCGCGCGCCAGTCGCCGCCGCAGCGGCGTTCCTCCCGCGCCGGACAGCCGAGCACATAGAGGTCGTGCGCATCTGCCGTCAGCGCAAAGCTCTCCCCTGCCGGGCCCGGCAGACTGCGTCCAGCGGCAGGCTTTGTGATGACCGGCACCGACGCACGCATGTCGATCGCGCGCAGCAGCTCCCTGCCCTGCGCACCGATGGCCAGCACCCGCGCATACGGCGGCGTGCCGCCGTCCATGCCGGCGGTCACGCCCAGTGCCGCGCACATCGTCATACGCCGGATACGTGCGAGCGCGTAGCGCTTGGACTTTGCCGCCGCCAGCACGCCGTCAAGCGTCGGCTCCTCGTGCGCGGCGCGGTACAGGCTGTTGCCGAGCCCCTCGGTCGCGCCGGGCAGCGCATTGTAGGCCGTCTGCGGCAGCATCCGCAGCCGGGACAGCAGCGCGCTCTCGAGCACCTCCGGCAGTACAGGACCGCGGCCGCGCGTCTTTTCCCGGGCACAGATCTCCGCTGCCGCCCGCGGCAGGAACGTGGACACATCCTCCCCTGCGCCGATGCGCATGCGCAGCTCGGACGCCGAGCGGATGTTCCCCTCCGCAAAGCGGTCGTGCTGCGCGCCGGTGCGCAGGACCGTCAGCGGGTGCAGCTCCAGCCGCTGGTCGTAGATCGCCTTGAGATACTCCACGGCGAGGATGTTGTTCGGCGCCAGCAGCAGCTCTGCGAGCGCGCCCACGCGCCGCGCGACCGCCTGCTGGCGCGCCGCCGCAAAGGGAATGCCGCTGCGCAGCTCCGCGCGCAGATCCTCGCCCAGCAGCGGATCGAGCAGCGCCTCCGCCACCCGCTGCAGCGGATCGAGCTCGCCGCACTCGCTGCCGAAGCTCAGATGCGTCACGACGCCGAGACTGCCCAGCAGTCCCACAGCGCCGCGCGCAAAGCCCTCCGCCGACGACAGTGACCACGGCAGCGGCAGCTCCAGCACCAGATCCGCCCCACAGCGCACGGCTGCCTCCGCGCGCGCAAACTTGGAATATACCGCCGGACTGCCGCGCTGCACAAAGTCGCCCGACATGACGCACACGACCGGGCACACCGCGCCGAGCTGCGCGCGCGTCTGCTCGATGAGCCGCGCATGCCCGTTATGAAACGGGTTATATTCGGCCACAATACCGATGACATTGCCCATTTTTGCACCTTCTTTCGAAAAATACTTGCGTTTTCCTACGAAATGATTACAATAAGAGTGTTTGGTATCATAATACTTTGATTTTGCAGGAATTACAATATTTAATACGAGAAAGGAATCTAAGTATGAAAATTCTTGTCATCAATGCCGGCAGCTCGTCGCTGAAATATCAGCTGATCGACATGGAGACCGAGCACCTTCTGGCCAAGGGCCTTTGCGAGCGCATCGGTATCGACGGTCACCTGAAGCACACCCCGCTCATCGGCGGCAAGCCCGTCTTTGACGAAGACCTGCCGATGCCCACCCACTCCGAGGCCATTGCCGCGGTCATCGACAAGCTGACCAGCGCCGAGTACGGTGTGGTCACCTCCATGAAGGAGATCGACGCCGTCGGCCACCGTGTCGTCCATGGCGGTGAGAAGTTCGCCTGCTCCGTGAAGATCGACGACGCCGTCATGGCCGCGCTCGAGGAGTGCACGCCGTTTGCGCCGCTGCACAACCCCGCCAACATCACCGGCATCAACGCCTGCCGCGCCGTCATGGGCGACGACGTGCCGATGGTCGCCGTGTTCGACACCGCGTTCCACCAGACCATGCCCGGCAAGGCCTATATGTACGCCATTCCTTATGAATACTACCAGAACGACGGCATCCGCCGCTACGGCTTCCACGGCACGAGCCACCGCTACGTGTCCGCCCGCTGCGCCGAGCTCATGGGCAAGCCCATCGAGGAGCTCAAGCTCATCTCCTGCCACATGGGCAACGGCAGCTCCATCTGCGCGATCGACGGCGGCAAGTGCGTCGACACGTCCATGGGCTTCACCCCGCTGGTCGGCCTGCCGATGGGCACCCGCTGCGGCGATCTCGACGCCGGCGTGATCCAGTTCATCATGAACAAGTACGGCATCAGCATCGACGAGATGCTCAACATCCTCAACAAGAAGTCCGGCGTGCTCGGCGTCTCCGGCGTCAGCTCCGACTTCCGCGATCTCGACAGCGCCGCTGCCGACGGCAACGACCGTGCCCAGCTCGCGCTCGATATGTTCCACTACTGGGTCGCCAAGGTCGTCGGCTCTTACGTCGCGGCCATGAACGGTGTGGACGCCATCATCTTCACCGCCGGCGTCGGCGAGAACAGCAAGTCCTCCCGCGCCGCCATCGCCGAGTACTTCGGCTATCTGGGCGTGAAGATCGACGAAGCCGCCAACAGCAAGCGCGGCGAGGACATCATGATCTCCACCCCCGACTCCAAGGTCAAGGTGTTCGTCATCCCGACGAACGAGGAGCTCGTCATCGCCCGCGACACGAAGGCCATCTGCGGCTGAGTTTCCCGGAGCACAAAACCACGGCGCTAAATCAGCGCCGTGGTTTTTCTCGTCCAAAACGGGTCATACTAAAATTGTACAATGTGGCTTCCTGCATGTTTCCGAGAAAAACTTCGCCACAGCCCGGGAAAAACCGTTGACAAAACCTGTCCGGAATGATAAACTGTCAAGGCCGCATTGAGTGGGTACCAAGCGGAGGCATGCCTCCCGCCCACAAGAGCGAGACTCTACAGAGAGGCAGGTGCAACGAGTTTGAAGCACGCTATCATCGTTACCGGCGGTAAGCAGTACCGCGTGGCCGAGGGCGACGTCATCTTCGTCGAGAAGCTGGATGTCGAGGCCGGCGAGACTGTGAAGTTTGACCGCGTTCTGGCTGTCATCGACGAGGACAAGGCTGTTTTCGGCACCCCCGTGGTGGAAAACGCCGTCGTGTCCGGCAACGTCGTCAAAAACGGCAAGAGCAAGAAGATCCGCGTTTACAAGATGAAGCCGAAAAAAGGCTATCGCAGAACGCAGGGCCACAGACAGCCCTACACCAAGGTCGAGATCACGAAGATCGAGGCCTGATTTCCGCAACTGATTTTGACACATGGAGGTGTAATTCGAAATGGCACATAAAAAAGGCATGGGTTCCACCAAGAACGGCCGCGACAGTGAGTCGAAGCGCCTTGGCCCCAAGAGAGCCGACGGTCAGTTCGTTCTGGCCGGCAACATCCTCGTCAGACAGCGCGGAACGAAGATCCACCCCGGCATCAACGTCGGCAAGGGTAAGGACGACACGCTCTTCGCCCTCGTGGACGGCGTCGTGAAGTTCGAGCGCAAGGACAAGGATCGCAAGCAGGTCTCTGTTTACGAGGAGATCGCACAGTAATCGCAAACGGGGTGGGCATCGCGCCTGCCCCGTTTTTCTATCCCCGCCGGGCTGCCCGGCAACGAAAGTGAGGAATGACCATGGCTTCGCCATTTGTTGATAAAGTGACCATCACCGTGCGCGCGGGCGACGGCGGCAACGGCGCGGTGACCTTCCACCGTGAGAAATACGTGGCTGCCGGCGGGCCCGACGGCGGCGACGGCGGGCGCGGCGGCGACATCATCTTTGAAGTGGACGACAACATGTCCACGCTCATGGATTTTCGCTACAAGCGAAAATATGTAGCCGCCAACGGCGCCGACGGTCAGGGCAAGCGCTGCTCCGGCCGCGTGGGCCAGAGCCTGCACATCCGCGTGCCGCGCGGCACCCTGCTGCGCGACGCGGACAGCGGCGCGATCATGCACGACATGTCCTCAGGTGAGCCGTTTGTGGCCGCGCGCGGCGGGCGCGGTGGCTGGGGCAACCAGCACTTCGCCACGCCGACGCGGCAGGTGCCCCGCTTTGCCAAGCCCGGCCTGCCGGGCGAGAGCCACACGATCCTGCTCGAGCTGAAACTGCTGGCGGACGTGGGCCTCGTCGGCTTCCCGAACGTGGGCAAGAGCACACTGCTGTCCGTGGTGTCGAAGGCGCACCCGAAGATCGCAAACTACCACTTCACGACCCTCTTCCCCAACCTGGGCGTCGTATACGTGTCGGAGGGTTCGTCGTTCGTCATGGCGGACATCCCGGGCATCATCGAGGGCGCGAGCGACGGCGCCGGCCTCGGCCACGATTTTCTGCGCCACATCGACCGCTGCCGCCTGCTGGTGCATCTGGTGGACGTCTCCGGCAGCGAAGGGCGCGACCCGGTCGAGGACTTTGAGGCCATCAATGCCGAGCTGCGCGCCTACAGCGACGTGCTGGCATCGCGTATGCAGATCGTCGCCGCCAACAAGTGTGACCTGCTCGGCGATGACCGCACGAATATTGACCGTCTGCGCGCGCACGTCGAGGCGCAGGGCTACGAATTCTTTGAAATGAGCGCCGCCGCCCACACCGGCACGCGCGAGCTTATCCAGGCGTGCGCGGCCAAACTCGCCGAGATCCCGCCGGTGCCGCCGTACGAGGCCGACTATGTTCCGCCCGAACCGGAAGTCGGCACGAGCGACGAGCTGCAGATCCGCCACTTTGACGATCTCTGGGTCGTCGAGGGGCCGTGGCTGCAGCGGCTCATGGGCACGATCAACTTCGGTGACTACGAGTCGCGCATGTACTTTGACCGTGTGCTGCGCCAGTCCGGCCTGTTTGACCGGCTCGAGGCCATGGGCATCGAGGAAGGCGACACGGTGAGCATTTACGATCTCGATTTTGAGTTCCGGTTCTGACCCAAGCCCCAAACAAATATCCCCGCTGGACGCAGACCGCGTCCGGCGGGGATTTCTTTAGTTTCTGACGCTCGTGCAAAATTCCATCAGGATCGTTGCGACCTGCTCACGGGTTGCACTCCCCTGCGGGTTCAGATATATGCTGCCGTTGTTTTCCTCGCCGGAAATCAGCCCCAATGCCACCGCATCTGCCACAGCATTCTTCGCCCAGCCGCTCACATCAGCGCTATCCGGAAATGCACTCAAGTCGGCAAGCTTCCAGCTGTGCTCCAATTTCAAAACCCGATCTACATATTCCATGATGATAACCGCGATCTGCTCGCGCGTCACCGGCAGGTCCGGGGCGAACGATTTGTCGCCTACTCCGGCAACGACGCCCTTCTGGTATGCCCAAGAAATCGCATTCTTGTACCAATCCTGCGTAAGATCCGTAAACGGAGCTTCCTCGCTTACCGCCGGTTCCCCCTCAAGATTATAGAGAATCTGCACAATCTGTGCGCGCGTCGTTGTCACAGCAGGCGCAAACAAATTGCCGCCCGTGCCGCTCATGATACCATTTTCCACGCAATATTGAATACCCGGCGTCGACCATGTGTCAGCGGCTACATCTGCGAATTTTTCAGCTGCAACAACCAGCATAGGGAGCGTCACTGTTTTCACCGCATTACAGCGTGTGCAGGTAAGTGTTTTTGAGCCTGTCGACTCTTTCGTCGCTGCTTTCGTCACGATGCCTTCATCCCAAGCATGGCCAAGTGCAGCGATTTGTCGCGTCTGCACTGCATCACATCCGGTATCCGTGCAGCTGCGCGCTTCCATACCTGCCTCCGTGCAAGTGGCTGCTTTTGTCACACTCCAATCCCCGTAATGATGGGAATCTTCCTTCACGACGGCAGTCAAGGTGACCGATTCGGAATTTGCCGGGACCGTATACGGCGGCTTCAGTATCGTGGTGCCCGCCGTTGTCGTGCACTCCACCTGCTGCAGTACATACCCCTCATTGACCTTCACGTCAAACGAAAATCCCTGAGAGGCTGGATACCAGATATGGTCATTATGGACAAATGTCTTCATCGTATCGGCAAGCGGCTTACCGTCTGTTGACAGGAATGTTACACCCTGCGTATCCATAAGCGTTACGCTGTTATATGTCTCGTCTTCTGTCTTCTTGCTGCTGGCAGGACGCACATACAACGTCTCATTTTGGGCGCCGCTGTCCGTTTTGGCTTTGTGAATATAATAGTCAAACTTTGTATAGCCATTGATTTTCCCACCATGCGCCTGATCCATAACCGTTAGTTCCACGGGATAATAAATGTATATATTGGAAGTATGCGAGACACCCTCTTCATCAACATAAGAATGCGGGAAATAGTCCCGGTATATCTGCGCATTGGAATCATCATCTACAGGATCCAAAAGAAACAGGCCCTGTACCTGATAGCCGTTTTCCGTTCTGTGCACGCTCAGCGGGATCCAGTCCCATACGTCTCCGCCGCCGCTTGGTGACCAAATGACTGTGTCCGTGCTGGCATCGTAGGCGTTTTCTTTGATCATATAGGCCTTCATGTCCTCGTGTTTCTCAAATGCCGCATCCGCAAGCTTGGCATATGTCTCGTATGGAACGGAGCAGCGAAACATTGTGCCCGGCTCTGTACCGAAATAATCGTCCAGCGCGCCAGACATTCTCAGGTAGTAGGCCACCAACTTTCCGGGTGCCGGCGTATCCGGCGCATAGTAGGAATCTTCATCCGCAGCAATGGCAGAAATGCCAATATCCGCAAACATATCCTTGAACACTTCCGGTTCGGGCAGCGCTTCTTCCTGCTCTGCCGCCAGCGCAGCAGTCGGCAGCAAGCCAACAAGCAGGAACACCGCCAGCAGCAGACTCAGAATTTTCCTTTTCAAATAGCATCATCCTTTCCGCAGCGTTTCCAACGCTATACCTGCGCCGGAACAATTTGGTTCATTATAGGATAATACGGAAATAAAGTCAATACAAATCGACGATCAGAGCCGATAATCCACCTGCTTTTTTGTTGTGCCATACTGCTTTCACACTATCTTATTCGCCTTTTTCTCCGTTCTCCGCCTTCGGCTCCTCCGGCAGGACCACCGGCACGAACTGCTTGGCGATCTTGTTGTTGCCGGACTTGACGCTGAAGTAGCCGATGACGCTGAACGTGAGCGCACCGACAAAGTTGACAAACAGATCCTGCATCGTGTCATACAGACCGACATCCAGATAACCGCCGAGACCAAGCGACTTGCCGTTCACAGCCACGTCCGTGATATTATCCACCAAAATAGGAATATTGTTGTTCGTCGGGTCGAGCGTCACGGAGGCGAAAGAGTGGATGATTGTGTCCTTCTGCATGTCCATGTGGAAGAGGTAGTCCATTGAGAACTCGAAAAACTCCCACAACACACCGACCGTCATGGAAAAGCAGAACGCCACCAGCGCCAGAAACACCGGCGAGAGCTTGAAATGCTGCGGTTTGTTGCGGTTGAGCAGGTCCACCATGGCGAAACCGAACGCCGCGCTGATAAAGCCCGTCGTCGTGTGCAGCATGGAGTCCCAATGCGGGTAGGTGATAAAATAGCTCTTGAGCTCGCCGAGGATCTCCGCGGCGAAAATGAACACAAGGATAATGATCTCCAGCGTGCTCGGCAGCTCGATGCGGAAGTTGCGTTCCACGAATCGCGGCAGCATGAACAGGATCAGCACCAGCACGCACACGAACGTGCTCTCATAGTTTTTATGAATGATCGTCATGACCATGACGCCGATGACGATCAGACGCAGGATCCAGTAGACGGCAACCACCGCCCGCTTCGGCTTGGTATTCAGATTCTCCTGCTCGGCCTGTTCCAGCTTCTCTACGATCTTCCGACGATCCATACGCGCTATCCTCTCTTTTCTATTTCTCACATGATCTCGGCCATGTCACGCCGCGGCGGGCGCATGCCGGCGGTCGACGCCGCGGCGCGCCGCGACATAGATGACCAGATACAGCACCAGCGACAGCGCAAGCGCTGCAAACACATCCAGAATGGAGTGCTGCTTGACAAACACCGTTGCCGCGCAGATAGTGGCGGCAACAATGACCGACGGGATGCGTGCCTTCTTGAGATATTGGCTGTCAAACACCGCGGCTAGCACGCCCATACAGCCGACGACGTGCATGCTCGGCAGAACGTTCGTCGGGGTATCGGCAGTATAGATCGCATTGACCAGCCAGCCGCAGAGATTGCTCGTGTCCACGACCGCGGGACGCAGGAGCTGGCAGTTCGGCCAGATCATGCAGATGGTCAGCGAGATGGAAAAGCCCGCAATGATGAACGCGCCGTAACGGATGAACGCACGGCGGTCGTTCTTGAGCAGCATCACGACGACCGGGAAGATCAAAAACGGATACCAGAGCACATACGCCAGAATGAACCCCGGCAAAAACGGGATCTTATCGTCCAGCGGCAGATACGACACCCAGCAGCCGTCGGTCGTGGGGACCATACGCTCTGCCAGAGCGAACCAGATCAGATAAACCGGCACATACAGCACCAGCAATACATATTTATGTTCTTGAATATACTTCTTCACAAAACCGTCTCCTTATACGCGGAGCGCGCATCGTTCGATCAGGCGCGTGCCTCGATCTCCGTGATGCGGCTCAAAAGCCGAATCAATTCCCGCGTGTCCTGCTCGCCAAGCTGCCTGAGCACGCACTGCACATGCGCGCACAGCGACGCACGCGCCTGCTCCGCCGTCTGCCGGCCGAGTTCCGTCATGTGCACCACGACACGCCTCCGGTCGCAGCAATCGGTGCAGCGGCGCAGCATTCCCTTTTCCTCGAGCGCCCGCAGCATCGCCGCCGTGCGCGGCGCGCTCACGCCCAGAACCTCACGCAGCGTGCCCGGCGTGCTGCAGCCGTTTTGCGCGCTGAGATAGTCCAACAGAAAATTCTCGCCCTTAAGCGGCTCCTGCACACTCTGCGGGATGCAGGAACGGTTCAGAGAAGTGACCGCAAGCAGCATTTGCTCGGTCAGTTGCTGCAGTTCCATGATGCCGCCTCCTTTTTGTTAACCCCGTTAATCAGCATTTCGTAATCTTAACACTCCGCCCGGCGATTGTCAAACCCAATTAATAGGATTTCTGCGCTTTTGATCCGATGCTTATTTTCACGCGCTGCACCACTGCCGGACACATGGCGCCGCTCTGTGAAAAAAATGCGCAAACGGGGAAAAAATTCGGCACATTTGCAAAATAATGCAACATTTTCCGCGTCTCATGCATTATAGTTGTTGACGAGCGATTATCAATGTGTTATTTTATGAATAGACTGTAAACAATGCAATTGTCACCCACAGCAACCGTTCCCCCCGCACCCCCGCGCGATCTCTTTTTATCGATCACCAGCTAATGCGAAAGGCGGATGTAATCAACATGAAAAAAGCAACTCATCGCAAGCAGGCACTCATGATTGCCATCTTCTTGCTGGCATTCACGCTGTCGCTGTTTTCGTTCGGCACGACCCCGGCGGCGGCCGGCGACGTGGCGGGCGTGAGCACGCACCTGTTTTTGACAGTCTTGCGCGACTATGACCACGATGCGGCCTTCTCCGTGACCTACACGGACGCGCTCGGCACGCACACGAAGCCCTATCATGCCGGCATGGAAGTGACGGCGTGGTCCCCCGTGACCATCACCTGCACCAACCACCATGTCTACGACTGGAGCATTGATGCCGATGTTCAGGAGGCCACCATCGTCGGCGTCGGCGGGATCACCTACCCCGGCGGCACAGGCATCCATGTCAAGGGCACGAATACCATCAAGGCGTTTGCCACGAACTTCGGTCTGCACTACATCAATATCGTTGTCATCCTCGGCGAGGGCAATGATAACGGTGGCGACAACGGCGGCGATAATGGCGGCGGCGACAACGGCGGCAACAACGGCGGCGATAACGGCGGCGGCAACAACGGCGGCGATAACGGCGGCGGCAACAACGGCGGCGGCAATAACGGCGGCGATAACGGCGGCGGCAACAACGGCGGCGGCAACAATGGCGGCGGCAACAACGGCGGCGGCAATAACGGCGGCGGCATCGACCCCAACAATCCGGGCGGCAAAGACCCGAATGGGAATAATCCGGACGGCAATAATCCGGACGGCAACAATCCGGACGGCAACAATCCGGACGGCAATAATCCGGACGGCAACAATCCGGACGGCAATAATCCGGACGGCAATAATCCGGACGGCAATAATCCGGACGGCAATAATCCGGACGGCAGCAAGTCGAACACCCCCAAGACCGGCGACACACGTCTGATCTGGCTGGTCATTGCGCTGGCAGTGATCTTCGTGGCGACCTTCGCTGCGACCTACTACAACCGCAGGAAGAGCAAGCACCACGGCGCCTGATCGTCACTCTCATGCAGTTAAAATGGGCAGCGTCAAATGACACTGCCCATTTTCTTATCAGGAGTTTTGTATGAAAAAAACCGTTCTCATCGTGATCCGCGTCGTCTGCATCGTCGGATTCTTGGCCTGCGTTGGCGTGCTCGGCTGGTACTGGCACAGTGACCGCAGCGACCGCGCTGTCGCAGAGGCGCTCGCCGCCGCGCATGACGCAGCCAGTGCGGAGGCCATGGAGCAGGTGCGTGCAGTTGCCGCCGACAATGCGGATACGATCGGCTGGCTGCGGATCGACGGCACCAACATCAACAACGTCGTCATGTTTGCCCCCGACACGCCGGGCAAGTACCTGCACATGGACTTCTACGGCAAGTGGTCGTACCGCGGCACGCTGTATGTCGCCGAAAACTGCGATGTGCGCACGGCGGACAACATCCTAATCTACGGGCACCACATGAAAGACGGCAGCATGTTCGGCTCCCTGATCTCCTACAAGGATGCGGCATTTCGCGCTGCGCACCCGATCGTGCAGTTTGACACGCTCTATGCCTCCCATTCGTATGAGGTCGTGGCCGCGATCGAAACGGAGATCCCCGCCGAGGACTCTGACGCCTTTCGATATTATGACTGCATCGGCACGGACGCGCAGCAGTTTGCGCAGTATTGCGCATTCATTGAAGAAAACCGCTGCTACGACACCGGCATCACCATCCAGCCCGGCGACCGGCTGCTGACGCTGTCCACCTGTGCCTACCACACTGCGAACGGCCGCTTTCTGGTCGTGGCGCGGCAGATCGACTGAACGGAATCCGGTCCCATATGCAGCAAAAACCCGCCATCCGATCGGATGGCGGGTTTTTTGATACAGTCTTACAGGGCAGCCTTTGCCTGCTCGCACAGAGCGGTAAACGCAGCGGGATCATGGATCGCAGTCTCGGAGAGCATCTTGCGGTTCATGTCGATGCCGGCCAGCTTCAGGCCGTGCATAAAGGTGGAGTAATTCATGCCGTTGGCTTTGCAGCCGGCGCTGATACGGGTAATCCACAGCTGACGGAAGTCTCTCTTCTTCTGCTTGCGGCCGACGTAAGCGTAGCGACCGGACTTCATCATCTGCTGGTTGGCCATCTTATAGTGACGGGACTTGTTGCCCCAGTAGCCCTTCGCGAGGCCAAGGATCTTTTTTCTATGTTTGCGCGTCATCATCGCGCCCTTAACTCTTGCCATTGTTGTTTCCTCCTATTGTGCGGTCAATCCTTATTTATAAGGAATCATTTTTCTAATGGTCGCTTCAGTAGTCGCATCCGCATAAGTGGTGGAACGCAGACGACGGCAGCGCTTGGTGTCCTTCTTCGTGAGAATGTGGCTCTTGAACGCATGGGCACGCTTGACCTTGCCGTTCTTGGTGAGATTGAATCTCTTTTTCGCGCCACTGTGAGATTTCAGTTTGGGCATTGTATTTTCTCCTTCCTTGGTTTGTTTACTTCTTATTATTGGTGTTCTGCGGCTTCGGCGACAGGAACATGGACATATTGCGTCCCTCCAGCTTGGGCTGTTTGTCGAGGTTTGCAATGTCCGCGCACTTGGCAGCAAAGTCACGCAGGAGCTGTTCACCGATATTGGTGTGCGCCATTTCACGGCCGCGGAAGCGGATGGTCACCTTCAGGCGGTCGCCGCCCTGCAGGAACTTCTGGCCGTTTTTCAGCTTGGTGTTGAAGTCGTTCTCGCCGATGCCGGGCGACATGCGGATCTCCTTGACTTCGATCACATGCTGATTCCTTCTGGCCTCCTTCTCGCGCTTGGCCTGCTCAAAACGGTACTTGCCGTAATCCATGATCTTGCAGACTGGCGGGTTGGAACCCGGAGCGATCTTCACGAGGTCGAGGTCCTTCCCCTCGGCGATCTCCAGCGCAGCGGCCGAGGACATGATGCCCAGCTGAGCGCCGTCAGCGCCGATGACGCGGACTTCCTTATCGCGGATCTCTTCATTGATCTGATAGTTTGCAGTTGCGATACGAACACACCTCCATTGGTTGCATCGGGAGCGGTGGCTCCGGGAACAAAAAAGCACGGATGCAAGACACATCCGCGCGCATAAAACACACATACCTCCCGGACGGGAGCGGGTTTTATTGACCGCGGACCGCCTTTGCGGCCGGGTGAGGCTGCCCAAAGGGCGCCCACTTTGTTGTCAGCTTTTATACTATAGCAGTCCCAGCGCGATCTGTCAAGAGTTTTCTGCGCCGGGCGGACAAAAATGCGGACTGAACCCCACCTCCCGGGGACATACTCCTCCACGGAGGCGAAGCCATATGAAAGTACTGGAATACGGCTGTGTATTCGCTGCCGGCGGACTGGGCTACGGCGGGCTGGAGCTGCTCTGGCGCGGCCGGACGCACTGGTCGATGCTGCTGTGCGGCGGCGTGTGCGCCGTGCTGATCTATCTGATCGCGGGGCGCGAGCGCACCGTGCTCTGGCGGCGCTGGACGCTGTGCGCGGCTGCCGTCACGACGGTGGAGTATTTCACCGGCGTGCTCGTCAACCTGCGCCTCGGCTGGAACGTCTGGAACTACGCAGACCGGCCGCTCAACGTCCTCGGACAGATCTGCCCGCTGTATACCCTGTTCTGGTTTGGGCTCTCCATCCCCGGCGTGTGGCTGGGGCGAACCGTGCGGCAAAAGCTCGCCGCCCGGCAGACTCAGTAAGTGGTGTCCTGCTGTTCCGGCGTTTCCGGCTGGGCAGGCGCCTCCGGCTGTGCGGATGCTTCCGGCTGCTGCGGCGCGGCTGCCGCCTCGGCGGCCTGCTGCTCCTGCGCCATGGCGATCTTCACAATGCGGCTGGTGCCGAGCCGGTCTGCGCCGAGGCGGATAAACTCCTCCGCGTCGGCCAGGCTTGCGATGCCGCCGGCCGCCTTGACCTTCACGTGCGGCGGGCAGCAGGTGCGCAGCAGGCGCACATCGTCCGCCGTGGCGCCGCCGGTAGAAAAGCCGGTGGAAGTCTTGATATAGTCGGCCCCGCTGTCGGACACGATGCGGCAGAGCATGCGCTTTTCCTCCTCGGTCAACAGGCAGCACTCAATGATGACCTTGAGGATGCGGCCGCGGCTGACCTCGCGCACGGCGCGGATATCGGCCGCGACATCGTCCCAGCAGCCGTCCTTGACCATGGCCAGGTTGATGACCATGTCCACCTCATCGGCACCGTTGCGGATGGCCTCGGCCGCCTCGAACGCCTTGACGGCCGGTGTGTTGTACCCGTTCGGGAAGCCGATGACCGTGCAGATGCGCAGGCGGTCGCCGACATATTTCTTCGCCCCGGCGACATGG
>ENA-USUJ01002404-USUJ01002404.1-human-gut-metagenome-genome-assembly--contig:-NODE-2404-length-14197-cov-17.722309_pt1 | contig 14197 bp, 13 predicted proteins | sample MGYA00250061_ERZ773398 | MGnify/ENA primary metagenome ERZ773398 (study PRJEB29103, sample SAMN06111992) | human gut metagenome | biome: human gut; feature: ankylosing spondylitis patient; material... | reverse complement strand
CCAGATGCATGTCATATTGTTTCTTATTCTCTGATTATCAAACATTTAGCAACGTTAGATGTACTCTTCGTAAGAGTGAGTCATCAATTTGTTGAGCTAAGCAGACGAGACTATTATGGATAGCAATACACCGATGCATGTTAAAAGTCCGACGGTAACACCTACCGACGGCGCCGTAGGCGTGCCAAAAGCAGCCAAAAACGGCAAACATTGGTATATAGCCGTCGTAAACAACAACTCCGAAAAACTTTGTTGCGAGAGGCTTCTGGCACGCATTGCGTCGCAGCCTGACAGCGAAAAAGACTATGAGGTCTATGTGGCAGCGCAGAAGGAGATGCGCACATGGCGAAACGGCCGCCGCAAGCTCGTAGAGCGCATCATCTTCCCCACCCTCGTCTTCATCCGCTGCACCGACCTCATGCGCCGCAAGGAGATAGTGTTCCTGCCATACATCAAGCGCTTCATGGTCAACATAGCCGGCAGTCCCGAAAACGGCCACCGCCCTGTTGCCGTCATCCCCGACCAGCAGATGCGCAGCCTTATGCGTATGGTCAGCGATGCCGAGAGCGACGTAACCATCGACCCGCGCCCATTGCGCCGTGGCGAGAAAGTACGCGTCAACGGAGGCAAGCTCATGGGCCTCGAAGGCTATGTCCTTCAGTGTCCTGACAACAGCACCAGCCTCGTCATCGACATCGGCATCCTCGGCAGCGCCAAGGTCAATATATCGCGCGACCTGCTCGATCCGATAGAGTAACAGAATCGTCATAATAAACACCACATATATCATCATATCTCCAATTAATTTCAGAACTTAACCGTAAAGGCGGGCAATATCAGTCAGGTAAAAAGACACCGGACACACATCGCCCAAAGCTTCATCGGCAAGATAACACCCCACTCCATTAGCAACAGACTGTGCAAAGATATAGCCACTCTGAACATATTTCACCATTTTGTCCCCAACGGGACAAAAAAGTTGCTAACGCAACGCTATATAAGTGAAAAATTAACAGTGAACAGATGGCAATAAAAAAAGTAAAAAATAAAAAGTAAAAATTAAAGGCTAAAGAAATTACTTGCAATCACTAATGTGCCGGCTGATTTGCACGAGTTGTTGAGCACAGCGAAAAATCTGCCGGAATTAAATATAAGAACCGAAGGTCAGCGCAGCTAATTTTTGATCCGCTAAAAATACCGCTGCCTTACGAAGTGAGTAATGAAAAATCTAATGCTAAGTTTGCATTAAAGATATAAGGTGATGTCACATAGGAAGTAATCAGATTGCAAATCTTTATATTCAATTCCGGCGGAGCACAGATCCGCCGGAACAATAGCAAACGTAGTGATTATGAAGTTATGATGAGAATCAACAAAGCATATGACTTTAACTCTTCTAACAACTACCGAATGTCCTGTGGGTATAGCCAATGTATTACGATCGATAATAATCAACAAGACTAATGTGCCGGCTGATTTGCAATCTGCCGGAATATAATATAAGGATCTTTGATCCGTTAAAAGTACCGCAGATTTAAGTGAAGTATAAATGATACAATGACAAAATAGGAAGTAATCAGATTGCAAATCTTTATATTCAATTCCGGCGGAGCGCAGATCCGCCGGAACAATAGCGAACGCAGTGATTATGAAGTTATGATAAAAATCAACAAAGCATATGACTTTAACTACTATAACTTCTTTAACTACTATAACTACAGATGATAATCCTCGGTACAAAAAGTTATGATAAAAATCAACAAAGCATATGACTTTAACTACTATAACTTCTTTAACTACTATAACTACCGATGATAATCCGCCGGCACCAAAAATGATATTGTGTAAATTCAATTATACAACAATGAAAAATTTAGAATCAGCCGAAAAGAAGGCACGTCTGTTAACCACAGTGGTTATCGACAAATTAGTTAAGTCAACCTGCCGCAGCTGCAGGACACTAGAAACAGAGCTGCATGTACGTCACGGATTCATTAAAGCAGTCTAAGACAATAACCTGAAGTCTGGCGACAGCCTTACCTGCATCCAGCTGTTGGCCGCCAACTCGATAATAGTAGACGGCTACAAGCGCAGGATAGAAAACTATCGCCTCATCAAGTCGCCACAACAGCAGGCAGAACAAGAAAAGCTCAACGAGTGGCGCAACTACTTCACACAGCTCATCACCCAACTCACAAGAGACTGAGGCGCAAATAAAGAGCCCCACCAAACCTCCCCCGTGGGGAGGCTTAAGTTTCGATTTCTCTAAGTGAAGAATGAAAAGCAGGCTTGCGCAATTAAAAATTAAGAATTAAAAATTAAGAAAGTTAGTCCTGATGCTGACAAGAAGCAATAAAGGCACATAGCAAAACAAAAGCCTCCCCACGGGGGAGGTTTGGTGGGGCTTTTAATTCACCCAGTTATAGGGTGGTAACCTGCTCTATAAACTCCTTACGCGCGCGCCCGAGGAATATAAGTGTTAATATCAATTTTGGATGACACAAAACACAAATATTATATAAAAGTTACGAAACCTACTTACCACCCTATCACACCCTAATGCCTGTTTTGTCGTAATTTCGAAACTATTATCTGGTGTAAGGCATTGATAATAAATGATATAAGATAATGCGTGATGATGAGGCGTATACCACTGCAACCTTACAGGCAAGGTTGTCACTTTTATGCAAAAATATGCCTAAAAAGCGAGTAAAAAAAACGTTAACAATGTTAATATCCAAATTTTGGATGACAAAAAATTAACATTCATTATATATTGAAAATCGACTAAAATTCACAAAAAGGTGATAAGGTTACAGTAAGGTGATTATGTTCTAGATATGTAAAGATAAATTACTAAGAATAGAGGTAAAAAAGAAGGACAGATGCAGAATCCGGATAGGGGTTAAAGTAGTTATAGAAGTTATCGCCAACAAGTTGACTAGAAGTTAGAGTCAATAGCAAACCCAACTCTTGTGAAAAGAACTAACAGAGCATTTGGGTTGACTAACGTCGAACTTTGTTTTTTCACTTTTAACTATTAATTTTTAATTAGCTAACGCTGAACTTCGTTTGCACTTTTGCGCCTGCTCTTCTCATAACTCATTTGTTTTTCTAACATAAACCGCTGAGTTTCGCAACAGAAAACAATGGATTTTAAATTAAAAATCAGTTGAAAAACTATATTTATTTTGACATAACAGATTTCTTTAAATCCGAATTAAAAAGTATAAAATAAACTCATGGACGTAATAAAGACAGAGATTGATGGCGTGGTGATAATAGAGCCGCGTCTGTTTAAGGATGACCGTGGCTACTTCTTCGAGAGCTTCTCTCAGAGAGAGTTCGACGAGAAAGTGGGCCATGTAGAGTTTGTACAGGATAACGAGAGCATGTCAAGCTATGGCGTTATGCGCGGACTTCATTTCCAGCGTCCGCCATACACACAGAGCAAGCTGGTGCGCTGCGTGCGCGGTGCGGTGCTCGATGTATCAGTAAACATACGCAAGGGCCATTAGACCGTAAATGCCTTGTTTGACCTTTATTCTTTTGCTTTCGAGCATCTTAAATGCCATGAATTGCATCTCTACAGAAGGACAAATCTATCTCTAATTCTAACGATTCGGGGTTAAAAGTCAACTCCAATTTTAATTTTTTCAACAGGGAAGAATTGAAAAACGACATTCCTTGTATGACACATCAAAATTGGACGCTAACTAATAAAAAGCCTAAAAAGATGGAAATTATGGGCACATTAGAGAAAATGTTTAAATGGATAATTATGCTTTTTATAAGCATAGTTTCTACATCTCTTATGTTGACGATTTATTTTATAAAATCGTCTTACTGGCTGATTCCCGTTGGTGAAAGAGAAATGGTTTTCATTAATGTTTTAATTTACATAGCATTTCCATTTATCTTGAGTTACATCATATTGTTACTATTAAAACATATCTGTCCTAAAGATTCTATTAAAAACGCTGTTAAGGGAATAAAACCTATAGATAATGATTATATACCTGTATATTTAGGTTATCTATTCGTTTCATTAAGCATACCAAATCCGTCAACAGGTATAATTGACATATGGACATTGATGGTTGTGTACAGCATTATAAATTTGGTCATAGTTTCATCATCCACAGTCTGTTTTAACCCTATATTTATTATTTTCGGATATACATATTATGCAGTAAAAACGCAAGGCAATGTAACTGTGTTTATTATGTCCAAAAGAAAAATTGGGAAAAATGAAAGCATAGTTTCTTTTTGCCAGTTGAAGAAAATTACAGAGACTGTATTTATTGAAGTTTAATATATTTTAAAATGGGTACATATATAGCAAAGCTTACAAATAACAATGAATGTTGGTTTAAGATAACAGATGGAGTATCAAATCATGATTATCAAAACATTGATTTAAATGATGCTTTACCGTACGATCCCAATAATAATATGGCAGACCAATGGTTTAAGTTTGAAAATTTCAACAATAATGACTCTTTTCTGCCTATATTGGAAAATAATTTTGACTGTGCGGATTTGGAAAGTATTAATCGCGAAAGTTATGACAATATAGAACTTATAGCGTTCTTCGAAAATAGACGATTCTATATTCAAAAAATTTCAAAAAGCAGTTTTCTTAAGAAGAAATTGTTTGCTCCTTTAGGAGACTTGGTTGAATATAAAGAATTAGATAATGTAATATATATAAGCCAAAAACCAAATTGTATTTATGATCAAGTAAATCATAATCTTTATTTCATGTCTATACAAAAAGCATATGCCGTTTTCAAGGGGTTACGCGGTGACTATAGAGAAGCAACGGCTGATGAAATAAACAGTTTTTTAAACTCAGATATCGTAAAAACAAGTGATGAGTTTAATGAAGCAAAAGTTGGTATGTCTAATCGCAAACGAATATCTTCCAGCCTCAATATTTACAATACATACAGTAGCGAGGATAAACAAACTTTAAGAGATTATATTCGTAACTCTCTTAGAGGAGACTTGAATTATACAGAAGATGGAAAATTTGAAATAGAATCAGACAAACAATTACGATTGCTGTTGTTGGGTATACAACAGAGATATTATAATCAGCCATTACAACAAGATGAAGTCCAAGTGGCAACGAATACAACAAAATTATCCAATTTATTGTGATTTGACTTAACCAATGAAGCCTGTTAACAGGGACAAATCATTTTGGCAGCAAGCCCACATTAATTTTTAAATTATTCCTAACACTACATGGCTTACGCCACTACTTGGTGCTGGAAAGCGAGAGAATACAACTAATAATATATATTTTATGAGAAACCTACAAATTTCATATTTTAGAGTGACCGCAATGCTAATGGTTGTGTGTTATCATTGTTTATGTTATTATGGAATATGGCCTGATTCTACTGTAATACGCCCCGAATACGTTGGATTGTGCAGATTTTTGAACTCCATAGACATGCCCGTCTTCTTTATGTTATCGGCATATCTTTATACAGATAAATCATTGAACACAAAGGCATATAATGATTCATGGGTATTCGTAAAGAAGAAAGTAAAAAGGCTTCTGTTTCCTTATCTGTTATGGGGCGTAGCCATCAATCTTTTGTTCATTCACAGGTATCATTTTACTTCCTTACTGACAGGCATCTCACATCTTTGGTTTCTGTTGGCTTTGATGATGATATTCCTTATAACACACCTGACAAGAAGATTTTGGATTAAGCTGTCAAATATCAAACTATGCCTTTTAACGGTGTTGTTGCTGCTTATATCTATAATCCGTGTCCGTGTTCCAATAAATATATTAGCAATAGGTTAAACATTACAATATTTACCCTTTTTCTTCGTTGGCATTATTTTGGCCATTAACAAATCTCGCTCGCCGCTATCCTCACACCACAGAATCTGTTACGTATTAATATTTAGCCTAAGTTGCTCATTTTTATTGTGTTTCTATAACAGTCAGTTCCATTTATTGGACATCTTTATCAAATATATTATTCTGCCCTTGTTTTCTATTCTTATCATTTCTACCTCATGGCTATTATGCAAGCACATTCGCTTCAAGGAATATTCTGTGATTAATAGTCTGGACCGTAATTCCATGGGGATTTACATCATTCACCATGTTCTTCTTATTGCTGCCATCAGCAACGACAGTATAGCTTATGTCATTAAGGCACACTACATCGCAGCACCTGTTGCGATGTTTTTCATCGCACTTTCAACCTCATGGCTGATAAGCTCTTTTCTTAATCGTCTTAAAATCAGTTCCTATATATTCGGATAACAAATCAGATAAAAATGACAGATTCCGCACAAAACAATAAAAGAATAGCAAAAAACACGCTGCTGCTGTATTTCAGAATGTTGCTTACAATGGCAATCACTCTTTACACATCACGTGTCGTATTATCAGCACTCGGTGAAGTTGATTTTGGTATATACAATGTTGTTGGAGGATTTGTTACAATGTTCACAGTAATTAGTGGTGCGATGACGACAGCTACGCAAAGATTTTTATCTTTTGAAATAGGTAAGAAAGAAAAAGGTAATGTAAGATCAATGTTCTCAACAGCTGTAATGATTCATCTGATATTAGGTGGAATAATTTTAATTTTGGCGGAAACATTAGGAACATGGTTTTTAAACACCCACATGAATTTTCCTGCAAACCGTTATGTTGCAGCAAACTGGGTGTTTCAGTTTTCTTTATTAACGTTTATAATTAATGTGGTGAGTGTTCCTTACAATGCTGCAATTATAGCTTATGAAAAAATGAAAGCATTTGCTTATGTCAGCATTGTAGAAGTAACATTAAAGTTGTTAATAGTTTATTTAATTATTATTTCTCCTATTGACAAATTAATTCTTTATGCTATATTACTTGCACTTATTGCTGTTACAATCAGAATCATATATGGAATTTATGCTAAACGAAATTTTCCTGATTGTGTCTTCGACTGGAAGTGGAATAAAGAGTATGGCAAAAATGTAATGTCTTTTGTAAGTTGGAATCTTATTGGTTCATTAGCTGGCGTGGCGAAAGAGCAAGGTATCAATGTACTTTTAAATATCTTTTTTGGTGCAGCTGTTAATGCAGCTAGAGGTATAGCATATCAAGTTTCAAATGCCATGAACGGTTTTGTTAATAATTTTCAGTTGGCCATGAATCCACAGATTGTTAAATCTTATGCATCCAATGAAAAACATGATATGTTTAAATTAGTTTTTAGAGGAAGTAAATTGTCATATCTTCTTTTATTAACTATGTCTCTACCAATAGTATTGGAAGCGCCTTTTATTCTTGAAATTTGGCTAATAAATGTGCCTGAATATACGGTAATATTTCTGAGACTCGTATTGATAACAGCATTGATAGATTCATTATCTGGCACATTAATTACATCAATGCACGCTTCTGGGAAAGTGAGAGATTATCAAATAATGGTAGGAGGAATATCATTGTTAACATTACCAATTGCATATTTGTTTTTAAAGATTGGGTATCCACCTTATTCTGCAATGTTTGTAGGAATTTTTATTTCCATTGCATGTCATTTTGCAAGACTAATACTTCTAAACAAAACAATAGGTTTACCAATTACAATGTTCATCAAGACAGTAACTCTACGTGTTCTCATAATTTCTATTCTTTCATTAATTATTCCAATAATTGCATTCCTATTAATAAGAGGAAATTCATGGTTAACATTCATTACTATATGTATTATATCATTCATGTCAACAATGACTATTAGCTATTTATTAGGATTAAGTAGAAACGAAAAACTATTTTGTAAAAATAAAGTATTAGAAATAATAAACAAGATAAAAAAATGAATATATCTAATATACATGATTGTTATGGCTGCGGAGTCTGTGCAGTTGTTTGCAGTCAAAAAATTATAGAAATCAGTTTAAATAATGATGGTTTTTATGAACCAAATATAACCGATGCATCAAAGTGTACAAACTGTGGTTTATGTGTGGATGTTTGTGCCTACAGTCATGATGAATTAAGCGTTAATAATTCACCTTTAAAGAGTTACGCAGCATGGAGTAAAGAGCCGGCTGTGAGACGCAAATGTTCTTCTGGTGGTGTCGGTTTTGAAATAGGACGTTACTTAATAAATCAAGGATATAAAGTTTGTGGTGTCAGATACAATGTTGAAACAAATCGTGCGGAGCATTATATAGCCACCAATGATACAGAACTTATACCTTCTATTGGTAGTAAGTATATACAAAGTTATACTGTAAATGGATTTAAAGCAATAAATAGAAAAGAAAAATATCTTGTAACAGGAACGCCATGCCAAATAGACTCTTTTAGAAGATATATACGCAAATTTAAAAAAGAAGATAACTTTGTGTTGATGGATTTCTTCTGTCATGGAGTACCGTCTATGCTAATATGGGATAAATATGTGAAATGGGCTGAAGCAAAAGTGGGTAAGCTTACATACGTTTCATGGCGTAATAAATTTACAGGTTGGCATGACTCTTGGGCAATGTCTATTGATGGTATAAATACAGCAGAAGCAGAAGATTGGAATCGCCCTTATAATCAGTTAATAAAAGAAAGAAAAGGAACTTTTAATTCTCGATTATCACAAGGTGATATGTTTTATCGTTTGTTCCTGAGTGATGCATGTTTAGGCAAGGCCTGTTATGAAAAATGCAAATACAAATACAATCGCTCTGCTGCTGATATACGTATTGGAGATTTGTGGGGGAAAACTTATGAAAGAGATGATAAAGGTGTAAGTGGTGTTGTAATTTTTTCAGATAAAGGTGAAAAGATTCTGAAATGTTGTAATACTGAATTAATAGAGCATCCATTTGTTGTTGTTGCAGAAGGTCAAATGAAAACACACCCAAAACAGAAATTTATCTTCAAAAAGGTAAGACAAATGATGTCATCAGAGAAAGAACTCTCAGAAATTCATTCTGTATTTATTCATTTGTTACATATAGATTTGAATTTAAATCGAATACTGCATCCAATTAAAACATTGAAAAAATTTTTTATAAAAATCAAATAGTCAAATGATAATAAAAACAATCACTTGTCATCATGTCTACAATTATGGTGCAACACTTCAGGCTTATGCACTGCAGAGTTATTTGGAATCATTAGGGCATAAGGTTAGTATAATTGATTATCGATTACCTACTCATATACGTTATGAGCTTTTTAAACCATATCCAAATGGTCGTTATTATAAAATAACCAAAAAACTCCCAATGTTGAATTATTTAATAACTCCTATTAAGAATAAGTCTATGTTAAAGACTTGGGGTAGAAAAAAAACATTCGATCTTTTTGATAAGAAATACTTAAACATCGATACCCCGACTTATCATTCTTACAATGAGATTAAGAATAATCCACCTAAGGCAGATGTTTTTATTGCGGGTAGTGATCAAATATGGAATCCTCAAATGTTAAATGGTACAGATCCTGGGTATTATTTAGATTTTGGAGATGAAAAAATAAAAAGATTTTCTTATGCCGCGAGTTTGGGAGTAAATGAGATAAGTGATAAACAAGAAGCTTTCATGAAAGAAATGCTTGAAAAGTTTGAAGCAATATCTGTTAGAGAAGAAAGTGGATTAAATATATTAATTAAAGCCGGAATCAAAGCCCAAAGAAATGTAGATCCTGTATTTCTATTAAATCATTCAGAATGGGTGCATAATTTAGATTTATCCGTAATCAAGAATGATTATATTCTTGTTTATGATTTTACACATGATGATATAAATATAAAAAGATTTGTTCAAGAATTATCATATAAAACGCGATTGAAAGTTTTAGCTATTAATGACTATGAAAATACTCCTTATGCAGATGTACAAATTAATAATGCAGGCCCTATAGAATTCTTACAATATTTAATGAATGCAAGATATATTGTAGCAAATTCTTTTCACGCTACAGCTTTTTCGTTAATCTTTCATAAGGATTTTGTGATTTTTCCACTTATTAGTCAGTCTAATCCTTCAAGAATAACAGATTTATTAAGGAATATTGGTCTTATTAACCATTTTCAACCTAGAGATGTTTCTATCATAGATGAAAACATAAAATGGGATATTGTTGATAAAAAACTTAATAGTGACATTGAAATATCAAAACAATATTTAAAAGGATTAATTTAAAGGGGGGGTAAATTAATCTACAAATATGACAATTGTGTATAATAAAATATTAAATAATAAGAATATGAATGTTTTACATATAAGCATGGCAGATTTTGATGGAGCCGGTTCTTGTTGTTATAAAATCCATAAGTCATTATTGGAATTGGGTGTTAATAGTAAAGTTCTTGTTCTGAGAAAAAAAACGAATGATGAAAATGTTATAGTATACAAAAGTAAAAAACTAATATTATGGAAAATCTTCAATAAACTTTTGAGAATTTTACATCTGACCTTAACAGATTACAATAGAATAAAACGATTAGAATTAAAGACAAATGTTAGTTATTCTTTGCCTATATCGGTAATAGATATAACAAATCATGAGATAGTAAAAAAAGCAGATGTAATTCACCTACATTGGATAAACAATTTTATAGATTATCCTTCTTTTTTTGCTAAAATAAATAAGCCAATAGTATGGACTTTACATGATGAAAATTTATTTTTAGGTATTGGACACTATGAAAGATTTACTGATAAGAACAATCATTTAGAGAAAAAATATTACGACATAAAATATAGAAGCATTAATAATATAAAAGACTTATATGTAGTCTTTTTGTCTAAAATGATGTTTCAGAAATTTAGCCACAATAAGATAATTACAAATGCGAATAAAACTATTATAAATAATTCTGTTGATTATAGGCGTTTTAGCATTTATAACAAATTGGAAGCAAGAGAATATTTTAATTTAGACAAAAGAAAAACTTATATAGTTTTTGTAGCTGTCAATATTCTTGATGAAAGAAAAGGTCTTAAATTATTAATACAAGCTGTAAAGAAATTAAACGATAATATAAAAATATTAGCAGTAGGTAATTATCCTACAGATTTCAAGGATGACTCTGTTATATGTTTAGGTCCCATAAATGACGCTCATATTATGTCGCTAGCATATTCATGTGGAGATTATTTTGCAATGCCTTCTTTTCAAGAAGCATTTGCCCAAACACCATTAGAAGCAATGTCGTGCGGTTTACCTGCCATTGTATTCCCAACAAGTGGAACAGAAGAATTAATAACACAATATAATGGTATCAGATGTAACGGATTTTCTGAAAATGATCTATTACAAGGTCTAAATAAAGCTATCCATACAACATATGACTCTCAAGTAATACGTCAAGACATGATAAATAGATTTTCCCCACAAAAAATAGGTTTAGAATATATACAAATATATAATAAATTAAAACAAGACAATAAAAACAATCATATAAACTAATACACTCTTAGAAAAGTATATATGGCAGAATCAATAAAAATCATAAATAAGAGCAAATATTTTTATATGCTCTTAATGTTTTTATGGTGTGCTTATACGGTTCCTTTTTTAAAGCCGTTTGACTCAAATTTTCTTTTCACATCAGTAATTTATATTATTATTTATTTTATATATTTTTATAAATATTGTTTTACAAGATCCAAGTATCCGTTAAATCTATTATTAGCTATCATGGTTGGGTGGTATCTTGCCCAATGTATAAAACACAATCAAATAACATCAATAGATTTTAGATTAATTTACAGCATAATATTATGTCATGTTTCATTTTACTTATATAAAGGTAAAGAATTCTTTCTTTATTTTGAAAAAGTTTTAGTACACTTAACGATTCTTTCACTTATTGTATGGGGACTAGGAATGATTGCCACAGGACCTATGCAATCATTCGTACGAAATATTTCTGTATGGGACAACGGTAATACAACTTATGGTAATATGATTGTTGTTGCATTAGGAAACCAATGGACAAATGGAATATTGAGAAATATTGGATTTACATGGGAGGCAGGACGTTTTTCTGCATTTCTTGTTATTGGCTTATTTAATAATTTACTTATACATAATTTTAAAATAAAGAACAACAAACCACTATTAATTCTTACAATCGGATTAATAACAACATTTTCAACCACAGGTTTTGGAGCCGCAATTTGCGTATTATTACTTTACATATATAACAAATCCACAAAATATAAGATAGTATTAATTACGATATGTATTTTACTATCTCCAACTATTTTAGCATTAGATTTTATTGGTGATAAATTAAGAGATACAATGAATGTTCAACAAGAAATTCACGATATGGAATATTCATTTTATGTATACAACACATCACAAATTACTCCACAAAGATTCACTGGTTTATATCTTGATTTACAGAATTGGTTACATGATTTTTGGCTTGGTTATAATTTAAATCAAGATTCTTATGCAGAAAAAATTATGTTTAACGGCTATTCCGTATGGTTAAGTAACGGAATTATCCAAATCTTTTCTAAATATGGTTTATTTATTGGACTGTTCTTCTATTGGCAATTATTCAAATCGTCAATAAAACTTTCACAAGACTTTAATTATAAAGGAACACTTATCTTTGCATTAACATTTATTTTAATAAACATTAGTTACGATTTTTGGAGTAGTGCTATAACTCTACATTATGTACTATATCATATATATTCAACAAAAAGACTTAAATAATTCTATTAATTATAAGAAATTTTATCAACATGGTTACAACTAATTCTCCTCATTTATCTATAATTATAGCAACTTATAATGCTGACAAAACTTTAGAAAAAGCTCTTAATAGTGTACTTGCACTAACTTATCAGAACTGGGAATGCATTATAATTGACGGAATTTCAAAAGATGGCACCCTTAGTATTATTAATAAGTTTGAAAATATAGATAATAGATTTAGTCATGTCTCAGAAAAAGACGAAGGTCTTTATGACGCTTTTAATAAAGGCTGGAAAAAAGCAAAAGGAGAATGGATTTATTATTTAGGAGCTGATGACGAACTTACAAATACAGGAATAGAACAGTTAATGAAAGAAGCCTATATGGTTGAATCTAACACGGCAATAGTTAGCGGTGGGGTTATTCGTATACGTCAAGATAATAGTGAACGAATCCTGATGTCAAAGGATTTTATTGGCAGCCATCAATCTATGGTCATGCGTCGTTCGGTTTTGGAAGAAATGAATGGATTTAATTATAAACGCTATTCGATTTTAGCTGATTATGATTTATTTATTCGTATAAAAAACAATAATTACAGAGCAAAAAATTGTGAAGCAATTGTTGCATATTTTCATGCAGGAGGCACATCAGAGAAAATGAGGAATGTGCTTATAATTATGCATGAGAAATATACAATATTAAAACATGATAAATTTTGTAAATCCCCATTTATTACAACACTTATAGACACTTCTAAAACTATTATAGGAAGTATTTATCACAAGTTAATAAGATTCTTAAAAAGATCTTTCAGCATAACACATCACAATTAAAAACAGACTAATATAGCAGCATATATTACTTTATGACAATAAAGAAAATGTATTTACTATATTGCTACAAGCCAAACTTTAAATCGACATGTTAATATAAATATTTATATATAATTCAAAAATATAATAACCATATAAATACGTAAATCATACATAAATAACAATGAAATATAAAGTTTTTCACATCGTTACACATTTTGATATAGGGGGCTCAGAAACAGTTGCTCTAAACATATCAAAATCGAACAACCAGAATTATGAGTTCCATATTGTTGAAGTTGTTAGAGGGCATGGCAAATATTCAGATTCTCTAATTAATGATATGAAACAACATAATATTAAATATCATAGATCCCCATTATCAACAAACTTTATATTAGGTGCTATTCTTTTTCCATTTTGGTTCTGGAAAATACACATCAAATATAAACCAAACATATATCACACACATACAGAGTCTCCGGATGTTGCAATGTATCTATTTTACCACCTATTTGGTTTTTTAATCAATAAAAAACGCACCAAGATTTTCAGAACAATTCATAATACTAAATTATGGAAAAACAAACACTTTATAGGTAATATTATTGAGGGATGTTCTATAAATTAACTTGTTAACAATTAGAGATTTACTTTGATATTTCAGTAAAAAGTCGTTCCTTTGTAG
>ENA-USUJ01002399-USUJ01002399.1-human-gut-metagenome-genome-assembly--contig:-NODE-2399-length-14223-cov-4.968754_pt1 | contig 14223 bp, 8 predicted proteins | sample MGYA00250061_ERZ773398 | MGnify/ENA primary metagenome ERZ773398 (study PRJEB29103, sample SAMN06111992) | human gut metagenome | biome: human gut; feature: ankylosing spondylitis patient; material... | reverse complement strand
ATTATATTTCGATTTGTTTGAATGTATTTCGCACAGGGCTATTGCAGCTGTGCGACTGACATAGTATAATCGGGTAGGTGTTAACAACAATAAGAAAGGATGGATAACATGAAAAAAGGACTGGGAAAGAGAATGCTTTCCATGCTCCTTGCGACTAGCATGGTAGCAGGAACAACAGTTGCAGCCACAGGTTGTAAGTTCGGCAGCAACAGCAACGAGCCAATTACCCTGACTGTATACAGTCAGGTAGCAAACTCATCAGGATTACAGAAAGGATGGGCAGCAGATCTTATCAAGGATAAGTTCAATGTAAAGCTTAACATCGTACCTGACGAGAGTGGTACATTCCAGACAAGAATGTCTGATAAGGATCTTGGAGATATCATTATCTGGGGTCACACAGACGATAACTACGCAGCAGCTCTCAAGGCCGGACTGCTCTATGATCTGGAGGAGGATGATATCCTCAAAGAGAACGCACCATATGTATATGACAATATGCAGGATGCGCTCGCAAAGAACAAGAGACTTTCAGCAACAATCCTTGGTGATGGAAATGACAAGCTTTACGGATGGGGCGGCGAGGTTGCTACATCTAGTAAGGATCATCAGTCATTCTTCTATACATGGGATACTCGTTGGGATCTCTACAAGAAGATGGGATATCCAAAGGTTAAGAACATGAGCGATATGGCTGATCTTCTTAAGAAGATGCAGAAGATGGATCCTAAGGATGATGCAGGCGGAAAGACATACGCTGTTTCTCTGTGGCCGGACTGGGATGATGCAATGGTTATGTACGTTAAGGCAACAGCTACTGCATACTATGGATACGATGAGCTGGGTATTGGTCTCTATGATCCAACCACAGGTAAGTATCATGATGCATTAGAGGAGAACGGACCATATCTTGAGATGCTCAAGTGGTACAATCAGCTGTATCGTAACGGTCTTGTAGATCCTGACTCAATGACACAGACATATGAGCAGATGTCCGAGAAGGTAATCAACGGTGGTGTACTGTTCTCTATCTTCAACTATTCCGGATCTCTCGCATTCAACACAGATAAGCATATGAAGAAGGGTGAGTACATGTACTGTATGAAACCTTCAGAGGCATCTCCTATCGTTTATGGTATGAGCACACTTGGTACAGGTTATGTAACATCTATCGGTGCTAACTGTGAGTATCCAGAGCTTGCTCTTGAGGTACTGAATTACTTCTGTACTCCAACCGGACGTCTTGAGTACGCATATGGTCCTAAGGATGAGTGCTGGTACTATGGCGACGATAAGAAGACACATCTGACAGAGCTTGGTGAGGCTTGTAGAAAAGACCTGAAGACAAAGATGACAGATCATGAGGGTACATTCCAGGATGGTCAGCTTCAGATGGCTGTATCTACATGGAACATTGATGCTGAGAACCCTGAGACAGATGGTGAGACATACAATGCTGATAACTGGGCTTCTACTCAGGAGTCATCTAAGTATGATATCCAGGAAGACTGGAAGAAGAAGACAGGCTGTGAGGGTATCAACGATTACATGGAGAAGGGTAAATATACTGTATCTCCAGGAACCGATTACTCAGCAAGTGCTAAGTCTGACGAGTTAAAGACTGTTTGGAAACAGGTAACAGATACGATCAAGAACGAGTCTTGGAACGCTCTTTATGCTAAGAACGATGCTCAGTTCGATAAGGCTGTTGCAAAGATGAAGAAGGACACTGCAGGATATGGTTATGACAAGTGTCTGAAGTGGTCTCAGAAAGAGGCTGCTACACGTAAGTCTTTGGAGGATCAGCTTAAGAACTAATCAGAACACGATCTTGAACGATTATGTATAGCGGATACAGCTCCGGGAAATTCCCGGGGCTGTATTTTTATGGGAAATACAAATAACGCAGTAGAAAAGACGAAACGTTGAGACTGCCTTTTACAGGAAAATGAAAGAGGACTTGCATTGCACGGACAAACGTGATAGGATAGGGGACAGCGATCGATAGAAAGCCGAGTGTTCGAGACCTTCCACTCGTAAAACAAAACTAAAGGAGATTTAGCAATGAACAGAAAGAAACTCTATTTTATCACGCAGGCAGCAATGATTGCTGCAATCTACGTTGTACTCACCGTATTTATCAACACATTTAATCTTGCATCAGGAACGATCCAGATCCGTATATCTGAGGCGCTTACCGTACTTCCGTTTTTCACACCGGCGGCAGTGCCTGGGCTGTTTATCGGATGTCTGCTCAGTAATCTGATTACAGGAGCGATGCTTCCGGATGTGGTATTCGGCAGCCTGGCTACATTGGTTGGTGCACTGGGAAGTTATGCACTTCGCAAGCATTCCTTCCTTGTAACGTTACCGCCGGTGATTGCAAATATGGCGATCATCCCTTTCGTTCTTCGATATGCGTACGGCATTAAATTTGTTGTGCATGGTCTGGATGTATCCATTCCGTTTCAGGCATTGACCGTAGGTATTGGCGAGGTTGTAACCTGCTGTATCCTCGGAACGATCCTGATCAAGGCACTGACGCCATACCGCTATATACTTTTCCAGAACGGAGAGGAGGATGCCGCGGCATCCGGTGTGCGCAGTAAGCAGTAGGGAATGCAATGCTGTGGAGTTTGACACGGCTTCCGGATTTCATGGATGCTGCAGATTGCTTTGTTACAGAGCAATTTCCGTATCCGGCATTACTTAATCCGATATAACAATTCCAAAATCCAGATGCTACGCATCTGTCGCGCTTTGCGCTTTAAGATTTTGTCGTTCATGAATTCTGCGCAAGTGAACAAGCTCCCTTGCGTTGCGAATTCACGATATAATGAGTCCCAAAGGACTCATATTAGGAGTTTCTTCGAAACTCCGTCATGCGCAGAAAGCGTACGCAGATATATGATATAATAAAACGACAGCTTATCCCAAAGTGGTATTTCCGATCGTTGACCGGGAACACTTTAACAGGTCTCAGGGATAAGCTGTCGTTTTTTATTTGATTTTATTCTGCGGCGGCCTCATTCATTACCTGACATACCGTGTCAAGGATCAGCTGAGAGGTGTATGGCGAATCATCGGACAAAACAACCTGATCCGGTGCAACATTCTGCGCGAGCTGGTCAGAGATTTCCTTGACAGCAGGCTTGATCAGCGGATACATCGTTTCCACGGATTCCTTAAGGTTGACAACTTCGACGGATTTGACGCGGTCCTGATCAAGCGAAACCTTAAGATTGATCTTGGCATCGCCGAGTGTAAGTTTGCTTGTGTAAACACCTGCTATGTATTTGGCAGAGCCGGTATCAGCCGACTGTCCCGATACAGAAGAGGGTGTTGTGGTCGTGCCGGCGGACTCTTTTCCTTTGCCGGGCCAGAACATGAAAAAAAGCAGTATGAGCAGAAGAATGCCCAGACCTACAAAAATAGCAGTGTAAATGATCTCCTTCAACTGAAAAATAACAATTCTGGTACGCGACATAGGAAAACCTCCCAATAGATAAATTTCCGGTTATTACAGTATATTCAATTAGAAAAAAGATAGAACCTCAGTGTGTGATTATGGTAAACTATATGTGAATGAATTATCAGAATTGTAGAAATGATGTGAAAATATTGCATGCAGTTTGGCAAGGCTATCTGTGCCGCAGGTGTCAGCGGTGGGAATGGAGGAAAGAGATGGCAGTTCATTTTATATTAGGGGGTTCCGGGCGAGGGAAATCTTATTATCTGAATCATATTGTGGCGGCGAGGGCGCAGGAGGAGAAGGACAAAACTTTTATTATGCTGGTGCCGGAGCAGGCGACCATGCAGGTGCAGCGCGAGATTGTGCAGATCAGCAGCAACCGCGGGATCATGAATATTGAGGTACAGAGCTTTGTGCGTCTGGCGTACCGTATCTTTGGGGAGACCGGAACGGCAAGTCTGCCTGTACTCGATGATATGGGAAAGACGATGATTCTTCACAAGGTGCTTCTGGCGAAGGAAAAGGAGTTACCCTACTTTGGGAAGAATGTCCACAAAAAGGGATATGTTGCGCAGATTAAATCCTTTCTTTCGGAGATGATGCAGTACGGGATTGAGGAGGAAGGACTTGACGATATGATCCGGGCGGCAGGCTCTAAGGCAGCACTGAAGAAGAAACTGGAGGATATGAAGACGGCGTACCGCGGCTTTCGCGATTATCTGGAGGATCATTATATTACCTCGGAGGAGGTGCTGACAGTACTCAGTGGCGTAGTGCCGCAGTCGAAACTGCTAAAGGACTGCGTAATCTGCCTTGATGGATTTACGGGCTTTACCCCGGTGCAGTACCGGCTGATCCGGGAGCTGATGAAGGTGTGCAGCGACATGTATCTGACGGTGAACATGGACGAGAAGCAGAGCGTATTCCGCACAGGGGAGAAGCATGAATTATTCTATCTTAGTAGAAAAACGACCGTGCATTTCATGAAAATGATCGAGGAAAACGGGCTTGCGGAGCCGGAGATCATACGGGTCGGGGAAGATACCGGCAAGACGAGATTCCGGAAATCGGCGGAGCTTGACCATCTGGAGAAGCAGCTGTTCCGGTTCCCGGTGAAGCCGTATAAGACAGGTGAACGGAGTGACCGTGCGGGCGGGCAGCCGGAATCCGGTGATATTGCAGCCGGGCATAGCACCGCGGCGGGATCACAGTCACAGGCAGGAACCTGCGATATAGCAGCCGGTGAAGGCACTATAGCGGATCCACAGTCACAGGCAGGAACCTGCGATATAGCAGTCGGTGAAAGCACTATAGCGGATCCACAGTCACAGGCAGGAACCCGTGACGTCAGCATCCATGTGCTTGCACAGCCGCAGCAGGAGATCGCCTTTGTCGCAGAATGCGTGAAGAAACTGCGCAGGCAGGGTTACCGATACCGGGATATCGGTGTTGTTGCCGGTGATATGGAGATTTACGGAACGCTCGCAAAGGATGTGTTTGCGCAGGCTGGGATCCCATGCTTTATTGATCAGAAGAAAAGCATTCTGGCGAATCCGTTTGTCAGCATGCTCGATGCGCTGTTTGATATGATGCAGTACGATTTCCGGTATGATACCGTGATGCGCTATCTGCGTGGAAAATATTCGCCGCTTACCAGAGAAGAGACGGATCTGTTAGATAATTATCTGCTGGCATCCGGTATCCGTGGATCGCGCCGATGGTCGCAGGAATGGGAGGCGGCAGGTGTGTTCCGGATTCGCGAAGAGAGTAAGGCGGCAAAGCTCAATGAGTCGATCAACGATATCCGCAGCCGGGTATGGACAGCGTTTGAGGAGATCAATGGAAGCACCCGCACCGGAAAGCACACTGTGGAAGAATATGCGGCGGCACTTGTCCGATTTATGGAACAGGAGGATTTCTATCATAAGCTGGAGGCGGATGTTGAAAAGTTCCGTGCAGAGGGAGATTCCGAATCGGCGAAGGAATATGAGCAGATCTACGGTATTGTATTGGATGTGCTTGATCGACTGGTGGAGTTACTTGGCACAGAGGAGACGGGGCTGAAGGAATTTCGGGAGCTTCTGGATACCGGCTTTAGTGAGGCACGTGTCGGCATGATCCCGCCGGGAGTGGATCAGATCGTTGTGGGTGATCTGACACGAACAAGATTAAATCACATCAAACACCTTTTCTTTCTTGGGGCAACCGATGCCAATATTCCGTCAGGAACCGGGAGCGGCGGAGTGCTTTCCTCTTCTGAGAGAAGCTTTCTTGCACAGGAAGATTTTACGATGGCACCGACCGACCGGGAGAAAATATATACTGAGCAGTTTTATCTGTATCTGACACTTACCAAGCCGGAGGAGCATCTCTATCTGTGTCTGTGCGAGTCCGGCAACGATGGCAAAGAGCAAAAGCCGGCCTATCTGATCGACCGCATGCAGAAACTGTACCCGGAGCTTACCGTTTGCGTGGAGGAGCGCAGAAAGGATGCTGTCCATATTTTGGGACAGGATACAGGACTTGGCTATCTGATCGGTGGCTTGCGGAACCGGTCCTTTCAGGATAAAAAATGGCAGCAGATATTCAGCTATTATAAAGAAAAGCACGAAGAGGCATTGCAGAAAATATTGGCGGCAGCCTTCTATCAGCCGGCGCAGGCGGCACTTACCAAGGCAGCAGCGGACATGCTGTATCAGGATATGCTCCGGGGGAGTGCATCGCGTTTTGAGTTGTATGCATCGTGCGCATACCGTTATTTTCTGCAATATGGGCTTTGCCTGAAGGAGCGTGAGGAACGGGCGGTTGCATTTTATGACATCGGAAATATCATTCATGAATCGCTGGAGCTTTACACAAAGGATATGATCAAAAATCACCGTAAATGGCAGGATATCAGCGAGGAGGAGCGTCAGGAGAAGGCGGAGGAATATTTCACGGAGGTGACGGATCAGTACAAGAACGGTCTGCTTCAGGATACCTTCCGGAGCCGTAATATGATGCAGACTATGAAGCGTGTGCTTAATCGTACGATCAAGACCATTTCCAATCAGATGGGGGATGGTGAGTTTGAGACAATCGGAAGTGAGCTTCGTTTTGAGCAGGTTCACGGACCGCTTGTGCTTCGGGGAAGTGTGGACCGCATCGACCGGCTTTCAACGGAGGACACCGACTACATTTCCATTGTGGATTATAAGACCGGTGAGAAGGAAATCTCTCTGTCGGATTTTTATTACGGACTTCAAATGCAGCTTGTTATTTATCTGCAGGCGGCGGTCGATGAGGCAACCGGCAGACGCAGAAGTCTGAAGAAGGAGATCGTGCCGGCGGGAATCTTTTATTTCCATCCGAAGGATCCGATGTTGGACGGTTATACCACCGAAGAAAACAGAGAGGCAGAGATTATGAAATCCTTCCGGATGAAGGGGCTGATCAACGAAGCCGATGAGGTTTTGCATGCGGTGGATCACAGACTGCGCCCGGAGAGCGGAAGCGGTCTGGCGGCAGGAGTTCACTCCGGTGTTGTACCAATATCGACGAAAAAAGACGGAGATATCGCGAAGGTTTCTAAGAAATATCTTGCGACCGAGGATGAATTTGATCTGCTCATGCAGTATACGAGAGATACCCTTGAGGGAATGAGCGAGGACATCATGGACGGCGGGATCGGCATCCGGCCTTACCGGAAGGAGGACGATTCGACCTCCTGCGATTATTGTCCGTATCATGCGGTGTGCCGGTTTGATCCGCGGCTGGGACAGGAATACAGAAATCTAAAGGAGCTGACTGACGATGAGGTGTACACGAATCTGCGCAGCCGGTATCCGGAGAAGGAATAGGAGGAGTTCGGGAATATGGGAGAGATGAAATGGACCAAAGACCAGCAGAAGGTCATCGACTTAAGGGACAGCAATATTCTCGTGTCTGCGGCAGCAGGCTCCGGAAAGACAGCCGTTCTCGTGGAAAGGATCATACAGGAGGTTACACAGGACGAGCATCCGATCGATATTGACCGGCTTCTGGTTGTGACATTTACAAAGGCGGCGGCAGCAGAGATGCGGCAGAGAGTAGGCAGAGCCATGGAAAATGCGCTTACCGACCGTCCGGGGGACAAGCGGCTTCAGCGCCAGCTTTCCCTGCTGCACAATGCACAGATCACAACGATCGACAGCTTTTGTCAGAATATTATCCGCAATTATTTTCATGTGATCGATCTGGATCCGGTGTTCCGTGTGGCGGATGATACCGAGATCAAGATCATGAAACAGGAGGTGCTTGAGGACGTTCTGGAGGAGTGCTATGAGCGGGCTGCAAATGCACCGGAGGAGCAGGAAAATATTGATTATATTGCGATGGCAGACATGCTTTCGACCGGACGTGATGACAGCGCGGTCGAGGCGCTTGTTCTGAGTATGTACGATATGGCGCAGAGTGCGCCGTGGCCGTCCGACTGGCTGGATCGGGCGGAGAGATTGTATCTGTACGAAAATGTGGACAGCTTAAAGGCAGCACCGTGGCTTCATGAGATGGAACAGTTTGCCGGAGATATGATCCGGGGCTATCTGGCACAGGCGCGCCGGACGCTCAGAGTGTGTGAGACAGAGGGACCGGTCGAGTACAGCAGTGCGATCCGGTCTGATATTGAACAGCTCGAGGCGTATGCGCAGGAGACAACCTTTGAGGGCTATGCGGATAAGCTGTGCAATTATCTGAACAAGGCACGTCTGGCATCCAGCAAGGCGGATAAGGAGCTTCGGGAGAATATACAGGGTATGCGCAAATCCTATATGGATAACGGAATTATGCAGCTTCGAGATAAATATTTCGGACAGACCTTAGAAGAACTGTGGGAGCAGCTTCACCATATGGCACCTGCCATGAGAGGTCTGGTGCAGACGACAAGACGGTTTACACAGGCATTTGCGGCACGGAAAAGAGATGATGGTGTTCTTGACTTTGATGATATGGAACATTTTGCGCTGGAGATCCTTGTGGATCATGAGCACGATGATGCGCCGAGCGAGGTTGCGAAGGAGCTGCAGGAGTATTATCAGGAAATCATGATCGACGAGTATCAGGACAGCAGTTATATTCAGGAGGCACTTCTGTCCAGTATCAGCCGGGCGGAGCAGGGCATGCGCCCGTATTTGTTTATGGTGGGTGATGTGAAGCAGAGTATTTACCGGTTCCGTCAGGCGAGACCGGAGCTGTTTAACAGCAAATACGAGGCTTACGGGTGTGACCAGAAAATGGGACAGAGGATCGATCTTCACCAGAACTTCCGAAGCAGGGAAATGGTGCTTGCTTCGGCGAATTTCCTGTTTGATAAGGTGATGCAGAAATGTCTGGGCGGCATTGTTTACGATGAGGCGGCAAGCCTTGTGCCGGGTGCGGCATTTCCGGAGAATGAACACAGAACGGCGGGGAAGAGCGAGGTGCTTCTGATCCAGGAGAATAAAAGCTTTCTGGACCGGGATTCGATGGAGATCTCGGTCATCGGTGAGAAGATCCGTCAGATGGTGCAGGGCGGGGATCCGCTTTATGTTTTTGACGATGACGGCTACCGTCCGGTGTGCTACCGGGATATTGTCATTCTGTTGCGGAGTCCGTCCAGAGTATCGGACAAATATATTGAGGTGCTGTCGAGCATGGGAATTCCGGCGTACTGTGAAACGAAGACCGGATATTTCAGCTCGATGGAGGTGGAGCTGATCCTTGATTTCCTGCGGGTTCTTGATAATCCGAGACAGGACATTCCACTGGCAGCAGTGCTTCGTTCGGTGCTGGGCGGTTTTACGGACAATGAACTTGCGGAGATCGGCGTGGATAAGGAGGGGATCAATTATTATGATGCGTTGATGCGGGATTCTCTGTCGGATGCAACGAAAAAGAAGGTGTCCGATTTTTGGGACATGGTCACAAAGTACCGTGAGAGAGCCGGAGTGCTTCCGGTGTATGATCTGTTGCAGCAGATTTACCGGGAAACGGGCTATTACAATATTATGGCGGCGATGCCTGCCGGGGAGAAGCGTGCGGCAAATCTGGATCTGCTTTTGCAGCGCGCGCTGGAATATGCGGGTAAAGGTAATCACGGCATATTTTCTTTTGTGCGTTACATTGAGAGCATGAAGAAATCCGAGATTGATTTCGGTGAAGCGTCCCTGACGAATGAGGGAATGAATGCGGTACGCATTATGAGTATCCACAAAAGTAAGGGTCTTGAGTTTCCGGTGGTGTTCCTTGCGGGAACGGCACGTCAGTTCAATCAGGTCGATGCCAGAGGTGTCGTGAAGGACAACGATTACGGCATGGGAATTGATTATATCAATCTGGAGGACCGCTATAAAATGAAGACGATCCTGAAAAATTATCTGGCAGACCGGAGCGTGGCGGGAAGCATGGCGGAGGAGATCCGTGTGCTTTATGTGGCACTGACAAGAGCCAAGGAGCTTCTGATCATAACGGGAACCTCCAAGGATCTGGAAAAGGATATGGCGAAGTGGCAGGCACAGCCGCCGGAATATGGTCTTGTCGATCTGATCGGGGCGAAAAGCTTTCTTGCAATGCTGATGCCGCTGATCACGGATGTGTCGGCGCAGCCTTATTTTGCGATCGAGACATGGGACAGCTCGCGGCTGACCACACAGGCGGCGGAAGAGTTGGCGGAGGATATCTTAAGCTATGAGGATCTGAAGCATTGGGACAGCAGTGTGTGCTATGACGAGGAGATCCGGGACGAGATCTGTGCGGAGGAAGCGTATGTGTATCCGTATGAAGCGGAGCAGAATGTACCGGTCAAGATTTCCGTGACCGAGTTGAAGCGTCTCGAGCTGCAGGCGCGGCAGATGGAGGAGGACGTCTGGGTGGACAGTGAGCTTCCGGAAGTCGGGGCGGCTGAAGGAATCAGGATGCCTGATCTGACGCAGACCGGAGAGAATGAAGAAGAAACTAATAAAATAAACGATATTCCAAGACCGCGGTTTCTCGCCGAAAAGGAGCAGCTTTCCGGTGCACAGAGAGGTACGGTGTACCATCTGGTATTTGAGCATCTTCCTTATGGACTGCTCGATGAGCACTCGGATGCATCAGTGCTGGAACGCTGGCTGCAATCATTTGCGTCAAAGGGATATCTGACGCCGCAGGAGCTTGCCGTGATCCGGGCAGATGATTTCATTGCGTTTCTGCGTACCGGCATTGGCAGACGGATGCGGGCGGCTGCACTGGCGGGAAAGCTTCAGAGAGAGCAGCAGTTTATGATGGGCTTTGATGCCGATAAGCTGTATCCGGAGGTCACTTACGGCGATATGGTGCTGGTGCAGGGAATTATTGATGCGTGGTTCTGGGAGGATGACGAGATCGTGCTTGTGGATTATAAGACCGATCATGTCAGAAACGATCTCCGGGAGCTGGCAGACAAATACCGGATCCAGCTGGAGTATTATGCGGAGGCACTGGAGCGTGTGACGGGGCATACGGTCCGGGAAAAGATTATTTATTCCGTCCGCAAACGGGACTTTATCCGGGTGTGATATTCCGGGGCTTTGACAACTTTTGACATTGCCATAATTCTGACAGAAAGATATGGTACAAGTTTGATAAATTTATATATGGCATTTTTAAGAAAAAACCTGCAGTTTGAGACTTGTAGGGGATGGGAAAGGAAATCAAATGAAAAACAAAAAATGGACAGCATGGTATATTTTGACAGTAATCTGCATTTGCATGGTATTGGAACCGATGGGGCAGATAAACACAGCTTCGGCTGCAGGAGAAGGAACATACAGTGAGTCCGGTTTTTGGGACAGTGATACATCTGCTACTCCGTCGGCGACAGCAACAGGAGGAGGGATCACGACACCGACACCGGTGCCGACTCCGACGAAAAGACCTGCGGTAACAGCAAAGCCAAAGGCAGATATTTCTCTGAAAAATGAGTTTCAGAATGTGGTATTAACGGTTGGTACAACCGGTGAATTTGATATTGACCGCAGCAGCTTTGCATCGTATCCGCTGGAGGATCTGGTGGAGTTACATTATAGCAGTAATGACAGCAGTGTGCTTCAAGTGACCGCAAACGGCGGCTATCATGCCATGAAGGTTGGGGAGACGGTAATGACCGTAACCGGTATCGACCGGGATGGCAATACGATGTTTTACTGTACTTATACGGTGTCCGTATATCCGGACATGTCCAAGGTAACACTTGCGAAGCAGGCGGTGCAGATATACATTGTGAAAAACAGCTATAACAGCACCAACAGTGCACAGATCGCCATTCAGGGCGGTGACAGCCAGATTTTTGACAGCGACAGAAATGAAAATCTGATCTACGAAGTGATCTCTTCCAATAAGAAAATGTATGTTTCGACAGAGATCACGAACGGTAAGATTGTGATCACCTGCAGCGATGCCGGGAGCACGACATTGACGCTCAAGCTTTATGGGAAAGAATATAAGATCCAGTTGAAGGTATCCGTGCTGGAAATGTCTGCCGGATCCGCTTTGCTGGCCGGTCATCAGACGAAGCAGCTCCGGGTGAAGGGATATCAGGGAAGCGTTGTCTGGAAGTCCAGCCGTCCGAAGGTGGCAAGTGTATCAAAGAATGGTAAGGTACGTGCGAAGAAGACCGGCAACACGATCATTACGGCGAAGGTTGGCAATGTCCGTGTGGGCTGCGTGGTGTCTGTGACAACGACCACCAAGAAAAAGGTTATCCGCCGTGCGCAGAAGATGGCGTCCACAAGCCAGTACAGCCAGCCGAAGCGCATGTTGAAGGGATATTACGACTGTAGTTCTCTTGTCTGGAGAGCTTACGCAAAATACGGATATCGTTTTGGCGTCACCGGGTATGCACCGACAGCAGCCGGGGAGGCACAGTATCTTGCAAACAGAAACAAGCTTTTGAAAGGAGGATTTAGCCAGAAAAATGCACAGACGCTCAAGTTCAAGGCAGGCGATCTGATGTTTAAGACCGGTGCATCCAATGGCAGATACAAGGGAATTTATCATGTGGAAATGATCATTGGATATGAGTTCTACGGATGGGATCAGAACAACAAGCCGGTTCTGCTGGTGAAATGGGCGAACCGTCCGGATGGGTATTACGGATACGGTATTGGAATTGTTGGGAAGATGTAAACCGCACAGGATAATGTATTGAAGGGGATGAAACTATGAAAAAGAAAAATGTATTATGGGTAGTGGCGATTGCTGCCGCTGTCGCAATGGCAGCAGGTGGCGGAATCGGAAACGGAGAGGGTAAGCAGGAAGACTGGCTTAGTGCACCGAAGGTGCAGGCAGAGGAACCGGGACCGAAAGTAACGCTGTCTCCGATTCAGAAAGAGAAGGTCTCCTTGAAACAGGATGGACTCTGCTATTATAAGACAACAGCGAGAGGAGCATGGGGAAATCCGAAGAAGTACGGATTTGAGGACACAGATCCGGTTTATGAGCTGTTTGCGTTTGAGCAGGAATTTGACGAGAACGGCAATGCAAAGTATACGGATATCGTAGTGCCGAAGGAAATTGATGGAATTCCGGTAATTGACTGCAACAGTTTTATTAACCATGATGAGATCAAAAGTCTTCGTGTGCAGGCGGCGTACAGTGGCTGGCGCGATTATTCCATACAGTCGCAGGATGAGGATCTTCTGTTCTGCCGTGTGGAAGGCTGCAAAAATCTGGAATATTATGAAATGGCAGACGATACAGAATATCTGGATGATATAGACCTGAAGGGATGTACCTCATTGAAGGAAATCGTTATTCCGAAGGGGATGAAGTCGATGGAGGACGGTGCTTTCGGCTATTGTGAGAATTTAAAAAGCATAAAATTTGATGACTTTTCCAATCTGGATTGCGTTGATGCATTGAAGGATCTGCCCTGGTGGTGGGATAAGTGTGTCCGGAAAAATGGAATGGTTATTTACCAGAAATGTCTGTTAGATGCAGGAAAGGGCTCCAAAACAGTCACGATCCGCGGCAATAAAATTAAAAAGATCATGTCACGGGCATTTCAGAAAAGCAAGGCAAAAACAATTAAGTTAGTCAATGTAAAAAAAATGAGCGAGGACACTTTCAGTGGCTGCAATGCAGAGAAGATCATTGTCGGAAAAGAGACGGACCCTGTCATTCCGGCAGGTTGCTTCGGATCGACAAGATCCCTGAAAGAGCTACATATCATGTCACGCAAAAAGCTTATATGGGGACCGGTGCCGTGGGGATATTCCGGGTTATGCCTGTTTGACGACGGAAAAGATAAAATAGATATTTACATACACAGTGATAAATTCCACACCGAATCAATGAAGCAGTGGACCTGCGGTAAGAATGTCACCGTACATGTTCCGAAAAAAGTGGTCGCAAAATACCGAAAATATACCAAATGCACGGTCGTTGCGTTATAATAAGGCAAAGGGCAGAAAGATAACAATCGATGTTACGAGGTTATTACAAATGAAAATAGCAATTTGTGATGATGATCAGATTCTTTGTCATCATCTGGAGGAAATGTTACTGGAATTAGGAAGAAAAGAGCAGACGATTTTACAGACGGAACTGTTTTTTGACGGAGATACTTTATGGAATTATCTCAAACAGGGTTACCGTTTTGATCTGCTCTTTCTGGATATTGAAATGGATCGCATGGACGGCATTGCGGTTGGTCGTGCGATCCGCAATATATTGGGCGATGAGGACTGCAGGATCGTTTATATTTCCTCGCAGGAAAGCTACGCCATGGATCTTTTCGC
>ENA-USUJ01002394-USUJ01002394.1-human-gut-metagenome-genome-assembly--contig:-NODE-2394-length-14271-cov-5.206848_pt1 | contig 14271 bp, 13 predicted proteins | sample MGYA00250061_ERZ773398 | MGnify/ENA primary metagenome ERZ773398 (study PRJEB29103, sample SAMN06111992) | human gut metagenome | biome: human gut; feature: ankylosing spondylitis patient; material... | reverse complement strand
GAACTTCTACGTTCCCCAGTTCCTTTTATAGTCCAGTAATCATACTTTGTACCGTTGGTCAGTTTTCGTCCACAATAACCACAATAGGCGACATCAATCAAAGCCAGTTGTCCGTCATTTCGTGAAATAACAGTTGCCTTTTCATTCCATGGCTGTTTTTGATACTTTGTTCTGCGTTTCTGACGACTGATTTGAACTTTTTCCCATAATTCAGGATTGATAATTGTAATTTCCTTATTTTGTTTTTCGGCAATAATCCAATCCTTTCTATCTAAACTATGTGACGTCCCATTTCTGGTTTCCCGTCTTTTGTATGCAGTATATCCTGTGTAAATAGGATTGGTAAGAATGCTTGTAACTGTTCCGCTTTTCCATACATCATTTGGTGCTAAATTTTTATATCTGCTATCATTATTTAAAGAAGATGCAATTTTCCCAGAGCCAAATTCTTTATAAAATGATAACTCGTAGATATATTTTACCACTTCTGCTTGTTCTGGCACAATAACCAGATGTTTCAATGCCCTTTGATGTTTGCTATATTCTCCCGAATACTCTAATTTATATCCATAAGGAGCTTTACCGCCCATAAATTTCCCTTGTTGCACAAGTTTTTTTGCAGTATCCCTTACTCGCATACCAGTATCAGAACTACTTTTTTCTGCCATTCCATATTGAAAGGCTAACTTAAGCATCTCCATAACATCTCCATTGGCAGGAGTCAACAGTCCATCTTTGACGGTATAAACATCTACCCCAAACTCTTTCAAAGACTTAATATACATTGGAATTTCCAACATTCTTCTCCCAAGTCGATCGTCTTTATATGCCAACAGAATATCATATTCTCTATTTTCTGCATCACGGCGTCCAAGACTTTGAGCTTGTCCGCGTTTACCTGTACTTTTTCTGCCATATCGGGTTTTCGTTTTTTACTGTTTGTAGGAATCAATGATTTGCTGGTAATGGTTCTTGGTGTCCACCTTGTTGAAAATCTTTTCGATGCGTCCTTCGGCGTCGATCACGAACGTCGTGCGCAGGACGCCCATGTATTTGCGTCCGTACATCGACTTCTCGGCCCACACGCCGTAAGCCTCGCAGACCGAATGGTCGGTGTCCGCCAGCAGCGTGAAGTTCAGTTCGTGTTTGTCGCAGAAATTCCGGTGCGACTTTTCGCTGTCGGGGCTTACGCCGACGATGCGGAATCCCATCCGGGTCAGTTCGGCCTTGCCGTCGCGCAGGCTTTTGGCCTCCAGCGTGCAGCCCGAGGTGTTGTCCTTGGGATAGAAATAGAGTATCGTGCGCTGTCCGCGGAGGTCGGCGAGCGTCAGCGGTTCGCCGTCTTGGGTCGTGGACTTGAAATCGGGGGCCATCTCCCCTGCCTGCAACTGTGTCATCGCGTTTTTTGAAAAAGGTAATTATTTCTCAAAGATATGAAAATTTCCGGTGATTTCCGCGCTTCCGGGGCGACTTTTTTGCGGTCTCAATCCCAGAGGTAGGTCACCTCGACCTGTTCGTTGAACTCCTCCTGCGTGGTGTTGAGCCGCCGCCGGCAGGCCGGACACCGGATGGCCGTTTCGGTTTCGACGTATTCGCCGCAGCCGACGCACATCGGCATCAGTCCGAAACCCGGCTGCGTGGAGTGCTCGAACTGCGCTCCGCAGTGCTTGCACCTGATCTTGTAAGCTGTTCCCATTGTCTTGTTGTTTTTGGTTCACGTTGCAAAGGAACGGCGCTCGTGTGACAGGTTGTGACACAACTATAAAATAGTGCGAAAAATAGATTCGCCCTCCTCGCCTACCTGCGGCGCATTCGCCGCGAGGTATTCCCGGATGTATCTCGTCAGCTCGGGCGAATCGACGATGCGGATGTCGTCCAGCAGCCCCACGACGAAGCGGCCCACCCCGGCCATGCCGGCGACTTCGGTGTCCAGTGCCCAGCGGCCCCGGCCCAGCGGTTTCAGGTCGCGTTCGGCCAGCGGGTATTCCTCGCACAGCAGGTTGTAGGCCAGCATGCCCAGTTCCAGACGTACGCGGCGGCGCGTTCCGCCGTGCATGCGGAATACGTCGATGAAGCCTTCGTCGTGTTCGGCAGCGTGTTCCCACGCCGCGTTGGAGAGCTCCACGGAGCCGATGCGCGACGTTTTGAAGAGCTTGTTCGAGTGGCTTTCGAGGTCGTAGCACCACACCTGCACATAGTTGGTCGTGAAAGCGAAAGGTTCCACCCGGCGGTCGCGGACCTCGCCGCCGTGCGGCGACTGGTAACCGTGCAGGACCGCCTGCCGCTGCTCCTCGATGGCTTCGATCAGCCGCCGGATGTTCGGGGCGTTCTTGCCCCGGACCACGGTGTCGGCCAGCGTCTTGTTGTCGTAGACCGAGTAGAGTTTGCGTTTGAGGTTCTGTTTCAGGACGTTGTTGTCGTCGATATTTTCGATGGCGCTTTTCAGGATCACGGCCTCCTCTTCGGTGAAATGCACCAGCTGCGAGATGTCGCGGAAATGCGGCGACTCCTTGTCGAGACGGATGCAGTCGCCCGATTTCTTGATGACGAATCCCGCATCGCGGAAGGTGTCGATATAGCGGTAGACTGTGCGGCGCGACATTTGGAGCCGTTCGGCCAGTTGGTCGATGTTGTAGGTGGTGTTCGCTGTCAGCAGCTTCATCAGCCGCAGCAGGCGTTCCAGTTTGGGTTGGTCCATACGGGTCGTTGGTTCAGCGATTTAGAGGTGTTCGGAGCGGGATTTCCGGGGCGTGCAGTCTGTTCCGCAGGCGGCACAGTGTCCCGTGTGGACACAGATGGTGCCGCCGCATGAAATGCAGCTCCATTTCGTCCGCTCCTGGTTCAGAAATGCGTTCATCCCCACTTTGCGGATGGATGCCAGGTTGCCCATCGGCGATTCGCTCAGCGGATAATCGTTCATATAGCGGGTTTCCCGTTCCTTCATCTCTGCGCAGGGGTACTGCGGACACTCGTCGCAGAAGCCTCCGGGCAATGTTCGGCGGAGTGTGCAGGAGGCGATTTTGCATTGTGAGGCACAAAATTCAGGTTTTGCTTCATCGGGTCCCCAGCATCCGGGACAGGGGTTTTCTTCCCGTAGCGCTCCGATACAAACGCTGCAATTGAGACCGCAGGGAGCGATCATTTTTGCGTGAAAATCCATTCGATTCGTTTTTTAGGATGGAACGACCGCAAATATACGAAAAAGTCGTGACAATGAATGTCACGACCTCCTGTTTGTCCTTACGGTATGTTTGCCCTAACGGGCGAGCACGAGTTTTTCGATCTCTTCGACCTGGCGGCGGAACGCCTTGTCGGTCTCGATGAGGTTCGACACAGCCTTGCACGAGTGGAGCACCGTGGCGTGGTTGCGGCCTCCGATGGCCGATCCGATCGTCGTGAGCGGGGCCTTGGTGTGCTGCTTGGCCAGATACATGGCGATCTGCCGCGCCTGGGCGATCTCGCGTGTGCGCTCCGTGGAGTTGAAGCGTGCGAAATCGAGATTGAGGTATTCGCACACGACCTCGATGATGTGGTCGATGGTCACCTCCTTCTGGTAGAGCTTCACGTAGACCTTCAGAATCTCCTTGGCCAGCGACGTGGTGATCTTGCGTCCGAGGAACGAGGCGTTGGCCACCAGCGACGAAAGCGCCCCTTCGATCTCCCGCACGTTGGCTGAGATGTTGTCCGCGAGGTAGGCCACCACGTCGTCCGAAATCTGAGCTCCCAGTTTCTGCGCCTTGGCGCGGATGATTTTGAGCTTCGTCTCGTAGTCCGGGGTGTTCAGCTGGGCTGACAGTCCCCATTTGAAACGCGTCAGCAGCCGCTGTTCGATGTCTTTCAACTCCACGGGCGGTTTGTCCGAGGTGAGTATCAGCTGTTTGCCGGCCAGTTGCAGGTGGTTGAAGATATTGAAGAACGCATTCTGCGTACCGGTCTTTCCCGTCAGCTCCTGGATGTCGTCGATGATGAGCACGTCGATCATCTGGTAGAAATGGATGAAGTCGGGGATCTCGCCGTTCTTGTAGGCCGTCTGGAACTGGGCCTGGAACTTGTTCATCGAGACGTACAGCACCTGCAATTCCGGATGACGCTGGCGCACCTCGTGGCCGATCGACTGCACGATGTGGGTCTTGCCCAATCCCGAATCACCATATATATATAAGGGATTGAAGGGATTGTTGCCCGGATTCACCGCCACGGACATACCCGCCGAGCGGGCCAGCCGGTTGCATTCGCCCTCGATGAAGGTTGCGAACGTGAGGTTCGGATTCAGCTGCGGGTCGATGATTATCTTTTTGAGTCCCGGAATTACGAAAGGATTCTTTATATTTGCCGTGTTGGTCTGCGTGTTGAAGCGCGAGATAGCCGTCGTGTCGGCATCGGCCGCCACGGGGACCGCCGGAGCCGTCGCGCGGGGCACAGCGTAGTGCAGCCTCGTCTGCTGTCCGTAGAGTTGCGATATGATCGGTTTGAGGAACGGGATGTAGTTCTTCTCGATCTGGCGGACATAGCTTTCGTTGGGAACCTTCAACCGCAGCGTCGTCCCGTCGAATTCGAGCGGGATGATGGGCTGGAACCACTTTTCGAACTCCTCGGCGGATGTCCGGGCCTTGATCCGGTCCAAGCAGGTCTGCCACATATCGCTATATGTCTGCGTGTTGTTTAGCATGATTCAGGGTTGCACCATTTTTGATGTGACAAAGTTGTGAATAATTTTGCGAAAAGATTTTCATTTTTGGGTTGTAATTCTCCTTTTTTTATATATAGAAAACCAACGGTTTCCGAACGCTGAATTTTAACTCCCTGATATTGAATAATCGATTTTTAATTCGTATATTTGCATATAAATTTTTTGGGACTCCCGAAATGTAAATTATAAGTAAAACCAATAGAATTATGGCAAACGAATTGGAACAACTGGTTCTCCGAAAAGCTCAGACCTGGCTCGACGGCCACTATGACGAAGCGACGAAAAAGCAGGTCAAATACCTGATGGACAACGATATGAAGGAGCTCGTGGAGAGCTTCTACAAAGATCTCGAATTCGGTACGGGCGGTCTGCGCGGCATTATGGGCGTAGGGTCCAACCGCATGAACGTCTACACGGTGGGGGCTGCCACGCAGGGGCTTTCCAACTACCTGAAAAAGAACTTCGCGGGCGAGCGGGTGCGCGTCGCCGTGGCGCACGACAGCCGCAACAATTCGCGGATGTTCGCCGAGCGCGTGGCCGATATTTTCGCCTCGAACGGGTTCCAGGTTTTTCTGTTCGACACGCTCCGGCCGACCCCTGAATTGAGCTTCGCCATCCGCGAGTTGAAATGCCATTCGGGCGTGGTCGTCACCGCCTCGCACAACCCCAAGGAGTACAATGGCTACAAGGCCTACTGGACCGACGGCGCGCAGGTGACCGAGCCGCACGACAAGAACATCATCGCCGAGGTGGCGAAGATCACGGATGTCGATATGGTGCTTACGGGCAAGAATCCCGAAAACATCACCATTCTGGACGAGAAGTTCGACGAGATCTATTTGAATAAGGTGCATGAACTCTCGCTTTCGCCCGAGAGCGTGAAGAAGCACCACGACATGAAGATCGTCTATTCGCCGATGCACGGCGCTGGCGTGCGGCTGGTTCCGGCTTCGTTGAAGAAGTTCGGCTTCACGAACGTGATTCTGGTGAAGGAGCAGGCCGTCATCGACGGCAACTTCCCCACCGTCGAGTCCCCCAACCCCGAGGAGCGCAAGACAATGTCTATGGCCATCGACCTCGCCGCGAAAGAGGGCGCCGACCTGGTGCTGGCCACCGACCCCGATTCGGACCGCATCGGCGTCGCGCTGCGCAACAAGAAGGGCGAATACGTGCTGCTGAACGGCAATCAGACCCTCGTGCTGCTGCTGAGCTACCAGCTGACCCGCTGGGCCGAGCGCGGCGAGCTGGACGGCAACCAGTATGTCGTGAAGACCATCGTCACCTCGCAGATGGCCAACGCCGTGGCCGAGCATTTCAAGGTGAAGTGCTACGACTGTCTCACGGGCTTCAAGTATATCGCCAAGATCATCCGCGAGAACGAGGGCAAAGCCAAGTACATCGGCGGCGGCGAAGAGTCGTTCGGCTACCTTGCCGGCGACTACGTGCGCGACAAGGACGCCGTTTCGGCCTGCTCGCTGGCTGCTGAGGCCGCCGCATGGGCGATGGATACGATGGGCCTGACGCTCTACGAGTGGTTGCAGGAACTCTACGTGAAATACGGTTTCTACCGCGAGGGCCTCGTTTCGGTGGTCCGCAAGGGCAAGGAGGGCGCCGACCAGATCCAGAAGATGATGGTCGATTTCCGCCAGAATCCGCCCAAGACGATCCTCGGGTCGCCCGTGGTGAAGATCAACGATTTCCAGTCGCTCGAAACGCTCGATGTGAAGACGGGCTGCAAATCGCCCATCCATCAGGACCGCAGCAACGTGCTGCAATGGTTCACGGCCGACGGCACGACCGTTTCGGTGCGTCCTTCGGGAACGGAGCCCAAGATCAAGTTCTACTTTGGCGTGAAGACGCCGCTGGCTTCGGTCGCCGATTTCGACACGACGCTGGCCGAGCTCGACGCCAGGATCGACGGCATCAAGCGGGAGCTCAAATTGGAGTAGTCTCCGGCTGCCCTATCGAAAAACGTCCCGGCCATGCGGCCGGGACGTTTTGGCATTTACAGCTTCGGGTTGTTGCGGTGCCGCTCCTTGTCGCGGGCGGTCTTCTTGGCGAAGTTGGCCTCGACGGCCGCCGTGAGGTCCACGCCCGTCTGGTTGGCCAGGCATACCAGCACCCACAGCACGTCGGCCATCTCGTCGGCGAGGTTTTCCTTCTCGCCCTTCTTGAACGACTGGTCGCCGTATCGGCGGGCCATCACGCGGGCCAGCTCCCCCACCTCCTCGGTCAGTACGGCCATGTTGGTCAGCTCCGAGAAATAACGCACGCCGTATTCCTTGATCCAGGCATCGACACGCTCCTGCAATTCTTTGATTTCCATCTTATTTTATTCTTATCAGATTCAGTCCGTCGCGCAGCGGGACGATGACGTTCTCCACGCGCGGGTCTTCGACGACCATGCGGTTGAACTCCACGAGCGCCTGCGTGTGGCGGTCGTTGTGCGCGATGGGTTGCACTACTTTCCCCGACCAGAGGATGTTGTCGGCGATGAGCACCGAGCCGCCGTGCACCAGCCGCCGTCCGCCGTCGTCGCCCATCAGCATCCGGTAATAGGCGGGGTATTCGCGCTTGTCGCCGTCGATGAACACCATGTCGAACTCGCCTAACTTCGGGGCGATTTCGAGTGCCGAGCCGATGTGGAGCGTGATTTTGTCTCCGTGGGGGCTGCGGGCGAAATACGAGCGGATGAACTCTTCCTGTTCGTCGTCCACCTCGACGGTGTGCAGTTCGGCCCCTTCGTCGAGCCCCGCGGCCATCGAGAGCGCCGAATAGCCCGTGAAAGTCCCGATTTCGAGCACTCTTCGCGGACGCATCATCCGCACCAGCATCTCCAGCAGCCGGCCCTGAATGTGCCCCGAGAGCATCCGCGGCGCCACGGCCCGCAGGTTGGTTTCGCGGTCGAGTTCGTGCAGCAGCTCCTCTTCGGGCTCCGAAAATTCGTGGACGTATTTTTCGAGAGCGTCCATCTATTCCCGATAAAATCCGTGTTTGTTAAAGGCGTACGACGCGGCGATTTGCTCCGGCGGGTCGGCTTCGAGTGCGAGCAGGCATTCGCGGGCGAATTCCAGATACCCCGAGCCGTTGGCCGTCACGATCTTGCCGTCGCGCACGGCCTGCCGCTCCCGATAGAGTCCGGCGCCCGTGTAATTCGCGCCACCCCACTCCCGGAGCATTTCGAGCGTGTTCCCGGTATGTTCCGCCGCGTTCAGAAATCCGTGCGCCGCGAGGAACGACGCGGCGTTGCAGATGGCGCCGACGAGCACACCGCGCGACAGAGCCTCCCGCACCAGCGGGACGATCCGTTCGGCTTCGGGCGTCGCCCAGCTCATGCCGCCGACGAGAATTACCCCGGCGCAGTCGTCCGGCAGCGTCTCCGTCCCGCAGTCGGGAGTAACGGTCATGCCGCCGATCGAGCGCACGGGGACTCCCCCGGGCGTCGCATACCGCACGGCGTGGCTTCCCGGGCGTCCCGGCATGACGCCGCCGCGAAGCGCCGGGGCGAGGAACGCCGCCTCCCAGTCGGCGAATTCGTCGAGTAAAACGAACAATACGGTTTTCATCTTATTTGTAGATTAATCGTGACATATTCGAAAATACCGCTTCGGCGACCTCGGTCAGTTGTGCTGCCGTCAGGTCGCGGACCTTGGCATAGACCTGTTCCATGGTGTCCACGTCGTCGTGGACCAGCAGACTTTTGCCCGCGCCGAGCATGTAGCTCTCGTTGCTCTCGCTCGATATGGCCAACTGGGCGATGAACTGCTTCTTGGCCATCGACAGCTGCCGGGCCGTGAGCGGTGCGGTGCGGAGTTTCCGCAGCTGGCCGTCGATCAGCTCGACGCATTGCTCCGCATTGCTGTGGTCCGAACTGAAATAGATGGCCACGATGCCCGTGTCGCCGTAGGGCGTGTAGCTGGCTTCGATGTTGTACGAAAGTCCGTTCTTCTCGCGCACCACGATGTTGAGCAGCGAGTTGGCGCACGGACCTCCGAGAATGTTCGTCACGAGGGCCAGCGGCAGCCGCCGATCCTCCGAGATGCCGAATGCCCGGCTGCCGATGATGCAGTGGGTCTGGTGCGTGTGCTTCGAGACCGTCTTTTCGAAGGCCCGGTAAGGCGCGGGCGCCGTGCGCACGAAGCCGCGCTGCGAGGCGGGCTGCGAGGCGAAATAGCGTGCCGCGACGGCTTCGGCGGTCTTGGCCGAGAAGTTGCCGATCGACGAGAATACCATCTGGTCGGTGGTGTGCGTGCGGCCCGTGAAGGCGCGTATCACCTCCCCGTCGTAGCGTGCGAGCGCATTCTTGCGCCCCAGGATGTTGTGCCCCAGCTCCGACCCTGCGAAGAGCATGTCCTCGAACGTATCGTAAATCAGGTCGGCAGGCGAATCCTTGTAGGTGTTGATCTCGTCCGCGATCACCTCCTTTTCGCGTTCCAGCTCCCGGTCGGGGAACGTCGAGCGGAATGCGATGTCGGCGATCAGCTCCGCGGCCTTGGCGAAATCTCCCCGCAGCGTTGTGGCGTGTATGGTCGTATCCTCCTTGGTGGTGAATGCGTTCAGTTCTCCGCCGAGGTTCTCCAGCCGGCAGTTGACCTGCCAGGCGCGGCGGTGCTCGGTGCCCTTGAAAAAGGCGTGCTCCGTGAAGTGCGCCAGTCCGTATTGGTCGGGATGCTCATCGCGGCTTCCGGCGCCGATCACCAGCGCGCAATGCGCTACCGATCCCTTCACCTGACGGTGGATGCCCCGGATGCCGTTGGGCAGTCTGTATGTGAAAAATTCCATTTCGGTCGCTTAAAGTTTGGTCCTGAGGCGCAGGAATTCGCCCGTGCGGCTTTCGGGACACTTCTCCAGTTCGCGGGGCGTCCCCTCGAACACCACGCGGCCGCCCGCCGTGCCCGCCTCGGGCCCGAGGTCCACGACCCAGTCGGCGCACTTGATGATGTCCATGTTGTGCTCGACGATCACGATCGTGTGGCCGCGCTCGATCAGGGCGTTGAACGCCGCCAGCAGTTTCGAGATGTCGTGGAAATGGAGTCCCGTCGTGGGTTCGTCGAAGATGAACATCACGCCGCCCTGCGCCGAATCCTTTGTCAGGAACGACGCCAGCTTCACGCGCTGGCTTTCGCCGCCCGAGAGCGTCGATGACGACTGCCCGAGCCTGATATATCCCAGCCCCACGTCCTGCAACGGCTGCAACCGTTCGACGATGCGCCGGCAGGTCGCGTTTTTCTCCTCCTCGCCGAAGAATGCGATGGCGTCGTCCACGGTCATCTCCAGCACGTCGTAGATCGACTTCCCGCGGTATTTGACTTCCAGCACCTCGTCGCGGAAGCGCCGCCCGCCGCATGCCTCGCAGACCAGCTCCACGTCGGCCATGAACTGCATCGAGACTTTGATGACGCCCTCGCCCTGACACTCCTCGCAGCGGCCTCCCGCGATGTTGAACGAGAATGCCGAGGCCCCCAGCCCATTGTGCTGGGCATAGGGCTGGTCCGAGAAGAGTTTTCTTATTTCGTCGTAGGCTTTTATATAAGTCACCGGATTCGAACGCGACGACTTGCCGATGGGGTTCTGATCGACCATCTCGACCGATTTCAGAAGCTGCACGTCGCCTGCCAGTCCGTCGAAATCGCCCGGTTTGACGCCCGTGTCGTACAGCATGCGCCGCAGTGCCGGGTAGAGAATACCCTTTGCCAGCGATGACTTTCCCGAGCCGCTGACGCCCGTGATGCAGGTCATCACGCCCAGCGGAATCCTCACGTCGATGTTGCGCAGGTTGTTTTCCCGGGCGCCTTTGACGGTTATCGAGTTGCTCCACCCGCGTTCGGTCGTCGGAACGGCTATTTCGCGCCGCCCCGTGAGGTAGTCGGCCGTGAGGCTTTTCCTGCTTTTCAGCAGTTGCGGCAGCGTGCCGCTGAAAACCACCTCGCCGCCGTTGTAGCCAGCTTTGGGACCGATGTCCACGATCCAGTCCGCCGCGCGGATCACCTCTTCTTCGTGCTCCACGACGATCACCGTGTTGCCCAGGTCGCGCAGCTGTTTCAACACGCCGATCAGGCGGTTGGTGTCGCGCGGATGCAGCCCGATCGAGGGTTCGTCGAGGATGTAGAGCGACCCCGTGAGGTTGCTGCCCAGCGATGTCGAGAGGTTGATGCGCTGGCTCTCGCCGCCCGAGAGGGTCGATGACAGCCGGTCGAGCGTCAGATAGCCCAGCCCCACGTCCGCGAGGTATTGCAGGCGGCTGCGGATCTCGACGAGGATGCGCGACGCCGTTTTGGCATCGTGTTCGTCCAGCTCCAGACCGCCGAAGAAGGCGATCAGCTCGTCCACGGGCATCTTCACGAGGTCCGCGATCGTTCTGCCGCCCACACGGACGTACAGCGCCTCTTTGCGCAGGCGCGAACCGCCGCATTCGGGACACGTGGTCTTGCCCGTGTAGCGGGCCTTCATCACCCGGAACTGAATTTTGCGCCGCTCCGAGTCGATGTATTCGAAAAATTCGTCGAGTCCGTGAAAATACTGGTTGCCGCGCCACAGCAGGCGTTTCTGCTCGGGCGTCAGCTCGTGGAACGGCGTGTGGATCGGAAAGTCGAATTTCGAGGCGTTCTCCACGAGCTTCTGTTTCCATTTGCGCATCGTCTCGCCGCGCCAGCAGGCCACGGCGTCCTCGTAGATGGTCTTGCTCTTGTCGGGGATCACGAGGTCCTCGTCGATGCCGATCACCTTGCCGTACCCCTCGCACCGGGGGCAGGCCCCCAGCGGATTGTTGAAACTGAACAGGTGTTCCGAGGGGTGTTCGAACTCGATGCCGTCGGCCTCGAAGCGCGAGGAGAATTCCCGGATGCCTTCGTCCGTGACCACCTCGCAAACGCCCCCTCCGTAGGAGAAGGCGCGGGCCACCGAGTCGCGGATGCGGGTCTGCGAATCCTCGTCCGTGGCGACGCGCATGCGGTCGATCACCATTTTGATCCCTGCGGGGTCCGTGTCGGGGCCGATGCCGGGCAGTACATCCTCGATGAGCTTCACCTCGCCGTCCATGTAGACCCTCATCAGGCCCTCCGAGAGCAGCAGCGTCAGTTTTTCGATGATCCCCTGCCCTTCGGCGAGCGCCAGCGGCGCGCCGATCACCACGCGCTGGTCCGCATGCGCGAGAATCCACGCCGCCACGTCGTCCACGTTGAAACAGCGCACCTCCTCGCCCGAGACGGGCGAAAAGGTGTGCCCGATGCGGGCATATAACAGTTTGAGATAGTCGTATATCTCGGTCGTCGTGCCCACCGTCGAACGGGGGTTGCGCGTGTTGACCTTCTGCTCGATGGCGATGGCCGGTGCGATGCCCGTGATGATGTCCACGTCGGGTTTGTTGATCTTGCCGAGGAACTGGCGCGCATAGGCCGAGAGGCTCTCGACGTAGCGGCGCTGCCCTTCGGCGAAGATCGTGTCGAAGGCCAGCGTCGATTTTCCCGAGCCCGAAAGGCCCGTGATGACGACCAGTTTGTCGTGCGGAATTTCGACCTCGATGTTGCGGAGGTTGTGGACCCGCGCACCTTTTATATAGATTGCGTTTTCGTGTTTCATGATGTGCAATTAAAAATCAGAGAATCGTCATTGCGAGGCATCGAAGATGCCGTGGCGATCTGATTGAAACTTTCAAGGCCGCACTTTCGGCGCAGATTGCCGCGCTCTCTTGCGTTCGCTCGCAATGACAGAAATAAAACAGCGCAAAACTTCCAATTTTTAATTCTTTTTTTTCATTTTTCATTGTCACCGTCTGCAATGCTTCCTCCGGCCTTTTTCAGCTTTTCGATAAGCACCTCCGCGCGGCTTTCGCGGATGGTCAGCCGCATGGAACAGAGGTTGTCGAAGGTCTGCGACACCACCTTCGGCTGCTCCTCCTTGACGACCCGCATGATGTCGTTCATCGCTACGTAGGGAAAATCCAGCTCCACCGTGCGGTCCACGGTCCGTTCCACGATCTCCGCTGCGGCGATGGCCTCCGCCGCCGACTCCTTATAGGCGGCGATCAGCCCCGGAACCCCTAACTTCGTGCCTCCGAAGTAGCGGACCACGACCACCAGACAATCGGTGATGTCGTTCGAAAGCAGCTGTCCGAGGATCGGTTTCCCGGCGGTTCCCGACGGCTCCCCGTCGTCGTTCGCGCGGAACGCCTCGCCGCGGGGCCCCAGCCGCCAGGCGTAACAGTGGTGCGTCGCGTCGTAATATTTCTTGCGCAGGGCGTCGAGCCGTTCGCGGATCTCCTCTTCCGAACGCACGGGGTATATCCAGGAGAGGAACTTGCTGCTCCGCTCCCGGCAGGCGGCTTCGGCTTCGGCCGCGACGGTTCGGTAACTGTCGCCGGCCACCGTTATTTCACTTTTCGGAAGAGGCGATCCCAGCGGATGTTGGCCGGGAAACGCTTGTTAGCATCGAGCGACAGCCATACGAACGACGCCTTGCCGACGATGTGGTCCTCGGGCACGAAGCCCCAGAAGCGCGAGTCGGCCGAGTTGTGGCGGTTGTCGCCCATCATCCAGTAGTAGTTCATGGCGAAGGTGTACTCCGTGGCTTCCGCGCCGTCGATATAGATCTTGCCGTCACGCTCTTCGAGTTCGTGGCCCTCGTAGGCTTCGATGATGCGGCGGTAGAGCGGCAGGTTTTCGGTCGTGAGCCGCACGGTGGCGCCTTTCGCCGGAATCCAGATCGGACCGTAGTTGTCCTGGCTCCAGCGGGGTTCGTCCCATTGCGGGAATACGCCGTTGTTGGGGGTATAGATGTAGCGGCGGACCGAGATGACGTTGTTGAGCGCCTTGACCTTCTCGGCGGTTTCGTCCGTGAGCGTCATGTAATACCCCGAGCCGTTGCCGGTGTACTCCCGGATGCCGAGGTTGTCGATGGCGTACTGCGTGAAGGGCGACGAGGTTTGCACGATGTAACTGTATTGCAGACCCGGAACCGGTTCCTGTGGTTCGCCGTTGATGAAGGCGCGTCCGTCACGGATTTCCAGCGAGTCGCCCGGAATGGCGATGCAGCGTTTGATGTAGTTCTCGCGCTTGTCCACGGGGCGGCTGATGATCGTGTACTCTTGATTGAGCCGCTTGCGTCCCTCCTCCTTGCCGAACGAACGCTCGAATTCGCGCACTACGTCGTAATAGGTCACGGCCGGGTCTTCGAGCAGCACCGTGTCCCCCGCCGGAAAGTTGAAGACCACCACGTCGTTGCGGCGGATGGGCTTGAGTCCTTTCAGACGGTGGTACGGCCATTTGATCGCCTCGGAGAACGATTTCTTGGTCTGCGAGAAAGGCATCGTGTGGTGCACGAAGGGGAACGACAGCGGCGTGTTGGGCATCTGGGGTCCGTAGGCCACCTTGCTCACGTAGAGGTAGTCGCCCACCAGCAGCGACCGTTCCATCGACGAGGTGGGGATGACGTACATCTGGAAGATGAAGATATGGACCAGCGTGGCGACGACCGTGGCGAAGATGATGGCGTTGACCCACTCGTAGACGGTCTTGTAGACCTTGCTCCGGCGGCACATCGTCACGTTGTGGCTCCACACGTAGCGGTAGAAGAACTTCGTGATG